>Ga0206962_1111_pt1 | contig 27285 bp, 17 predicted proteins | sample Alteio_BWOrgHeat_27_FD_153241 | JGI IMG/M metagenome (GOLD analysis project Ga0206962, IMG submission 153241) | Enriched cells from forest soil in Barre Woods Harvard Forest LTER site, Petersham, Massachusetts, United States -... | ecosystem: Environmental > Terrestrial > Soil > Temperate forest >...
GAGGACTGATGAAGCCATTTGACCCCCGGCATTTTGCGGCCTTCCTTCGGAGCCTTGATGCCATCTCCAACAATAAGAGCCCTGTTGTTGACGCGCACGATGCCGCTAAAATGACGAAAGATAACGGCCACCCACAGCCGTCGGAGCAGCACAAGATTCACCGCGTCTGACACGAAAAAATTGAGCATTCCCGTGTAACATGACGGCAGCACTCCCGCGCCGCGGGCAAGACTGGTCACGCCTATCGCATCAAATTTGACCGAAAAACCTATCAGAACAAGCACAAACCAGAAAAATGTCTTCTTCCTTCCGAATGCGCCTTCAAGCTGGTTGACCGGCAGCATCCACTCCTTCCATAATCCCACGCGATCCCTCTTTATCCCTTGGACGAACTCTTTTTGACGATTGAATTCTACCTATAGGAAGGGGGATCACAACCCAATTATTGGGCTTTCAGGCTGGACAAATTGTGGTCTGTTTGGTCAGAGAACTTTGGACTCTCGAGGTTGGTGGTTGAAACAAAAAATATTCCGCTTGATGAAGCAATGGAACTGTGGAAAAAAGACCGGCGCGATGTATTGAATCCAATGATGGGCCCAAATGTCAAAGAATATGCTGACATTATTGTAAAAAATTCAACCAACTACTTTCAGAAAAAAGAATCTGAACTGGAAAAAGAAAAAATATTTTCTATTCTAGAATTTCTTTATCCGTTAGCACTCTCTAATTTACAAAAAACAATATTTGATAATGTGCCACTTAACGCAGCAGACACGATAAGTTCAGTCGAAGAATACATGAATATAACCACTGCTTACCAGTTATCAATATTAAAGCTGCCATGGAGATTGCCTATGCCGGCACGATTTCGCCGGTTTAAAGTGGCCAAAAAAATGGCTCAACTTTCTGATTTCATAGCAGAGTATTGTTTATCCTCTGAAAGCTCCGGGGACAATTTTTTTAAAAAAATTGCATCTCCCATGAAAAATCCTGATGAAAGCGCCCGGATTCATATGCGACTGGTAGCCTTCGGAATTATCGTTGCCGGCTTTGCCAGTGTGGCCAGAGCGCTGACCGTGGCATGTCTGTATCTTTCGAGATATCCCCTAATTTGGGATAAAATATACGCCGAAATAAATGATAAAATTCCGGACGGAAATATAACGAGTCAAAATGTTTCACTTCTTTCCTATACCCGGGCTGTATTGCTGGAAACGTTTCGTCATGGAAACAGAATACCATTTTTATTCCGTACAGCTATTGCTAACCATAAAATTGACGGTCAATATGATGTTAAAAAAGGGGATCAAATGATCATACCCCTTTGTTATCTGGATCACATGCCTGCTTACTGGGAAAATTCGGAAGGTTTTAATCCTGATCGCTTTCTGAATCCACTGGGTGAGCGCTATAATTATGTTTTTTTACCTTTTAGTATTGGCCCGCGCGGATGCCTGGGAAGGCATTTTGCGCTTATGCAGGCAAGCATCATTTTGGCAATAATGGCAAAGCGTTATCGTTTTTGGCTGATTCCCAATCAGAAAATAAATATCCAAAGACTTGAAAATATCAGCATGGAATTCAACAAAATATAAAACTTTACTGTTTCAGACATAGAATCATCGGGTCATCAGATCAGGAAAGGTGTGAGACGTTCAGCAGAGCCGTTTTGCAGGAGCCGTCTTTATGTCATTTTTTAGAAATTTTCTGTTTAATTTATATGAAAAATTCCATCATGTTGTGACGGATGAAGAAATTATCCTGGCGAGGGAAACCAGATTATTTCAAAATATGAGCGACTCAGCATTGCGCACCATTCTTCAGTCTGCGCAACTCCTAAGAGTGCCCGCGAATACCCTGATAGTCAGAGAAGGAGAACTGGCTGATTCTTTTTTTATTATAATAGAGGGCTCTGTTCGCGTTTTTACATACGATTCTGAACATAATATGATTGCTTTGGCACGCCTTAATAAAAATAATTATTTTGGTGAGCAGGGAATTATTGGTGAAAATACAAAGACACGCAATGCCAATGTGGAAACCATTCACAATACACTGCTCCTTAAAATAAGAGCAGAATCTATTATCCCTCTGTGGAAGGAAAATAAAAAATTAATAAAACATCTGCGTGAGGTAAGTTATCAGCAGGCAATGGACTCATTGAAATTATCAACCACCGTTTATAATGATATTATTTCTATTTTAAAAAATGAGACATCCGCACGACGCGCTGTCATCCACTGCGCGGACGGGGAGCTGATTTTTCGGTGCAATGACCAGCCAGATAATGTTTATATTATACTGAAAGGCAGAGTGGAGCTGTTATTCCCAGTAGAAAATGGAAAACAAGAGAAAATAATTTTAAACGAAGGCCAGTTATTTGGAGAGCTGGGTGTTATAGAAAAAAAACCAAGACTGGCAACTGCAATAACAAATGGCAATGTCCGGTTGCTTTCTATTCATGGCGACTGTTTTAATGAAGTTTATAAAAAAAATGATAATTTAAAGAAATTATTGAATTCCCTGAAGCAGATTTATCAGCTCCCAAGAATCGGTTCAGTGGAACAGTATACAGGGAATACAAAAAAAACAGGTCCCACGATTACAACCATATATAGAATGGATTCTGGAAAAATTATTATTGCAGCACGATCTGTTTTATTTAATGCATTCACAATGACCGTATCAAACGCTGACAATCCCGTTTATTATAGGTTTTTCCAAAACGACAATAACTATACACAGCTTGCTGTTTCTGATGGATGCCTGGTCGGCATTGAGTCACTGGGGATGTGGGATGATCTGAATATCGCCTGTCAAATGATGCTGAAAAATGAAAAAGTTGATCTTGATATCCTGAAAAATTTTCCAACCACGCGGTCTTTTTCCAGAGAAAAAATGCAGGCTGAAATTATCTGCAACTGTATGTCGGTGACGAAATCAAAATTACAGGAATGTATTGACAGGGGGTTACGCACTCTGGAATCTTTGTCGAAAGAAACAGGCGCCTGCAGCGTCTGTTGCAGCTGCACACAGAAAATTCTGAAGCTTCTGGGGGAGGATATCTGGCATGATGCAATACTGAAAAAAGAAAAAATGCATTCAGACGATATTTGCAGTTTTTTGATTGAAACAACATCCGGCCAGACTAAGCCATTTTTGCCGGGACAATATATTATTGTTCAGGTAAAGGTGCGTGATCAATGGATAGAGAGGCCCTACACGATTTCAGATTTTTCAGGAAAAAACAATTTTCGCATTACGATCAGGCGAAAAAAATCCGGGCTGCTAACAGCATGGCTTTTTGGTGAGTTATCCTGTGACATCCCTATCAAGATATCAGATCCACAGGGAAAATTTGTTTTGAACACAGACGAATCGGCCCCAATACTTTGCTTTGCAGGCGGCATTGGCATTACACCGTTCATCACTTATGCAAAATTTCTGAAAAAAAATAACCCGTCAAAAAAAATGCATATTTTGTATTCTGCATCCGATAAAAAAAATTTTGTTTTTTCTGATGAGTTTTCTCTGCTTGAACAGACGCTCCCCTCATTTACAGTTTCATATGATGAAACGAAAATATCAGATGAAAAAATTATGGGCTTAGTAGATTCTTTTTCCAACCCTGATATTTATATTTGCGGTCCAGAAGGATACTGTAAAAATATACTGGCAGCATTGAAAAAAAACCAGTACAGTCAAAATAAAATACATTTAGAGGAATTTGTGCACGCCGGCCTGCCGTCCCAGAATTAGAGTTCTATACCGGCAACAATGACAGGTGACGCAATCGTAAAGGATATTCCCCTCCGAAAAGAAATCATGGGTCTTCCTGTGTACCCTCGAACGCCTGAATAGATCAAACAGGCAAATAACTGCATGGACCCCACCTCAAGAGAAAGCTTTATTGACTACATTGCCCCCTTTGTCAGCAAGATGTCGCCTTAACTGAAAATCAAAGGGTGGCGTAATGGGACTTCCGAATGGGCAAAAGAGTATCAGCCACTTGCTGATCAGGGAGTTCGGGGGAGAGTTTTGACTGAGCATATTTAAACGACTCAAATTTGTTTATTTTTGGATCATATTGTTTAAAAATTAACACTTTATTAACGATTCTAACAGGACTATATAATCTTATGATTATAATAATTTTAATCTTTAATTTGCTTAAAATTTGATACCAATCAATTATGTACATTTTTTATGGTAAAAAATATTTTTTTCTGCTGAGATTAAACATAACCTTTGTTTTTACTTCATTTTCAGGACAACCATGAAACATCTTTAATTGATTCAACTGCTTTTTCCGGGAAATTTCCACCCAGCAACTATACTCAATATGTAAAAGCATGCAGCAGGGAAAAAAACCGCCCTGCGTGAATGCATGACAATTTTTCGGAGCCCGCCTATGCCAGATACACCGTGGCTACAGCAGGGAAGCCCGGGGGGTAAAGCAGTCGGACACATCCCGGCAGTCGAGAATGGATTCTTATACCTCAAAAACTTTAAGAGGTGGGGGCTGGTTGCTGTCAGTTTTATTGTATTTTCAGCAACTGCATATGCAAATCCAGTACTCAATCAGATCGAATCCGGGCAGGTCAGTGTTCAGCAGACAGCGACCACCACAACGGTTAATCAAACCAGCGACAAAGGCATTATTGACTGGCACAGTTTCAACATCGGAACCAATGAAACCACCCGATTCAATCAGCCCAGCAGTTCTTCCGTCACCCTAAACCGCATTGATCCAAATCAGGGTGCCTCACAAATTTTCGGACAGTTGAGTGCCAATGGTCACCTTGTGCTGGTCAATCAGGCAGGCATGTTCTTTGGTCCCAGTGCGCGGGTGGATGTTGCAGGACTCATTGCATCGACTGCAAATATTTCCAATACCAATTTCCTAGCCGGCAATTTTAAATTTGATCAGGCTTCTGGATTAAGCAGCAGTATTATCAATCAGGGCACGATTGTTGCCGCCCAAAATGGTCTGGTTGCACTGATTGGCAATAATGTTGAAAACGACGGCACAATCAATGCAACACTCGGCAATGTCGTCCTCGCATCCGGCAGCACATTCACGCTGGATTTAACCGGCGATCAACTTGTGAATTTTGCAGTCACAGGTGTGGATGAAAACACAGGAAATGTGACCAATGCAGGTGCCATTGCAGCCGATGGCGGCACGGTGCGCATGAGTGCTGAAGCTGCAGCGGGTGTTGTGAACAATGTTATCAACATGAGCGGCATCGTTGAGGCCAGATCGGTTTCAACCCAAAACGGCGCCATTATTTTAAGCGGTGGCAGCAACGGCAGTGTGCATGTGAGTGGCACACTGGATGCGAGCGGCAAAAATACCGGGGAATCCGGCGGCCGTATTGACATCACCGGCGATCAACTCGTCATTGATTCCACTGCGAGCCTGGATGTTAGCGGAGCAGTCAATGGCGGACATATTCGCCTCTTTGGTGATACAACCGCCGCTCACGGCAGCTTCTACGGCACCGCAGACACCGGCAGCGGCGGATTCATTGAAACATCAGGCCACAGTCTCGATATCAGCGGCATTCACATTGACACCCATTCACAAAGCGGTATGAACGGCACATGGCTGCTGGATCCTTACGATGTCACCATTTCATCCGCCAATACCGCCAATGAAACACTCTCTTCAAACACCTACACACCCTCAGCAACAGGTGCCAATATTCTAAATACCGATCTCCAGACGGCACTTCAGAGCAACAACATCACCATCACCACCGGCAACAGTGGCAGTGAAACGGGAAATATCACCTTAAACAGCGGCGCTGCTATTTCATGGGATTCTACCAATACCCTGACGCTGGACACTTCAGGATCCACCGGTGGCAGTATTGCGCTCAATTCCACCATCACCAACACCAATAACGGGGGACTCACACTGAAATCCGGATCCTCATCCGGCACGATTTCTCTAAACAGTGCAATTAACCTGAACTCCGGCACGCTGACACTGACTTCAGCCGGTGCGGTGACTCAGTCCGCTGTCATTGGCGGTGGTGCAGCCGTTGTCATCAACGGCACCGGTTCAACGACTTTGTCTCAGGCCAACACCTACACCGGCATCACTTCCGTTTCGACCGGCACCTTAAACATCTCCGCTGAAAATAATCTCGGCTCAACGCCTGCCGCCTTCACCGCCGGCGAACTCACACTCGCCAGCGGTGCAACACTCAATGTGAGTGGCACCTTCAGTCTGAATGCAACACGCGGCCTCTCCTTCAGTTCAAATAACAGCACCATCGATGTCACCTCGGGCCACACCTTTACTGTTTCAGGCGTGGTATCCGGTGCGGGCAGTTTCACAAAAACAGACACTGGCACCCTGACCCTTTCGGCCAATAATACTTTTTCAGGCGGTACCACCGTCACAGGCGGCACCCTGAGCCTGACTCATCCCAATGCACTCGGTACCAGTGGTGCCATATCAGTTGGAACCGCAGCCACCCTCACCCTGAATCTTAGCGGCGGAACACTCGCCAACACCTCCTCACTGATCCTAAGTGGCAATGCGCAACTGATCGATACGACTGCAACATCCAGCACAGACACACTGACCAACGCCATCACCATTGCAGTTCTCGGCACACCCACTGTCACCTCGACCAACGCCGGTGCGACGCTGGTATTTAAGACTGGCAATATCACGCATAATGGCGTCACGCTGACTTTCACCGGTGCCGGTAATGCCGCAGTCGACACCAGTGTGATCAGTGGATTCGGCAGTCTCGATCAGACGGGCACGGGCACACTCACACTCCTTTCAGCCAACACCTATATAGGCAACACCGTTATCACCAACGGCAAAATCAAGCTGGGCACTGCCAATGGCTTACCCACCACAGGATCACTGACGATCGGCGGCAGTGGCACCTTCGATATGGCAGGCTTTTCACAGGCCGTGACCGACTTATATGGATCCGGTGTTTTAACCGACAGCACCACAGCAGCTTCCTTCAGCACCAGCAGCACTGACTCTAACTCATCCTTTTCCGGCACGATTTCAGGCGCTTTGAATTTCATTAAAGGGGGCAGCGCCACACTTGCACTGAGCGGTCACAACACCTATACGGGAGGCACCACCCTCAATGCAGGCGTCTTATGGGTCACCCAGACAGATGCGCTGGGTCTCTCAGGCGCCATTGTCATCAATGGGGGTTCACTGGCCATCGATCTGGGAGGAAATACCCTTGCCAACACCTCAGGCATTACAATCAATGGTGCAGGCGTCTCCAATGCGGGCAGCATCGTAGGGCTTGGCATCGGCGTCACAGATACGCTCACCAATTTAATCACCCTTGGCAGTAACAGCAGCCTTGGTGTTTATTATTTGGGTAGCGGACTCGCCTTCACCAACACCGGGACCATCACAGGCTCAGGGTTTAATTTAACCCTAGTCGGTGCGGGAGAGGGTTCCATTGCCTCCAATATCAGCACAGGTACCGGCACCGTCACGATGAGTGGCGCTGACACCTGGACACTGTCAGGCAATAACAGCTATACCGGCGCCACCACTGTCAGCACCGGCACCCTGTCAATCGACAATGTCAACGCCCTCGGTTCCAGTGCCACCCAGACAGCCAACTCAGCCAGCGTCTCTGTCACCACAGGCGCTGCATTAAGAATGAATTTTTCAGGCACCTTAACCAATACCAATGCCATTACCCTGAATGGCACCGGTATCAGCAGTGCAGGCGCTCTCACCAGCAACACCTCGACAGCCACGCTCAGCAATAACATTATTCTTGCCGGCAATACCGCTGTCGGTGGGTCAGCCGATATGATACTGAACGGTAATATCAGTCAAAGCAGTACAGGATTCACCTTCACCAAAACGGGCAGCGGAACACTGACCCTGGGCGGCTCAAACAGTTATACGGGTGCGACCACCGTCAGTGCCGGCCGTCTGACACTGACCAATATCAACGCCCTCGGTTCCAGTGCCACCCAGACAGCCAACTCCGCCAGTACCTCTGTCGCCACAGGCGCTGAATTAAGAATGAATTTTTCAGGCACCTTAACCAACACCAATGTCATTACCTTAAATGACACCGGTATCAGCAGTGGCGGTGCGCTGACCAGCACAACTTCGACTGCAACCCTCGGCAACAACATCACCCTTGCCAGTAATACCTCCGTTGGAGGAACGGCAAATATGGTATTAAATGGCATTATCAGTGACGGAGGCTCTGCTTTTGCGTTCACCAAAGTGGGTGCCGGCACACTGACACTGGGCGGTGCAGCCACTTATACCGGCGGCACCATTGTCAGCAACGGCACATTGAAACTGGGGCTTGCAAATGGCCTCACGAGTACCGGCGCCCTCACGATTGGCGCAAGTGGCACGTTTGATCTCGCAGGATTCGCCCAGACCGTTGCCAGTTTAAATGGGTCGGGGATTTTAACAGACAGCGGCACTGCGGCTGTGTTCACGGGCAATGACAGCAGTCAGCTCGATCTCTTTTCAGGCAGCATCACAGGCTCACTCAGCTTAAACGAAACCGGCACCGGCATCCTCACGCTGTCCGGTGTCAACACCTATACCGGCGGCACCACAGTCAGCAGCGGAACTTTGTCTGTTCTCAGTGCCCAGGGCCTTGGCACTGCGGGCGCTATATTGGTTGATACCGGCGCCACCCTTGCATTCAGTCTGGGAGGAAGAACACTCACCAACACCTCCGGCATCACTGTTAATGGTACCGGCATTAATGGCACCGGCAGCCTGTATGAAACAGGTGTTTCCGGAACCGATACCCTCACAAACCTGATTACCCTCGGCAGCAACAGCACTATCGGCGTCAACAATGGGGCGGGATTTGCGCTCACCAATTCCGGCACCATCACAGGTTCCGGTTTTAATCTGACACTGGCTGGTGCCGGAGACGGCTCCATTGCTTCAATTATCGGCACAGGCACCGGCACTCTGACCGTCAATGCCGGTGGTGGCAGCTGGACACTGTCCGGCAACAATACTTACACCGGCATCACCACCGTCAGCGCCGGTACCCTGTCTCTGACCAACGTGAATGCGCTGGGTTCCAGCATCACACAAGCTGCAAATTCTGCCAGTGTCACTGTGAGTACCGATGCCGCCCTGCGTTTGAATTTCACAGGGACTTTAACCAATACCAATCCCATCACACTCAATGGCATCGGCATCAACAGCACCGGCGCTTTATACAATGGCTCAGGCAATGCCACCCTCACCAATACCATCACACTGAACACAAGCGCACTCATCGGCGTCAATACCGGCAGCACATTTTCTCTTACCAGTGCAGGCACGCTTTCAGGTTCAGGCAAACATTTAACGCTGGTGGGCGGGGGCAATGGCTCCATCACCTCCGTGATTGGAACAGGGACCGGCGCCCTCACTGTGAATGCCAGCGGTGGCACATGGACACTGTCCGGCAATAATACTTACACTGGCATCACCACCATCAGTGCCGGCACGCTCTCTCTGACCAACGTCAATGCACTGGGTTCGAGTGCCACACAGTCTGCGAATTCTGCCGGCGTCGCGATTACCTCAGGTGCAGAATTAAGTCTGAATTTTACCGGCACGCTGCAAAACACCAATGGCATCACACTGAATGGCAGTGGCATCAGCAGTGTCGGGGCTCTGTATGATGCATCAGGTAATGTCACCCTCGGCAATTTAATCTCACTCGGCAGCAACAGCAGCATTGGCGCCAACACCGGCACCACACTCACATTGACCAATGCCGGGACACTCACCGGCTTTAACTATGGCATCACGCTGGTGGGCGGCGGAAGCGGATCTCTCGCTTCCATTATTGGCACAGGGCCTGGCAGTCTCACCATGAACAGCACCGGCACCTGGACACTCTCTGGCATCAACACCTATACCGGTATCACGGCTTTGAACGCCGGCACCCTCAGTGTTTCATCTGCTGAAAATCTCGGAGGAAATCCTGATGTTGCCACGCCTGCACAACTGACTCTGAATGGAGGAACGCTTGCGACCACCGCTTCATTCAATTTAAATCACTCAAGAAGCGGCATCACCTTAGGCACCAATGGCGGTGTTATTGATGTGGCATCAGGAACCACGCTCACCGTCTTAAACACCATCACAGGTACAGGCGGCCTCGAAAAAGTGGATACCGGAACACTCCTTTTCACCAGTGCCAATACCTATTCCGGCGGCACCACCGTCACCAATGGCATCCTGCAACTCGGTATTGCCAATGGGGCACCCAGCACAGGCGCACTCACTGTTGCCGCCAGTGGCACATTTGAAATGGCAGGCTTTGCCCAGACTGTTGCAAGTTTAAATGGATCGGGTGTCTTAACAGACAGCAATGCCAGCGCTGTCTTTACCGCCAATGACACTGCATCAGACACTTTTTCCGGTGCAATCACAGGCACACTCAGTCTGGTGAAAGGCAGCACCGGCACGCTTACCCTCTCAGGCGATAACACCTATACAGGTGCAACGACTGTCAGCGCCGGCACACTGCAGCTCAGCAATGTCAATGCACTGGGTTCCAGTGGAACACAGACATCCAATTCCGTCAGTACCGCAATCACTGCAGGCGCTGAATTAAGAATGAATTTTGCAGGTACCCTGACCAACACCAATGTCATGACTTTAAATGGCACGGGTATCAGCAATACAGGCGCTCTGACCAGTACGACATCCACTGCAACCTTAAACAACAATCTCACCCTTGCCAGTGACACCGCAATCGGCGGACCCGCCGATATGACACTCACCGGTATCATGAGTGGCGCGCATGCGCTCACCAAAGTCGGCAATGACACATTAACGCTGACAGGTTCCAACACCTTTACCGGTGCAACTGCCGTGAGTGCCGGCATATTGCTTCTGAACAATGCCAATGCACTGGGTTCCAGCGTCACCCAAACTGCCAACTCAGCCAGTATCGCGGTCACCGCAGGTGCTGAATTAGGCATGAATTTTGCAGGCACCCTCACCAACACCAATGCCATGACTTTAAATGGCACGGGTATCAGCAGTGCAGGTGCTCTCACCAGCGCCACCTCCGCCGCAACGCTCAGCAACAACATCACACTGGCGACAGATACTTCCATCGGTGGATCAGCCGATATGATATTAAACGGCATCATCAGTGATAACGGTGCCTCCGCACTCACCAAAGTGGGGAGCGCTTCGCTCACTCTGGGGGGATCAGACACCTATAACGGTCTCACAACTGTCAGTGACGGCACCCTGATACTTACCAACATCAATGCACTGGGTGCATCCATCGGCACGACAGTCACCTCAGGCACTGAATTAAGAATGAATTTCTCAGGCACTTTAGCCAACAGCAGTCTGATGACTTTAAGTGGCTCAGGCATCAGCAATGCAGGCGCGCTCACAAGTGTTACCTCCACTGCAACGCTCAACAACAACATCACACTCGCCGCTGATACCACCGTGGGCGGATCGGCAAATATGATACTCAATGGTGTTATCGATGACAGCAGTCTGGGTTTTGCCCTCACCAAGGTGGGCAGCGGCACACTGACCCTTGATGCTGCAAACACTTATACCGGCCTTACCACTGTCAGCAATGGCACTCTCCAACTCGGTATTGACAGTGGCCTCATCAGTACAGGCGCGCTTCTCATCAACGCCAGCGGTACTTTTAACATGGCGGGCTTTGCGCAGACCGTTGCAGATCTGAATGGAGCCGGTGTCCTGACAGACAGTGGCACCACAGCTGATTTCACCGACAACAACAGTGCATCAGATACCTTCTCAGGCGCTGTAACAGGCACACTCAATCTGGTCAAAACCAATTCCGGCACGCTTACACTGTCAGGCAACAACACTTATTCCGGCATCACCACTGTCAGTGCCGGTACACTGCAGCTGAACACTGTCAATGCGCTCGGGTCCAGTGCCGGCACTTCTGTCACAGACGGCGCTGAATTAAACATGAATTTTGCAGGCACCCTGACCAACACGCATACCATTACCTTAAATGGCACAGACATCAGCAATGACGGTGCGCTCACCAGCAGTACTTCCTCTGCCATCCTCAGCAACTCAGTCACGCTTGCGAGTGATACCGCAATCGGTGGCACAGCCAACATGACACTTAATGGTGTCATCAGTGGTGCCTATGCACTCACCAAAGTGGGCAGCGGCACCCTGACGCTCGGTGCATCAAACACCTATACCGGCGGCACCACCGTCAGTGACGGGACGTTAAGTATTGCAAATACTGCAGGACTGGGCATCCCCATTGGGGCTGATTTGGGGACTGTTGAAAGTGGTGCAACACTGGATCTCAATTTTAACGGCACCCTTGGCCATGCCGACAAAACCATTGTGTTAAATGGCACCGGCGTCGGCAGCAACGGTGCATTCACCCTCTCCGGAACCTCAATGACTGTCAACAATCCCATTGTGCTGGCCAGCATCAGTTCGATGGGAGGCAGTGGCACCGGCACGATGGTGCTGGGCGGTTCGATATCAGACAATGCCGCAGGTTATGGGCTGACAATCGACCTGAGCGCAGCAGGTCTTTCCCTTCCCACCCTGACACTCGGTGATGCGGGATCACTTTCTGTCACCACCCATGGCAGCATCACCCAGACCGGTATTTTCACACTCACAAATTCTGCAGTTTTTTCAGCAGTCGGCGGCGCCATTGCGCTCACTCAAAATAATTCTTTTGGGAGTGATGTCTCACTCAGCAACACAGGGCTCAACAATATTTCGGTGACCACCACAGGCGCCCTGACCCTCGGAACAGTTTCTATGACCAGCAGCACAGGCGGTGGCTTTACTGCCAGTTCAACCGGTGCGATCACACAGAGCGGATCCACCACAATCACAACCGGCACGGGCAATGTGATTTTTAATTCAGGGCTGATCGGCGCACCCATCACCCTGACCAATGCCAATGCCATTCACGGTAAAATTTCGCTGTTAATAACAGGTTCCGATGACATCAGTCTCGTCAATGATGCAGATACACTGCTTGGCAGTGGCGCCTACGGCACCAATCTCACCGTGCAGTCCACCGGCAGAATTACGCTCTCCAGTGCCATTACAGTGACAGGGGATATCACGCTTGCAGGCGGTGCATTTACCAATAATGCAGGCTCCAAAGCACTGAAAACAGGAAAAGGTCATCGTTATCTGATCTGGTCCGGCAATCCCGGCAATGACAGCACCGGCGGGCTTGCCACCACCTTTATTCAGTACAATGCCATTTACGGATCCACAGCCCCGGTTGATTCAAATGTCACACACAGCGGTTTTCTCTATTCATTCGCACCCATCCTGACACCGGTGCTTTCAGGCACTGTCAGAAAAGTTTATAACGCATCTGCTGCTGCAACCCTTGCAGCCCATAATTACAGTCTCTCCGGTGTCATCAACGGCGACACTGTTACATTCACCAAACCAGTCAATGGCCGGTATGCAACACCCAATGTCGGCACCGGCATCAATGTTTCTGTCACAGGTATTTCGATACTCAGCACCAAACACGGAAAAATTCCGGTGTATGGCTACACACTCGCTGACAGTTCCGCCAATGCCAATATTGGTGTGATAACACCTGCATCCATCACCATCACGCCCAACTTGGCATTCAAACTTTATGGCCAGAATGATCCTGCTTTCAGCTATAAAATTACAGCAGGTCACATTCAAGGACATGATCAGATCACAGGGGCCATGGTACGCGTCAACTATGGACTGCTCGCCGGTGAACAGGTGGGTCACTATGGCATCCGTCAGGGCACGCTCACCGCCGGCAGCAATTACATCCTGACTTTCGTTAATTCGGCAAATCTCACCATCAACAAAAATATTCTCCGTGTCACTGCAAATTCTTTCAGTAAAATCTACGGCACCAATGATCCCACGCTGACTTACAGCGTCTCCGGGCTTGTCAGCGGCACTGTGGATGGCGTTTCCATTCATGACATCATGAGCGGCAACATTGGCCGTGCAAAACAAAATACGCTCGCAGGGGAGCAGGCAGGGACCTATATCATTGGAAGAGGCTCACTGACGCACAGCACCAACTACGTTCCTATGATATTTACGGGTGGCTACCTCACCATCCAAAAAGCACTGGTCAGTGTGACGGCAGATGCGATCAGTAAAATTTTCGGGTCGGTTGATCCCACGTTGACCTACAGCAGCAGCGGTCTTGTGAATGCCACTGTGGACGGGGTTTTGATTCAGGATACCTTTAAAGGGACACTGATCCGCAAAGGTGCAGGCACTGTGGCCGGTGAACAGGTGGGTGTCTACCCGATTCTGAAGGGAACGCTGAATGCAGGCAGAAATTACAATGTCAATTTCACGGGTGCAGATTTTACGATTGATACCGGGCCCTGATTTCCCCATAATTTGCCTGCAAAAACCAACACAAGGATCGTAAAATGTCCCGATACCTGCTCGCCATTGACCAGGGAACCACAAACAGCCGCGCCATTTTATTCAACCCCGAAGGCAGACTGCTGGCCCAGCATGAAATGCCGCTCAATCAGATGTTTCCCCACAATGGCTGGGTGGAACAAAATCCGGAGGAGATGTTCACCAACACAGTCACCTGCTGCCATAAAGCACTCAAAAAAATCCATGCCTCCCCCCACGACATTGCAGCCATTGGTATTTCAAACCAGCGGGAAACCACCATTATCTGGGACCGCACCACTGGAGAGCCTGTGTATCCTGCCATCGTCTGGCAGGACCGACGGACAGATGCGCTCTGCAAAAAAATCTCCGCATCAGCCATTCAGACAAAAATACAGGAAAAAACCGGTCTTGTGACCGATCCTTATTTTTCGGCAACAAAGATCATGTGGATTCTGGACAATGTACCGGGCGCACGGGAAAAGGCACTGCAGGGAGATCTTGCCTTTGGCACGGTGGACACTTTTTTAATCTGGAAATTAACGGATGGAAAATCCCATGTCACAGATGCCACCAATGCCTCGCGCACGCTGCTTTTTAACATCCAGACGCAGCAATGGGATCCGGAGCTGCTCGCTGCATTTGATATTCCGGCGGGATTGCTGCCGAAGGTTTTGGACTGCACCGCTGATTTTGGCGACACAGAGAAAACTTTTTTCGGCAAAAAAATTCCCATTGCAGGCGTTGCCGGTGACCAGCAGGCAGCCCTTGTCGGTCAGACCTGTTTTCATCCCGGCATGATCAAAGCCACTTATGGCACGGGGGGATTTATACTGATGAACACCGGTGAAGATATTGTTCACTCGCGTCATGGGCTGCTGTCCACCGTGGCCTGCCGTCTCAGCGGAAAAGTGACGTATGGACTTGAAGGCAGCATCTTCTGCGCGGGCGCCACCGTTAAATGGCTGCGGGATACCCTGAAAATGATCACGACAGCCGCAGACACTGAGCGTCTCGCCTACAGCGTGCCGGACACCGGCGGTGTTCATCTGATCCCTGCTTTCACAGGACTGGGTGCACCCTACTGGGATCCGAATGCACGCGGCGCACTGCTCGGTCTCACCCGAAACAGCAGCATTGCCCACATTGCAAGAGCAGCCCTTGAAGCGGTGGCATTTCAGTCGCGCGATTTGCTGGATGCCATGCGTGCTGACAGCGCGCTTCAGAATGAAACGCTGCGGGTGGATGGAGGCATGGTTGAAAACAACTGGCTGCTGCAGTTCTTAGCTGACACGCTCAATCTTGAAGTGCAGCGGCCGGAATGCATTGAAACAAGTGCTCTTGGGGCCGCATGGCTTGCGGCACTTCAGATCGGTCTGTTTCAGTCACCTGAGGAGATTGCTGAGATCTGTAAAATGAATGCGGTTTTTTCACCGCATATGGGTGACCATCAGCGGAAAATGCTGTATGCGGGATGGAAAAAGGCGGTGGCTCAGGTGTCTGCATTCTAAGTCCTCTGTTTTTTGAGCGGCCGTCCCATACGCTTAAACGATATTAATTCACCTGCTGTGCCGCTCGGTTCCTGCGTGCTTTGCCTTTTTACGCAACGGCACCAGCATCTTAGCCCGTCTGTCATTTAAGATATCTTCAACTGTCTCTGGATCGCGCTTCAGCAGCAACAACAAAATCCGCGCTGCGCCATGAGGGTGCCTGCTACCTTGTTCCCAATGCTGCAACGTGCGGGCACTGAACCCAAAACGATCAGCAAAGCTTTGACGGGACAGATTAAGATGCTTCCTGATAAGCCTGACATCGATGTCATCGGGTATTTCCACCTTATGCGTAACAGCTTTGGTTTTTTTGCCACGCATGTGTTTGATGGCTTCTTCCATCCCAATGATCATTTCATCGCCAACATTTCGTTTTGTCATATTATTTGCCTCCACTATACAATCACCCACCTGTGCAAGAAATGGTGAGAACTCTATTACAGTGATCATCTTTTCCATATATGATTATTATGCTCCATTGGGGCAGACATGTCAACATGTGCACAGAATGTTTAATACATGAATTTTAGAGGCTCCTGACATTAGCAGCCCCTAATATGATGAATGAAATTTTGATATACTTCGCCCCCCTGACCTTTTTTATATCAAGAAACACAACATGCACCCCTCACCGCTGCAACTGGAAGCATCAAAACACCTGAAGGTGATTCTCTCCCTCGCCATTCAGCACACCCCCAAACAGTCAGCCGTAGTGGTCTCAGACAGCCAGTCTTCCCTGGCGCTCACCCTGACCCAGGCTTACCAACAGGCCCTCCCCGGGGCCCGGTTCATCCATTTCGATGCTGTCACACCCGCTGATGTGCTCGCCGCATTTGAGCCTCTGCAACCGCAGGATCTGGTCGTCCTGATTCAATCCACCAGTTTTCGTCTCGAGGCTTTCCGGATCCGCATTGAACTTTTCAGACGCGGACTTAAAGTCATCGAACACCCGCATCTTGCCCGCATCACGGGTGACCAGGAAAAATATTACATTGATGCGCTCGCCTACGATCCCGAATATTTTCGCAGCACAGGCAGAGCCCTCAAACAGCGGATTGATCAGGCACGCAGTGCGCGCATTATGAGTGGAAATGAATGTCTTGTTTTTGACTCTCCCCTGGAGCCTGCAAAACTGAACATTGGGGACTACACCGACATGAAAAATATCGGCGGGCAGTTTCCGATCGGTGAAGTCTTCACAGAAGCACAAAACCTTGAATCCGTGAACGGCTCAGTTCGCATTTTTGCCTTTGCAGACACGACTTTTTCAGTCAGTCAGCCTGAAACACCCATCACACTTGTCATCCGCCGGGGACGTGTCACAGACACTGTTGACTCAATACCGGAGTTCGACCGGGTGCTTGCCAATATCCGTCGGGATGAAGGCGAAATCTGGGTGCGTGAACTGGGATTTGGCTTAAACCGTGCATTTTCCCGCGATCGAATCGTCAGCGATATCGGAACCTACGAACGCATGTGCGGCATCCATCTGTCACTGGGTGCAAAACATGCGGTGTACAAAAAACCAGGCTTCCGACCGGCGGATACAAAACACCACGTGGATGTTTTTGCAGTGTCAGAGACGGTCTGTCTTGATGATGAAACGGTATTTAAACAAAACGCCTGGCAGGTCGGACACTAAGGCGTCTCACAGTGATCTGCAATCACTGATTTTCTGACCAGATCCGCGGCTGTTTTGGCCTGCATCTTGTACATAAGTCTGGCGCGGATCGATTCAACAGTTGAAACTGACACACACAGAATGGCGGCAATCTGTTTGTTGAGATTGCCGGCTGTGATAAGAGACAATACTCTGTGTTCTCTTTCAGTCAGACTTGCATAACATTCCCTGATTTCCTTCTGCAGTGAAGAATCCGCTGCAATGTCAATTTTTTCCAGGGTATTTTGAATCTTGTCAATCAGACTCTGGTGATTAAACGGCTTGGTGAGAAAATCCACCGCACCCAGTTTAATTGCAGAAACAGCCATGGAAATATCACCATGCCCTGTGAGCATGATGACAGCCAGACGGGTTTTTGCAGCCATCAGACGTTCCAGCAGCACCATGCCGCTCATCTCCGGCATGCGGACATCCAGCACAAGACAGCCGGAAAGTTCCGGCGTATAAAAATCAAGAAAATCTCGGGTGTTATTAAACACCCTGAGACCAAGACCGATCGAATCCAGAAGCCATTTGATGGCATCACAGACAGCAACATCATCATCAACCAAAAATACGCTGGGAGCCGCCACAGAAAAATTCTCCGGTCACATCATCGGCAGTTGAATTTCAAAACAGCAGCCGCCTCCCGGCAGGGTACCTCCCCTGATCTGACCATTGTGTGCTTCAACAATGCTGCGACAGGCGGAAAGACCCATGCCAAATCCATCTTTCTTGGTGCTGTAAAAGGGCATAAATAATTTGTTGACAATAGCGGAAGAAATGCCAGGACCATTGTCCTTTATCCTGATCTGCAGCGTTTCATCCTCTGCTTTCAGCTCCACAACAATCTCCGGATTTTTTATATTTATTCCATTCAGCGCATCGAAACTGTTGTTCAGAAGATTCAGCAAAACCTGCCTGATCTGCAGCCTGTCAATTTTAATATCAGGCAAATTTTCCTGTTCAAGGATAATCATACTGACAGGAAAACCATAACTCATTTCAGCCAGTCTGATGGCATTGTCAAGCACGGTGCGAAGAGACGTCTTTTCCCGGACGAGATCACCGCGTCGGATAAAATTTTTGACCCGGTGAATGGTTTCTCCGGCACTGTGCAGATAATGACTGGATTTTTTGAGTACTCTGATCAGTTCTTCCTTCTCAATTTCTCCCCGTTCAAGCCGGTTGATGCAACCGTCGAGATATACCCCGCTGGTTGTCAGGGGCTGAGTCAGTTCGTGTGCCAGACGGGAGGCCAGTTCTCCGATGGTGGTGACACGGGAAAACCGTGCCATGGCTGCCTGCTGAAGCAGCGCGACTTCATTTTTTCGGGTCAGATCATCAATACTGAACCAGATCCCAAACATTCTGACCGGCTGACCGGCTGCATCATGCACGACCCGGCCCCGGGCAAGAATATGCTCATATTCTGTATGATTTTTTAAAATTCTGAATTCAGCATAATACTCAGGATCATCGGGCTTTGTCAGCGCATGATCGATGCGACACATCACACCAGACAGATCATCTTTATGCACCTGAGAAAAAAAATACGCCAGCGTCCCTTTTTTTTGAGACCCCCGTTCGCAGGCAAGTGATGGCCGTGATCCAAAGTCAATGATGCCATTATCCACAATGTCCCATTCCCAGACGTTAATCTGAGCCACTTCAAGCAGCTTCTGAAATGTAACATTATGCGAATCAATCCCTGCATCCGAGAAGGCAGAGTTGACTTGTAAATGAGCTGTTTTCATATTGAAAATTTAATAGTCAATTCTGTTTATATTTATTAAGTTATATGTGGCTATGCGCAAAGCGTCGATTCTCTCATAAATTTCTTTGATCAATAAGTCATTTTTATCGATAATTTCCTCAACCAGACCGCTGCTTTTTTTTACACCACCATGCGGCTGTGGAAGCTGCTGTAATCTGAATTTTGAATCACAGAATACCTTGACCTGCTGACGGAGCAAAAGTTCTGCCGAAGACAGACAGCCAATAATAGCCTCATGCTGTCTGTCCTGTTCCACAACCTGCTGCTCAACCTGAAGAACATTTAACATTGATATACTTCCCCAATTTTTAAAAGCTACCAAATCTGTATCAACCGAATAAGCAGTTCTATGATAATGAAAATTTAATTTAAAACCATACAGACTTTCCCTGAAACACCAGGGCTGTCCTGACAGCGATATGATCATTTTGCTTTTTTAAAATACAGTCACTCAGAAAAATATTTCAGCGTCAAGACGATTAAATCCTGACTGTCCTGGTAATACTCTTTGAAACAGCAGTCAGTCAATTCAGATACCCTGAGCATTCACTAAAGAAAGTCCGGTGATTTAAAGCATCTTCAACTTAATACATTTATGTCAGGGAGAAAGTGATATGAAGAAATCATTGATTTTGATTGCAGCACTGGCAGGTCTTGCCGGCACTCAGGCAGCGCTTGCCGTACCTGGAAACATCAGCGTTCGCATGGACTGTCCGGATATTGCAAATCACGGCAACGAAAGGGTCACCAATTTTGGCACCTATCTTGCAGGTCCTGGCATTGAACGTGTCGGCACAGGCGCCTCCACATTCCCGATCTGGTCCGGTCTCATTCAGTCAGGACAGAATATTCCGGTGGATCTCGTTGCAGCCCTCTATCACAATGACGGCACCAGCTATGATCCCAACTCAGGCATAGTCACCTGCAAATATGCCTCCTCGCTTGCATTCAGTTCCTTTAACCTAACCTACAAACTGAACAATGGCCTGGGTGGCATTGTCACCAAATCCAGCTCTGAAGAAATCAACCTGATGCTGATGGTGGGTGCAAAGTAATTTTCCTCATGATCCGTGAAACTTTCCCTGACATGATAACGCTCTCATGTCAGGGTTTTTTTAAATGTGCCGTATCAGACAGCCCGCAGTGCCTCAATTGGATCCAACAGTGAGGCTCTCCATGCGGGGTAAATGCCAAAAAATATGCCGGTGGCTGCAGACACACTGAAACCAATAAGCGGTGGAAACAGAAAAAATGCAAATGACCAGTGCCAGAATACTGCAGTCAGCCAGGAAATAAACACGCCCAACAGAACACCCAATACCCCGCCAAAGAGAGAAATCATCACAGCCTCTGCCAGAAAAAGACAGCGTATGTCGGGGCGGGTTGCACCCACTGCCCGGCGGATACCAATCTCACGCTTACGCTCAGTGATGGACACAAGCATAATATTCATCACACCAATCCCGCCGACACAGAGGGAAATGCCACCAATCAGTCCGAGAAACACCGTAAAAATCTCTGTCTGCCGGGTCATGCGGGCAATCAGTTCCTTTGGACTTTGAAACACCAGATCCCTTCCCGGAAACTGCACGCTCAAAAACCGCCTGAGCACCTCTTCAACCGCATCGGCACGGGCAGAAGATGAAAGCCTCACAATAATATTGCTGTCTGAAATATTCCTGCTGAGCAGCATTGAAGTCTGCGCCGGAATCATGACAGCGTCATTGATATTGGTGAACACAAAACTGTTCTGCGGCCATGATTTTGCAGTGCCCACAATGGTAAAAATATTTTTTCCGATCTGCAGCTGCCGCCCCAGCGGGTCCTCCAGAGAATTTTTTCGGACAGTTTCATAGACTGAATTTCCAAGGACACAGTACAGGTTAAATGCATCCATATCTGAAATTAATCTGCCTCTCGCAGACTCTATATGGGCTGCCTGAAAAAATTCTCCGGTAACCCCCAAAACAGTGCCGCGTATTTCCTGACTGTCATACTGCATTTCATGAAACAGCTGAACATAAGGGGCCATGAGGCGAATGCCATTTTTCTTCAAAACAGACACGGGGAAAAGAGCAGCGTTCAGCGGTGCCTCGGACACCGCCTGCGATTCACTGTCACTGCGCTGCCTGAGCGACACCGCCAAAAGATCCGTGCCAAGCGATTCAAACTGTTTCAGCGCCTCATGCTCTGCAAGCTTTCCGCCTGAGAGCATCGCCACAACCGATGCGGTTCCAACCAGTATTCCGAGCAGGGCAAGCAGGGATCGCAGCGGGGATAAGAGCAGATTGATGATTCCCTCCTGAATCACCATGGACATTTTCATTTTACAAGACTCCCGTCACTCAGCCTCACCACACGGCTGCACTGTGCACTCACTTTTGGATCATGCGTTACAATCACCACCGTGCAATGGTGATCCTGACTGAGTGCCGTCAGAAGAGTCATGACATCCTGACCGGTGCGGGAATCCAGTGCCCCTGTGGGTTCATCTGCAAGAATCAGATCAGGATCATTCACAAGCGCCCGTGCAATGGCAACCCGCTGCTGCTGACCGCCCGACAACTGGCCGGGTTTTCTCCGAAAAAAAGAATGAATGCCAAACCGTTCAAGCATTGCCATGCCTTTGTCTGCGGAATCACACACAGCCATGCCGCGATAAAGCAGCGGCAGCATGACATTCTGCAGCACGCTCAGCCTCGGCAGCAGACAGAATGACTGAAAAATAAATCCAATTCTGCGATTTCTGATGACAGACAGTTCCTGTTCACGAAGATCAGTCACATCTGACCCTGCAAACCAGTATTCACCCCGGGTACACTGATCCAGAAATCCGAGAATATTCATCAGCGTTGATTTTCCGGATCCGGAGGAACCCACAATACCCAGCATTTCACCGCGGTGAATGGTGATGCTCACATCATTCAGCGCCGGACAGTCAACCGGTCCACTCCGGTAAATTTTGGTGATGTTTTTCATCTCAACCAGGGACGACAACTCGGTCACCTTTGACAAGCGTGGATTCGACAACAACAGCATCCGGCAGCGTGCGTCCCGGAACCACAGGGACTTCACGGATTTTTGAAGTGTCTGGATCAAATACTTTCACATAAAATCCACCCTCTCTTTCAGTGACTGCCGCAATGGGAACCGTGATTTTCTGACCGAGATCAATTTCAACCGCGACTTTTGCACTCATTCCGGCACTGATCAAAGATGCCTGCCCGGGCGTCAGTGTATTGATCAAAACTGAGACCGCATAGCCTGGAATACCACTCTGACCTGTCTGTCCCTGATGACTGATACTGGCAATATGTCCCTTCAGAACGATGCCTGGAAATGCAGCCCCAGTCACTGAAACCGGCTGCCTGAGGCGCAGATGACTGACATTAAATTCACTGACTCTGATGTTAACCATCCAGCGCCCTGGGTCTGCAATCACAGCGAGCACATCTCCCGGTTTGACCCGGTCTCCCGGACTCAGCGATTTAAACTCACCGCCACCGGCATCCGGTGAATCCGGCTGCAGGACAATACCGTCACTGGGTGAGCGCATCCGGAGGTGCCTGAATTTATTTCCAGACTGCAGTATTCTTCTGATTTTTCCGATGTCAGAAAGCCTTAGGCTCTGAAATTTCACAGGATCCAGATCAAACTGGCTCATCAGACTGCCGAGTGCAATGCGTGACTGAACATACTCAAGATACGCACTGTAAAAATCTGTTTTTTTCGCATTGTATTCATCCTCTGAAATCATCTGCATAGAATGCAGAAACTCACCCTCTTTTTTCTGGTTTTCTTTGGCCGAAAAATCAGAACGCGCCCGGATATACTGCATGAGAACTGTTTTGTAACTTTCATAAAACTTGTCAGAATCAATGGATGCAAGCATTTTGTTTCTGGTGACAGGCTCGCCGTAATGAAAACCGGGGGGATCGATGACACCGTCCACGGGGGAGACGACGGTCGCAAGTCTCACCGGCTGAATAAGGCCTGCATAATACTCCGTGGCCGTGACAGGCACTGCAGACACCATTGTCACATGTGGATGCCGGTTGCTGTCTGAACGACTGACACTGTGTCCGCGAAAAATAAAAACAGCAGTCACACCTGCGGCAATGAGCACAATAACGGATACCTTTATTCTTCCTGCCGGCATCTGTTCCGCCCCGGTTCAGTATAATCGCAGAATAATGGTAGCGCCTGAATACATCAAACGGGACAGCCGCAACCTGCCGTGATATATCAGTCTCCGGGTTTTTACGCATCGATCCACCCGTAAATACCCCTGTCTGCAGCCTGATTTTACGGTTAAATATCTGGCATTCCAAAATCCGGCAGTGCAGGCACTGACACAACACCCAGAAAAAGCAGCACGATCAGAAAAATGCCTGCGCAATAAAAAAGAATCAGATAATTGGCCACCCAGTTTTTAATGTCTGCATGGCCTTCGTATCCCTGTTTTTGATCGCCGCGGTTCTTCCATTTTTGCAGTGGCAGCCGGAAAAGAATATAAATTCTGATGAGCGCACCCACCAGCTGATTAAAATACAGTAAAAATGGAAAGCTTAAGTCAAGACGACGGGCGGAATGAAACAATATCACAGAAGCGCTGAGCCTTGAAAACGCAATCCAGAGAAGGGCTGCCGGAATAAACGCCTCCGTCCGGGTGAGACTAAGTGTCAGAATAATCAGATGGCCGGTCAGCATGGTCCAGACTGACAGACGCTGATCTATCAGACACCACCAGATAAAAAATCCTGTGCGCTTTGGCCCCAGCGCAATGGCTCTCGCCCCGTTCCTCAGCGTATTGCCGCACCAGCGACGGAGATTTTCAATCATGCGGTTGATGGGACTGCCGCTGATATTTTCAATGGTCACGGTCAGTGCATCCGGCACATACATCATCTGAGCGCCGGATTTAAGCAGATAATACCAGGTGCTTTTGTCATCCCCTGACAAAAAACGGTAATCGCCCCACAGCCAGTGACTGAGATGATCATTTTCAATGACTTCAACAAATTCAGGTTCCAGCAGATGTCTGCCGCGGAAAACCGACATTCTGCCTGTCAGTGTCAGAATTTTCCCGGAGAGCGCATAGGATTTCATGGTGTAATCACGCTGCGCAAAACGCATGTCCAGCCATTTCACCAGCCACCAGGGGCCATTTTGAACAATGGCCCGCTCATGGGTTGTGAGTGCCTGCAGCGCCGGAAACATCTGAAAAAAACGGCAGGCACTGTCTGAGACAGTCCGGTTCAAAGAAAGTGTCACCATCCATAAAGACAACAGGATCATTGCCTTTCAGGCCCTGACGGATCATGGCCCGGAGCGTGGCACCAATTGCAAAGCGTTTTCCAGGACAGGGCTGGCGAACCAGCACCACTTCAAGGGAAAAGGTGCACTCCCTTCCTGCAAAATAATTTTTGATGACCGCCTCGTCATATGCCGCGCCCGTCCCAATATAAAGCTTCGCCGGAATCTGCAGGCTTTCGCACTCCCTGACAAGGGTCTGCAGCACTTTTTCAGTGGTGGCCTGCTGCTCATTGTAGGTTGTCATCATGAAAAATAATTTTTCCGGCCGCCATCCGGATGCCCAGAGTCTATCGGCTTTTTTACGGCGCTTTGGAAAAACAACATACCCATAAATCAATGAGCGGATAACATGCACCATCCACCAGCTGTAACGCCAAAGACCAATGGCTCCGAGGGTCACGAGTGCTGTGCGCTGCTGATAATAAATCCGGATGCTTCGGGGAAGCGTCAGCATGAGTGCAGTCATTGCCGTCAGATACACACACAGTAAAAAGAACTGCCTGAGCTGTGATCTTAAAAATTCGGATTTAATCAATTTTCGGCTGCATAGATCAGTGAGTGCCAAAAAACTCTCCGGTAGAGAATGAAATCAAGCCAGGGGGATGGTTTCGAATGCATCACAACCGACCAGAGATCCGCCGGAGGATTCTCTGAGCTGACAGTATAATAGGCTGCAATGGTGGTGCCTGCGTGTGCAACATCAAACCGTCCGCCTTTTTTGGCATACGAAAAACCATTTTTGGCGCGTATTTTGTCAATCCCCGCCTTTGAATGAACAAACTCGCCGCTGAGTTTGTGTGACCGGATCCGGCGGGCCAGAAACTCAAAAGCAGATGAAACAGCTGTTTCACAGCAGTGAGTGAGCAGACTGATTTCAAGCCATGGCTGAAGATCGAAGTTCTGGTAATACAGTGCATCTCTCTCCCGGTAATCCCGGGTTTCTCCCGTGACTGCATCAATATTGTTGTTCATATGCACTGCAATCTGCATTAAATCCCGCCGGACAGATACCGGATGACGGAGAACCCGGTCCAGCATCAGCAGCATTTTTAACTGATGTGTCCGGTGATTATTTTTATCCGTCAATGGACCAAACTGCCACGACATTTTTTTACTCCGCATCCGTTCAAACCAGGATTCAACAGACAGCCGTGTTTCACGGGATAAATGACAGCCAAGCAGATCATACGCCCAGACCATGCCGGCCAGCCGCGATTCATCAATGGGGTGCCCTGTCGGCTGATTGACCAAAGCCCACGCCAGCAGAATATCGCGCACACTCTGAAGATACTCAGGATCCGGTTTGATCCAAAAAGCGAGCGCCAGCAGGGCTGCCCGGTCCGCATCTTTGAATGCACTGCGTGAAGCATTTAACCCGGGATTTTTGAGATCCGTGAGACCTGCACCTGTCAGCACTTTCACAGGATGTGGCGGCGTGTTTTTCAGCTGGTCTGCCTTTTTGATCAGCCGGTCAATTTCTGCTGATTTCAGCGAATTATTCACATCCATCGTAAAACCTTCCGGCCAGAGCACAGGACGACAGACTGAAGTCTCAGCCATGGCTGCCGTGTGCAGTCCTGCGCCTGCAATCCAGACCAAAAGAACAGTCCATTTCATTTTCATAAACACTACCAACAGATACCCTGATACTGTTTTGGTTTAAAGGGACCTGGACTTATCCGGACCAGATCAATCACCACCTGACCTGCATCAAGACGGTCCGGTACCACAGAAAATTCCTCAGCCCTGTTGCCGATGACAATTGTCTGTGAATGCATCAGCACATCATCAATGCTTTCCACCATCAGGTCAGATATATGGGGAATTTTATTAATAATATATTCCCGGTTTGCGCCGTGCAGACGGCCTGCTGCGACGTTGTTGTCAAACACCTTCAGCTGATAGCCTTTGCCGATGAGGCGCTCAATCAGCTCAACCATCGGACTTTCCCTGAGATCATCCGTTCCATGTTTAAAACTGAATCCGAGAACGCCCACTTTTTTGTTGCCCTGCTCCACCACCATGTTGAGGGCTTTTTCAATCTGAAGATTATTGCTTGGAATAACAGATGAAATAATCGGCAGGGACAGATCCAGGTTTTTGCTTTCAAACAAAAAAGCACGCAGATCCTTCGGCAGGCACGAACCACCAAAGGCAAATCCCGGTTTTAAATAATATGGCGAAAGATTCAGCTTGGTGTCGGTGCAGAAAATATCCATCACCAGATGGCTGTCCAGCTGGAGTGCCTTGCACATATTGCCGATTTCATTGGCATATCCCACTTTCAGTGCATGCCAGATATTGTCGCAATACTTGATCAGTTCAGCCGATTCAATGTCAATGGAATGGGTTGGCATCCCTGTGTAGAACGTATTTAAATCTGCAAGGGGAGCGCATCCTTTTGCATTCACAGTACCGATCACATTTTTGGGGGGATGATAAAAATCATGAACGGCTGTTCCTTCCATCATAAATTCAGGGTTGATGCAGGCTGTGAATCCTTTTCCCTCTTTTTTTCCGGAATATTTTTCAAGGGTGGGGATCACCACTTTTCGCATGGTGC
>Ga0206962_1112_pt1 | contig 27242 bp, 30 predicted proteins | sample Alteio_BWOrgHeat_27_FD_153241 | JGI IMG/M metagenome (GOLD analysis project Ga0206962, IMG submission 153241) | Enriched cells from forest soil in Barre Woods Harvard Forest LTER site, Petersham, Massachusetts, United States -... | ecosystem: Environmental > Terrestrial > Soil > Temperate forest >...
AAAGCCAATAAGTTAAATCTGAATGAAGACCAGATAAGCAACGTTTAAATACCCAAATAGGAATGGCCAGAAATCAACAATTGATAACCGTAATTATAGTCAGTGGTTTAATTGCATGGCCTGTATTTGCGACTATCTCCTGGACAGGGTTCAATTCGTTGTTTTTTATTGACAATTTTGTTTATGTCCCTGTTGTGTTTTCACCTGTATTTATGTGGTCCATTCTTGGATTAGTTTTAGGTGGGCTCATCGGTCTAGTCATTGGAGTAAGGAAGTTGAGATTGAATCCAAAATTGATCATGTTTGGGAGCTTAATTTGCGCAACGCTATTTATTGTGACTGGCTTTATTTCTGAACCTTTCTCACCCAATAGAATTTTCCTTAATCTAGGAAACTCCGGAGCTACTGACACAGTTGCCATAAAAAGCCAAAGCGACAGTATTAGTCGGCAAGTAACTGCCCAACATCCTTTGGACACGTCCAAAGTGTATTTAGCAGCCGCTGTCAATGATACAAGCATTCCAAAAGCTGATACTACCAAGAATAATCTGCCTGTACCTGAGTTAAAGCAAAATTCTAACTCTAGCGAAAGTCCCACAACAAATTTGCATCCTTACGGAGAGGGCAATGGTTCATTGACTATACTTAATACATATTCAAGCTACAACAACATTGCAGTTAGCATTGACGATGAATTCGCTGGAAAATTTACCCAGTGGTATGCAGTAGGTGTCACTCCCGTTTGCGGTACAGCAAACGGAGCTGCAATTACCTTGGCTTTGAAATCCGGATTCCATAGCATCACAGCGTTCGACGATGCAAATAACACTTGGGCTTGTTCTGTGGTTGTGAAAGCTGATGAGTGTTTAAATTTTACTTTAACCGGGCTAAAAAAAAATGAGCCGATTATGGCTCGAAAGGAGGAAATTAGGAAAGTATCAGATAACCCTTTTGGCGAAGGAAAGGGACGGGTATGCTTTTGGACATCTGATAACATCATATACAAAATAATAGTTGACGGAACTGACATAGGAACACTGGATAAGCATTTCATCACTACACCAAAAAATTGCGGCGAAAGGGGAACAGTGACACGAATTTTTAAAACGGGTAGCCACAGTTTAGAACTTAAGGGTAATGGCCGTGATGAGACTTCTACATTTGAAGTAAGTGACGGTGAGTGCACCTTTGAACAAGTTACAAATTAGAGCATCAACCACATTTAGAAATAATGACGATTAGAGAATTTGGTTTGGAAATTTTAGATGACAAAGCATGACAAAAACTCAAAAATGGGTCGTCGGTATAATCATTGGATTGATTATCCTCAAACCGACTTTTGCAACCTTTTCTTGGGTTGGGTTCAATGCATTGTTCTACATTGATAATTTTTCGCATCTTAAAGATAGCTTTGCCCCCATAGTGATGTGGATTTTATTGGGCTTTTTAGCCGGAGGGCTGATTGGTTTGCTAGTTGCAGTCAAATTGCTTAAATTAGATCCAAAGGTTTCTTTGTTGGGGATATCTGTGGTCATTACCTTATTAATAATTTCTGGTTTCATTTCTGAACCACTTTTGACTAAGCGGGTCATACAAAACTCCGAAAATAAAGTTTCAGATTCTTTGGCACAACTTGAAAACGCGATGACGTATCATACTGTGGGGTCTGAGAACGTCTATATGAGATCGCGGCCTAATATCCATAGTAGGATTGTCGCAAAATTATCGGCTGGAACTGCGGTTACGGTATCAGACATGACTAACCGAAAATGGTATAAAGTTAAATGGGCTGGGCAGGAAGGTTATATAAATGCTACATTGCTGACAAATGAAAAAGGAGGAGTTGACCTCCATACAAGTGATACTTCTACTGTAGTACATAAAATGGATAACCCCGAAGGCAACATAAATGGAAGTTCTAATAATTCCACATTAGTTGCTAGTGAATACAGATTTCCTCAATCGTCTGAAAAATTGTTGGATGTATCAGATTTGAGTGGTTTGAGTAAATATGATCTCAAAATAATGCGAAATGAAATATTTGCCAGACACGGCTTTATTTTCAAAACACGCGATATGAGTGAGTACTTTTCCAGCCGGAAATGGTACAAGGGCCAATACTATGATGTGTCCTCAATGCTTTCTGAGCTAGAAAAGCAAAACATTGCAACAATTAAAAAATATGAATAGGATTGTTTGTATTTTTATTTTATCAATGATTGGATGTTCAAGTCGTGAAAACAGTCATTTGGAATCACGTAAAGTACCGAATGCAGTCATCAAAGATACGGCTGACACGTATGTTGACTTCAATTCCTTCAACACAAGAATCAGAGATGGTCTTATTTCTAAGGATTCGGCTTTAATAATGATTAAAGTCTTACTACCACAGCTCAAAAATTGTTTTAGAAGGAAAGGGGGTCAAAAATTTGATAGAGGAAATTGGGTATTCCCTTTGCAAGGATATAATTATAAAGCAATTGGAGGTATAAATGGTAACGGGTATTCGGCTGCAGGTTACGATTATTTTTCTGGCAACAAACATGGGGGTCATCCTGCTTACGATATTTTTATTAGAGACAGTAATCATAATTGTATGGACATAGCGACAAAAAAAAGAGTAAATGTGCTTTCAGCATCTGGTGGCATTGTAGTTTCCGTTGAAAATTCCTGGGATTCAAACAGCACTTTGCGCGGGGGAAAGTATATCTGGATTTACGATCCGTATTCAAGCAGTATGCTATACTATGCACATAATAGTGACATATTTGTACGTTCAGGTGATATTGTAATACCTGGAACTAAAATTGCAACTGTCGGAAGGTCTGGATTTAGTGCTTTTAAAAAACGATCACCCACACATCTACACTTTATGGTAATGAATATTGACAGCCAATTCTATCCACGGCCTGTTAAATTTTATAAGGAATTAATGGAAATGAGATCATTAAAGTGAAAATGCAGGCAACCCCCTACCTCTTCCACTCCATCGCCATCTTGGCCCCATCCGCCTCTTACAGTTTAAAATAGAATGCCTTAGCATAATACACTTATACTCCGATTTCGTTTTCCGATAGTAGCTGATATTATCAACCCAAGCTGCCTTTTTTGGGCATAATCTTCAAGCGAGGTGAGTATTGTCTCTATTGACCAGAATGTAAACTTTCTGGAAAAAAAATAGTTCACATCACGAATAGATTGTCGACGGCATACGTACAAGGTAATTGACCGATAGCAAATACTCTTTCTCAACCTATTTTGGTTATCTTATAAACAGTCCAACAACAAAAACCCCGGCCATCATTCCACCACTATGGCAACGAGAAGAATAAAAACCGGGGCTTTGTGATTGTGGGAACTAAAGTTGGTTAGGTCTGGCTGACGTATTTCTCATATACCGTAATGACGGCATACTGGCGGTCCTTGTTTGCCATAATAAGTTCCACGAGCTTTTCTTCAGCATCAGCAATTTCACCAAAGGTGTCAAAGCGCAATTCATCTTCAGTAAGCGATCTAATGACACTCCCTGTTCTTTTGGTCAAAAGGGCAACAATCTTGAATTTCTTTTTCATCATAGATAATCGTTGTTTAAGGTTAGCTTGAATTCGAGTGGCAAAACTATGTATAATTTGTCAAAATTCCAAACTATTTGTCATATTTTTGTATAGAACCTGCAAGAGACCTCTATGTTGCCTAGAAATGCCTGTTTTAGAACTGTTCCAAGAGTTTAATCAGTCAGGTGCCAGTTCGCGCGAGTGTTAAGCTACAGTGTCACTCGTGTGAACTGAAGTCTATTGACTTCCTAGACAAAGGCAAACCAGATGCTTCCTGCGTCAGCATGACAAAAATAAAGCTTTCTGTTGCCCCTATGGCAATTGTGCAACAGCTTGTTGCACAAATTGAGGATTACCCCCTTCTTTCAAGTCTTAATCAATACCGTTCCTACGAGGAAGCGAATGGAAGGAAGTGTAATGACTTCCTACATAACGAAAAATCCAGTTGCTTCCTTCGTCAGCATAACAACCTATTCCTACTTCCTTCTCTGCAGCGCCATCCTTGTTCCATCCGCCTCCAGCAGCTTGAAGTAAAAGGCCTTAAAGGCATCATATTCCTCTACGGGGATCTCGTCTTGGTTGAACTGTTGGTACTTTTCTATCTGTACGCCGTCTTTCGTTTTGGTGAAGGTAGAGCGGTAGTCCTTAATTGCGAACTGCTTTTATTTATGCTTATCTGCTATAATCTGTTTAATGGCTTCTTCAACAATAGAGCAATAGTCGTTAAATGTCACATGGTCAATGTCGAAACCAAGTTTGGCAACAATCGCTGGTAAGTTTTTTAAGAAATCTTCGTACTCATCAACTATTATATTTGGTCCAAGAATAGTTACCCGCCTCGAAGCTGTCTTCAACCAATTCCGGATATGGATAATTGTGGCGTTGTACTTGCCATCGTGTGGCCGAATATCTACGCCGTTGATGTCAGAAATGAACTTCAGGTAGCGATAGCGTTCGATGTCAAAGATAATGCCTACTTTATTTTTCTGTTCTCCCATTCCAAAACGTTTGGCTCCAAAGAATACACCAAGCTCAAAGGGCATGTTAAACCTGGGCAGGCCTTCAGTGTTCGATTCAGTTTTTGATATATCGTGGATCCCATATTTGCAACTTTCGATGAGCCGTTCTATCTTAGCCAATCGATTATCTGTACCATCGTCTTCTGATAATGCGCTTAAAGGGTAAAATCCACATCTGTAAACGGTGAAAATAATAGCTCGAAACAATGTCTTATAACCATCGTCGAAGGGACAATTGATAAATACTGAATCGTTATAGTCTGGCATTGCAGGATTTCAGTAAAAAGCAAAACAGTCTATTTGCCTATTGATTTAGCAGGTTTTGTTGTCGGCTTAACATTGTTGTTTTTGTTATAAACTTCATTGACCGCTTTTTTTATTGCCTCCCTTGATACACTTGTTTTGCGTTTCCCTGTTTTTACTACTATTTTACTCATATTCTGGTTATTTACGAACTACTATAAAAACGGTGCTGCTTTCAAATTCGTTCTTTGGAAATATATATAAAAAATTCCTACTTCCTCCTCTGCAGCGCCATCCTCGTCCCATCCGCCTCTAGCAGTTTGAAGTAAAAGGCCTTAAAGGCATCATATTCCTCTACGGGGATCTCGTCTTGGTTGAACTGTTGGTACTTTTCTATTTGTACGCCGTCTTTCGTTTTGGTGAAGGTGGCGCGGTATTCTCCGTATTTGCTGGTGATCTTGATGTTTTCGGGCAGTTCTATCAGTTGCCATCCGGCAGGGAAGTGCATACGTACTTTCTGCGTGGTAGGAGCAGTGGAGCTCAGGGCTTTTACGCTGAGGCGGTTGTAGCGGGTTTTGCTCAGCATCGCCTGGCTTTGTTGCACGGCCGTCATATAAGGTACGCGGAAAATGAGCAGGCCTGCCACTTTATCGCAGAAGGCACCCGATTCCAGGTTGTATTCTGATTTTAACGGGGCCGTTATTTCGCTGATATTGGATATATCGAAATTGGTGAGCTCTATGTTCTGGAATACGCCCTTGCCCATCATGTCCAGGATCAGGTTTTTCTGTTGGTCCTTGGTCATACGCGCAAATTTTTCGCGGATCAGCCCGCCCGCCATGCCCGGGTGTTCGGCATCCACTTTCAGTTTTATGGACCGGTCTGGCATCAGGGAGGCATCAATATTCAGCTCCACGTTGTTTTTGTTGGGGTCCAGGTCGTCCTGCGGCAGGCGCATCAGGTCAGTGGTGCCTTTTTTGATGAGCAGGGCATAGGCATTGGCATCCGCCTCGGTGAGCACATAATGCGGGTAAAAATCGGTGGTCATATCAGCAAAATGCAGCTTGCCATCCAGATAGTACCCAGCTATCACGTGGTCGAAATTTTGCGAAGGCAGGTAACGGAAATGGTCGTAGAAATTGGTCTTTACCAAGGTATAGTAGGCTTCTATGCCCACTTGCCGCAGCATGCTCACCATCACCGTGGCCACGTCCTTGCAATCACCTATGCGCGACGATAGCGTGAGCCCGCAGCGCTTGGGCACCTGACCGCTCTGCATAAAGGGCACATAAGAATATTTGATGTCCTTGGTGAGGTAGTTATAGATGGCTTTCACCTTGTCGGGTTGGCTCATCCCCGGTTTGATGATGGAATCGAGCACCTCGCGTACTTCGTAGGTCGGTTCCAGTTTTTTATAGGTTTTATCGGCATACCAGTCCACCACCTTGCTCCAGTCGGTCATGGTAGAGATGAAGATGGTGCCGTACATGTCATAATCGTCCAGCGAGGCTTCCTCATGCTCCATTTTATGGGTATCATGGTATTCCCAGCGGTAGAAATCGTAGCCATCGTGGTTGCTTTTTTGCAGGTTGTCCACCAGGTTATGGTGCAGGTAGTTCAGCTTTTTGCCCGTGCGCAATGCCACCTCGTATTTGGTGTAGTATACCGGTGCTTCAAAGGTGAAAAAGTTGTTCATGGTCAGCTCGTTGTCCAGCTCAGATTGTGGGTGCCAGGTGTACATGCCCTCTATCTGGATGATATCGCCCGGCACGAGGTCCTTGAACACGGCATAGCCACCCTGTATATCTGGGATTATTTCTGCACCGTTTTGCTTGATCACCTTGGCCATCTGCACTTTGCCCAAGAAACTGAAATTGTATTCCGTCCATTTTATCACACCCGGGTCTTTCAATATTTTCACCATGATCTTGGAGAACAATTGCGCCCTGTTGTATTCGTCCAACACGAGGTCGCGGGTAAACAACAGCACCACCGATTCTTCGTCGGCATATTTTTCTTGCCAGGTGTTGTCCGCCAGGATATCGTCGAATTTCTTGGTATCGAACAGCTTCTTCAATGATTTCTGCTCGCTCACCTTTTCCATTTTGTCGTCAATGTCCTCGGTACTGCTCCCGGCTGAGTAATATTTTGCTTTTTTATAATAATATACCGCACTGTCCTTCATTTCCTTTTCTTGGTAGATATCGGCGGTCATTTCATAGCATTTTTCACTGTATTCGTTTATTTGTATGGCCTTTGCCAGCTCTACCAGTGCTTCGTCGTATTTCTTTTTTTCCTTCAGGTAGCTGGCCTTGTCTATAAGGTACTCAGCGCTATAGGGTTGGTCGGCCTGCATTTTGTCATATATCTTGCATACTTTTTTCACGCTGCCGTGTTTTTTCATGCGGGCCAGTTTGCCATAGTCACCCTCGTGGCCAAACAATGCCCCCATGGCATTGGAAAAGCGGCTGCCTTCCCCGTCACCATTGTCATAGCTCGGCTCATCGTTCGAGTCCTCTTTCATGTATTCTTCGATCTTGTCTTTGTAGTCGGGGTATTTTTCCTTCACGGCATCGGCAAAATCTTCCTTTTCCTTTTTCATCCCCTTCTCATCATAATACTTGAGGTATTCCATGATCAGGTCATAGTTTGATGGGGATACGGCATAGATGGTTTTCAGCGCGCTGAGCCATTCTTCTTCATCGGTCTTGCGGTTTTTCTCCTTGAATTTTTCATACAGCAGGGCATATACCGGTGTCTTTTGCTGGTCTATGCCATTGAGTACCTCATAAAACTTCTCCATTTTCCCGTCTTGCTCATACATCTTGGCAGCCAGGAACTTGTAAAAAAGGATATTGGGGTTTTTGCGTTGGGTCTTCACGAAAAACTCTTCCCCGTCTTGGGTGGCTTCTGAGTTGATATAAGCTTGGGCCAGGGCATAATATGGATACATCTCATCCGGTTTATGGGTGATCATAGCCTTGTAATAGTTCACCAGTGCCATATCGGTGAGCTTGGTATCATAGTGCTGCTTTTGGTAGGTACCCGTAAAGTCAGAATGGATATCCTGCATCAATATTCCCGAAGTATCAGTGATGCGGATAAGGGGGGTGGTATGCCTGCTGCTATAGCCACTGAGGAAGGAGAGATTGGAAAAATCATAATCCCCATAATCCGAATTGTCACTCGCATATACAGCAGAGGTGAACTTGTTGGCCCGGTCGTAGCTATTTCCGCGGCTTCCTTTTTCCTCGCTGAGATAAGATGTTTTCAGCATGATCCTATGTACGCCAGCGGGCAGTTTCAGGGTCACTATTTCATTGTCAAAATCCCATACCGTGTTTTTGCTGCTGTTGAAGACCAAATCATCATCCAGCCATATTTTCAAAGGGGAGTTCCTGGCGATCCGCAATTGTACTGTCCTGGCCTCCGGCATGTTGATGAAGGTATTTGCAAAAAATACCCCATAGCGGTCATAGGGAAGGTTGTTCTTGAAAGAGATATACCCGTCTATCTCGCGATCTTTACACCTCATCCAGTGTACAGGCATACCATCATCATCAGGCAAGGAGGCTTTCTCGTCGAACCCAGCGCTTTCTATCGGAAATTCATGGATAAATCCGCTCCCGGATATGTTTTTGAACGGGCCTATGACATTCCAGTCAAAATCATGCGTCAGTTTTCGGTATTCTTTGATGGCCTGCTCTTTCTGGCCCTTGTATGACAATTCTGATGCGGCATCCATCTTGATCTTCAGCTTGGTCCTCTCTTCAAAGTTTGTTTTTGACAACAGGGTTTTGTCATTTTTCAGGTCATAATCGTCCTTGTACAAGAGGTATTCTTGCTGGTCCCAGTAATTGTTGATCAGGGTATTGATATACTTGTGCGAAGAAAGTTCGTCACCCTCGATTTCCGATAGAAATATCAGGCCATGGAGGGCATCCTTGTTGAGGGAATCCTTGGCAAGGGCTTCCTCAAAGTGTTTCCGGGCTGTTTTGTGGTCATTGGTCTTGATGTCGTCCCACCCGTTTTGGGCAGATGCCAAATGGCAATAGCCAGCTATGATAATCGTTAAAATCCATGCGAACCGCTTTTTGTGAAGCATATAATAGTTTATGTTAATTCTGTTTGATCCATCCCCGGCAGCTATTACGGTGCTTATAAGTGCCGAAGTACGAAGTTACTGTTTTTTAGCATTGTCAAGTAATCCCCTTCTACCTGTCCATGGCTATATCCCTTGTCACGGGCAAAAGTAAAAATGCGACAATCTCCCAATTAATTCCCTAAAATGCGGATATTCGCTTCAAAAAACTGATGCCAACCCGTTTCTCTGTACTTTTTTTTGTTCTTGTGGGCTTTGTGGTGCAAGTTTCTGCCCAAGGCACCAACGGTTTTTTTGAACGGGACGGGCTGAAATACAAGATGTACAAGTCATTCAATGGCCGTCGCCCCGCCATGGGTGAAACGGCCATGGTAGACATGCTTTTTTTCAATGATAAAGATTCCCTGATTTTCAATAGCCAAGATAGCAAACAAGCCGTACCCATCCCCATTACCCCATCCCAGTTCCATGGTGACCTGGTACAGGGCGTGATGATGCTGGGGGTGGGAGACAGTGCTGTTTTTTTGATCAGTGGCGATTCAATTACCAAGATTACGGGCCAAAATACCAATATCAACCCGCACAGCTATCTCAAGTACGTGATCAAGCTGCGATCCATATACAATGTAAAAGAACAGGCCCAAGCGGATGAGGATACCATCAAGGCATACCTAAAAAGAAACAAAATCCACGGAGCCAAGCGTACCGCAACAGGGCTTTACTACAAGATCACCCAAAAAGGAAAGGGCGATCAACCTAAACCCGGACAGACACTGGATACCCACTATACAGGCAAGCTTTTGGATGGAACGGTGTTTGATAGTGACAAAGGGGCGGGCTTCAGTTTCAAACTCGAAAAAAAAGAGGTGATAAAAGGATGGGACGAAGCATTTGCCTTGTTGAAAAAAGGGAGCAAAGCAACGATTTATCTGCCATCCAGCCTGGCCTACGGTGTGCAAGGCGGTGGCATTATTGGCCCCAATACGGTGCTCATTTTTGAGGTGGAACTGGCGGATATACATTGATCATTTGCCAATAACCAGACGCAGATAACGAATCACCGATTACCAATCACGAATCACAAATAAATTGGGAAAACTCATTATCGTACCCACACCCATTGGCAACCTGGAGGACATCACCTTACGGGCCATACGCGTGTTGAAAGAAGCCGACCTGGTTTTGGCCGAGGATACAAGGGTGAGCGGAAAATTATTGGCCCACTTGGAAATCCGCGTGCCGATGAAAGCGTTTCACCAGCACAATGAGCACCATTTGGCGCAGCAACTGGCATTGGAGCTACAAGGGGAGAAAACCTTTGCCCTGGTTTCGGACGCAGGCACACCAGGCATATCTGACCCAGCCTATCTGTTGGTGAAGGCATGTCTCGAGTCCGGTGTTCCAGTTGAATGTTTGCCAGGGCCCACGGCATTTGTGCCCGCGCTGGTAAAATCTGGTTTACCATGTTCTTCCTTTTGCTTTGAGGGGTTTTTGCCCCAAAAGAAAGGCCGGGCATCAAAATTGCTATCCTTGAAAGAAGGGGAACGCACGATGGTTTTTTATGAGTCGCCCTTCCGGGTGTTGAAAACTTTGGAGCAATTTGTCGCTACCTTTGGGGAAGAAAGAAAGGCTTCTGTCTCCCGGGAATTGACCAAGATATTCGAAGAAACCATCAATGGGAGCCTAGCCGAGATTTTGGAATATTATACCTCACATACCATAAAAGGAGAATTTGTCATTGTTGTCGCAGGGAAAAATTAAGGCCTTCAGGCTATCGCTTTCGGGGCTGCTTTGCGGGGCACTCCTTTGGTTGGCCTGGCCGCCGCATTATCTGATCAATTTCATTGTGTTTATTGCTTTTGTGCCATTGTTGGCCTTGGAAAGCAACATTGCTAAATACCACAATGCCAGAGGGAAGAAAATATTTTTTCTGGCCTATTTCACTTTCCTATGTTGGAACGTGTTCACCACCTGGTGGGTTTGGTATGCATCGGGGCCCGGTGCCATAGCCGCCATTGTATTGAATACCTTGTTGATGACCATACCGTTTTGGCTCTTTACCCGTGTGAAACGGAGAGCCGGTAAAACACTGGGCTATATTTCTTTGGTTTGTTTTTGGCTTTGCCTGGAAATGCTGCACCTCAACTGGGACGCTCCCTGGCCTTGGCTAAACCTCGGAAACGTGTTTTCTGCCTTGCCAAGCTGGATACAATGGTATGAGTATACAGGGGCACTTGGAGGTACTGTCTGGGTTTGGGTGGTGAATATCCTTGTGTACGAATTCTGGGTAGCAAAACCCGTAGAAAAGAAATGGTCGCCCAGGCGCAAAATGTTCCTGACTGCATCATTGTTGTGTATCATCCTGCCTATTGTTATTTCCTTTCGTGTTTCGGTAAAAGGACATCCACGTTTGCCTTTGGGTCCCAATATTGTGGCCGTGCAGCCCAACATTGACCCCTATAGCGAAAAATTCGACCCTGCCACCTTTGCCGAACAAATAAACACCTTGTTGGAACTCACCAACAAAACCATTGACAGCAACACCATCATCGTCGCTTGGCCAGAAACTGCCATCGCCGAGGAGATCAATGAAGAGGCCATCAACAACAACCCATCGGTAGCCCATATTCAGGAATTTCTGGCCAAGCACCCAAAAATAACCCTCATCACGGGCATCAACTCTTACAAGACCTATCCGCTGAGCGGTCTACACTCCAATACGGCCAGGTTGTTGCCGAGCAAAGAAGCTTGGTACGATATATACAATGCTGCCGTGAAAATGGGGCATGGCCAGCAAATGGAGTTTTATCATAAATCGAAGTTGGTTCCCGGGGTAGAAAAAATGCCCTATCCTGGGCTATTGAGCTTCATGGAGCGGTTTGCGATATCAGAAGGAGGTACCAGTGGCAGCTTGGGAAGCCAAGACACACCCACAGTATTCAAAATCAATGATACGCTGAAAGTTTGCCCAGTGATTTGCTACGAATCCATATTTGGGGCGCATGTGGGCCGTTTCGTTAAAAAGGGCGCTGACATCATCACCATCATCACCAATGATGGTTGGTGGTATGAGTCGCCTGGCTATAAGCAACACTTGAGCTACGCCACGTTGCGGGCCATTGAGACACGGCGGTTCATTGCACGAGCTGCCAATACTGGGGTTTCCTGCTTTATCTGGCCATCCGGGGAGATATTCGATCAAACGGAGTACGGGAAACCAGCGGCCATCAAATCGGCGCTTTTCATTAACCACCAGATCACATTTTACACAAGGTATGGAGATTACATAGGTTGGGCAGGCGTATGTGCTGGTATTGGCTTTTTGATTTTTTTGTTATCTTCGCTTTTTATTCGTTCTCAAAAGCGAGAAAAACTTTCCGAAAGTAGCCGGAAATAAAAAAAAGCGTACTTTGGTACTGATATTGTTGGGAAACTACTGAAAACGGGAAACGGATTTATGAAAAACTTTTTGATGATCGTATCATTTATACTGGCCGCGGGTCTTGTTTTTGGTGCTATGCCCAGGCATGAAGCCCATTTGATGCGTGGCCCGGTGATCCATTTTGACGAAATGGTACATGATTTTGGCACCATGAAAGAAGGTGATGTAGTGAATTATGTGTTCAAGTTCACCAATAGCGGCAACGAACCCCTGATCATAGAGGATGTGGAGCAACCCTGTGGCTGTACCATACCCAGTTGGAGCAAGGAACCCATCATGCCAGGGAAAACAGGTGAGGTAAAAGTCATTTTCAACTCCAAAGAACGGCCCGGTGTTTTCAGGAAGACACTCGCCATAAAAACAAATGCCCCAGCCAAGGTAAACGACCCCCTGATGCTGATGATCAAGGGCAATGTACTCACCAAAAAACAATGGAAACTAAAAGCTACTGCCGGAACAAAGTAGCACTATTTTTGCACCAATAAACCACAAGAAAAAGTTCAAAACATATATAAAGCCATGAGCAAGATATTTTCAGTATTCCTAGTTTTGCTTTTCGGAGCATTTCTTTCTGCTACCGCCCAAGACAAAAAAACTGACGGGCCCCAAGTGAGCTTCCAGGAAGAATCCCATGATTTTGGCACCATCAAGGAAGGGGTGATCGCTGAATACACTTTTAAGTTTACCAATACCGGCACTCAACCCCTCATCCTGTCTGATGTAAGGCCAAGTTGCGGTTGCACTACCCCAGCCTGGAGCAAGGAACCGGTAGCACCTGGCAAAACCGGGGTGATCACCGTAAAATACAATTCTGCTGGCCGCCCGGGCAAGTTCAACAAGTCCATTACCATCACCAGCAATATACCCAACGAAACCAAGGTTCTTTTTATCAGCGGTACGGTTACCCCATCCACTGACAATTCAAGCGATCCCAACCAAAGCCCGGTACGCATAGGGAACTGATTTGGGCTGATGTTGAGAAATGGCTCATAGGCTTATTTTTTGAAATCAATGATGAATTCACAGCCATTGTTTACCGTGCTGTTCAATTGAATTTTACCGCCTAGGGTTTCTACTTGTGTTTTTACCATGAAAAGGCCCATCCCTTTCCCATCCACATGGTTATGAAACCGTTTGTACAGGCCAAAAACTTCATTTTGGTATTGCGCCATGTCAATCCCTATCCCATTGTCCTTGTACACGATCCTGATCTTCTCACCACAGGTATGGCTTGATATTTCAATGATGGTACATTCATTGGGTTTCCGGTATTTGATGCTATTGGTTATCAGGTTATAGAAGATGCTATGGAGGTAGCTTTTTACAGTTGCAATCGATTCACATTCTGAAAAGTCAGTCAAGAATTGGACATACTCACTTCCAGATGCCCAAATGCCTGATTGTATTTCATTAACGAGTGTGGCAAGGCATACTTCCTCTTTTGCGGTTTCCAAGGCTTGGCGCACTTTTAAGATATTGTTCAGGTCATGGATCACACCATCCAATTTTTTTACTGAGGTGTCCAACCCATCCATGAGGAACTGTTTATCAGACTCATCCACGGTCTCTTCTCTCAGCAGATTTGACGCACCCAGGATATTGGCAACAGGCCCGCGCAAGTTGTGGGAAACGATATAGGTAAACTGTTCCAGGTCTTTGTTCCTTTGTATGATATCCATCACCAACTTTTCATGTTCAATTTGGGCCAGTTTTTTTTCAGTGATGTTGGTGCCGACAAATATCATACCCAATGGGTTGCCCATCTCATCCTTCACTGGGGAAAGCTGTATGGCATTCCAGGTTTTACTCCCTTTCACGCCTACAAAATGTCTTTCATAGCTGATTGATTTTCCCGCTACCACGGCAGCATACGTCTCATACACTTCTTTCTTTCGCTCTTTGGGGATATAGTCAATAAAACTAGAGCCGGGAAGCAGTTCAAGACCTATTTCGGAAAGAAACCCATCATTGGCCAAAGTATTGAATGATATTATTTTGAGTTCATTGTCCAACAAAACATAGGAAATGTCTGGGTTTTCAAAAATACTTTTCAAATTGGCCTCTGACTGTTTCAGCGCTGTATTTGCCAATGTCTGATCAGTGATATCGTACACCACCCCTATCATTTTTAAAGATTGGCCGGTTGTTTTGTCTTTTATGGTTTCAGCAATGTTTTCAATATATCGCACCGTGCCATCCTTGTGAATGATCCTATGCTTGGATGAATAGGAGGATTGCGTACTGACAGCTTCCGTTGTCGCTATGGTAACGCGTTCCAAGTCATCAGGATGTACCCTACTCAGAAAGAAGTTTGGGGAAGGCGTTATTTCGCCGGGGGCATAGCCAAACAGTCGGAATGTTTGATCAGACCAATAGGTTTGGGCGTAGGGCTCAGGTCCTGTTTGCGATAGATTGATCTCCCAGCTCCCAATGTTGCCAATCCGCTGCGATGCCAAAAGATGGGATTCGCTTCGTTCCAGTTTTCTGTAAGCCATCTGCTTTTCTGTAATATCATTGGCCAAGATTACCCACGCCTCCCTGCCATTGAAAACAATATCCTCTGCATAGATTTCAGCTATTACCCGGGTGCCGTCTTTCTTTTGATGCACCCATTCCCCATTTTTGTTATTAAGGCTCGTGAATTGCTGAGGCGTCGCGGTAAGAAATCGGATCTTCTCTTCTTCTGGCCTGAGATCCAAGGCGCTCATGTTCAAAAACTCTTCCCTGCTGTACCCATAGTGCCTAATGGCAGCTTGGTTCACGTTTAGATATCGTTTTGTTGTTTTATCCGTCACCCACATGGGCATCGGGTTGTTGTCAAAAAGGTGGCGGTAGCGTTTTTCGCTTTCTTGCAACTTCAATTCGTTTATCTTCTGTTCTGTATTGTCGATGATAAAACCAGTTAGATTTATTGGGCAACCATCCTTGGTCCTGATTACCATTATCTCACTATATATGTATTTCAGGCTATTTTGCGCGTCCAATATCCTATAATTGAATTTGCTTTTTTCAGATTTGCCTGATATTGCATCGGCGGTTATTTGCCTTACATATTCAAGGTCTTCAGGGTGAATATGCTGCATAAAATTGATATAACTTGGCTCAATTTCGTAGGGCTGGTACCCAAAAATTCTGTACACCTCATCAGACCATTTTGTTTCTTGAGATTGAAGCATCACTTTCCAGCTACCAAGATGGGCCAGTTTTTCTGCATCTTTCAATAAGTTTTCCAGGTCATTCGACACATTCTGCGTTTGCATATCATTGTATTAATGATGCAAAACTTGCCATTTTAATACGGACAATTCATGATTTCTGTCAGGTTTAAAAAAAATAATAATCCGACAAATATGACATGGGTCATATTACAGGAGGCAAGACCAATTCAATCAATTGTATAACAATGAAATAGAGTAATGATTATTTATTGGATATTATTGATGACCGCATCGTAAAAAGCATCAGGGTTATCCGCATGTACCCAATGGCCGGCACCGGGAATGCTAATAAATTTGGCATTAGGGAACATTTTCAGGATCAATGGCTTGTCGGCATCTACAATATAATTTGATTTTTCGCCACTGATAAACAAGGTTGGCCCAGAATAAGGATGGGCGCCTGTTATGGCAGCACTTATTTTGCCATAATTTCGAGCAAGGGCATCGAGGTTAAATTTCAACACATAACCATCCCCTTCCCGCGCCAGGTTTTTGAGCAGGAATTGTCTGGTGCCCTCGTCGGGTATTTTGGCTTTCAGGGCTTCGTCAGCATCATTGCGACGGGTGATTTGGGAAAGATCCAGGCTTTGCAGGGCCTCCATCAGCGCTTCTTGCCCTTTGTCTGCATACGCCTTCGGGCCAATGTCTGCCACGATGAGCCGGGTGACCCTATCAGGATGGTCAAGGGCAAATTGCATCGCTGTTTTGCCTCCCATGGAGTGACCCAAAACCATGGCAGAACCTATTTGGTGCTGTTGGCAAAAATCATATAAATCATTGGAAAGAATCGGATAATCTATTTCGTCGCTATGGGGCGATTTGCCGTGGTTTCGCTGATCCAGGGCCCAGACTTGGCAATGGGCACTGAACCGTGTGGACAGCGTTTGCCAATTGTCCAGCATACCAAACAATCCATGCAGGATAATGAGGTGTGGCCCAGCTTGGCCATATTTTTTATAATTGAGGATCAATGGTTCAGTCTTCTATGGGGCGGTTGGGGTCAGGTTTTTCTTCATGATGCCTAACGGGATTGTCAGGTTTCGTTTCGGTCTCTTTTGGATCGGGTTTTACGCTTTTGGGCCGGCTGAAACGATGGAACAATTCCAGGTCGGTTTCAAAAAAACGGCTGGTGAAAACATTAAAATCGAAATGGGGTACAGGCTGTCCGGTCCGTGCGTAGGCTAACCCATAATTAAACCGCATGAATTTGCCTTTTTTGTTTTTGATGGGCTTAAAGCCAAATTGCAGGTATATTTTTACGGTAGTGTCGGTATATTTTGAATTTCGGATGTCTTTGTTGATCTCCATGCTCATGAATTTCGGCCGGAGCTCTATTTTCCGATAACCCACCAGACCAGAATAATAAGAGCGCAGGGCAACTTCATAGGGTTGGCCCATTTCCATGGAATCATCCCAAAGTTTTAAAAAATCTGCCGGGTGTATCAAGAAATAATCCGCACCCACAAACATCCTGAAATCAGAATCTTTTTTATCCATATACCGCCCCTTGTCTTGCTCTATGATAAATGCGAGATAAGGGGTGCTGTCTATTTTTACCTCCACAATGTTTATCTGCTTGATGTTTTCCGATCCCAAGGGGTATTTGGTATACAGTTCATTGTTATAGTCTGGGTTGGTGTATGGTATACGGTTGGGGCTGCTCACCCATTTCTTGTTATCGTCCACGATCCAGCCATTCAGGGTACGCAGGTTTACGATATCCCTGCCAAAACTCACCTTTACTGTATCCTTTTCCTCGGGTACCGTATCTTTTTTTTCTGAGGATGGGTCAGCCTCCGCCGCGGGTTTTGGCGTTGGCTTTTTGGCAACATGCTTTTTCGCAGGTACTTGCTGGCCAAATGAACTGATTGAAAATGCCGACAGCATCCCAAGAATGGCAAAAACCCAAACAAAGCGTTTTATCGGCATGATGCGGAACCTTATTATACCTTTCAAAATTATAATGAATTATTCGATTAGCGGTGCTCAAAAGAAAAATGTGACATGCGCCAAACAGGTTACCAGCACAAATTGAATGATAATTGTTCCATCCAGCAAGCCTGTAAAATAGTATTCGTGCCTTCCTTGCTTTACAAACAAAACAATGACCAAAGTGCTGAGGCCAGATAACAGTTTGGCCAACAAGATGCCGCTATGGAAATCATAATGGACCAGGTTGACAAGAAAATAAACGAGCAAGCAAAAAAATGCCAGCCATTTGGTGGCTGATAATCCGATAAGGCCCGGTATGGTCTTTACCCCGCTTTCCTTGTCACTTTCATGATCTCGGATATCAAAAGGCAGGGTAATGGCAAAAATGAACAGGGACCGCTCAATAAAAAGCAAAACCACATCCCGTTGCAGGATGGGGACATGGCTGGCAATGAGCGGCATGAATACCGTGGATGCTGCCCAAACCCCATTGATCAGGAATATCTTCAAAAGCTTGATGCTGCGAAGGGTCCTGACGCCTTTACCCAAGATGGGTACTGAGTAGGCAATGGATACCAATCCCATCACCGCCAAAAACATAATGATGCGCGGCGGCAAATAGAATAAAGAGATGCCCAAGAAAACAATACAGCCCAGACTCATGGCAATCATCAATTTGGAAGAGTTTACGATCCAATTGTGGCGCTCGCTCCCCGTTTTGGCCAAGCCTTTGAGTACCACCAGGCGGTCAACATTATAGGTGAACAGGGTAGCGGCAAATCCGATCAGCGCATACAGTCCCTGGATTTTGAGGTCAAATAGGATATAGGTCTCCAGGATGAAACAGCTTGCGCCGGCTGCTATCAACAGATTGCTGTATATGACAAAATCGCTGATTTTCTTCATTTCCCCCTCGCAGTGCTTCGGTACTGCCCATGTGACAACAAAGATGCGGGATTGTTGCCAAACCAACCATTGTTGCCAAATTTTTAAGGGCTTATGATGCTTTTTTAAACATTCGGAACTACTTTTGCCTTTTAAGGATTTGAAAGGGACAATATATTTATTAAGGAACATGAAAAAAGTATTTTGGATGCTATTGGTGCAGGCAGGGCTTGTTGCCCCGGTTTTCGCACAATTCAACACACCCGAAAAAATGGATGTGAACGCAGTAAAAGGCAAGGTATTGCTCGTGGAAACGCAAGAAGAAGTGACCCGCACGCTGATGGACCTGAGAAGCAAACCCGAAGCACAGCAGGCTTATAAAGATGGTGTTGCCAATTTCAACCAAATGATGAAGGATGCTGTAGAAAAGTATTTTAAATGGGGCAAGGGTGTAGAGTATATGCCGGCACTAACGGTAGAAAAACTGGTACGGGATGGCAAGGCAAGCAAGTATGCCATACTGCACTACACGGTACAAGGCTCTTATGTGAACCCTGCCGATATCGGCCCAATATATGGAGGCAAATACAATGATTCCATCAGGGCAATGAGCCAAGATAAAGGATTTGGTGTGATTGCGGTTCAATTGCCTACCAGTGACAAAAAGACCAAAGAGGTGTATTCGGTTTCTTTGCCGGTAGCATACCCATCAGGGGCTGACATGGTATTCGCCATACAAACCATCCACAACGTTTTTGCCAAAACAATAAAGGTGAAGGAATATAAGGTAAATGATTTCAGGGACGATATTACCAAGTACAACAAGAAACTGAAAAAGATTACCCTAATGATAGACAAGGAGCAGCTTACCAGCAAAACCACCATCGCTGACCTAAGAAAAGACTATAATTTCCCAATAGAAGTGGTAGACTATGACAAGATAAATGATGCCGTACTGCAACAGGATTCTGAAAAGGCATATGTATTGGTGATCCCCGTAAAATCGAATGCGGCCAACTCCGGCAGTGTGGGCACCACGTTGCGCCACCTGGTGGTGAACTGCAAGGAAAGCCATATCATGGGCAGCGCCAAACCAGGCCGTATGCATGAGGGAAGGGTAGCCCCAGATATTACCCGCAAGGAAATCAAGGATTATATTGAAGACTAAGCACTGATGCCATATTGCAAGGAGATAGCGTTTGGAGGCAGTGAGTATGATGCGAGCGTGGCCCTCCGGTATGCAGTACTTAGAGAGCCGCTCCATCTGGTTTTTGACCCTAGGGACTTGGCCAAGGAATATATGGACCACCATCTCTGCATCTTTGCGGAAGACCATACCCTAACGGGATGTGTGGTGATGACCCCCATAAACTTTGTAGAGGTGAAGATGCGCCAACTCGCCGTGCACCCTGCCTGGCAAAGCAAGGGCATTGGTACACAACTGGTGATCCATGCCGAGGAATGGGCGCAAGACATGAGCTATCGGAAAATAATACTGAACGCACGCAAAACAGCGGTTCCTTTTTACCAAAACCTACACTACAACATAGAAGGGGAGGAGTTTACCGAGGTAGGTATCCCGCATTTTTTTATGTGGAAGGAGATGTAATGACTGGGTAGTGAGGTATATCCTTTTATCTTACCCCCGGCCCTCTCCATTTGGAGAGGGGGCAAAACACGTTACGGCAAAAAATGAAATCCTTCATTTCGCAGAAATGAGCTGCCCTCACTTAAAGGAGAGGGACAGGGTGAGGTAAAAATGCTTAGGAACAAGAAGCGCCAAACGATTCCATATTTTGACGAATGGTCTTGTATCATTAGACTACACCACTATTATAGTCGTAGGCTTATACACCGGTGCCTTGTCTGCCCGCTTGTTCTTGTTGAGCTCCCCGGGTTTTTTTGTCCGTTTGAGCTTGTCATCCTGGGCTTTTTTGCTTTTGCCTTTTTTGGTATCAGGCTTTGGGTCACCCAAGCTGGTATAGCTCACGTGTTCCGGCACATTGTGGGGCACGGTTGCGGCCGATGCCTTGGTACGGCAGGTGATGGATAGAACCAAGGCCATCATGCAAATCGTAAGTGTTTTCATATATCCAATGGTTTATGAGTTCAACGTAGAGAGAACCTAACGGGCACCACCAGCTTTTCATCCACCGGTTTCCCGTTCACTTTCGCAGGCTTCCATTTGGGCATCAATGTGAGTACCCGCACCGCTTCCTTGCCGCACCCACCACCAATGTCCTTTTTTATGGTGATGCTGTCCAGGCTTCCGTCCGCTTTCACGATCAGGGACACATATACGGTGCCCTGTATATTGGCATCCATGGCCTCGGGTGGGTATTTGATGTTCTGGGCAATGAACCGGTACATCCCGTTCTGTCCACCTATAGGTGAAGGGGGTTCATTCGCTACTTTTTGCGCAGCTGCGGCAGAATCCTTTTTTTGCGCCGAAACAGGGTGGGCCAGCCATAACAGCATGAATATGGACACCAGCAAATACAGGTTGATTTTCATATAGCCATGCGGTGAATCTTGGATCACTTCAAAACAAATGTAACAATTATAAACCATCTCGCCGCTACGGGTACCCCATTTTTTGTGGCAGGTTTCCATCTGGGCATGGCTTTTAAGATTCGTAGCGCTTCCTTGCCGGCACCATGGCCCACATTGTCTTTTTTTATGATGATGTTCGATAGGGTTCCATCCTTTTCCACTTGCATGGATACGAGGACCGTTCCTTGGGCATTGGCTTTGCTGGCTCCCTCCGGGTACTGCATGTTGGCAGCAACATAGGCTTCATACGCAGCTTGGCCACCCGGAAAGCTCGGTGCCTCATCATATTCTATGGCGATGGAGTTGGGCACTCGTTTCCTCAGGGCCAAGAACAGGCCGCCAAGCATAAGGATAGCGAATATCCCTACCTGGACCCAAACACTATCGGGAATATGTATTCCATCATCGGTTTTGTCGCTATGTAACACGAATTTCACGGGGATGGAATAGCGGACAGAAACAGGCATTCCATTCATTTTTCCGGGTGTCCATTTGGGCATGTCTTTGATAACACGAATGGCCTCTTCGGCGCAGCCATGCCCTACCGGGTCTTTTTTTACTTTCACATCGGATAGGGTTCCATCTTTCCCAACCACTATGGATATATACACGGTTCCTTGTACCCCGGCATCAATCGCTTCCTCAGGCATATGGATATGTTCGGCTAGATATTTATAGTACCCGGCCTCCCCGCCTGGAGGTATGGGTGTTTCGTCATGGGTGGGGGAGATGGATGTGGTGGCTGTGTCCCTACCGTTGGCATGGGCAAAGCTTAGGAAAACCAAGAAAGAAGCGATTAAAAAGCCCGTTTTATGGTATATGTTCATCTGGTTTCAAATCTTATAGGAAATAGATACTTACAACTTACTGCTTTTCCTTTAATAGTGGCAGGTTTCCATGTAGGGAGCATATTAAATATCCGGATAACTTCAGCTTTATATCCACACACATCTTCTTTGTCGTTTAAATCAGTAGGGCCGAATGATACTTTAATGTTTGATACAGTGCTATCTGATCTAATGACCATTGAAACATAGATCTTGCTAATAACGTCACAATCATATGCTATCTTGATGTTTTGTGCAAGAAAACGATACAAAGCTTCATTGCCCGCAGAGAATTCCGGGGGAGTATCAACCTTTTCATAAATGGAATCTTTTGCCGGAAGGGTGTCTTTTTGCTGGGCGAAGCTCGTTAAAGTCCAAAGAGAGAATACCATAAAAACGATAACCCGCAGCAAAATAAATAACCGCATACCCTCTATTTTTTATCAGGCAACACGAATTTTACAGGAATAACATACCTAACAGCCACGGCCTTTCCATTGATTTTCCCAGGCTTCCATGGGGGCATGGCCATTATGACACGCACGGCTTCGTCTCCACAGCCATAATGCACCGGATCCCGCTGTATTTTCACCTCTTTTATCTGACCAGTGGATGAGATGACGAGCGAAATATATATCGTCCCTTGAACGCCTGCATCCAGGGCAGCGGGTGGGTATTTTATATGATCCTGAAGGTATTTCATGTAGGCTGCTGTCCCTCCCGGGAACTCTGGTTGTTCATCAAAGGTTTCATATATACTTGTAGAATCATTGCGATAGCCCTTATATACTTCACGGGGAGGAGGTGGGGCTTCTACCGGGGCCTCCATTACATAGGGGCCGGAAAGCGCATCAAGTCTATTTTTTGTGAGGTCGAACTTGATGTGCATATAATAGTTTGCCGCGACGGGTTTGCCTGCGGTTGACATGGCGGGTATCCATTTGGGCATGTGGTTGATGAGCCTTTTGGCTTCTTCGGCACAACCATGCCCTATGACATCTTGGTATATTTTTACGATAGAAAGAGAGCCATCTTGGAATACAAGCACTTGCACAACGATATCCCCCTCCACCTGAGCGGCTTTGGCTTGTGGCGGATATATGAGGTTTTTATCCAAAAAGGCCTGATAGGCAGATGGCCCACCGGGGAAACTTGGCATCACAAAGGCATGGGCCGTATCGCCCTTGTTATCATTGCTTTGGGCAGATGCACTATGGAAGCAAAACAGCAGTAAGGTATATATGAAAAACCGCAAGAGATTGGTTGGGTTTGTTGGTGGCATGGTAATCATACTGTTTAGTGCATATAAAATTTCAATGGGACTGCAAATCTAACTGCCACAGGAACGCCGTTTATTTTTCCAGGTGTCCATTTCGGCATCAATCCCACAACGCGCTTTGCTTCAATGGCGCATCGCTCATCTCCTGTTGAATTCTTTCTTACATTAATTCCCGTTAGGCTACCATCATTTTCAACAATAAAGGAAATATAAACAGAACCTGATCCATCAAATTCTGGTGGCCATTTAATATTCTTGGAGAGGAATGGTGCCATGGCCGCATTTCCCCCAGGAAAGGAGGGCATATCTTCCACAAATTCATAGACTTGACGGGTGGTGTCGGGCTTGGACTTAGCTTGTTTGGATGAATCTTTTTGCTGGGCCATGGAGGGAGAAGCAAAAAGCAAACATGTAACCAATGTGATGCGAAACAGAAGGACCGAGGATTTTTTCATGGGAGATTAATCTAATTTAAATGTTACTGGAACCGTATACCGAACTGCTACAGGAACCCCATTCATTTTGGCTGGTTTCCATCTTGGCATTTTCTTTAATACCCGCATGGCTTCTTCAGCGCAACCATATCCTACGGGGTCATTTTTTACTTTTACATCCTTAATTCGGCCTTTTTTTGTAACAACCATAGTTATATAAACGGTCCCTTGTGCATTCGCATCAACTGCCTCTTTTGGCATTTTGATATGTTTAGACAAGTATACATAAAATGCTTCTGTACCGCCCGGTGGTTCTGGCAATTCATGGTTAGCTTCGAAAATCTTTGTGGGATGGGAAGTGTCTGCCTTGGTCTTAGCTTGTTTGGATGAATCTTTTTGCTGGGCCATAGAAGGGAAAGCAAAAAGCAAAGCCATAAAGAAGCAGATAAAAAACAAATGACGGGCTCGTTTTATCATACGAGACTAATGCAATTTAAATTCGACTGGCACGGTATAACGTACTGATACAGGAATCCCATCATGTATTCCAGGTCTCCATTTTGGCATGGATTTTATCACTCGAACAGCTTCTTCGGCACATCCATATCCTACTGTATCTTGTTTTACCGTAACATCTGTAATTGACCCATCTTTTGAGACAACCATGCTAATATAAACGGTGCCTTGTACATAAGCATTGATTGCCTTTTTTGGCATTTTTATATGTTTGGACAAGTATTTGTAAAATGCTTCAGTGCCACCCGGTGGTTCAGGAAGCTCATCAATAGCTTTGAAGTTTTTTGTTGGATGGGCGGTATCTGCTTGGCTTTTCGCCTGCTGCGCAGAATCCTTTTGCTGGGCCATGGAAGGGGAAGCAAATAGCAAACTGGTTATGAATGCGATGGAAAACAAATGGGGGGATGGTTTTTTCATGGATTATACTTTGGAGATTATATCAATCACGCACAACAAATTTAATGGGTACTGAATAACGAACTGCCACAATTACCCCTTTCAATTTTCCTGGTTTCCATCTTGGCATTTTTTTTAATACACGAATGGCTTCTTCTGCACAACCGTATCCTACAGGATCTTTTCTGACTTTTACATCCGTAATAGATCCGTCCTTTGAAATAACTATATTGATATAAATAATTCCTTGGGCGTTGGCAACAACTGCCTTTTTTGGCATTTTAATATGTTTTGACAGGTATGCGTAAAATGCCTCCGTGCCACCCGGTGGTTCAGGCCACTCATCCACTCCCTCATATATCTTTTCGGGATTTACAGAGTCTTCCGGTACGGTTTTTACCGGCTGCGCAGAATCCTTTTGCTGGCCACGCGCAGTATTATCCCAGAACATAACTGCCATAACCACAATGCATAATGCTCGAAGATACCGGCCCATATTATTTCCTGTCTATTTTTATCATCACATACAAGGTGCTTTTTAAGGGATGGCCCAGCTTAAGGGCGGGTTTCCATTTGGGCATGGTTTTCATCACGCGCACTATTTCGTCATCCAGCACTTGGATATTGTTTTGCACTACTTTCACCCCTGTTAGGTCGCCCGTGGGTTCTATATCCACCGATACCATGACAATACCCGAAAATTTGACCGTGGTAGGCAATTGGATATTATCGTTCACGTATTTGTTCACGGCATCATCCCCACCGGGATATTCAGCCAGGTTATCGGGTATCTTGGCAAAAATGGTATCTGTTTTCCGGATCGAATCCGCATCCAGTTGTTTGGGCAAAGCGAAGTGCACCGGGAATTTCATCATCATGCGCGCCACCTGACCGTTGTGCATGGCGGGTTTAAAGGCCGGCATGGATTTCACTACCCTGATGGCTTCATCTCCCGTGCCATAACCCAGGTCCTTCTCGAGCCTGACATCAGTGGTTTGGCCCGTGGTGTCCACGAATGCAATGATCATAATGGTACCCTCTATTTTGTTGGCGATTGCCGCTTCAGGATATTTCAAATTTCTAATGATGTAATCCTGCGCACTGGTATATAATGGGGCATTCCATTGTGGCCGGGTGATGACATCTTTGGCCGCGCTATCAGCGTGTTGCTGCGCGTGGACTTGTGAGACAAACAGGCAAAATATGCCCAGTAAAAAGGTTTTTTGTAATATGTTCATAACTCCCTATCGATTTTTCGATCAAATATAAATAAGTTCGGTGGGTTTGGGGTTATTGGGGACCGAGTTAGTGAGTTGGTGAGTTGGTGAGTTGGTGAGTTGGTGAGATTGCTCCATCGCAATACGCAATACGCATTTCGCAATACTCTTGACGACTCACGACTCATGACCATCCTCCTCGTCATCCAAGGAGATCACCACATCTTCTGCGATGGTGAGCACTGGGGTTTCGGTTTGGAGTTCGTGCACATCCCTGAGTTTTTTGCTGATGGCGCGGGTGCGTACACTGGCATCATCTATTACGTTGCTGGCTTCCTGTAGTTTCTTTTTGGTTTTGTCGAGGATTTCTCCAAACCGACCAAACTCGGTTTTTACAGAGGCAAGCAACTGCCATACCTCACTGGTGCGTTTCTGAATGGCCAGGGTGCGGAAACCCATTTGAAGGCTGTTCAATATGGCAGCAAGGGTGGTGGGCCCGGTGATGATGATCTTGTTTTCCCGTTGCAGGGATTCAAACAGGCCCGCGGTGCGCAATACTTCGGCATATAGGCTTTCAAAAGGAAGGAACAATATGGCAAAATCAGTGGTATTGGGCGGGTCAATATATTTATCGCGGATATCGGCAGCAGATTTTTTGATGCTCTTGGCAAAATTGCGCCGGCACTCTTCGATAAGCTCCAGGCTGCCCGTTTCATAGGCTTCCATCAATTGTTGATGGTCTTCCGTGGGGAATTTGGAGTCAAGGGGCAGCCAGATTTCTCTATCGCCTCCTCCTGGCATTTTCACGGCAAACTCAACCAATGCATTGCTGCCTACCTTGGTTTTTACGTTCTTGGCATACTGATCCACATGTAGGATCTGTTCCAGGATGTTTTCCAATTGGTATTCGCCCAGCACGCCACGGGTTTTCACATTGCTCAGCACCTTTTTTAGGTCGCCCACACCGGTTGCCAGTTGCTGCATATCACCCAAGCCTTTGTGTACGGCCTCCAGTCGGTCGCTCACCAGTTTGAAGGACTCGCCCAGCCGCGTTTCCAAGGTTTTCTGTAGCTTTTCATCCACGGTTTCCCGCATCTTCTCCAGCTTCACGGCATTGTCATCTTGTAGGGATTTGATCGATTTCTCGATGGTGCCGCTCATTTGTACCAGTTTCTCCTTGTTTTCGGTGTTCTGGGCGTTTTGGCTATTGATCAGGTCGCTGAAGTTTTGGCGTTGACGGTCAGAAAAATCCTTGAGGCCCAGATTGAGCTCGTTTTTTACCGTATCCAATATATCCTTGATCTCTTTTCTGCTTTCACGGGAGTCTTGGGTATGGGCTTCTTGAAAGATATTCAACCGGTTGCCAATGGCATCGGTAAGCTTGCCCAGCCGTTCCCCGAAAAGATTCAATGCGGTACCCAGCTCGTCCCGGGAGTCTTTGGCAAGTTGCCCGCTTTCGAGGCGGTTGGTCGAAAACTCCTTTTTGAAATTGTCTTCCAGCCTGCGGAATTCCTCTAGGGTATTGTCTGGCTTGTTGTTGCGCGACATCAGGTTAAGCCCGATAATCAGCAAAGCAATAAGCAATAAAGTACAAAGAGAAAGCAGGATATAGATAATGGCCATGT
>Ga0206962_1114_pt1 | contig 27070 bp, 21 predicted proteins | sample Alteio_BWOrgHeat_27_FD_153241 | JGI IMG/M metagenome (GOLD analysis project Ga0206962, IMG submission 153241) | Enriched cells from forest soil in Barre Woods Harvard Forest LTER site, Petersham, Massachusetts, United States -... | ecosystem: Environmental > Terrestrial > Soil > Temperate forest >...
AAGCCTAACCATTGCGCCCATTGTTGAAGTAGCGGCAAGTCCGAACTTGCAGAACTCCTCTAATATTCCCAATGAAGACAGCCAGATAGCGGAGCTGAGTGACATTAATTTATTCTCACCTGAACGGTTTTCCGGACTCGATGAAGTGGAATCAGGTCTGCGCGGTACGGCTGGCGTGCGCGGCCAATTACAGTTCGATGATAAGAAATATGTAGAGTGGTTATTCGGGCAGGCTTACCAGGAAAACGACCAAAGTCCATTCCCCATTTCCAGTGCCACTGATGCAAATTATTCCGATTATATCGGCAGGCTTGCTTTTAAGTATAACTGGCTGGATATATCCTATAGTTTCCGCCTTGACCGCCAAACTTTCGCTCCTACCAGCAATGAAATAAACACGCGTATTGATTATAAACCGTTCACTATGGAAGTGACGTATGTAGCGCTCAAGGATGAGCCGCTATTTGGTGATCGTAAGGAAGTGTTTGGAACTACCAATATTGAAATCAACAAAAACTGGTCATGGAATTTTAATGGTCGTGAGGATTTAGGCAGCAGCACCACTACCTCTTCTTCCACGACGCCTTCCAGTATTACTGCGTTTGATCTTCTTAACGCATCAAGTGGCACGGTTGGGGTTGGTACTGGACTAATCTATCATAATGAATGTATTATGGTGACCTCAAGTGTGTCGCGAAACTATATTAGCGATCTGGATGTAAAACCTTCAACCACCATTGCGGTAAATCTTGTGCTTAAGAATTTTGGCAATCCTACTACTACCCCAAGCTCAGAGGCGCAACTTACTGCTCCTGGATCCGAAAAAACCACCACAAACAGTAATGGAATACTTATCGATAATCCTCCTGCGGCAACCTTTAACCCGAGTACAAACTGATGCGCATAATCACGCTATTATTGGCAATATTTATGGTATTTACGCCTGCTTACGGCGACACCATCAAAGTGGTGGCTTTGGTAAATGATCAGATAATATCATCGATGGATTTAAATGAGCGCGCAGCAATGGTGATGGGTACTACCGGCATTCCTGACACAGCGGAAAACCGTGCAAGATTATTACCCCAGATTCTCAATCAGCTTATTGACGAAAAGCTTGAAATGCAGGAGGCGGCGCAGGATGGAATTACCATCAGTGATGAAAAGTTGCATCAGGGTATAGCCCAGATTGAAAAACAAAGCGGAAAACCACCCGGAAGTCTTGAAACTTTTCTGGAGAGTAAAGGGGTTTCCAAATTATCTTTCTTTGCGCAAGCGCGTGCTCAGATGGCCTGGTCAGAGATAATCCTTAAAAAAGTGCGCCCGAAGGTGCATATCAGTGATCAGGAAATAGCGCGTTATACCAAGCACAAAACCACTACCGGTGGTCCAGTATCCGAAGTGATGATTTCAGCCATTCAGCTACCAGTAGATTCACCTGCCAACGAAGCTGCGGTTCACAAGGTTGCTGACAATCTTGCTGAGGAAATCCGTGCTGGTGCAAGCTTTGAGGCAGTGGCAGCACAATTCTCATCCAGTACCAATGGCACAAAATCAAGCGAACCGTTCTGGGTAGAATTATCGCAGATGAATCCGGCAATCGTGAGTGCAATCAGCAAAACATCGCGCGGCTCTATTACCGATCCGGTACGCACGGAAAGTGGTTACCAGATTATAAAATTGTTGGATACACGTCAGCAAGCGTCCGCTGCTCCTGTAGCAGATAATACTTCTGCGCCTAGGGTTGAATTGGCTTACAAGCAGATTATTTTAACCCCTACGGAAAAAGCAGCCAAGCAAAAGCCAGATATTTTAATGGGATTGGCGAGCAAAGTTTCAGCAGTTCCTGGTGGTTGCAATGATACGCCGATGCAGGGTAAGGGTGATTTAAAAGCGTTTAATTTTGCGGTGACATTTCAACGCGGACTCACGTCTAATCTGCCTCCCGCACTTACCAATGTACTTTCAAGCTTAAGTGTGGGCAGCACCTCACAGCCAATCGCAACACCGCAAGGAATTCGGATATTTACGTTGTGTGAACGCACAGAATTGCCTCCTGTAAAAATAGCACCTGAGGTGGCTGCCGAAACAGCAAGACAGGCGATTTACGAGGAAAAGCTCCAACTCGAAGCGCAGAAATTCTTACGCAATTTACGCAGGGAAGCTTTTATTGAAATTCGTGGAATTTGATCTCGGGCAGTAACATAGTTTCCGTACTAATCATTTCTCCCGCTCCCCGCGTTCAGGGCGGTGTTTCGGCTTTTGCTGAAATGCTGAAAACCCACCTTGTACGCTGCAAAGTTACTTCATTATTTGTAGGCCGCATTCATCCTCAAGAGAGTTTTGTCACGCTCATCTGGCGTAATATAAAAATGCTGGTTGATGTAGTAAAACTTACTTCAGAAAATAAGTTTGATGTTATCCATATCAATCCTAGTTTTAATACGAAGTCACTTATTCGTGATGGGTTGATTTTAATGATTCTGCGCATGCGGAATTTCCATAATATTATGGTGTATTTTCATGGCTTCGATACGCAGACGGCAAAGTGCACATATAGATTTATTGTCTTAAGAAGGCTATTTGCCTGGGTTTTAAATGATGCAAAATGCATAGTGGTTCTAGCGCCGGAATTTAAGGAATTGCTGATAGAAATGGGCGTGAATATCCCGCCGATTATTATTGGCAGAACGATGTTCGATGGTCAGGAGTTTACAGGCATTACTGAGAATAATGCTCGTCCCAATATTCTTTTTATGTCGCGGTTTGACAAAAGAAAAGGGATGTATGAATTGCTTGAGGCGTTCGCAAATATTGCTCGCGATTTTCCCGAAACGGATTTGATCCTAGCAGGAGACGGTGAGGAAAGTGAGGGGCTGCATGCCCATGTTAAAATTCTCGGATTAGATGGCCGGATAAAATTTCCTGGCTATGTTTTGGGTAAGGAAAAGTACGAACTGTTATGTAACTGTACCCTATTTGCGCTGCCTACCTATTTCCCCGAAGGAATGCCGATTGCGCTGATCGAGGCAATGGCCGCAGGTAAGCCCTTGCTCACAGCGCAAGCCGGTGGGATAGCAAATATAATGAAAGAGCCGGATAATGGAATTGTCCTTGATACGGTCAATGCAGAAAATATTGAAAATGCTTTGCGGAAATTACTCGCAGATAAAAATTATTTAGAAAAGACCGGCGCACATAATAAAGCCTATGGCTGGGCAAATTTTGAAGCAACAATAGTAGCGGGTGAGATAGAGGCTTTGTATCATGAAATCGCGCGCTCATAATCATTATTTCCTGGCGGGTTTTTTGTGCCTGCTCGGTTTTGCTTTGCATATTCTTTTGTCCGATCCCTTGCTTGATGCTTTGGGTTTTACCTATTCCGGTGACGAAGGAAAGTTTTACGAAAAAATTCACCCCGGAACTCTTTTTATGTTTCTCTCACTTTTTATTTTGCTATGGCAAAAGGAGGGTTTCTTAAAACAAGCGATACATGTTTTTAAAGAGCAGAAAGCCTATTCAATTCTGCTGCTTATTTATGTGCTTGCGCTTATCTATATGACACTCAAAAGTGGCCCGCGTGGAATGGCATTTATCATCGATGCTCATATCAGCGCGGTCATTTGCGCAATTGTGTTAAGCTACGCGCCCGTTTCACTATGCAGACCGGCGTTACATTTCTTTATAGTCGCCGCAGTCATAAACTCCCTCATTGGTATAGCAGAAGCGCATTGGCAATTGCGCATTTTTACGTTTGATGATGACTGGGTGGTGTTACACGAAGATTATTTCCGCGCCTCTGCATTTCTGGGTCATCCACTCACCAATGCTATTTTTACTTCACTTGCGTTGTTTGTAAGTCTTGCTATGGGGTATCCAAAAATTATCAAGGCGATACTTATTGTTGTTTTTCTGGTGGCACTTGTTGCGTTTGGTGGCCGTGTGGCGCTCGCTTTTTCAGTTGTTGGGCTTATTATTTTAGGTATACATACGGTTATAATATTTTTATCCCGCAAGAACCTAAAACTGCGTGAAATATTCTTGCTTGGCGCAACCCTTTTAACCCTCCCTTTGATGCTTGGTGGCATTCTTTTTATTGCAATAAACAGCCATATGGGTGAGCGCATCGCCACGCATCTGGAGTGGGAAAGAAGCGCCGATACCAGACTTTCGGCATTCAAGGTGTTTGATTACATGACCGATGAAGAGATAATGTTTGGAGCTAGGCCAGAGCGCATTATGGATATTGCCTACCGGGTGAATCCGGACGTAAAAAATGCTGATATTGAAAATCCCTGGCTGGTGATGTTTATGTATATGGGGGCGCTGGTATTTCCCTTTTGGCTGGCGGGAATTTCTGCTTTTATATATACACTTATGAAAGGGCAAACTCTGCCCCTTCAGTTTGCAGTGCTTGCCTATTTTATGATTGCCTCAACTTCTAATTCGTTTGGTCACAAAGATGCTAATTTTGCCATAATGGTGTGTGTGATAACGTGCGCCGCCCAAATGGCAAAACATAAGATACAGGGAGCTGATGAGTACCGAACTATTAAATAATCTGCCTATCAGCATAATCACCGTAAAACGCGATTATACGATAAATTATGCAAATGCTGCGGCCGAGGCATTCTTAGGCGGTGGCCTTGCCAATCTGCATGGCACTAAACTTACCCATTTTATTGTTGCGGAAAATCATTTTGTTGAATTGATTGAAAATGCTTTTGCGGCAGAGGCGCTTATCAAAGAATATGATTTTACCATTGCTGTCGCGCGCAAAGGCAAACGGCATGTGAATTTACAAATTTTGCCGATAGAAAATGCAGAAGAGATAATGATTGTCATTGATGATTTGGGAATGGCAAGCAAGCTTACTCACCATATATTTAAGCGCGAAGGTGCACGCTCGGCTGGCAATATGGCTTCCATTCTTGCACATGAAGTCAAAAACCCTTTATCTGGCATCAGGGGCGCTGCGCAATTGCTACAAAAGACGGTTTCTATTGAAGATCAGTCGCTTACAAAGCTTATTTGCAGCGAAGTGGATCGCATACGTGACGTAATGGAGGAAATGGAGATTTTCTCAAACCAGACAGAAATACAAGCACAGCCGATAAATATCCATGAGGTTCTTCAATATGTTAGATTGATTTCCGAGAATGGTGGCGCGGCGCATGTTAATTTCAAGGAAAATTACGATCCGTCGCTTCCGGAGGTATTGGGAAATCGTAACTTATTAATACAGCTATTTCTTAATCTTTTTAATAATGCCGCAGAAGCACTCGGTAATCATTCTGAACCGGTAATTACCTTAACCACTTCATATCAGAGTGGTTTTCGCTTCAAGCCGGAAAACAGCACAGAAAGCCGGTCATTACCTATCATTGTGTCGGTTGAGGATAACGGAGGCGGCATTTCCCCTGAACTTCGTGAAACTATTTTTGACCCATTTGTTACAACAAAATCAGGCGGTAAGGGGCTTGGTCTTGCCATTGTTGCCAAGATTATTTCCGATCATGGGGGCGCCATTGAACTTGATAGCGGCGTTCAAAAAGGTGCCCGTTTTAAGATTTTACTTCCGGCAGCAATAAATTAACTCTTCCGTTCACTAATTGTTAATGAATTTAGGTTAATATGTCCTCAGATTAATCCCTGAGTATCAATAATGACCAGTGAAAATGAATATAAGGCTCTAATAAAAACGTTATCGCAAGAAAACGAGTCATTTCAGAAATTTATCGTGAATGGCAAGCCACGACTTGTCGTGGAAAAGGGCAATATACTTATCTATGTAACCCATAATACTGCCGCTAACACAAAAAGAGATTTTCTTCTGGATAAGGGTGACAGTAATAAATTTACCCCCCAAGATAATGAAAATTGCTGTACATCCCTCGCAACACTTTTTGAGAAATGCGGCATTCATAATATCTCCCTCAATCACATGGAGACAGACATTAAAGTGTATTTGGGCAAGATATCCTTTAAGCTTAATATAAATCCCGGTTCTGGCAACCAAACCGATTTAGAGCCTCTCCTTAGGGTATTGATTGAGAATATTAATTCTGTTGGAGCAGAGAACAGAGCCCTTGCGCTCTTGCAAAAGAAGCTTACCGGTCAACAGACTGTACGCTAATTCTGTCACCTTACCGCACTCATTTTTCATAAAATCCGCCCGAGGCCGCTTTTTGCTTTATTTAAGCGTGTTTAGAAGTAAACTGCATAAAAAATAGGCAGACTCAGATTATGGCAGAGCTTTCATTACAATACCGTGCGGCGACTGATGCTGAGCACAAATTTACTGCGCAGAAACTCCTCGCGCATAGTGAAGAAAAACTCGGTATGCATATTGCCACTGAGCCATTTGGTTTGTTTGTCTATGAAGGCGGTACGATGATTGGTAATATTATCGGAAAGATCTACTGCAAATGGTTACATATTGACCTGATATGGGTGGATGAAAGCAGGCGCAGTCAGGGAATCGGTACACAGCTTATAAACGAAGCTTTGCAGAAGGCAGCCGAGCTTGATTTAACCGGCATTGAAGTATGGACACAAAGCTGGCAGGCGCCGGAATTTTACCACAAGCTTGGCTTTAAGGAATTTGCCGTAATTGAAGATTTTAACCCTGGCCATATGCGTCATGCCTTCCGTTATTTCATTAAGAAGAAAATCGCATGACCTCTCCCACCATATTAGTCGCCGATGACGACAAGGCCATTTGCACGGTGCTGGAACAGGCAATTCGTCGTCAGGGCTATAATGTTCTGGTGACCGATAATGCAAAAAGTCTGCTTTCCTGGGTGGATGCGGGTAAAGGCAATGCGGTTATTACCGATGTGCTCATGCCCGGTATGAGCGGGCTTGAGATGTTGCCGCTGCTGAAAGCCCGGCGTCCGGATTTGCCAGTTATTGTCATCAGTGCGCAAAATACATTGATAACTGCGGTAAAAGCCAATCAACTCGGCGCGTATGAATATATGCCCAAGCCTTTTGATTTGGATGTGCTTATGCAATGTGTCGACAAATCGCTCATTGCACATGGCGGGCAGGGAACTTCTTCATTGCAGCCGCCGAAGAAAATCATGGAAAATGGCCATATTATAGGCCGCTCGCCCGCTATGCAGGATATTTACCGCATACTCGCACGCGTAGTCGGCGTGGATTTGACTGTGATGATCACCGGCGAATCCGGTACCGGTAAAGAGCTCATAGCACGTGCAATCCATGCGCTTGGCAAACGCAAAAACAAAGCCTTTATCGCGCTTAATATGGCGGCAATCCCTAAAGAACTTGTGGAAAGCGAATTATTTGGTCATGAAAAAGGAGCATTTACCGGTGCGCTCGCTCGCAAAGCTGGTGCATTTGAACAAGCCGAGGGCGGTACATTATTCTTAGATGAAATCGGCGATATGCCAATTGAGGCACAAACAAGACTTTTGCGTGTTTTACAGCAGGGTGAATATACCACTGTCGGTGGCACGAAAATGATTGCTGCCAAAGCACGTATTATCACGGCAACGCATCGCGATTTAGAAGCGCTGGTTAAAAAAGGCATTTTTCGCGAGGATTTATATTATCGCTTAAATGTAGTCTCACTCAAAGCACCGCCGTTGCGTGAACGGCGCGAAGATATAGCCGAACTGGTCAATCATTTTCTAAACCGCGCCCACGAAAAGGGGCTGCCACGCAAAGAAGTATCGCAAAAAGCGTTGCCGCTTTTGCAGGCACACAACTGGCCGGGCAATGTGCGCGAGCTTGAAAATCTGATTTACCGCCTCGCTACACTTTACTCCGAATCTGTGATCGATGAAAAAATTATTGAGAAAGAATTAACTGCAAAATCCGCCCGTGTTGTGCCGCATGATTTGCCGTTACCGGAAATTATCCGCATGCATGTGCAGACGTATTTTAACAGTCATGGAGATGCATTGCCTTGCGCGGGAATCTATGATCGCCTGATGCCGCTTTTCGAAAAGCCGCTTATAGAAGTAACGCTTGAGGTTACCGATGGCAATCAACTGAAAGCCGCCCAACTTCTTGGTATTAACCGCAATACATTGCGCAAAAAAATATCCGAACTTCGCATTGAGACTCTGCGCAAACGCTTTTCCGGCAAAGAGGATTGATATGCGGATATTCACCAAAGATTTTATTTTGCTGCGCACACGGACACTGATGGTGGCGCTTGTCGTTGCGGCATTTACCGCCATCGTTGCCTGCTATATTTCCATTACCCGCCAGCCTGGAATTTCCACTAACAAAGGCAGCACGATAACCCTGCTTATTATTGTAGGTGTACTGTCGCTTATTATCGCCGCCATTGTTATACAGCGCGCGGTGCATTTATGGACATCCCTCAAAAGCGGCTCGGTAGGTTCGCGCCTGCAAACACGGCTGGTTGCCGTATTTTCCATCATTGCTATTTTACCGGCGGTCATTGTGTCGGTGTTCTCGGTATTGTTTTTTAACTTAGGAATTCAGTCGTGGTTTGATGATCGTGTGAGCACGGTGCTTGAGGAATCCGTCAATGTTGCGCAAACCTATTTAGAAGAACATAAATACACCATACGCGGCGATGCGCTTGCGATGGAAGGTGATCTTGATCGCGAGTTTGACAGTGATCGAATAACCCCTGAACTGCTCAACAATATAGTCAACACCCAGACAGAGCTGCGTTCACTTTCCGAAGCGGTGGTGTTTCAGCCCGGCCATATTCTGGGGCAATCGCAGCTTTCTTTTTCACTCGCTTTTGAGCATGTGCCTGCAAGCGATCTTGCGCTTGCCGATCACGGGGATGTGGTGGTCAAGCTTGAAGGGCAGGATAAGGTGCGCGCGCTTGTGAAACTGAAGAGTTTGCATGCGCCCGATACCTATCTTTTAATTGGGCGTATCATTGATAATAAGGTGGTAAACCAGGTCGGCGCGGCGGATGGCAGCGTGAAGCAGTATATGATGCTAAAGGCGAATATCTCCGGAAAGCAGATTGAGTTTTCCATAGTATTCGGCGTACTCGCTATGCTGCTTTTATTTGCTGCCATTTGGTACGGCATGTATTTCGCATCACGCCTCATCATACCGATTACCAAACTTATCAATGCTTCCGAACGTGTGCGTGCCGGTGATTTTACTGTGCGCGTTGCTGAAGGTCCAAAAGACGATGAGATAGGAACGTTGGCGCGCGCATTTAACCGCATGACTGATGAGCTTGAAAAACAGCGCAACGATTTGATAGAGGCCAACCGCCAGATCGATAACCGCCGCCGATTTTCCGAAGCGGTGCTTTCCGGAGTCTCTGCCGGGATTATTGCGGTCGCGCGCGATAAGCGTGTCACGCTTGCCAATCCTGTGGCGGCGAGTCTGCTGTTATTACCACCGGATACGCTTATTAAAGGAGCAGTTATCACCGACCTCATTCCCGAATTTGCTGGTTTGTTTACCAAGACCGAAGATAAATCGGCGATTATGCTACAGGAAGACATCACCATTGTGCGCGGCGATAAATCGCATGTGCTGCATGTACGCGTTTCGGTAGAACATATTCTGGGTAGTATTGAAGGCTACATTGTTACTTTTGACGATATTACTGCGCTCCTCGTAGCGCAGCGGAGTGCTGCCTGGTCAGATGTGGCAAGGCGTGTCGCGCATGAGATTAAAAATCCACTGACGCCTATTCATCTGGCTGCCGATCGCCTGCGTAAGAAATACCTGCCGCAAATCACAATAGATTCGGAAAATTACCTGAAATATGTCGATACGATTTCGCGTCACGTGGGTGATATTGGAAAAATAGTCGAGGAGTTTGTATCATTCGCGCGGATGCCCTCGCCATCCATAAAGCGTGAAGATATCGTTTCCATTACCCGCAAGGCAGTTTTCTCCGAACAAACTACCCATGCGGATATTACCTATAATATGCAGTTCAGTGAATATCCGGTGTATATATTATGTGACGAACAGCAAATCAGCCGTGTGCTCCTTAATATACTGAAAAATGCTGCCGAGGCGTTTGAGTCGCATCCGGAAATAAAGCCGGCCATTACTATTCAGTCCTCCATTGAAGGTGGGCATTTCAAGCTACGTATCAGCGATAATGGGCCAGGGTTTCCCGGTGAAAAGATCCTCCGTCTGACCGAGCCTTATATGACTACGCGCACCAAAGGTACGGGGCTTGGGCTTGCGATTGTAAAAAAGATTATCGACGATCACAAGGCTCAGCTTAGCTTAGAGAACATTCCTGAGGGTGGCGCATCTGTTACATTGATCTTTTCTATTGATAGTGATAAAAATGTGACGTAAAGGTTGTATAAATGTAACCCCTCCTATAGATTGGGTTACGAAACCTTATAAACAACTATATATAGTGCGAGCTCTTATGACTGCTGACATTCTTATCGTAGACGATGAAGCCGATATCCGTGATTTGCTTTCGGATATATTGAAAGACGAGAATTATAACACCCGCACCGCTAAAGACAGCGACAGTTCACTCAAGGCGCTTGCTGAGCGCGTACCTAATCTTTTGATTCTCGATATCTGGCTTCAGGGCAGTGAACTCGATGGTCTTGGCATATTGGAGCTTGTACAAAAGAAATATCCTGGCCTGCCTGTGATCATGATAAGTGGCCACGGAAATATAGAAACCGCCGTGTCGGCGATTAAAATGGGCGCCTATGATTTTATTGAGAAGCCTTTCCAGGCAGACAGGCTGCTTGCTATTACCAAGCGCGCGCTTGAGCATTCCAAATTGCGCCGTGAAAATACCGAACTTCGCTTGCGCGGCGCGGCTGAAATGCATCTTATTGGCTCATCTCATGCTATAAACCAGGTGCGTCAGGCTATTGATAAAGTAGCGCCCACCCATAGCCGCATCATGATAACGGGACCCGCAGGCAGCGGTAAAGAGGTAGTTGCGCGTCTTATCCACAGCAAATCCCGCCGTAGCAATGCTTCTTTTGTGGTGATGAACGCTGCAAGCCTTACCCCCGATCGCGTAGATGTTGAACTTTTTGGCATAGAAGATAGCAATCCAGGCGGCGGTGCTGAAAAGATTGGCGTGTTTGAACGCGCGCATGGCGGCACACTCTTTATAGATGAAGTGGCCGACATGCCTCTGGAAACGCAAGGTCGTCTCTTGCGTGTATTGCAGGAACAGGCGTTTGAGCGCGTGCGTGGTAATAAAAAAGTGCAGGTGGATGTGCGCGTGATTGCTGCAAGTAATCGCGATTTGGGCTCCGAAATCGCCAACGGACATTTCCGTGAAGATCTTTATTACCGCTTGAATGTAGTGCCGATTAAAATGCCTGCACTGCGTGAACGTCGTGAAGATATCCCCGAGCTTTGCAATTATTTCCTGCGTCGTTCGTCGGAAATTTCTGGCCTCGGCCCGCGTGAACTTACCGATGATGCCATTGCGGTGTTACAAGCCTATAACTGGCCGGGCAATGTGCGCCATTTGCGCAATATGATGGAATGGTTGCTTATTATGGCACCCGGTGGCGCACGTGCGCCACTACGTTCTGATGTTTTGCCGAAGGAGCTGTTTGAAACCAATTCCGTAGCTACCCGCCCTGAGGTCAACAGTGATATTATGTCGATGCCGCTGCGTGATGCACGCGAGCTTTTTGAGAAGCAATATCTGGCAGCGCAAATCACCCGCTTTGGTGGAAATATATCGAAAACCTCTACTTTTGTAGGCATGGAACGTTCAGCACTTCACCGCAAACTGAAGTTGCTTGGCATTGGCAGCGCCGAAGAAAAAGAAGAAAAAGTAGCCTGAGCAAGAGTATGAGGGTATAAGAATATGAGAGTCTTTCTTCAAACTCTTATACTCTAAAACTCTTGGGCACCGCTCGGCATGTTACAAAAATCATCTACATCCGCCTTTACCTTGATGGAGCTTTCGTTGGTGCTTCTGGTGCTTGGCATATTAGCTGCCGCGACACTGCGTTATACTTTTGCGCTTACCGATTCCAATAATAATGCCGCAACGAATGCAAGCATGGATGTGGTAGAGACCGCGCTCTTTAATTACATGCTCGTTAATAACCGCCTGCCGTGTCCGGCGGATATTACCCAAGCAGAGAATACAGCGGCGTTTGGTACCGAAATAGAAGCACTGGCGGACGGCAAATGCACCGGCGCGAATTTTCTGAATTCTAGTACCGATCCTGATCACGCTGACGCATTATATGATGCTGCGACGGCGAGCAAAGTGGCTGCCGGTGCAATCCCTACCAAAGCACTCAAGCTTGCTGATAAATATGCCTATGATGCATGGGGGCGCAAAATATTATATGCGGTGGATATACGCATTACCGCGAGCAATGCTTTTCTTACCTATCCGATAACGGCGGGTACTGCCAATGGCACTATTGGTGCGATAGTGGTGAAGCCTGTTTCGGCAACTGGCACCCTCGCCAGTGCCATCACCTATAAAGCAGTGTATGGTTTAGTTTCATTCGGAAAAAATGGGCATGGAGGATATGTGCGCAATTTAGGCGCTACGTCTACCCGCTATAATTGGGGTTCCACCAATACCAACGAGCAGAAAAATTGTCATTGCAACAGTAGTGCAACTGCTACTGCATTTGACCGGATTTTTGTGCAGCATACCAAAACCGCAGGCTCCACTACACTTACGGATACTTTCGATGATATTATGCGCTATAAAACCCGTGTGCAAATGACAAGCCCGGCGTTGTTACAGTAAGGGTTTCCAATATGTATCCTCATTGCGAAGCTGCGTTTGCCCAAGGCCATAATCTCATGCTCACATTATTTTTTGGAGCATTGGTGGGAAGCCTTACCCATTGTACCAGTATGTGCGGACCGTTCGTTATGGCGCAGATGACCGGGTTTGAAACTCCCATGGGAACAGATCCAAAAAAATGGACTCGCCAGTTGCTTATGCCATATCATTTTGGCAGGCTTACCACTTACACATTTTTGGGTATTTTAGCGACCGCGCTTGCAGCACCGATGTTGCAGATTCCCATGATGCATATACTTGCACCACTGTTGTTATTTCTTGCCGGAGTGGTGTTTTTATTGTCAGCATTCACACAAATATTCCCCAACAAATTGCTTAATTTTAATTTTGGCTTGTGTGGCGCGCCAAGTTGGATTATGCAGCGAATTGCACCTTTGCTTGTATCTAACTCTTTATCGGGCGGCTATATGCTGGGTGTGCTACTCGGGTTTCTGCCATGCGGGTTGGTATATGCCGCAATCATGGCAGTTGCCGCAACCGGAAATGTTCTGGAGTCTGCATTTGCAATGATAGCATTTGCACTCGGCACAATGCCGGTTATGATGGCGATGAGTTTAGGCGGACGTGTGTTGCTTGCGCCAAAATATTTTTGGGTAAAACCAGTATTGGCGGTGTTGATGGTGTTTAATAGTATGGTACTTTTTGCCATGGCAGGAAAAGGATTTGTATGACGAGTTCGCTCAATCTGACTTCTCCCACTTACAATTACAAAATTGTCCGAATGTTTACTCTCGCTACGTTAGCTTGGGCGGTCATTGGCATGTCGATGGGGTTATTTATCGCGCTGCAACTCTCCTTTCCCTTGCTTAACTTTGAAGAATTTTTTACGTTTGGCCGTCTGCGTCCGGTACATACCACCGGTGTTATATTCGGTTTTGCCGGAAACGCTTTGATCGCGACCAGCTTCTTTGTCGTTCAACGCACTTGTCGCGTCCGGCTTTGGGGCGAAAAACTCGCCCATTTTGTATTCTGGGGTTATCAGGCTTTTGTCATTATGGCAGTCACGGGTTATATATTCGGCATCAACCAGAGCAAGGAATATGCAGAGCCGGAATGGTATGCTGATTTATGGCTCGTGGTAGTGTGGGTTAGTTATTTATTGATTTTCGTTATGACGCTTAAAAAGCGCACCGAGCCGCATATCTATGTGGCCAACTGGTTCTATATGTCTTTCATCGCAACGATTGCGATACTCCATGTAGTCAATAATCTTGCTGTGCCGGTTTCCTGGCATTCAACCAAAAGCTATTCGGTAGCGGCTGGCGTGCAGAGTGCCATGATTCAGTGGTGGTATGGCCATAACGCAGTCGGATTTTTACTTACCGCTGGCTTCCTCGGCATGATGTATTATTTCGTCCCCAAACAAGCCAATCGCCCGATTTATTCATACCGGCTTTCCATTATCCATTTTTGGTCGCTCATCTTTATCTACATATGGGCAGGGCCGCATCATTTGCTTTATACGTCGCTGCCGGATTGGGTGCAGACACTCGGCATGACATTCTCGATTATGCTCTGGATGCCTTCATGGGGCGGCATGTTAAATGGTATCATGACGCTTAATGGTGCGTGGCATAAACTCCGCGAGGATCCCATTTTGCAATTCCTCATTATCGCGCTGGCGTTTTATGGCATGAGTACTTTTGAAGGACCGGTGCTTGCCATCAAAGAAGTCAATGCGCTTGCACATTATACGGACTGGATTATTGGACATGTGCATTCTGGTGCGCTTGGCTGGGTTGCGTTTATTACCTTTGGTTCTCTTTACAATATGATTCCGGTGCTTTGGAATCGCCAGTCGATGTACTCCATTCGTCTTATCAGTATCCATCTGTGGGTAGCAACTCTTGGCATAGTGCTTTACATCACCGCCATGTGGTTTGCTGGTATTACTCACGGACTTATGGCTCGTGAATATGATGCAAACGGATTCCTGGTGCATTCTTTCGTCGAAATTGTACAAGCGATGCATCCTTTCTATGTAATGCGTGCACTCGGTGGAGTGTTTTTCCTAAGTGGCATGTTGATTATGATTTATAACTGCTGGAAAACCATTACAGATGACAGCTTGCCAGTAAGAGCTGTAGGGAAAGGAACCGCAGCATGATCAACCATGAAAAAATAGAAAAAAATTCCATTCTCTTGTTGGTGCTTGCCATTATCGTTGTTTCCATTGGTGGCATGGTAGAGATTCTACCGCTTTTCCGCATGGAAACGGTGATTGAGCCGGTTAAAGGTATCAGGCCGTACACACCGCTGGAACTTGCCGGGCAGAATATCTATATCCGTGAGAATTGTGCCGTGTGCCATAGCCAGCAAATTCGCTCACTGCGTGATGACGTAACGCGTTACGGCCATTATTCACTTGCTGCTGAGAGCATGTATGATCATCCATTTCTCTGGGGCTCCAAACGCATAGGTCCGGATTTGGCGCGTGTGGGTGGAAAATATTCCGATGCTTGGCATGTGGCGCATTTATCCAATCCGCGCTCGGTGGTGCCGGAATCTGTTATGCCTAATTTTAGTTTCCTGATGACGCGTGGCGCTGATCTGGTGGATATTGCCGATCATCTGCGTGTGCTGCGCTTGCTTGGTGTTCCCTATACGGACGACATGATCGCCAATGCTTATAATGATGGCATATCGCAGGCGCGTGCTGATGGCGATGCGCCGGGACTTAAAAAGCGTTACGGCGACAAGGTGAATGTGCGCGATTTTGACGGGCAGCCGAATTTTGTGTCTGAAATGGATGCACTCATCGCCTACCTGCAGAAGCTTGGTACCGATGTTGATTTTACCACGTTTGATCCGAACATGGATCCGCGTGACCAGTTAGTAAATCCGGTGCCAGAGCCTGCGCCCGAGCCCGCGCCAGAAAAGGGGAAATAATATGCATTTTATTGATTGGGTAAGTAACAGTTCCGGCATTATCGTAACCGTAATATTTTTCACGGTATTTCTTGGGATTGCGATTTGGGCGTATCTGCCGTCAAACAAAAAAAATCTCGAAGATCAGGGAATGATTCCGTTTAAGGGACAGGAAAAAACCGCAAAAGAAAAAGACGAACTAAGTGGCGTAGAAACCACTGGTCATAACTGGGACGGTATTAAAGAGCTCAATAAACCCATACCGCGCTGGTGGTTGATTGTTTTTATTCTCGCGATAATTTATGCAATCGGTTACTGGGTTTTATACCCGGCATGGCCGGTGCCGCATGGCAATAGCAGGGGTGAACTTCATTGGAATGAGCATAAGGATCTCGCCAAAGAAGAAAGTGAGATTGCGGCAATACAGGAAAAGAATCTGGCAAGAATTCATACCTCAACCTTGCAACAGATTCAGGACGACAAAGATTTATATGAATTCGCTAAAGATGGCGGTGCAGCGGTTTTCAAGCAAAATTGCATCGTTTGCCACGGTAGCAACGCTACGGGCGGAAATGGTTTTCCTAACCTTGTGGATGATGACTGGCTCTGGGGTGGAAAATTAGAAGATATTTATAAGACGATTAAAGTAGGGATCCGCTCTACAAGCCCCGACACACGCACATCACAGATGCCATCTTTTGGGCGCGATGGCATATTAACCCCGGCGCAGATTCAAGATGTTGCCGAGTTTGTGCAGAAATTGCATTTAGGCGATAAAGCCGAAATAACTCCGGCCTATACGCGTGGCAAAGATATTTATGCAGCGAACTGCACCGTTTGCCATGGGAAAAACGGGGATGGTAATCAGGCTCTTGGCGCACCGCGCCATAACGACGATATATGGCTCTACGGCAATGGCGATATGAAGTCTATCGTAGATAGCATAACCAACGCTCATGCAGGCGTAATGCCTTCCTGGGAAGGTCGCTTAAGTGATGATACAATAAAGGAACTCGCCATTTACGTGCACTCACTTGGTGGTGGGCAGTAGAGGTTGTTTTTATTGCACCTGCAAAAGCCTGCTGACCCTATTTAATTAATTATAGGTGGGCAATGAACCTAACGCCTTCGGCGACTAAAAGCTTCGGCCTGCTGGCCTCTCTATGCCACCCCTTAAAATTTAAAAATCTTTCAACTCCGCTTGACAGTCTTGGGGTGAATGCTTAGAGTCCGGCAAATTCTTGGAGTGATCCTCATACATGCCTAAAGAAAGTTCTTCCCTGCCTTCTCTGAACGCAGCCTTGTTGCTTGCGGACGGGAAGATATTTTGGGGCAAAGGCATTGGCAAACCCGGCACAATTCTCGGCGAAATCTGCTTTAACACTGCGATGACTGGCTATCAGGAGATTCTCACCGATCCTTCCTATAATGGCCAGGTGGTCACATTTACCTTCCCACATATCGGCAATGTTGGCACAAATAGTGAAGATATTGAGTCGAAAGAAACTCCGCACCTTGGCGCTTCAGGGCTTGTGATACGTGAGCCCATAACCACTCCTTCCAATTTTCGCGCTACAAAACATTTAAACGACTGGTTGATTGCGCATGGCATCACCGGGATCAGCGGAGTAGATACGCGTGCGCTCACACGTGCTATACGCAAAAATGGCGCTGCGAATGTGGCGATTGTAGTAAGTGATCAGTTGTCAGTGACCAGTGAACAGTTAGAGGAAGCGAAAGAAAAACTTGCTAAGGCACCTAATATGAAAGGTTTGGAATTAGCGGCGAAAGTATCAACCAAAGAGGCTTACGAATGGACGGAACCGAAATGGAGTCTTGGTATGGGGGGAACGCTTCCCCCATCTGCGCTCCGCGCAGCCTCCCCCGCGGGGTCGTCACAAAATGTTCCTCCGCGTACCCTCGCATCTTCATTGCCACTCGCCACTCATCACTATCACATCGTAGCAGTTGATTACGGCATCAAACTTAACATATTGCGTTGCTTAGTAAGCAGCGGCTGTCGTGTCACCATAGTGCCTGCGACTGCGAGTGCAGAAGAAATTCTCGAGCATAAACCGAATGGCGTTTTCTTAAGCAATGGGCCGGGTGACCCGGCTGCTACCGGAAAATATGCGCTACCGATTATAAAGAAGTTAATCGAATCCGGCCTTCCGATTTTTGGCATCTGTCTTGGGCATCAACTGCTTGGTATTGCCATGGGTGACAAGACCGAAAAAATGAAACAGGGACACCGCGGTGCCAATCACCCGGTAAAAGATCTGACCAATGGCAAAGTGGAAATCACCTCGCAGAACCACGGTTTTGCAGTCAGTGATAAAGATTTACCAGCCGATGTGGAAGTGACGCACCGCTCTTTGTTTGACGGAACTGTGCAGGGATTGCGCCATAAAACCAAACCGATTTTTTCGGTGCAGGGCCACCCCGAAGCTTCTCCCGGCCCGCATGACTCAATGTATTTGTTTGAACAATTTACTGGAATGATGCGTGGCAAAAAGAACTGACATAAAATCCATACTCATTATCGGCGCGGGGCCTATCGTTATCGGCCAAGCCTGCGAGTTTGATTATTCGGGAACCCAAGCCTGTAAAACCTTGAAGGCTGAAGGGTATCGCGTGATTCTGGTGAATTCCAACCCTGCGACCATCATGACCGATCCTGATTTGGCGGATGCCACATATATTGAGCCGATTACGCCAGAATTTGTCGCCAAGATTATTGAAAAAGAACGCCCCGATGCGCTGCTTCCGACCATGGGTGGTCAGACCGCGCTTAATTGCGCGAAAGCCTTAGCGGAAAACGGCACGCTCAAGAAATTTAACGTCGAGATGATTGGCGCAAAACTGGAGTCCATCAACAAAGCAGAGGACCGCCAGCTTTTTAATGAGGCTATGGCGCGCATTGGGCTTAACGTTGCAAAAAATCTCGTGGTAGGTTCGCTTGAAGAAGCGCAGAAGGCGCTGGCCTTTGTAGGCTTGCCAGCAATTATTCGCCCGTCTTTTACGATGGGTGGAACAGGCGGCGGTGTAGCTTACACCAAAGAAGAGTTTGACCAGATTGTGGCGAGTGGGCTTGATGCATCACCCACCACCGAAGTGTTGATTGATGAGTCGCTTCTCGGTTGGAAAGAATACGAAATGGAAGTCGTGCGCGACAAGGCCGACAACTGCATCATCATCTGCTCAATTGAAAATGTCGACCCAATGGGTGTGCATACTGGCGACTCAATCACCGTCGCGCCCGCGCTGACTCTTACCGACAAAGAATACCAGATTATGCGTAATGCGTCGATTGCGGTCTTGCGTGAAATTGGCGTTGATACGGGCGGCTCCAACGTGCAGTTTGCAGTGAACCCCAAAGATGGCCGCATGGTGGTAATTGAAATGAATCCGCGTGTGTCGCGCTCTTCCGCGCTTGCTTCCAAAGCCACAGGATTTCCGATTGCCAAAGTCGCAGCAAAACTTGCAGTCGGTTACACGCTCGACGAAATTTTAAACGATGTCACCAAAGTAACGCCGGCTTCCTTTGAGCCTTCGATTGATTATGTGGTGACGAAGATTCCACGCTTTACCTTTGAAAAATTCCCCGGCACCAATTCCAATTTAACTACCGCAATGAAATCGGTCGGCGAAGCGATGGCGATTGGCCGCTCCTTTGCGGAGTCATTGCAGAAGGCACTGCGTTCATTGGAAACTGGCTTGACTGGCCTTAACGAACAACCAGGAACGCTTGAAGAAATCCGCGTGAAAATGACAACCGCGACGCCGGAGCGACTTTTGCAAATTGCGCAAGCACTGCGTTTGGGCATGAGCGAAAAAGAAGTGTTTGAACTTACCGCGTATGATCCGTGGTTTATTGAGCAGATGGCCGCAATTATACATCTCGAAAGCAAAATAATAAAAGGTCAGTGGAAAGAAAAAGCATTTTTGCTTACGCTCAAAAAAGCAGGATTCGCCGATGTACGTATTGCTGAACTTGCAAAAGTCAAAACAGCCGACATTACGGATTTACGTAAACAACTTAACATTCAGCCTGTCTATAAGCGCGTAGATACCTGCGCTGCTGAGTTTGAGTCGGTCACACCCTATATGTATTCCTGTTACGAAGGTGATGGCGTCACGGTGCCGGAATGCGAATCGCAGCCGACTGACAAAACCAAAGTGATTATTTTGGGTGGTGGGCCGAACCGCATCGGGCAGGGGATTGAGTTTGATTATTGCTGTGTGCATGCTTCCTATGCGTTGAAAGACGCAGGTTTCGAAACCATCATGATTAACTGCAACCCGGAGACGGTTTCCACCGATTATGATACTTCTGACCGTTTGTATTTTGAGCCGCTCACTGCTGAAGATGTGATTGCGATTGTGCGCAAAGAACAGGAAAACGGCAAGTTGCTCGGTGTGATCGTGCAGTTTGGCGGGCAGACACCTTTAAAGCTGGCAAAATCATTGGAGGCGGCAGGAATTCCAATTATCGGCACCTCGCCAGACTCAATTGATTTGGCGGAAGATCGCGAGCGTTTCCAACAGTTGCTTCATAAATTAAAACTGCTTCAGCCTGCTAATTATATCTGTCGCTCAGTAGAAGAAGTAGTAAGCCAAGCCGAGAAAATTGGCTTCCCCGTAGTCGTGCGTCCGTCCTATGTTTTGGGTGGCCGCGCGATGGCGATTATTCACGATAGCGTAACACTCAAAAGCTACACACAAGACATCGTAAAATCTTTCGGTGACGGGCCAATTCTCATTGATAGCTATTTAAAAGATGCGATTGAAGTCGATGTCGATGCGTTATCTGACGGCAAAGATGTCTATGTTTCCGGCATCATGGAGCATATAGAAGAAGCGGGAATTCACTCTGGCGATTCCGCCTGCTCACTGCCAGCTTATTCACTGAAACCCGCGATACTCGAAGAAATTAAAACACAGACTATAGCGCTTGCAAAAGCATTGAATGTCATCGGCCTCATGAACGTGCAGTTCGCCGTCAAAGACGATGTAATTTACATACTTGAAGTCAACCCACGCGCTTCACGCACGGTGCCGTTTGTTGCAAAAGCGACAGGACTGCCGGTGGCAAAAATTGCAGCGAGGTTGATGGCCGGCGAGAGGATAAGAGAAATTGGGAATACGGGAATGCAGGAAAAAAATAATATTTCCCAAATTCTCGGCTTCCCAACTTCTCAAACTCTCAAACACTTCTCGGTCAAAGAATCCGTATTCCCGTTTGCGCGTTTTCCGGGTGTCGATGTAATTTTAGGTCCTGAGATGAAATCAACCGGCGAAGCGATGGGGATTGACGTGGATTTCCCGCGCGCGTTTGCCAAAGCGCAGATTGCAGCAGGCACAACACTGCCTAAAAGTGGATGCGTGTTTGTATCGCTTAAAGAGTCCGACAAAACCCTGATTATAGATTCCATCGCAAAACTTCTGGCGATGGGTTTTGAAGTCATCGCCACCAGTGGCACGGCAAAGTTCTTAAACGACAAAGGACTGAAAGTGGGCAAAGTGAACAAGGTACATGAGGGCAGCCCGCATATTGTGGATATGATGAAAGACGGAAAAGTGCAATTGCTCATCAACACCACGGAAGGTGTAAAATCCATTGCTGATTCTTTCAGCATTCGCCGCACGGCTTTGCTCGGAAAAATACCGTATTTCACCACACTTGCCGGCTCCCGCGCCTCGGTACAGGCAATCGCCGCCATCAGCGAAAGCGGCCTCACAGTGTGCTCGTTGCAGGATTATTTTAACTTATAGGCGCCAGATAAGGTGGGCGATAAACCAGATGATAAGCGTAATCAGGTAAGTGAATAGAAAGATATAGCCAATCTTTTTGGGCTTATCGTCATGGTGCAATTCTGCGCAAAAGCCAATCGCCAGTAAAAAAGCAAATACCAAAGTAATAATAAAGGGGATAGGATAGCGCAAAAGCAGGTGGTATAAAGTGATGGGACCTGCGATGACCCAGTCAAATAATGCGGCGAATTTGTCCATGTTTCTGATGTATCAACAAAGAACTCTGTTAGCAATAACAATGATTAAGCTATTATTTATTCTCCTCAGTCTTGGTGTGGCTTACTCTGTGATTGCGGATGAATCTGCTTTGCCTGTAAATGTGGAATTCATAGGTAGTTGGGACGCGAAATCGTCTGCCTGGATGCATGAACAAGTATGGGCACCCGGGCGGATTAAGGTTGTGAATGATCCGGTTTTTCCAAAACCTGTTGGCTTAATTGAAGTTCACCCGGGTGATGATGTTGGTGGCTGGAGTGGCGAACGTGCTGAGGTTTCTGGTATGCAGGATGCACAAGGAAAGCCTTTGCCGGTTACTGCGCAATCAGGGCATGAATTTTATGGCATTGCGGTGAAACTGCCTCGTGACTGGAAAGCGCCTGCAGGTACAAACCCCTGGGGAATATTTCTGCAATTACACGGGCCGGATACGTATCGCGCCTCTCCTGCGATTGCACTCAATGCCGAGAATGATTTTCATATCAGTCTTTGCAGCGGTGATTTGTTAGAGGGTGGCAAACGCGCAAAGCCTAAAGGGGTGACGAGTTACAAGTTCAGTAATGGCAATCTTAACCTCGGCCACCCAGTGGAGTTTATGCTCGATGTCGTTTGGGCGGCGGATAATACTGGCTCAATTATAGTTTACCGGCGCGACGAAGGGCAGACACAGTGGGATAAAGTTTTTGAGGCGCGAAATACTCCTACCCTGCAATATGTTGCGGGTGAGAAGATCGGCGTGCATTACTGGAAAACCGGCTATTATCGCAACCGCGGCAATGATTTTACCAGTAAGCTTTGGCTTAGTCCCGCAGTGCGTGGGCTTACCTTTGAAGATGTGGCAAAAGCAGCGTTTGGTCGCCCATGACAATCCCTTATTGACGTAGTAAATATTGAGTTTAAAAGATATAGCTGAAAAAAGACTTATCTTTTAGGGATTCAAAGCGCTTGTCAGGCATCATCATCAATAATTCCGATCAAGGCCCGTGGGGCAAACCCAAAGGTGGCGGTGGTCCCGGCGGCAATAACGGCGGCGGCTGGAAACCCAGCGGCGGCGGCGCGCCAAATAGCGGTGATATCGACGAGTTGCTTGCGGAGCTCAAAAAACATTTTAACAATATGTTTGGCGGCAACAATAATGTGCGCGGAATAGTCATCGCATTTGCCGCATTTTTCCTGCTTTGGCTTGCTTCCGGCATTTATCAGCTACAACCTGGCGAACAAGGTGTGGTGCTCAGTTTTGGCAAATTCAGCCGCATTGCATCATCCGGTTTGCGTTACCATCTGCCGGCACCTTTTGAAACGGTCGATATTGTAAACAGCGAAGCCATCCGCATGGAAACGCTGGGTGGTGGTAGCGATAAAGACTCACGTGCTTCAGATGATGACGAAATCTTGATGCTTACTGGTGATGAAAATATCATCAATCTAAGTTTTAACGTGCAGTGGAAAGTGCGCGATGCCAAAGCGTTTGTGTTTAACATTCCAAACCCCGAGCAGACCGTGCGTGCCGTTGCAGAAAGCGCAATGCGCGAGGTTATCGGTCGCACCACGATTAATTCGGTGCTGACCGAAGGCAAATTAAATGTGCAGGAAGAAACCCGCAAACTCGCGCAAGCAACACTCGATAATTACAAAGCCGGTATCGACATCCGCAATGTGAACCTGCTCGATGCGAGTTTCCCGCGCGAGGTGGTGGATGCTGCGCGTGATGTGCAGGCAGCGCGTGCTGACGGTGAACGCGCACGCAATGAAGCGGAGGCTTACAAGAATGATATTTTACCGCGTGCGCTGGGGCAGGCAGAACGCATAAAACAAGACGCCGAAGCGTATAAACAGGCAGTAGTCGCAAAAGCAGAAGGTGACGCTGCGCGGTTTACCTCGGTTTATGACCAATATGTGCAGGCTGAAGATGTGACCCGTAAGCGCATCTATTTTGAAACGATGGAAAAAATACTGGCAGGTACGTCTAAAGTAATAATGGATGGCAAAACCGGCACGATTCCGTATTTACCGCTCTCTGAAATAAAAAATCATGCAGAAGAAAAACCTGCTGAAAGCAAGGAGGGGCAATGATGAACCCTCGTTTTGTCCCTATACTTATTTTCATCGCATTTATAGCGCTGGTGGGGCTTTACACCTCGTCTTACATTGTGCGCCAGACGGAAATTGCGCTGGTTACCCAGTTCGGCGAACCAGTGGCGGTGGAGTTGAAGCCCGGGCTTAAATTCAAGCTGCCTTTTATCCAGACGGTAGAATACTTCGATAACCGCCTGCTCGAATATGTGATGCCGGATGAGATTGAAATAAACGCATCCGATGAAAAACGTATTAAGCTCGAAGCTTTTGTGCGCTGGCGCATTGTCGACCCGCTTGCCTTCGCACGTGCAACCCGCACCGCAGGCATCGGTGGCAACCGTATTTCTACCATGAATATGCAAATATCTAACTTACTCGGCTCTAGTCTGCGTCAGGTGATTGGTGGCGTTCCGCTTAACGCATTGTTATCACCGCAGCGTGATCAGGTGATGCGCGAAATCAAGGAGCTGGTTGAAAAGCAGGCTTCTTCATCGAAAGCTTCGGATGCAGCGGATAACGATGCTGCAAAGTCCACCGGCCAGACCGGCTTTGGTATTGAAATTGTGGATGTGCGTATTGTAAAAGCGGACCTGCCACCGGAAAACAGCGAGGCGGTTTTCAAGCGTATGCAGGCAGAGCGCAAACGTGAGGCCACCACTTATCGTGCACAGGGCGATCAGGACGCGCAGACTATCCGCGCTAATGCTGATCGCGAAAGAACTGTGTTGCTTGCTGATGCGCAGAAGCAGGCGGAAATACTACGTGGTGAAGGTGATGCAAAAGCCTCCAAGATTTTCTCGGATGCGTTTGGCAAAGATCCGGATTTTTATGAATTTTACCGCTCGATGCAGGCCTACACCAAAGCCATTAATCAGAAAGACACTACCCTGGTGCTTTCACCCGACAGCAAGTTCCTCAAAGAATTTAGCAAGCCGGATAAGTAATAAAAATAATCGAGAGATAATCAGAGAATATGAATACCAAACATTCGGATACGAATAACCTCATCATTGCACTTTTATTGTCATTGCTGATTCTGGGATACTGGCAGTATTTCATTGAAGGTCCGCGCAAAGCCCAAGAAGAGTTGGCGCTTAAAACAAAAGTGGAAACGCAGCAGATCCAAAAGGTTGCAGACGTTCCGGAAGTGCCAAAATCACGTGATGAATTGCTTTCTGAAGCACCCAATGTGGTTATTAAATCAGATCGCTTAAACGGTTCTTTTTCACTTAAGGGGCTCCGTTTTAACAACCTGGCTTTGGTGCAATATCATGAGACGCTTGATCCTAAAAGCCCGCAAGTGGTTTTGTTTTCGCCGTCCGGTGATGCCAATAGCTATTTTGCCGAATTTGGCTGGCTTTCTGCTGATAAATCTCTGCAGGTTCCAACTGAAGACACCGTATGGTCGGCAGATAGCAAAGAGCTGACGCCTACTCATCCGGTGAATCTCACCTGGAAAAATAGTAGCGGTGTTGCCTTCCATGTACAGATAGCGCTCGATGATAAATATATGTTTACCATTGCTGCGAGCGCAGAAGATTCCAAAGGCGGGCATCCGCTCCTGCAAAACTATGCCTATATAAACCGCGTCTATGACATCAGCAAACACCCGGCAATGGGGATTTTGCATGAAGGGCCGCTTGGTGTATTTGACGGTATATTAAAGGAAGTGCCTTACAAAAAACTCATAGAACAAAAAGACGAAGGCTTTGAGGCAAATTCTGGATGGATGGGCGTTACCGATAAATACTGGCTCTCTGCTATCATCCCGCCAGATGAATCTTTTTCTGCGCATATGAGTTATTATGAAAGCAAGGATCGTGCGCATTATCAGGTGGAATATATCGGCAAACCTGCTGAAGAAATGAAGCTACATCTTTTTGCTGGCGCCAAGGAAATGGCGTTACTGGATGCCTATTCCGCTAAGTATAATATCGCGCGTTTTGACCACGCGGTGGATCTCGGACTTTTTGATTTTCTGACCAAGCCCATATTTAAAATTCTTGCGTATTTCTATGGCATAACCGGCAATTTCGGCATTGCGATTCTGCTCTTAACGGTACTTGTAAAACTCATTATGTACCCGCTTGCGAGCAAATCCTTCCAGTCGATGAATAAGATGAAAATTGTGCAGCCGAGAATGGCCGAAATACGTGAGCGTCATAAAGATGACAAAGTAAAAATGAATCAGGAAATCATGGAGTTGTATAAACGTGAGAAAGTAAACCCGGCATCCGGGTGCCTTCCAATGATTGTGCAGATTCCGGTGTTTTTCTCGCTTTATAAGGTGCTCTATGTGACGTTAGAAATGCGCCACGCACCGTTCTTTGGCTGGATACATGATCTCTCCGCGTCTGACCCTACCAATTTATTTACCTTGTTCGGCCTGCTCAACTGGCTGCCGCCTACCATGATGCACTTGGGAATCTGGCCGATGATTATGTGCTGCACAATGATTATCCAACAGCATCAATCGCCGCCACCACCCGATCCGGTGCAAGCCAAAATGATGAAATTCCTGCCGCTGGTGTTTCTATTTCTGTTCTCAAATTTTGCGGCGGGCTTGGTAATATACTGGTCGTGGAGTAATACTCTCACCATTCTCCAGCAATGGTATATTAAAAAGAAGTATTCTTGATTTAATTGCTCCCGCTTCGGCCATCTAGCCTACGCTACGGGCTTATCATCTGCTAAGGATTTAATTAAATCACCCACGCGCTTGCGTACCAAGGGGTCAGTGATACGGTAATAGGCGCGCATCATCTCTAAGGTTTCGCGGCTGGACATTTTATCATGCTCGAAACTTTGTGCTTCTTCTGACACGCCACTGGCATTTTGTGAGCCATCAAGCCCTTCGAAGAAATAAGATACCGGTACGGTCAGGATTTTGGAGAAGTCATACAGACGGCTTGAGCCCATGCGGTTAACGCCGCGTTCATATTTTTGCACTTGCTGAAATGTCACGCCAATTGCATTGCCAATGGTTTCCTGGCTTATACCCAGAATAGTTCTGCGTAAACGAAGGCGTTTTCCTACGTGAATATCAACATCATGTGGCATAGATATACTTTCAAGTTATAATATTTCGGTTGTCCAGAATTGATATAGTACTACTATGACACGAATCAACATGGTTTTGGCAAATAAGGGGACATTTAAGCACAAAAAATGTAGAAACACCTCTTAAATACAACCAACAGTAGAATGCACATTAACTAATAATACTACAAGGTTAATTGGTATTAATAGCCTCGGGCAGATAAAAATCCAATACGGCCTCTTTTTCGAGTGAGGATTGCATAAGCATGCGCCCGTAGGGATCAA
>Ga0206962_1116_pt1 | contig 26968 bp, 18 predicted proteins | sample Alteio_BWOrgHeat_27_FD_153241 | JGI IMG/M metagenome (GOLD analysis project Ga0206962, IMG submission 153241) | Enriched cells from forest soil in Barre Woods Harvard Forest LTER site, Petersham, Massachusetts, United States -... | ecosystem: Environmental > Terrestrial > Soil > Temperate forest >...
GCTTTGCCAGGAGCATTCTCATGGCAGGTGATTCAACATAAAAACAACCAATGCAACGTCCGGTGCTTAATAGGCTTTTTATTTTTTCATCCTGTTTGAATTTTTTGATATCATGGATATCGATTTCTACCTGGCAATTGTTTTTAATAATACCCAGTGCATCTTTAATTTTTCCAAGCCCGCGTTGGCTCAGGATATCGAATTTATACAAACCGATATCTTCGGCTTCCAGCATACTGAATTGCGTAGTAGGATATCCTTTAGGAGGAATGAATGTGGCGGAATAATTGGTAATAGGTTCTTCTGAAATAAGTATGCCGCTGGAGTGTATGCTCAGGTGACTTGGAAAACCTTGTATGAGCTGGCTATAGCGAATCACCAGTTTGCCCAGTTTGTCCGTATCGTTGGCTTGTTGCCGGGCCTGGAGCCGGTCAATCTCGCCGGGTGGCAAACCGAATACTTTTCCCAGTTCACGAATTACAGCATCGTGCTGAAATGTGGAATAGGTGGCCAATAACGCTGTTTTTTTCTTATCAAAACGGTCGAAAATGTATCGGGTAATGTCATCCCGGTCGGTCCAGGAAAAATCAATATCAAAATCAGGAGGGTTGCTGCGAAATGGATTGATAAAGCGTTCGAAATACAAATCGAGATCGATCGGATCTACATCGGTTATCCGTAGCAGATATGCAACGAGGCTGTTGGCACCGCTTCCTCTTCCTACATAATAATAGTCTTTGTGTTGGGCATAATTAATAATATCCCAGTTGATCAGAAAATAAGAGGCAAACCCCATCTGGTTAATGATCAGGAGCTCTTTTTCCATGCGTTCGAGTACGGTGGCAGAAGGATTTCCGAAACGATAGGTCAGCCCTTTTGCACATTCATTGCGTAACAGCTCTATATCGCCTGCTGTGTTTCCCGTGTAGTTGGTAAGGTTTTTGTTGGCAAATTTTCCATACTCAAATTCTATCTTACAGGATGCCAGTATATGTTCGGTGTTTTTTTGAACGGATGGATAAATGGCATATACTCTATACAGCTCATTTTTTGGAGGAATTGTTTCATCCGCCCCGGTTTGTTCGAGGAGAGGTAGTTTGCTTAAGAGTGTATTTTTATCAATAGCCCGTAGCAGACGGTGGGCATTATGATGAGCTTTATGTATAAAGGTGAGAGGCTGGAGCGCTACCAGCTTTGTAATGGAAAATTTAAGTGTAGTAAAAGGGAGTCGTTGCAGATCTTTCAGGGAGACGCCTATGAATTCGTTTTCTTTCAGTTCCCATCCGGTATAAACAGAAAAGGGGTAGATGATATAAGCATTGGAAAATGCAGGAGCGCAAACATCAAAAAGTACCCCCGCATGCAAATGTTCTGAGAGGTGCTTGTTCAGTTCCTGAAACCCTTTATTGTTAATAGCAATACCTATATAACAGGGCTTTATGCCGTTTCGGAAATCAATGCCGAGAATCGGTTTTAGCCCGCATTCGGTAGCCATCCGGGTTGTGTCGAGACAGGCAGAAGTATTGTTGATATCGGAAAGGACAAACGCGTCATATCCTTTGTCTTTCACTTCATCCAATAACTGCTGCACCGATAATGTACCGTATCGAAAACTGTAATAGGTATGGCAGTTTAGAAGCATGTATTCAGGTTCTTAGGCCGTTAAATGGGTTGAAATCTCTGTGTACGATACCCATACCTGCGGCACGTTGAACGGCTTCTTTTCCATATCGCCGGCGCATCTTGTCCATAGCCTGGTATAATTGAAGTTGCTCTGTCGTATCTTCAAACAGGTTATACTGGTAGCTGCCCTGAATAAGATGGCTGAAACGAACTCCAATCAGACGGATAAGCATTCTTTTCTGATAGAGCTTTTCAAACAGTTCTTTTACTTTGTCAATAAGCACATGATCCAGTGTGGTATAGGGGATCCGGGCCTGCATGGTATAGGTATTAAAATCGGAGTACCGGATCTTCACCGTTACACAGGAAGTTAATTTTTCTTCCGTACGCAGCTGAAATGTAAGTTTCTCGGTCATACTGATAAGCATGGATTTAAGATAGGCTATATCAATCGTGTCCTTATCGAAAGTAGATTCGGTGGAAATAGATTTTCGCTCTGAATAAGGTTCTACCGGGCTGTTGTCAATGGCATTGGCTTTTTTCCAGAGTACAATACCTTGTTGCCCTAATACCTGTTCCAGAAGTTCCGGCTGCATTTCCTGTATAGTCCTGACTTTTTCTACACCCATGCCGCGGAGTGTCTGATAAGTCTTGTCGCCTACCATGGGTATTTTTTTGATGGAAAGCGGGGCCAGAAAATTTTTTTCTGTGCCGGAAGGAATTTCTTTTTGCCCATTCGGTTTGGCTTCTCCGGTTCCGACCTTGGCTACCGTTTTGTTGGTGGATAAGGCAAAGGAAATGGGCAGATGCGTTTCCCGCATAATTTTTTGACGAAGCTCTCCCGCCAGTTTATAACAGCCAAAAAAACGATCCATTCCGCTGAGATCCATATAGAACTCATCAATGGATGTTTTTTCATATACCGGAACTTCTTCCTTGATAATATCTGTTATGAGGTGAGAATAGTAGCTGTATTGTTCATGGTCGCCTCGTTTTACAATGGCTTGTGGACAGAGCAAACGGGCGGTACGCATCGGCATGGCAGAATGGATACCGAATTCCCTGGCTTCATAACTACAGGATGCTACTACCCCCCGGTCGCTTCCCCCTCCGATCAATACCGGTTTGCCCTTCAGTGAGCTGTCAAGCAAACGCTCTACGGATACAAAGAATGTATCCAGATCCATATGTACGATTGTCCGGTCCATGATATTTATTTGCAAGTTGATAAAATATTTAGCACCTTAGCGCTAAAATAATTAGCAATGAGCAACATTTCTGACAACCTACGGATACTGAGGAAGATAAAAAATGTTTCACAGGAGGTAGTTGCCGACGATCTGGGTATTCCCCGGTCCCGTTTTGCTTCCTATGAAGAAGGCCGGGCCGAACCACCCTGTGCCATGCTTATCAGCCTCTCGGATTATTACCATGTATCCATTGATGCTTTGCTGAGAGGGGATTTTTCACGAACCTCTCCGGATAGTCTGTTGAAAATCGGGAAGAACCGCTTTCTATTACCCATTCTGGTCGATCGAAAAGGAAATGACTGTATTGAAGTTGTTCCGGTAAAAGCTTCGGCAGGTTATCTGAACGGATATGCTGATCCGGAATATATCGGCAAACTGCCGCTCATGAGTCTGCCTTTTTCCATCACCGGCAAGCACCGCTCTTTTCCGATCAAAGGAGATTCCATGCCTCCGCTGAAAAGCGGAGATTATGTGATCGGAAAATATGTCGAATCCGTTTCCGAACTGGTGAACGGAAGAACATACATCCTGTTGACAAAGGAGGATGGGATTGTATATAAAAGGGTTCAGAAAAAAAGCAATGCTATTCTGGAACTTCATTCGGATAACAAGATATATGATCCATATCCTGTGAAGACGGAAGACATCTTCGAGATCTGGGAATTTGTTTGCAGTCTTAACTTATCCGACAAAAAAGAAGAAGAAATCAATCTTCAAAGTGTAATGGGAATGCTCCGGAGTTTGCAGGTTGAGATGCAGCAGATAAAACGATGAGTATGCGGATCAGTTGAGTTTGTAAAGGCTGCCATAATCGGTACGATGTACGAGGATGCAGTGTTCAGCCAGATTGTGCCGAAGTTCTACATAGGCCGGCTCCGTTTTGACCGACAAATCTCCCAATATCCAGTAATAGAGCGGATGATTCCGGATTTCTTTTTTAATCTTTTCAAGATTCCCGAATGAGCGTACATTGTCTATCAGGTCGTTCATTTGTCCGTAATTTCGCCATACCAGCGGAAAATAAGCTGTCTGACATTCATAATCCTGCAATGGTATGCATTTTTGCTCCATGCACAGATAATTGTGATAGTGCCCTCCGAGCCAGTCGTCATCTACTTGGTACGTGTATAGAAACGACTCCGGTTCTATGAAATGAGCTTCTTGAGTTATGGCTGCCACTTCAGGCGCCCGGCTTTTGATAATATCGGTATAGAGGTTAAGACGATAAGCCTGACACACTAAAACAAAGACGAGCAGTGCAGCAAGAAATGGTTTATATAAGTTGAAAGAAGCAAAGAAAAGGATACAACAGATAAACAGGATGATGCACAAACGCATGGAGATAAATCCTCCCATTCCATCTGAATCGGGCATGAACCAGTATAGTAACAGGATAATCAAGACGGAAGGGAATAGAAAAAAAGTTTTGGAACGTATTCCGTAACGGGAGAAAGAAAAGATCAGCAGGAACAGACCAATAAAAAAAGCACAGCAAATTGACATGGATATTGCTTTTGCTGCAAGAGCTTCATCCTGACTATAGGCAATAAAAATAGTTCCGTCCAACACACGCTGAAACAGATCCGATGTGTTCAGAAATTGATAGGACGGCTGTCCGGTGGTTGGCGCCCTTAAATACAGGATCATGAAAAATACGGAGGGGAGCACTGCAATAATGATGCGTAAGGTTTTACCGTTAAACCATTTCAGGATCGATACGCCATGAGTGATGTATTGCTCATGAACATAAATAAGCAGAAGTATCAGAAAGGTAATGCAAAGAACCACGGGGTGCGAAAGGAATGTAAGAAATACCAGAAGGCTTAATGTCAGGTAATGACGGAATAACGCTTTGCCCCAAACAATGTGTTTATAAAAATAGCCGATACATAACAGGAAGAAAATCAATGCCATTGAAAAGTTGTAAAAGGAAAACAGGGTAAGCATATTGTAACTTAATGGGAATGCCAGGTAAGCCATATATCCTCGTCCTGGCACCATACAGGAAATACAATATCGCATGGCAAAGGGAAATCCCACAAAATAGATCAGGAGAAAATATTTCTCGGTCATCCATGGATTCAGAAATAAATGCAAGGGCGACATGATTAAATATGAAATCCAGTTGGGAACAAGTACGGAGTTAAAAGCAAAATACTCTTTGTAAAAACTGCAATCTCCGGAAAGTAAATGCCAGAGTACCCCCGAATTGTATAAATGAGCGGGAGCATCCATGAACGGAAAATACCGGGTGAAAAACAAAGGAGTGGCATTTGCAACAACCAGAATCAGAAAAACACTTCGCTCTATCCAGCGATTTTTAACCCACCAATCAGGAATGGACATTTTCATAATAACAATGCAGGTGTTTTCTGGTGAATCAACAGAATACAATCATCAGGAACTAAAGTTAGAATAATTAGCGCACCTTGCTATTCCTTAATAGAAACAATTTTCTGTAACCTTTCTGATTACAGACTATAGAATATGATTGATAATAAAAGAGCATCAGGGTTTTACGATGGCTGAGGTGTCACTGTCGTTCTTCGGGGCAGGCTTATCCGGATAGTTGTTAAAACAGTCAACCATACTTTCTATAACCAGGCAAAGTACAATTCTGGGCTTTTCAGTCCGGATAATATTTTCATTCAGCCGATGCTCCCATTTATCCCATATGTATACAGATGACCGGAAATGGCAGGAGAGTAAATCCCTGAAGATGGCATTGGTAAAACTATCGCGGATTATGAGAACAGACGGAAGGGTTGAATCGGATGTTACGCGATGGTCCTCATATTCGCGTACATAGGCAAAATCAGAGGGAATGGGATATGGATGAAGACTTGCTTTATGCTGAGGCCATGGTTTTCTGGGTATAGCTTTAACAAAGGTATTGTGCCAGTATTTATCCATACCCAGCATGGCAATGATATTTCCCGTACTCAGGGTGTCGTAAAAGGTAAGATCATCCGGTTCTAAAGGAGGGGGGATTGAATAATCTTTACGAAGCCAGTTTATCACTTCGCGATAACCATAATATGCTCCACGGCTATTCCAATGATTATCCCCTTTCATATAGAGCGGTCCATTTTTTTTGGCTTTGATAATAGCTGGGCGAAGATCAAGAACAGGAATATCCGAGTACCGGTGAAGATAAGAGATGAGCTGATCGCATGCATTCGGCCCCGGATATTTGATAAGACTTGCAGGAACGAATTCAGGATATACCGTAAACTTGCTGGGGATAATAACAATCCGGTAGTCGGCACCCAATGATGCACTTTCTTTTCTCCGATATTGGATCTCCTCCATGCTTTTCTTTAGCTCATCCTCGCTAAACCTGAGTTGTCCGGTATATACTTGTTGTTCATAGTTTGCGAGAAAGAGCCAACCGTCTTTGCCAATTGTTACCTGACCGGGCTTAGGAGATTTCTGAAGATACCGTGCTGAAAAATAATTGTATAAAAAGAGCAGGGAATTGCGTGCCGGAAAGCGACTGTTGTAATAAGCTTCAAATTGGGCAGGAAAGGGATTCAGTTCGCGCCATTTTAAAATTGGTTTTTTTACCTCTGCCTTGTTTTCAAAAGAAGCCGTTTTGTCTTTCCAGCCGCTGATCTGGACTATAGCCGGTAAGGCCAGGAGAGCCAGAAAAAGAATAATGAAACAGATTCGCAGCGTCTTCATTGTGTTTAGAAACGAAAATAGATAAACGGGTTATATGAATCGCTCAGTAGGTATATGCTACATATCGCCAGTGTCAGAAGTAAAGCGGTATATCGAATCCCTGTCCAGGCTAGCTCTGCACGATAATTAAAAATCAGGTCTGCTTTTTTACCAAGCCAGCTGAATACTCCTGCAGCACCCAATATTGCAATTATACTGACGGCGGTAAATTCGGGGTTGAGGTAAAAATAGAAATCCTTCAGAACGTCTCCCTCAGGCTGTATGCCATACATTATTTTTAGATAATGCAATGCATAGTGAAGATCGGGGGCATTAAAAAAGACCCAGGCATTCACCACAACGAATAAAGTATATACATGATTCAGAATGGGTAGTTGTTCAAGCTTTTTTCCCAGAAACAGACGTTCGAGAATGAGGAAAAAACCGTGGATGAATCCCCAGATGACAAAAGTCCAGTTGGCACCGTGCCAAAGACCGGTAAGGAAAAATACGATGAGCAGGTTGAGGTACGTTCTTATTTTCCCTTTTCTGTTTCCTCCCAGGGGCACATACAGATAATCCCTGAACCAGGTGCTGAGGGAGATATGCCACCGGCGCCAGAAATCCTTTATTGAACGTGCCAGATAAGGGAAGTTAAAGTTTTCGGGAAAGTGAAATCCGAACATCCTGCCAAGTCCCAATGCCATATCGCTATATCCTGAAAAATCACAATAAATATGTAATGCATAGCAAAGCGCTCCAAACCATGCCAGCGGGGCGTTGAGGTGAGTAAGATCTGTTTTAAATATTTCATTGGCAGGTAAGGCAAAGACGTTAGAGAACAGCACTTTTTTTGCCAGTCCGAGAATAAAGCGCTCTGTCCCGGCTGCAAAATCTTCCAATGTTATTTTTCGTTCTTTGAGTTGGGCAGCAATATCATGATAACGAATGATGGGGCCGGCAATGAGCTGAGGAAAGAAAGAAATGTACAATGCCAGACGCACAGGATTTTTCTGGACTTCGCATTCTTTGCGATAAATATCCACTACATAACTGATGGCATGAAAAGTAAAAAAAGAAATTCCTGCCGGAAGCAAGACCGGAGTCATTGATAAGGGCTTAAGATGAGCCAGATGCAGGAGGCTATTCAGATTAACCACCAGAAAGCCTGAATATTTCATAACTGCCAGCAGACCAAGATTTACGGTGATACAGGCAATAAGAACCGCTTTCCGGGTACCGTTCCTGGAGAGTGCGCTAATCCACAGGGCAAAAAAGTAGTTGAAAATAATTGAGAACAGCATGAGCAAGGAATAGCTCACCCAGCCCCAGGAATAAAAAACAAGACTGGCAATCAGCAGAATAAAATTCCTTGCTTTTGCCGGGAGAAGGAAGGTAAGAAAAAGGGTAACGGGAAGAAAAAGATATAGAAAGATTAAAGAAGAAAACAACATATCTATTCTATAAATATGTTTTGAAGGGGAAAGCCAATTTCATCGGCTAGTAGTACGTTCCCAGCTGAAGCCCGATCACAACTTCGGCAGTCCAGCCACTGGCGGTAGCCGGGCCAATTACATCGGCTCCGGGATCGCCGCTCCAGTTTTGGTGTAGTAAATCGATCCGGTAACTGCCTCTTGCCCCTATGACCAATTGTCCGAAGATAAATTTAGGCATGACCGAAAGCTGTGGCCCGAAGTAGAACTGATTATAGGTGTATCCTGCATAATTGTAGGTGTAATTTATTTCTCCATAATGCAGTCGGCCCCCGGTTAAACCGATCGCTATTACAAGATCGAATTTTTTGTTTGTAGGAGCGACATCTCTGCCTGTAGCAATACTTGCCGATATGTCAGAAAGATCAGCTTCCAGAAGTCGTTGCTCTTTCAGCGCCTGGGGAAGGAGGAAATTAAGTTCAATGTAATTGTCAAAGGAGCCACCTTTCCGCATTTTGATAGGGAACTCATAGCTCATGCCTGCATAGGGTATTACAGAGGCAAATTGCTGTCCCATAAAACTTTGCACATGGTAATTGAATTGCTGAAAATCAAAATCCATCATGCCGATACGGAAAAGGACGGAAGGGAAATAGGTATTGGTACGGGTTTTATAGACAAATACATTCTTATCCAGTGAGTGGGCAACCGTTTTGTTGCCTTCAAAAGACGTACTGTCCGAGCATCCGAAACCGGGAATACGGGAAGCCAAATCAGGCTTCTCGGCAGCAGAAAGATAGGTGGTTAGAAAAAGGAATGGTACTATTCTTTTCATGATACTTAATTCCGCTAATTTTTGGAAACTGGAGTGATTAGGATGAACAAATGTAGAATATTTTCCCTTCACTTGAAGTCTAATAAATAACAAGAAGATTGAAACGCACGAAATTGGCCTGTTATTTAACCTGTATAAGGATCCTTTGAGAGAAAGGATAAGATTTTCGACCGAGATTAATTGAAATATTCTTGTTGGTTTCCTTCATAGGGCTTTTTTTGACCCGAAAATGAAATTTATCCCCTTATTTCCAGCCCTGATAACAACTAATCTCCGGGTTGAACCACTACGTATAAATACTTAGAAAATGAGATTTGTGGTTTTAAGGCGCCCTTTGAAAAAGCTAGGTTTGCCATATCTCCATTTAGGATTTTTTTCTATACCCTTTTCATCTATAACCAGTCACAACATGAAAAAACTTTTTTCGTACCCCGGCTTGCTGCTGGCTCTTATTGCGATCCCTAATCTTTTTGACGCCCAAGTCATTACCAACCTTGCTGGTACTGCACCGGCAGGATTTGCCGGTGACGGCGGCCCCGCAACTGCAGCTAAGTTGGATTATGCCATGAGCATAGCCGCAGATAATACGGGTAATATTTACTTCTGCGATTATGGCAATAACCGGGTTCGGAAAATCACCACTTCGGGTGTCATAACTACGATAGCCGGAACTGGTACCCCAGGGTATTCAGGGGATGGAGGGCTTGCCATTAACGCAGCACTTAATGGACCAATGGGGATAGTTGTAGATCCCAACGGAGCCAATGTATATATAGCCGATAATATCAACAACCGGGTTAGAAAAGTGACCATGGCAAGCGGCATTATCTCTACCTATGCCGGTACAGGGGTGCTGGGCGGGGCTGGAGATGGAGGACAGGCCGATTCAGCTCAGGTTAGAACCCCGGAAGGATTAGCCCTTGATGCGGGAGGGGATTTATTTATCGTGGATAATTACAGCCAGATCCGCAAAGTGAATGGCTCCACGCATATTATTTCCACCGTGGCTGGTGGAGGTGTAAATCCTCCCAACGACGGATCTGTTGCTACCTCTGTTTACCTTTATCTCGAATATATAGCGGTTGATACCAACGGAAATCTGTTTTTAAGCTCACCAGGATATCATCTGGTCAGAAAAATAGAGCACGGCACCGGTATTCTTTCCACTATTGCCGGAACCGGAATCGGAGGGTTCTCAGGCGATGGAGGTGCCGGTTCATCGGCAGAGGTCTACTATCCTTACGGTCTGGCTACCGATCTTGCCGGTAATGTATATATCGCAGATGAATCAAATAACCGGGTACGTAAAGTAGATGCATCCAGCGGCACTATTTCCACCTTCGCCGGAAATGGGGTTTATAATGATGCCGGTGACGGCGGCTCCGCCTTGTCCGCAGCCATTTCCCATCCGTACAGTATAGCCATTGATCATTCCGGAAACATGATCGTATCTGATTCTTCGTTCTGCATCCGTAAAATAACTACTATCACCGGTATTCAGGAACTGAATAATTCAGTTGCTCCCAGACTTTTTCCTGTCCCCTGTTCAGGGACATTCACGCTGGAAACCTTCGGCCCGGGTTATACGGCCATAACGATTTATGATCTTAGCGGAAGAGTGGTGGTTTCGGAATCCCTGAATCCTGCATCAGCCAATGGGGCTTATCCGTTTGTAATGGATGCGGAAGAAGGCCTCTATCTTGTGCGATTGAAAAACAAGGATAAAGAGGAGTATTTAAAGCTGGTGATCAAAAATTAAATTTATATATGTCAGGAACATCCTTGTTGTTTTTCATAGACACTTTCAGATCTTTGATAATACCATTCCCCACATCATACACCCAGCCATGTATCATCAGGGGTTTGTTGATATCCCAGGAATTCTGTACTGCCGAAGTTTTGCTGAGATTATGAACTTGTTCTATCACGTTTAATTCCACCAGGCGGCGTGAGCGGCCTTCCGGATCGGTAATGGCATCCAATTCGGCCTGGTGCAAACGATACACGTCCTTGATGTTGCGAAGCCAGTTGTCTATCAGTCCGAAATGGGTATTGCTCAATGCTGCATTGATGCCCCCGCAATTGTAATGACCGCAAACGATGATGTGTTTTACCCGGAGCACGGACGTGGCGTAATCAATCACACTTAACAGATTGATATCTGTATGTACCACCATGTTGGCTATATTACGGTGTACGAAAACCTGGCCTGGTTTTGTATTAGTTATCTCATTAGCGGGAACCCGGCTGTCAGAACATCCTATCCATAACACAGGAGGATCCTGGCTGAGGGCCAGGTCTTTAAAAAAATCCGGGTTTTCCTTCAGCTTTGCTTCCACCCATATTCGATTGCCGTCTAAAAGGCCTTGGTATAACTTACTCAGCTCGTCAGAGTTCATGGGCTATTTTTTTCAAAAATAAGAATTTTGTAATAGATATGATTTTTCATGCTTTTGCGGTTTGCTTTTCCACGCAACTGACTTTGCAGACGGATTAAAACAAACCAATCAGTTTTGGTTACTGTATGGACAGAGGTAGCCGAAAACTATTCTATTAAAGTTCTTTGGGAAAATAATTTTGAGTGGATACGGATGACAATGAGGAAGGATCGGTGGGAGCAGATATATAAAATAAAACAAGGGGCGATTTTAGTCGCCCCTTGTTTTAAGTATTAATGAATTACATTCAATCGTTTGGTATCTACCTGGCTGTTGGTTTGAATCTGAATTAAATATACTCCAGGTTTAAGAGCGGAGGTATTTACATTCATAAGATATTCGCCGGCTTGTTCGTTTGAAACGGACTTCAGGTTTTGCACCAATCTTCCGTTAACATCAAATATATGGATGTTAACAGCAGTTGTATTCGTATGTGAGTAGCTCAGCGTGGTATTGTCTTCGGAAGGGTTGGGATACAAACTCCAGATAAAGGAAGCGGATTGTTCCTGGATATAAGAAGGAGCGTTGGGGTCATCAATCACGCTAACGGTAACGGGTCCAAACGGATTTGTTGCCTCGCTGCGTGCAAACAATCCACTGCACCAGGTAGAAGAGCATCCAACGGCATCCGTAAGAGTAAGACAAATCCGGTATACGCCTGGATTTGCATAGGTGTGAGTAGGATGAGCGGCAGTATCCGAAGCGCTACCATCACCCCAGGTCCAGAGATAATGAAACGGACGTACTCCTAAAGAAGTGCTTACTGCATAATAGCTGCCTGTGGCAGCAGTATCGCGTTGCAGATAGAAGGATGCATGGCAATGTGGAACAAGGTAACTAACCTTAACGCTATCGCAGGTGGTGCATTGATTGCCATCGGTAACACATACTACATAAGTGCCTGCAGCAAGACCGGTATCCACCCGGGATGTAGATCCGTTTGACCAGGAATAAGTATAGGGTGGTATTCCATGTTCTATTCCTATTACTTCTGCAAACCCGTTATGGCAGGTATTGCAGCTCGCAGGACGGCTATGTGTCTGAACGGTGAGGTGACAAAGATGTGTTCCGCTAACTCTTACCGTATCACAATAGATGCTATGGCAGGCATAAGGTGCGATGCTGTCAGAAATTCTTAAGCACACGACATACAATCCAGGGTTATAATAGGTATGCGAAGCAGGAGAGCCGGAACCAATGTATCCATCTCCGAAGCTCCAGTGATAGGTTGTGGAGGAGCCGGTGCCGGTGGATGTGCTGGTGAAAGAAACCAAATTGGGCGCTGTTTGGGATGCAGCAAAATTTGCCTGGCAGGCTGTCTGGCCAATGGCAACGCCGCCCCCTGCAAAAAGCAGGAGTAGGGAAGTAATGAATGCAGGAATACAGTTTTTGTTTTTCATAATTGTTAGGTTTTGGTTTAGTAAAATTGGTTGTGTGTTTCCTTTGATAAGCGTGTTTTTAATATTTACTGACATTGATTTTTAATATAGCGGAACTTAATTTTATTTTTTACATTTATGGTGTATTAAACAAGATATATTATATATTTAACTTATCTTGTCAAAATTAACCAGACGGGATTTTTAATGTATTTTGAAAATAAATTCCGAAATGAAAAATAAAATTTAAAAGAACAATTTTGCGTGCTATAAGGAGGCGCCAAGTGTCAAGGTCTTGTTGTGGAAATTCCAACCGGAGAGGCTGCTATCCAACTGAAATCCACCATTTGCTTCCGGGCGCAATGTACCAACGGGCAAAGGGGGAGATTGGGTTTATTATACGAATAGATCGTTTTATTATACGAACCATATTATAAGAGATGGATTATGCGAAGAAAAGGCTTTGGTGATGTTCGTTATGTTCACCGGAATTTGATTGTGCCGAAACAATACGGTAATAACTATATCCGATGAGACCGGTTCGATGTATTATTGTGGATGATGAGCCATTGGCACTCGAAAACGTTCGCTTTATGATAAAACGCATTCCTTTTCTGGATTTGCTTTATACGTTTCAAAATCCGTTAGAGGCTACTGGTTTTCTTTATGATCAGAAAGTAGATCTGATTATTTCCGATATAGAGATGCCCGGGCTAAATGGTATTGAATGGTTGCGTAGATTGGAAATAAAACCACTTGTAATTTTCACTACCGCTCATCCGGGATACGCTGTTGATGGATTTGAACTCCATGCCATTGACTATCTTCTTAAGCCGGTTTCTTTTGAACGATTTTATAATGCAGTAAGTCGTGCGCATGAATACCTGGAAATGAAATATCAGCGGATGCACCCCGAGGAAGAGAGCTTTATCTTTATCCGCTGTAAGGGGAAATTCGAAAAAATTCAGCTCAATGACATACTTTATATAGAAGGACTAAAAGATTACGTAAAAATTGTGGTCCGAAATTCGGAGCAGAATATCCTTACGGCGATGAATGTGAAAACCATTGCAGAAAAACTCCCGTTAAATATGTTTATCCGTATACACCGTTCCTATCTGGTCAATATCAACCGGATTAAGAGTGTGGATAAGGATACGTTGCTGGTTCAGGATGTAGCGCTGCCGGTAGGGGATAGCTATAAGAAGCAGGTGTTTAAAATGCTGATAGAGGGTAAATGGCTGAGAAGATAAAGGGTTTGTCATGTAAAAGAGCCCCCTTATCCATATATAAAAGGGGCTCTTTCCTTATTTGTGATCTATCGTTGCAGAATCACTTTACGCACACAGGTTTCGGAACCTTTTTGCAAACGAATAAAATAGATTCCATTTGGTTCCGCAGAGAGATCCACCGTTTGGGTTTTTGTCAATTGCTCGTTGGTAAAAAGAAGTTGCCCCAGGGAGTTTAGTATGGAATAGGAACCTGTTTCTGCTCCAAAACCTTCCAGTTCCATCGTATAGATTCCATTTGCCGAAGGTGTCGGATATATTTTTAAATCGTTTGCAAGATGTAAATCATCCGTTCCCGTAACCATATATTGACCTGTCGAGTCCACACATCCGTAGCTGTTTTTAACGCCAAGCATAACCGAGAATCCACCGGAGTTTGGAAATGTATAAGTAGTTGGATTTGTTGTGGAAAATGGCGTGGATGCACCTCCTAAAACCCAGAAAAGACTGGTTACATTACCGGTAGACGTACTTGTAAATGTATAGGTATTCCCTGTTACATGTGTCCAGGTAAACTGTGCTACCGGTTGCGGATAAACATGCACATATTGTGAAATCGTTCCATTGCCGCTGCTGGTGTGCACGGTGAGGGTAACTGTATACGTCCCCGGGCTGAAAAAACAATGTGCTGGATTAGGAAATGATGTTGTATCGGGGTTGCTTGTGCTTGAGTCGCCAAAATTCCATTTGCAGGAAATGGTATTGGGGGTTGTATTCGTAAATTGAGAGCATAAAGCCGGGCAGCCTGCAGAATCGGAGGAGGTGAATGATGCCGCCACCTGAGCTTGGAGAGAGGCTATGGCAAAGAAACAAAGAGCGGATACAGTAAGTAAGGATTTCATAGGTGTATAGATTAGTGTTCACTTCTATACACGAGCAAAAGGAAAGGGTGGTTGGGTTGTCTGTAGTTTTAATTCCAGGGCGTAAAAAAAAGCCCCGACATCGTCAGGGCTTTTTTTGAGCATGCTTTTATCGTCTTCCATGGTATCCGCCACGGCCACAACCGCCTCTGTATCCGCCTCCACCTCTGTAATATCCACCTCCACCTCTGCAGTATCCGCCTCCGCAAGGGCGACCATAATAACCGCCTCTTGGGTGACCATAGTATCCTCCGTAGTAACCGGGGTAATAACCGCCTACGTTGATACTTGCATAAGGATAATAGCCAGGGTAAGCATAATAGGCTGCAGGAGCATATACCGGAGGAGCCACTACTACTGCCGGACGAAAATAAGGCCTGTAACCATAATGTGGGTAGTATCTTAAAGATCCTGCAGAAGCGCTGCCTGCAATACTTATAAGAACTAAGAGGGCAATCATTCGGAGCGTTTTCATAGTGTGGGGTGTTGGTTATATCCCTTCTCTTCCCAAATGCGTGCCAAAGATTTAAAATCGGCGAACAATCTTTCGATCTAATCTTGTTTTAATGCGCATGAAGAGCAGGTGAAAAAGATGTAAAGTATATGTTATTGATTGGTTCTCAGTGAGGTGTGTGGTTTTTGATGTAATGATAAGCCTTACCTTACAGTAATCGCATGCTAGCCTCTTTTAACCGCATAGTGCATAGTTCAAGGAATAGTTTATCTTTATAAGTAGAATTATCCTCTACTTCATTAATTGTATGAGATCAGGTGCCCATTACTCCTTTAAAGGAGTGCCTATGTTATGCGTCTTTCGCAGCCGGTTCACGGGTGGTATCCTGACTATACTTTTATTCTTATCCTGTTATTCTTCAGGAATTTACGCCCAGACTAATCTGAATCCATTCAGTTATACCGGAGCTGTACAAACATTTACCGTACCTGCCTGTGTCAATACCATCCATGTAAAAGCATGGGGCGGTGGTGCCAGTGGCGGCGGATCGGATAATTATAACGGTGCTGCAGGCGGAGGCGGAGCTTTTATTCAAACGGATATTGCGGTGGTTCCGGGACAAGTGCTAACCATTATAGTTGGTGGAGGCGGCGGTGCAGGACGAGGTTGTGTGACCGGCACAGGCGGTGGACCGGCAGGATGGGGAAACGGGTTGATTGCGGGAGCCGATGGTGGTAATGCAGGCGGATCGGGTTGTTCCGGAGGTGGTGGTGGCGGTGGTGGTGGAAGCGGAGTATTTAACGGCGCTACACCCATGGTTGTGGCCGGCGGTGGTGGTGGTGGAAGCGGAGGAGGACAGTTCAGCAGCGGCGCATTGGGCGGCGGTGGCGGTGTAAATGGTAATTCAGTTGCCGGTTCATGTACGAATCCGGGTATAACGGGGGCCAGTGCCAACGGAAATGGAACAGTAGGAGCCAATAAAGGCGGCGCAGATGGTGGTGGTGGCGGCGGTGGCGGCGGCGGTTATCTGGGCGGTACCGGTGGGGGAGTTGCCACGGCTTGTGATTGTGGTGCATGTGGTGGGGCCGGAGGTTCCAGCTGGTCGGGAGGAATCAACATAACGATTAATAATGGAAGTGGTCAGACACCCGGTAATAGCGCGGACCCTGACTTGCCAGCAGGAGATGCTGCCGGCGGCGGCGGATCAACAAGCGGCGGAAATGGTTTTTTACTTATCTCCTATGCTACACCTATCCCTATTGTAGCTACCGTTACTTCTTCTTCCAACCCTTCCTGTTTCAACTCCGGTAACGGAAGCATTACCGCTACGGCAAGCGGAGGCAGTGGAGGTGGATTAACTTATTCCTGGAACCCTTCAGGTCAGACAACACTTACAGCAACAGGTCTTGGCCCCGGTACTTATACCCTTACCGTTTCCGACAACTCCGGTTGCCCGGTAGTTACAACACAAACCCTTACATCGCCTCCACAGCTTCTTTCTTCTGCTGCCGGCATTGATGCTACCTGTTTTGGAAAATGCAACGGACAGGTGATCTGTATTCCCAGCGGAGGATCTACACCTTATACTTATTCCTGGACCGGTGGATGTAACCAGGCCAGCTGCAGCAATGTATGTGCAGGTAATTATACTGTTACCATTACGGATGCAGATGGATGTATCAAACTTGATAGTGCTGTGGTAAACCAGCCAACGGCATTGGGGCTTACTGTTTCTTCCACTTCATCGCATTGTAATAAACCCGATGGAAGTGCAACTGCTACTGTAACCGGCGGAACCGGTGCCGATACCTATACCTGGACCCCAGGTCCCGGTTCGGGAACCGCAGCCAATAACAATATTACACCCGGTACTTATACGATTCTGGTTCACGATACAAAAGGATGCGCAGACAGTGCAACCATTGCAGTGCCGGATATTCCCGGAGTTGCAGCCAGTATTACTTCGAGCACAAATCCTACCTGTTTTAACGGAACCGATGGATCGGCCAATGTAACAGCTAATGCCGGAACGCTTCCTTATACGTATAGCTGGAGCCCGGCCCCTGCTACGGGTCAGGGAACACCCAACGGTGGCGGTCTTTCGGCCGGAAGTTATACCTGTACCGTTACCGATAGTTCGGGCTGTGTAAGTAAAGCCATTATACAGCTTACACAACCTGCTGCCGTTACGGTATCGCCTATGGCTCCTGTAACTCTTTGTATCACTCAATGTACTCCTCTTACCGCCACCGGAGCAGGCGGAACACCCGGTTATACGTATACCTGGGTTCAGAATGTAACACCTGTTGTACCGCCGGTTTGTCCATTGGTAACAACCACTTACACGGTAGTTGCAACGGATGTCAATGCCTGTATGTCTGCTCCCAAATTGTTAACTATAACTGTCAATCCTCCTCTGGGAGTTACAGCCGTGCCTAATAGCTCCATATGTCCGGGTGTTTCCACTACGTTAGGAGCAACAGCTACCGGTGGTGGCGGAACCTATTCTTATTCCTGGACTCCTGCTGCCGGTTTAAGCAACACAACTATTGCGAACCCCGTAGCTACACCTGCTGTAACCACTACGTATAAAGTAATTGTTTCTGACGACTGTGGAACGCCTACGGATTCTGCAACGGTAACGGTTACCGTATTTCCTCAACCGCAAGCAGTGATCCTTGCAAATGATACAGTAGGATGTCCCCCGCTTTGCGTTACGTTTACCGAAACTTCCGTTCCGGCCTGTCAAACGGCTATCTGGGCTTTTGGTGACGGGACCACCTTTACAGGATGCATTCCTCCGGTTCATTGTTATACCACTTCGGGTTTGTATAGCATCGGTTTGCATGTAACCGATGTAAACGGTTGTAAAGCCGTTGCAAACAATGCGAATATGATCAATGTGTATCCTACGCCTAAAGCCATGTTCTCCGCATCCCCTCAACCTACCACCATTCTGAATCCGGGTATAACATTTACCAATACCACGGCAGATACTTCCTGTCTGTGGCAGTGGACCTTTGTAGATATCGATACCACCACTTCACAAGTCAAGAACCCTACAGTATATACTTATCTGGATACCGGTTGTTATCCGGTACGGTTGATTGCCATCAATCATGATGGCTGTAAGGATACATCCACCATTCAGATCTGTATTGATCAGGCCTATACTTTTTATGCACCCAACTCATTCAGCCCGAATGATGATAATGTGAATGATATATGGGTGCCCAAAGGAGAAGGAATAGATCTTAAAAATTATGCTTTGCGTATTTACGACCGATGGGGAAATCAGGTTTTTGCCACCACTACCTGGGGACAGGGCTGGAACGGCAGTGTGAATAACGTTGGTCAAAAAGCCCAGATCGATATTTATGTCTGGGAGGTGGATCTGAAAGATTTCAGTCGCCAGCCCCATCACTATAAGGGAATCATCAATATGATGAAGTAAAAACAGGTGCCTGCCGCTGCCTCCTTTTTTACACTCTTATTCCGATAATCGTCACATCATCCACCTGTTCAAGGTTTCCTTTCCAGGCGGTGAATGTCTGATCGAGGATTTGTTTTTGTTCTGTCAACGGTAAGGATGCAATGGACTGTATTTTTTCTTCCAGCTGTTTGTATTTGAATTTTTTTCCTTTGCTGCCGCCAAACTGATCGGGATAGCCATCGGTGGTGGTGTATACAATATCTCCTTTTTTGAGCGGTACAGTCTGTAATGAAAACGGCGCCGTTTCGTTGTGATATTTACCAACCGGCATTTTATCGCCTTTGTAAATAGTCAGTTTGCCATCTCTCAGTATCCACACCGGGTTATTGGCTGCTGCAAAGCGGAGTTCCATCTTATCCAGATCAAAGCAGCACAATACGGCATCCATTCCATCCCTGCTTTCTTCTTCCGATCCTTCCGGATTAAGTGCATGAATTATTTCCTTCCGGACCATATTCAATACCTCCGCCGGATTGGTAATATGACGTTCCACCACCATTTCATTCAGAAGAGAGATGTTAAGCATACTCATAAATGCGCCCGGTACTCCATGCCCTGTACAGTCGGCTGTGGCAAGATAAAACAATCCTTTTCCATGGCTGTGAGTTCCCGGGAGGTGAAGTGCCCAGTAAAAATCACCGCTTACAATATCTTTGGGTTTGAAAAGAATAAAATATTCTTCCGACAGGTATTTGCGGAAATAGCCGTTGCTGGTGAGTAAAGCCTGCTGGATCCGTTTTGCATAATGAATGGAGTCAAGAATTTCTTTTTGTTTTGCTTCCACCATTTCTTTTTGTTTCTCCGCTTCCTCTTTCTGTTCCCTTACTTCAGCCGTTCTTACAGCGACTGTGGTTTCGAGTATTTCCTTGTCTTTACGCAGTGAAGCGGTCCTCCAGCGATACATACGGAACATAAAGATAAATGCAGACAGACCATAGATTCCATACATCCACCAGGTTCTGTACCAGGGAGGACGCACGGTAAAGGAGTAGCGTACAGGTTCGCACCACCGGCCTTCCGGGCTCTGCGCCCGTAGCATAAAGGTGTAGGAGCCTTCATATATATTGCCAAACGTGGCGCTGGTATTGGTGGTAGCAGGGCTCCAGTTTTTGTCATAGCCGTCAAGCCGGTACTGATAATGGACAAGAAAAGATCGGGCAGGCTCAATGGCTTGAAATACGAATGTGACATTATTGTCTGCATACGGAAGCACGAGCTGTTCGGGTATAGGATAGAAAGACCGGATGCCATGAAAACGGACTCCTGAAAATTTGATCCGCATTGTGTCCAGCTCCTGGTCTTTGAGTCTTCTGCCAAAAGTTGTTACCTCTTCCATTATCTGGGGTGTGATGGATATGCTGTCTTTATGATCGGCGTCTGTCTGAGCTGTTTTATCAAGAAGGTGCCAGCAAACATTCTCTTCATTGAGTTTGATGGCTTGAAGCTCCAGATGCGGGGCTTCCTGATTTTCATTCAGCGCCGAAGGATCAAAACGAACCAGTGCCGTATTATCATCTCCTGTTCCTGCCCAGATAATGCCTTTGCGATCCATAAACATACCATGCTCACCGGTATTGGCATCTTTGATGGGGCATCCTGTTTTTTGATTATAAATGTCAAAGACAGGTAGAGCATTGGCTGTTTCTCCCGGGTAGGCTGTTGAAATGATAGTACCTGTTTTATCTTTCCATCCTTTAATAACACTGATGCCCCAGTTGGTGGCAATATATATCTTTCCATCTAATCCTTCCAGAATATTGGTAATGCCGTCATTCGCCAGTCCCTGCTCCGTTGTGATGGTGACAAAGATCGGTTTGCCATTTTCTGTTCCTTCATCGTTCCGATTTTTTTCGGGAGGTAAAATGCTTACACCGCCTCCATAAGTGGCAATCCACAAATTGCCCTGTTTGTCTTCCGTCAAAGCCGAAATGGTATTATGAGCTAGTCCTTGGGCAGTAGTGTAGGTAGTAAACGACGTTCCATCAAAACGGCATAGCCCGGCACCTTGTGTTCCAAACCAGAGTGTTCCGTTTTTATCTTCCAGCATACAGGAAATAAAGTTGTGGGCCAATCCCTGCGTTGTAGTATAGTTGGTGAATTTTTTACCGTCAAAGCAGCTTACCCCGCCACCATGTGTTCCGAACCATTTGTTTCCTTTTCTGTCTTCTATAATATAGGCGACATTATTGTTGGTAAGCCCCTGTGCAGTGGTATAGGTGATAAATGATTTGCCGTCATAACAGCTTACTCCGCCTCCTTCCGTACCAAACCACAGATCTCCGTTACTTGCTTCCATCATGCCGAATACGATATTATTGGGCAAACCCTGGTTCATCCCGTAAGTGGTAAATGTTTGTCCGTCATATCGGCACACACCGGCTCCCTGGGTACCAAACCAATGGTTTCCTTTCCGGTCTTGCATAATACTAAATACACTGTTATGTGCGAGGCCCTGAACAGTAGTATAGGTGGTAAAAGCTGTTCCGTCAAAACGACTCACCCCGCCGCTGTAGGTCCCTATCCACAGATTCCCGCTTTTGTCGGGAGTGATGCATAATACAATATCATGAGCCAGTCCTTCTTTTACCGAGTAGGTGGTAAAGGAATGACCGTCGAAACAGCTCATGCCTCCGCCTTGTGTTCCAAACCACAGATTTCCGTGTTTGTCTTCGGTAATACAACGGACATGATTTTCGGCAAGCCCCTGAACAGTGGTATAATTGATGAATGATTTTCCATCATAACAACTGGCTCCTCCGCCTTGCGTTCCAAACCATAACAGGCCTTTGGAATCCTGCATAATGCTCCTGACCCCGTTATGAGCCAGGCCTTGTGTGGTGGTATAAGCAGTAAATGTTTTTCCGTCATACCGGCAGGCGCCGCCACCGTGTGTGCCAAGCCATAAGTTTCCGGCTTTATCTTCGGTAATACATTGTATGGTATTGTTGGAGAGCCCCTGTGCAGTGGTATACCTGGTAAATGCAGTGCCGTCATATCGGCTTAATCCTTCCTGTGTTCCGAACCAGAGGATGCCGTTCCGGTCTTCGGTAATGCAGTAAACAGTATTGTCCGATAATCCTTGTGAAGTAGTATAAGTATGAAACGATTGTCCATCAAAACAACTCACTCCTCCGCTGAATGTAGCAAACCAGAGGTTGCCGTGTTTGTCCTGGGTCATGCCCCATACGGTGTTATTGGCAAGACCCTGAGCGGTGGTATAGGTGGTAAATGATTTGCCGTCATAGCGGCTTACCCCGCCTCCATAGGAACCAAACCAAAGGTTCCCGTTCCTGTCCCTGTAGCTGCATGCAATAGCGCTGAGTGCAAGACCCTGTTCGGTATTATAATGCTGCATGTGTGCAAAGAAGCCCGCTTTTTTAACTTCCGGCGGGGCCGGGGTTATGATGATTCCGTTTTTTAATGTGATGTTTTGATGGGATGCCGTAACGGGGATTAGCGTAGTTACAGGAGGGGCGCAGGTATCGGGCAGGGGACAGACGGGATGACTGGCAAGAATTTTTACCGGTGGCGTTAGTGTTGATGAAACTTTAGCAAGATGTGTTTCGGAGTCTATGTTTTTTTCTCCGCAGGAATAAAAACAGAGCATTATCACAGCCAGGAAGAGGCACCCGGCAATGAATTTTTCAATTCGTAACATCATTCCGCTCTGGCAAATAAAGGTTGGGATTAGCAAGGGTAAAGTTATTGAAAATTATATCGGGGAGAAGAAGAAGTTTGTATATTAGAAGAAAGAAGTAAGAATTCAGAAGTCAGAAGAAAGAATTCAGAAGTGCGTTTTGATATAATGAATGCAATTCGTTCCGAATCCATATTATTCTGACTTCCTTCTTCCTTCTTCTGACTTCTGAATTCTTACTTCTGATTTCTTTGTTAGCATGAAAAAGAAAGACTATCTACGACTAAAAGGTTTGCTTTCCATAGCCCTGGCGCTTTTTTGCATTGGTCTTGGTTTTGCAGTAAAAGCAACAAGTATTATTGGTTTATGTGCAGTGGCAGGTATTGGGGTTTATTCTGTTTTTGAAGCTTATCGGTGTTTTGAACGTATTCCTAAAACCAGAGAGGAAGAACAATACTATGCACCTCCTACGGATGCTACGGCAAAACAGAAGGTAAAATATTTTAAACGCGTCATCCTTCTGGGCGCTATTGCTTTTCCGGCATTAACAGCTATCACCGTTATGAATCTGAGCTCGATCGAATCCGGTGAAGCTGAAAATCTGATTGCTCCTGTCTCTATTTTGTATCGGCATGCAGGATACTGGCCCGCGGTATTGTTTGTACCTGCCTTGTGGATTGTATGTACATTGGTGCTGTGGCGGAAAATAAGGAAGTTGGGTGCACAGGAGGAGGGCGCAAATTAGCCACCACACCAGCAGATTCTTCACCCTCATTCACTTGCCCCACCCTTCTGTTCAGAATGACCACGAATAGGTTCACCGATTGATACAAAAGGTGCGCATATACCACCTCCTTCTTCGCAGATTGTACGTCCTTGTCTGCAGATACCATCTTCAAGTACACCGATGCATACAAAAGCTTCGCCTTTACCACCTGTAAGTACACAAATCCTATCTCCAGCTACACGGATCCGTACTAAATCTTCGCCTGTACCACCTCCATTGTCACAAATACTAACAATTCCTTCACCGATACTATCTCCATCTTCACGAATTGTATCTATTCCTTTAGCTGTACACTCTTTTCCTTTAGATAAATAGTCTCCTCCTTTAGTTATAGTACCTGTTCGTGAGAGGGTACATGCTCTATTCGGAAATTTTGATCGGATTCTCGGACAGATTGACAGTATTCCTGAACCCTTAAATACAATCGGTGAAAGAAATGTTTCATTTCTTTTAGCGGGAGATGCTCTTCGTCTACTCAAAGGATAAATTCCTGAAAAAATTGTCAGAATTTCTGACAATCGAGACACTTTCTCTTTACCAAGAGATACAATCGGTGAAGGAAAAGATACAATATCTAAAGGAAAATAGTCTTTTCCTTTAGATGGAGAGTGTCCTACTATAGATACAGCACCTGTTTTTGAAATTTCGGAATAAAATTTGCTGACAAATTGACTGGGCTTCGGCTTTGCTTCGGCAAGCTCACCACAGGCGCTCAGCCACCGGAAGGAAAGTCGGCGAAGTTGGAGAATGAAAGCCATCTGTATCTACTGTGTTTACCGGACAAGACGGAATTGTTAACAAAACATAGAATGGCACTGATAACAAAACATGCCGGGAGGTAAAATAGTTTTTACTTTTATATGATGGATCTTATAAAAAATGAAAATAATAAAACCGGCATCGCAAGGGTAAAGGATTCCAGTGTCAATACGACGATTGCTAATCTTACAACAGGTTTGGCCGGTATGATTGGCGGTGCCGCCCTCTGCACTGACTTTGGAATTGTCGGGTCAATAATCGGTTCTGTCCTGGCTGGTATCCTTCTGTATTACCTGGCAGTTAAATCCGAAAAACAGAACTAAGTGAACTAAATATTGTGTTTTCTCATCATCTGACTTCTGTTATAGCCCTTGTTCTTGGAATCATCTCAACGATTTTATATCTTATTGTTCATTTTTACAGTGGAAAAAAGGCGGGTGGGTTGCAATTGTCTCACGTGATAGTGATTTTTGTCAGCACCACGGGAATAATGGAAGGGATAAAAATAGTGATCCTGATTTTTGAGAATAGTGCCGGATGCATGTCCGAAATAGATCCGATAGCCTTATTTCTAGGTGGACTTTCTCTCTTTTGGGTTTCTCTTTCAGAGGTTTATAAAAGAATAAAAGGATAACAAGGGATTATTAAAGATGTTCGTCCCCCTTTGCAAATAGTATGCACTATGTTTTGCTCCTCTTCGTATAAGGAGATTAATCCAGCCCGTAGTAATGAGACTTGGGATACATAGTGGACACAAGAAAGAAAAATCTTAAATCATAATTCGTAAATCTTAATTCTTTCCCTTATCGGGTCAAAAACCCTCCCCGTCGGTTGAAATTAGGATTCTGTTAGAAAATACCTTAACTTAGCTTGTAGAAATGAATCTGTTCTTAAGCTATTTTTCTGGTTTTTCTATTTATTTAAGTTCAATCCAAATACCACGAATGAAGAACCTTTTACACATCTCCCGTGTGCTATGTATTGTTTTATCTGTTTGTTTTCTGTCGTCAGTATCGACAGCACAGACGGCTACTACTACTGTTACCTATACCGGTTTTCAGGCCTGTGGTGGATGTACTATATGCGGAGCGGATTACTGGTGCTTCAATACGCCTGGCAGCTATTGCGGAAATACAGCTCCCTGCGGCACTCAAACATTTACAGATCCTTGTCCCCCGGGTAATATCGTGACCTCTGTACTCATGCAATATTACACCGGCGATTGTGCGGGAGGTGCCATCAATGCAAGCATCGATGGAAATGCGATTCCATCGGTGAACGAAGGCAGCACCGGTTGTTTGTGTTCCAATAACCCTTGTGCCGTGAGTGCTTCTTCTTCCAGCAATTTTCCATGCGGTTTACCGGGTTATGTAAACGGCGGTACCAACAGCTTACAGTTGTGTACCGGAAACAGTGTTTGTGTCAATAAGATCGTATTGATTTTTACTTATGCACCGGCTAACCAGGCTACGCCTGCATTTACGCCTGCTGTACCCACGGGACCTACTCCTGTTTGTGCTGGTACTTCCTATACCTATTCCATACCAGCAGTAAGCAATGCCACTACGTATACATGGACTGTTCCGGCCGGATGGACTATCAACTCCGGACAAGGTACTACCACCATTACAGCTACTCCCGGAGGTGCCGGTAATGTTTGTGTAAAAGCCGGTAACTTATGCGGACAAAGTGCCGTATCCTGTTTTCCTGTTACCATTGCTACTGCATCTACGCCTGCTACAAGTGCTACGGCAACACCTAACCCGGTATGTGCTTCTACACCTACTACCTTATCACTTACCGGAGGATCGCTGGGTAGCGGTGCTTCGTGGAGCTGGTATTCGGGTAGTTGTGGTGGAACATTGGTAGGTACGGGTACTTCGGTCTCCGTTTCTCCGGCTGTTACTACCACTTATTATGTACGTGCATCGGGTACTTGTAATACAACCGCCTGTGTTCCTGTTACAGTAAATATTGGTGGGGCTCCACCCGCTCCTGCTGTTCCTACCGGTACCACAAGTGTTTGTTCGGGAAGCAGCCAGGTATACAGTACAACGGGTAGTGCAGGAGCTACTTCGTATACCTGGACAGTCCCTTCAGGTGCTGTTATTAATTCCGGACAGGGTACCACTTCTATCAATGTTACCATGGGAGCCGTTTCGGGTAATGTTTGTTTGACAGCTACTTCTTCCTGCGGAACCAGTGCCGCAAGTTGTATTGCTCTTACGGTTATTACTCCACCAACAGCACCTGTGAGTGTAACAGGTACTACACCGGTTTGTCCCGGAAGTGAAAACTATTCTACTGCCGGCGTAGCCGGTGCAACAAGCTATGTATGGTCATTAGGCGCATCTGGCGGAACCATTACTTCCGGTCAGGGAACAACAGGTATCGGCGTCAACTGGCCTGCGGGCGGAACCGATACGGTATTTGTTACTGCCAATAATGCCTGCGGTGCCAGCAGTGCTTCTAAATTTATTGTAACCGTAAATCCAATCCCTACACTCACTAACCCTTCCACACAGCAAACCGTGTGTTCGGGTACTCCTACTTCGTTGGTAACACTTACTTCTTCTGTTGCCGGTACCACATTTGCATGGACCGCCACCGGTTCGGCCACCGCTTCCGGTTATGCTACCAGCGGCACCAACACCATTCCGGTACAAACCATTACCAACAGCGGCTCGGTTGCCGATACGGTTGTGTATGCAGTTACACTTACAGCTGCCGGTTGCAGTGCAGCATTACCGACTAACTATCTTGTTATCATAAACCCGGTACCCACGCTTACCAATGCAAGCACTACGCAAACTATTTGTTCGGGAGCCAGTACGTCAGCCGTTACACTTACTTCGAGTGTGCCTTCCGCTACCATCACCTGGACTGCAACAGGATCTGCTACGGCATCCGGTTATACTACCAGCGGCACCAATACCATTCCGGTGCAAACCATTATCAACAGCGGCACAGCGGTTGACACAGTTGTGTATGCAGTAACCATGACAGCCAACGGCTGTTCGGCATCACTACCTACCAATTACATGGTATTTGTGAATCCTTTTCCTACA
>Ga0206962_1115_pt2 | contig 26703 bp, 16 predicted proteins | sample Alteio_BWOrgHeat_27_FD_153241 | JGI IMG/M metagenome (GOLD analysis project Ga0206962, IMG submission 153241) | Enriched cells from forest soil in Barre Woods Harvard Forest LTER site, Petersham, Massachusetts, United States -... | ecosystem: Environmental > Terrestrial > Soil > Temperate forest >...
CCCCTGATTCTATCTATGATTTCAGGATCGTGGCCATTGATAGTTGTTCGGCCAACCGCAGCCCGAATAGTGTGTTCCATTCTCCTGTACAACTGGATGGCCAAGGGAAGAACCTATCCAATTTGCTCACTTGGAAAAAATATGAAGGCTTTTCTTCCGTTTCAAAATACTATATCTATGTGTGGAACAATGCTTGGCAACTCATTGATTCCGTGAACGGAAATATACAAACCTATCTGCACACGGGCCTGTCATGCAATGTCCATAAATACTACCGGGTGGCAGCACTTGATAATACCGGGCTATACCTGTCTCAATCCGATACCATAAAGCTTACCCCATTTGATACCATAAAACCACCTGCCCCGGTCATCCAGTACGCCACGGTGCTCAACGGTACACAAATAGCATTGTATTGGAACAAATCCATCCCCAAGGTAAAGGAATATGAACTGAGCATGAAAACGGCACATGGGGCTTGGACAGTGATAGATACCGCGAAACAGGCGACCAGTTATGTTTTCAAGAACCTGGATACCCCCGATTCTACCTATAGTTTCCAGGTTGTCGCCATTGACTCGTGCGCGGCCAATCGAAGCCCAAACAGCCTGTACCATTCGCCTGTACAGTTGGGAGGTACCCCGCTGGATGATACGGTACTACTGAGTTGGAAGCCTTACGAAGGTTTCAGTACAGTGAAGAAATATTATATCTACAACTATCAATCCGGAAACTGGAAACTCATAGATTCCGTACCAGGCAACATTACAAGCTATTATCACAAGACGATACCTTGCAATGTGAACCAATTCTACCGGATTGGCGCCATGGACAATACAAATGGTTATTTAAGTGAGTCGGATACCATTCGTTTGACCCCATTTGATACTGTAAAACCCAAGGCACCGCTTCTTAAATACGCGACGGTTTTACCCAACCAGAGCATAAAGCTAAGCTGGCAATGGGACACCAAAAGCGATGTGAAATATTTTGAAATATGGAAAAGTACCAATAATGGAGTGCCGGCCCTTTTGGATACCGCGATCTATGACAGTACCTATGTGGATACCCAAGTGAGCCCGGCGTCCAAGCTCTATAGTTATCATATCATTGCCATAGATTCTTGCAATGCCATAAACCGTTCCCTGCCATCGCACCAAGATACCTTGATGCAGATTAAACTGCATTCCTTTGCTTGTACCCCCTTGGTAGATATCAGTTGGTCGGCATACAAAGGATTGCCCTATGGCCCAGATACCTATGATATATACAGATCAACCGACAAGGTAAACTTTATAGTGGTTGCCTCCCTGAAAGCACCGACATTTGCTTATACGGACAATACGGTAAGCACATTACAAGTTTATTATTATAAGGTAAGGGCGATAGACAGCAAATCTGGCAACAGCAGCTATTCTGATACCTTGGGCATTAGGCCAGTCATTGTGCCCCACCCAGATTCTACGCAGTTTGTTTTTGCTACGGTACGCAAAAGCAGTAGTACCAGTGGGCAAATATACCTGAGATGGAAAAGCATTGCCTCGGATACCAATGCAAAAGGCTACCATATATATCTGTTTGATTCGGCAACGGGTACCTATAAATTGCTAGTTGATGTTAAGGACATCAATGCCACTTCTTATTTACATTCGGGTATCAATACCTTGAACCGTGGTTACAGGTATTTCGTGACGGGATATAATAGATGCGGCATAGAAGGTGCCGGATCGGTGGTGCATAGTCCGGTATTATTGGTATCCCATAACCAAAATCTCCAAAACAAGCTTATCTGGACCAGTTATAAAGGTAGTGGCGTACAGGAATACGACCTCTACAAAGCCGATAATGGGGGTGTACCTTATTTGCTCAAGAGTTTCACGGCATCGGATACGAGCTACTTGGACACCAATATATATTGTGGCAGGAACTATGCCTATCAGGTTCGCACCAAGCTAGCCAATGACAGCATCTCTTTTTCAGATTCATCCATCATCAGGGCTTTTGATACCGTGCCACCACCGCAAACAAAAATATTGGTGGCAATGGTGGTATCCACTTCCAAAACATCCGGGCAAATCCAAGTCTCATTTCCGGGGAATTTTACCAAAAACCGTTCCGGGTTCAATATTTACAGGACTTCCACTATTGGGAAATTTGCCTTTGTGAAATACCTGGACGATACTTCTTCCCAGCTCATCAACTGGATAGATGGGGGGCTAAATACCGTTGACAGCACCTATCATTATTATGTACGGGCAGTGGATTCATGTTTCAATGAAGCCATGCCTGCTGATACCCATACGGTGGTGCATCTCTTGGCCAAAGCCTATAACCGATATATAAAATTAGATTGGTCTGGATACAAAGGTTGGACCGATTGGAAATATGTCGTGATGAAGCGGCAAGGCAATGGCGCTTGGTATGTTCTGAAGGTATTCGGAAAAGACACATTGAGCTTTGCAGATAGCAATGTGACCTGCCACAAAGGCTATACTTATATGATAGAAGCATTGGACGCCAGTGGGGGGGGATTGGCGAGCTACTCCAACCTGAGTGGGGATACGGCCATCAATACAGTACCCCCATCTACCAGTCCTATCCAAGTAGCCACGGTTGTAAAAACAGGAAGTGCAAAAGGATCGGTACATATTTCCTGGAACCCTTCCATTTCTGAAAACATTGAAGGATACAATCTGTTCCGCAGCCAAGATGGGCTTTATTGGCTGCCAGTGGCCAAAGATTTGCCGTCACTATCGTTCTTGGATTCGGATCTCAACACGTATGGGCGGCCCTGTTATTATAAGGTACAACCCGTGGACAGTTGTGGCAACCTGGGCAGCTATACCACCATCCATAAAACCATCAACCTCCATGCACAGCCGGGAAACCAATCCGTGCAACTTGACTGGACGGCATACCAAGGCTGGAAGGTGCGGAAATATATGTTGTACAAGAACGGGGCTTTTGTGGACAGCACTTCAAAAGGAACCTTGAGCTATAGGGATACCCTTGTGCTTTGTGATACTGTATATAAGTATCTGGTGAAAGCAGTTTGTGACACCACAACTGATACACTGGTTTCTTGGTCAAATACCGACAGCGTACGGGCATACGACCATATCGCTCCACAAAAAGTGTATATTAAAACGGTGACGGTGAGCAACCCTAACAAGGCAGTGACTATAACCTGGAGCCCATCCGTATCATTTGACGTGAAAAACTATTTTATCTATAAAAAATCAGCTGCGACCGGGGAAATGAAATTTATTGACAGCACCGCCAATACGAGCTATACCGATACATTCCGTGATGTACCGGGCACGGATGACAAGATACACGATGCCGACTGTTATTATATTTTCGCCCGGGACCATTGCAACAACCAATCAGCCGGCAGCAATCCTGGTTGTATCATGATATTGAATGCACAAAACCAACAGGGTTACAATGACCTGAACTGGAATGGCTACAATACTTGGTATGATGGCATACAAAGCTATAATGTGTATAAAAATGAGGACAATACAGGTTGGAGCCTGATTGGCACCACAACAAACGGCAACATAAACTCTTATACAGACAAAAACCTTGGAGATACGACCATAGAATTCTGCTATCAGGTAGAGGCCATAGAAAACGCGGGGAAATACAACCAAATGTCACGCTCCACAGTGGCTTGTGTTCACCAGAATGCCACGGTGTTTATCCCCAATACCTTTAGCCATTACCTGCTTGATGGGCTCAACGATAAGTTCGGGCCAAAAGGGCTATATATTAAGAACTATACCATGCAGGTATATAACCGCTGGGGCGAACTGATCTACAATACCGATAAAAGCGGACAATGGGACGGTACATTCAGAGGTGCGGATGTGCAGGAGGGGGTATATGTCTATACCATTACCGTGCAGGACTATAACAACCACTTCAGCCAGTTTACCGGGAACATTACAATATTGAAGTAGGGCAGAAAAGCCTCAGCTAAATATTTGGAACGGGAATGAAATTACGGTATATTTGTTTGTAAATACACATGAAATCTTTAGAACTTGACATAGACTTGTTGAAAAGCCCTGAAGAAGTTTTTGCTGCATTGCAAGGAAAAACGTTGGACTTATCAAAGCAACGAGATTTTACCATTTACTACTCTCACAAATTCGATGATTTATTGGTAATCAACATACTTTTGTATGTTACGGGGGCAGTACTTAAAAATGCAGATAATTGGGGGAATCAATCCGTCAGTGATTTATGGAATGGTTATGTTTCGATATTTAATGAGACTTTTGAATCTCATCTCAGTATCAATCAACTCCTACTCGAACTAAAGTCCGACTTGGGAATATCTTGGAAATTGGTACAAAAGAAAGGGTCTAAAAAACAAAATCCCTTAGATGAGATGTTTGGGCTTTGGCAAGGCAGAAGTGATATTTCTCTTGAAAAAATACGTTATGATGCATGGCCCGAAAGAAATTAGTTCTTTGCGATACAAATATCCTTATTCATATACTAAGAGGCAGAGCTGATATAAAAGTGCGACTCGACGAAATTGGTTTTCAGAACATTTGTATCAGTGTTATTACAAAAGCAGAACTACTGCATGGGGCCAAAAACAAACTTGACAGTGTGCACTTGAACAAGTGGCTAAGTGAATTTGTGATTTATGGTTTGAATGAAGAAGTAAGCAATATCTTTCACGGCTTGGTTCTCAATTATTCGCTTTCACACAAAATAAGTATTCCGGATTCTTTGATTGCAGCTACTTCAATTGCTTATGGTATACCATTATATACCGAGAACATGAAAGATTTTAGATTTGTGCCCGAAATGACTTTTCATCGCCCGAGGGTTTAAGTATATTGAAGATATAGACGAGTACATTAAATTAGGTTTCAAACACTTTTCAAAGACCAATCTCTTTCCTGTTTCCCGTTTGCCTTTTTTCCCTACCTTTGCACTAAATATAACTTTTTTAGATGGAAACTACCGTGGATAATCAATTGAACTACAAAGTAAAAGACATTTCGCTGGCCGAATGGGGCCGCAAAGAGATAAAGCTCGCAGAAGCAGAAATGCCAGGGCTAATGGCCATCCGTGCAGAGTTTGGCGCGTCAAAACCCCTCGCTGGTGCCCGTATTGCCGGTTGCTTGCACATGACCATTCAAACTGCCGTTCTCATTGAAACCCTAAAAGAATTGGGTGCCGATGTACAATGGTCATCTTGCAACATCTTCTCTACGCAAGACCATGCCGCAGCTGCAGTAGCCAAAGCTGGTACCCCGGTGTATGCCTGGAAAGGCCTAACCGAAGAAGAATATGAGTGGTGCATAGAACAAACCCTGTTTTTTGGCCCAGATCGCCAACCGCTGAACATGATCTTGGACGATGGGGGAGACCTGACCAATACGGTTCTTGACAAATACCCTGAACTGATACAACACATCCGCGGTATCTCTGAAGAAACCACCACTGGCGTACACCGTTTATATGAAAGGATGAAAAAAGGCACCTTGCCTGTTCCTGCCATCAACGTGAACGACAGCGTGACCAAATCGAAATTCGACAACAAATATGGTTGCAAGGAGAGCTTGGTAGATGCCATCCGCCGTGCCACTGATATCATGATGGCCGGTAAAGTGGCCGTGGTAGCAGGTTATGGTGATGTGGGCAAGGGCTCAGCACAATCGCTCCGTGGCGCTGGTGCACGGGTAATCGTTACCGAAATTGACCCAATCTGCGCCCTGCAAGCTGCCATGGACGGGTTTGAAGTGAAAAAAATGGATGATGCGGTGAAAAGGGCAGATATCATTGTTACGGCAACCGGAAATACCGGGATCATACAAGCCCGTCACTTCAAAAGCATGAAGGACAAAGCTATCGTGTGCAATATCGGCCACTTTGACAATGAGATAGACATGGCTTGGTTGAACAGCAACCACGGCTCAAGCAAAGACACCATAAAGCCCCAAGTAGATAAATACACCATTGATGGCAGCGAAATCCTTGTATTGGCAGAAGGCCGCCTGGTGAACCTGGGTTGTGCCACGGGACACCCTTCCTTTGTGATGTCAAACTCTTTCAGCAACCAGACCTTGGCCCAGATAGAGCTTTGGAAACATGCTTCGGATTATAAGAACGAGGTATATGTACTTCCCAAGCACTTGGATGAAAAGGTAGCAAGGCTGCACCTGGCCAAGATTGGCGTGGAACTTGACATCTTGAGCGAAGAACAAGCTAGCTACATAGGCGTATCAGTGGATGGACCGTTCAAAGGCGATACCTACCGCTACTAGAATAAAGCAAGACTATATATTTACATGATAGAAAGGGGCGCAATGCCCCTTTTTTTATGCTTTCTGGTAGCCATTCTGAGTTAAGCAAATCCAGGTTTGGTTATCTCGATGTTACGTGATCCCATGATACGGGAGGGGTTTTTCGAGATCAGGATCATTTTTTTTGTACTTCCTAAAAAGCTTTCCCCTTTTCGAACCTGTTTTTCCAACACTTGAAAGTACTTTTTGACTTATTTTTTGAACTTATCAAAGATTTTGCAAAAAACTTCGGATGACATAGAATGCCAAATCTTTTCCATTTGTAAGGTTTTTGCGAAAAATGTAGTTTTTTGAACTACGTAGATTTTTGTCAAAATTCAATAAAACGCTATAAATTAGTTAGGAAAGCTTGTTTGTAGTTGAAATTACTACGTATCTTTGTCTCGTTGATGCAGGAAAAAGATTGAAATGTTGGTGTAAGATTTGTTGGAAAAACGTAAAAAATGCCTAACAATGACCATATTACAGCAGAAAATCAATTCAATGTTTCAGGCAAAAGACGTAAAAGAAATACACAGAAGCCCTAAACAATCAGGTCCGAAAGGATAAAAACAAAAAAGTATGAGAAACTTTACAAACAAAAAGAACCTAAGGTCAATGGCCCTGGGTTTTTTGTGCTTATTGCAATTGGTTGCCATCAAGGTAGATGCTTGCTCGTTGACTGTAACACCAGTGCTGACATATAACTGTACAGGGAATGGCAAGGATGGTGTAGTGACCTTGACCATGTCTGGTGGTTCTGAGCCTTATATCATATTGGTTGCAGGTGTCAAGACATCTGTTTCCATCAATCAGGCACAGTTTACAGGTTTGGCCTCCGGTACATTTTCTTATACGGTTACAGACCTTAACCTTTGCATCGTGAGCGGAAGTGTCACGGTTGGTAGGAACACGCTTCCCTCCGCTAAGGTGGCTGCCAACAAAAGCATTTGCGCTGGCAGTGGTGCCTCGGTATCTTTGGGCGCTACCGCTGTTACCGGCAACACCTATTCTTGGGTAAGCAACCCATCTGGATTTACCTCTAGTTTCTCAAACCCTTCCATAAGCCCAACAAGCACAGCGACCTATACATTGACGGAAACCAATGCCAATGGATGCTCCAAATCCAATTCTGTAACCATTAGTGTATTGCCCATTCCAACAGTGGCCATTGGAGCTTCAAACAATACAATTTGTGTGGGAGGAAATGGAATTTCTCTTCAAGGATCTCCTGCAGGCGGCACTTATACGGGGGATGGTGTTACCGACAGTACTTTTGACCCTCAGTTCGCAGGAGTTGGAAATCATACTGTTTCTTATACCTATACCAGTGGCAATGGTTGTGTAAACTCAGCTACCACGGTTATCACGGTATTGCCTATTCCTAACGTAACGATTAAATCGCCAGTTACTACTATTTGTATAGACGGCGGAGCTTTCAAGCTTTCTGGGGCTCCATATGGTGGGATTTTTAGTGGCGATGGTATTTCTGATAGCACTTTCGACCCTTCTTCTGCTGGCATTGGTGCACATACCATTAGCTATTTTTATACCAACGGTGCTGGTTGTTCTTTTAACGAGCAGATTACCCTTACCGTTAACCCACTTCCAAATACAGTACTAAACCCAGTTATTGTTTGCCTGAACAATGGCAAATTCAATATTGCAAGCAGCCCATCAGGCGCAGGTTCTATCTATAGTGGTGACGGGGTTTCTGGTAACGTGTTTGATCCAGTGGCTGCAGGCGTGGGAGACCATACCATCAATTTCTCTTATACTGATAGCAATGGTTGCTCCAATGCAGCATCGGCTACCTTTACGGTAAATCCACTACCAAGTACCACTTTGAGCAGCTTCTCAGCTATTTGTGCTGATGCAACCGCATTTACACTCTCTGGCGGGTCACCTACAGGCGGTGTATATAGTGGCGATGGTATTTCAGGTGGCACATTTGACCCATCTGTTGCAGGTGCAGGCTCACATACCGTTACTTATACTTATACAAGTTCTACGACAGGATGTACCAGTACAGCTACTCAGCCACTCGTAGAAAATGCTTTGCCTAAACTGAGCTTTTCCTCAAAATCTGTCTGCATCGCAGCAGGTACCGTTACTTTGGATGCCACTCCAGCAGGAGGAACCTATTCGGGTGATGGCGTTACAGGCACCAGTTTTGACCCTACCGCAGTAGGCGCAGGCACGCATACCATTTCTTATGCTTATACAGATCAAAACGGCTGTTCCAATAGCACTTCGGCAACTTATACCGTAGTTTCTCCTACAGCCATTACCATGACCACATACGCTCCAGTTTGTATAAATGGAGGAACTGTTACCCTTAGCGCCACTCCTTCAGGAGGCGTATTCAGTGGAAAGGGTGTTTCTTCTGGTGTATTTGATCCATCTGTTACAGGTGCTGGTACCTTTACCATATACTATACCTATACCGATGCCAATGTTTGCAAGAGCATGGGCACTACCACCATAGTTGTCAATACTCCACCTACAGTCACCATCGGTTCACAGGCAGCTCTTTGTGCTGGTGCAGGTAGCGTCACCCTATCGGGTTCTCCTTCAGGCGGCGTGTTCAGCGGCAATGGGGTTTCAGGCAGTACCTTCAATCCCGCAAATGCTGGGGCTGGTACCCAAACAGTTTCCTATACCTATACGGATGCCAACGGTTGCAGCAGCACGGCCACAACCAACATCGTGGTGAACGCCCTACCAACGGTTTCTATCAGTTCCATCTCTCCAGTTTGTGTGAATGGCGGCAAAATAAGCCTGTCAGCATCACCTTCAGGAGGTACTTTCAGCGGCACCGGGGTTTCCGGCAGCACTTTTGATCCATCTGTTTCTGGTGTTGGGACATTCGCCATCAATTATAGCTATACCGATGGCAATGGTTGTACAGCAACGGCAACTACCAATGCTACTGTCAATCCATTACCTACCGTTACACTTTCTGCAGTGAGCAGCACTTGTACATCATGCGGAAAGGCTACCCTTACAGGTTCACCATCTGGCGGCACTTATAGCGGCACCGGGGTTTCTGGCAGCACATTTGACCCATCTGTTTCTGGTACGGGTACATTCACTATTAAATATACTTACAGTGATGCCAACGGTTGTTCTGCAAGTGCCACTACCAGCATTACCGTTACAACTTCTGTCAGTGTTTCCATTGCCTCTCATGCTCCCGTATGTATCAATGCGGGTTCATTCACCATGTCAGGTTCACCAAGCGGTGGTACCTTTAGCGGAGATGGTGTTTCAGGAAGCACTTTCTCTCCATCTTCTGCCGGTGCAGGAAACCATACCATAAAATATACCTACGGATCATCTTCAGCAAGCACGGTGTTTACAGTTAATGCTTTGCCAACGGTAACCATATCATCTCACGCCGCAGTATGTATCAGCGCAGGCTCGTTTACATTGTCTGGTTCTCCTTCAGGCGGTACCTTTAGCGGAGATGGTGTATCAGGTAGCACCTTCACACCGGCTAGCGCAAAAACAGGCTCTCATGTTATCACATACACTTATACCGATGGCAATAGCTGCGCAAACAGTGCCAGCACCACCATTGTAGTAAATGCATTGCCAACAGTGACACTTGCTTCTCACGCCGCAGTTTGTTTGAATGCCAGCGCATTCAGCCTTTCTGGCTCACCTTCAGGTGGCACTTATAGTGGAGATGGTGTATCAGGTAGCACCTTTACGCCAGCCAATGCGAAAGTTGGTTCACATGTCATTACCTATACCTACTCTGACGGAAATGGGTGTGCTAACTCAGCCACTACCACTATTGTTGTCAATTCTGTTCCTGTGGTTTCTATATCTTCTCATGCTGCGGTTTGTGGCAATGCAAGTGCGTTCACACTTACGGGGTCTCCATCAGGAGGCACTTTTAGTGGAGATGCCATGTCAGGCAATACCTTTACTCCAGCAAATACCACCGCTGGTTCTCATACTATTACCTATACGTATTCCAATGGCGGTTGTTCTGTATCAGCTTCTACCTCCATCACTGTAAATGCTGTACCTACAGTTACCATTGCTTCACATGCGGCAGTATGCTTGAACAGCAATAGCTTCTCACTTAGTGGTTCTCCAAGTGGTGGAACTTTCAGTGGGGATGGCGTTTCAAAAGGCAATTTCTCTCCATCTGCGGCTGGGGTTGGTTCTCACGTTATCACTTATTCTTATACCAATGCCACGGGATGTTCTGGTTCAGCAACAACTACCATAGTAGTTTCAGCAGCACCTTCTGCCAGTGTCACTGCAAACGGCCCTACCAGTTTCTGTGCGGGTGGGTCTGTAACGCTTACCGCCAGCAGTGGGGCTTCTTCTTATTCTTGGAGCACAAGCTGTGGCCCAATCTTGGGAGCGTCTAAGCAATCACTTACCGTTACTGCATCTGGCACATATTATGTCACTGCTTCCAACAATGGTTGCAGCAGCACTTCAAATGGTACGTTGGTTACCGTGAATGCGATTCCGGTAGCAAGTGCAGGCAAGGATGTGAGTTACAACTATGGTTATGATAACTGCCCTACACTTACTGGTTCTTCCAGCTTGTGCGGTTCCACTTATCTTTGGAGCACGGGCGCTACTACCAAGTCAACCTCTGTTTGCCCTAGCACTACCACTACATACTGGTTCACTGCCACAAACAACGGTTGTACTTCCAACAAAGATTATATCACCGTAAACGTATTGGATGTGCGCTGCCATGAAAACCATGACCGTGACGAAAACAAGAAAGTACACATGTGCCACTGGGATAACAGAAAAGGATATGGCCAAATATGTGTTGACAAAGATGATGTGCCAGACCATTACAATAACGGTGACAAATTCGATAACTGCAACCCTTATGGTGCCACTTCTCAAGACATCGAGATTCAGAATGAAGTGAAGGTATTCCCTAACCCATTCACTTCTACCACTACTGTTTCAGTGCTTTTCGCACATGATTCCCAGGTAGGTGTAGAGCTTTGGAGCCTTGATGGTAAAATGATCAACAATATATACACGGGTGATGTGACCGCAAACATGACCTATGATTTCAAATTGGATGCCAGCGGCATGAACCCTGGTATCTATATTGTACGTGTAATAAGCGGCGACCATGTTGACTATAGAAAAATCAACTTGGTACGTTAATAAGGATTTCATAAATTTTGTTTTTTGAGGACGGCCCCCCGATTTTTCAGGGGGCTGTCCTTTTTTTGTGCAGGTACGGAATAGCTTAAACGGTTGCCCTTGCTCGTGGGCAAGAATAAAAAAACGTATTTTTGCAAACGATTTCGGTAAACATTGTGTTTGCTGAATGAGATCGAAAACATCAATAAAACATAAAAAGAAAAAATATGCCTTATCCTGAAGAATTGGTTGCTCCCATGCGCGAAGACCTGACCATTGCGGGTTTTGAAGAACTCACCAGCCCAGAAGAAGTACAAAAAGCATTTGAGAACAAAGAAGGCACTGCCCTGGTGGTTGTGAATTCAGTTTGTGGTTGTGCCGCAGCTATGGCACGCCCAGGTGTGAAAATGAGCTTGCAAGGCGACAAACGCCCTGACAGGTTGCTTACGGTATTCGCGGGTCAAGACCTGGATGCTACAGCGGAAGCGAGAAAATACATGTTCCCTTTCCCACCATCATCCCCATCCATTGCCCTATACAAAGATGGCAAATTGGTGCATTTTATAGAAAGACACCATATTGAAGGTCGCCCGGCTCAGATGATCGCTGCCAACTTAAGTGCCGCATACCAAGAGTATTGCAACACTGCAGTGAACGCATAACAAATTGCTATTAAAATAGAACTGCGTATAAGAAACGCTCCCAGAAACGGGGGCGTTTTTTTTGTGTAGTGCCAAGGGATTTCATCACATTAGAGCAAGACCTGAAAAGTGATGGATACCCCAATAAAAAGCCGATTTGCATGTTTATCTGCAAATCGGCTTTCTTGTTCTTATATGCCAATACTTGGGGTGCTTAAAAAGAGTGACCCACTCGCAGGGGATATAAATCCGCTATGCCTGAGGTTTTAAAGTCCCTACGGCAGCATCGCCATTTTTGCGGGCAATCGTTCTACGATAGATGAGCATATATATGGCAGGCAGGATAATCATTACCAATATTGTGGCAGAAATCAGGCCACCGATGACCACAACGGCCAAAGGTTTCTGGGTTTCTGAACCAATCCCCGTTGACAAAGCTGCCGGCAAAAGGCCCAACATAGCCATCAATGCAGTCATGATCACGGGTCGCAACCTGCTCTTGGCACCTTCTTTCACCGCCTGTATCAATGGCATGCCATCATGGAGGTTCTTTTTAAATACCGAGACGAGGATGACCCCATTCTGTACACAAACCCCAAACAACGCGATGAAACCCACCCCGGCCGAAATACTGAAATTGATACCGGTGATAAGCAGGGCCAATATGCCTCCGATGAGGGCAAACGGCACGTTTAGCAGTACGATACTCGCATCCAGCACGCTGCCAAACATGGTGAATAGCAATATGAATATGAGGATGATACTGATGGGAACCACATAGGAGAGCCGTTTGGTGGCACGTTGTTGATTCTCAAATTCTCCGTTCCAGGACATCTTATAGCCTTTGGGGAGGTGTACTATTTTATTTACCTGCTTTTGGGCATCTTCTATGGTACCCCCAAGATCTCGGCCCCTGACTGAAAACTTCAAGGCAATGAAACGTTGGTTGTCTTCCCTATAAATAAAGGCAGGCCCGGTGATGAGGGAGATCTTCGCAATTTCTTGCAACGGTATCCTGTTTCCATTGATGGCTGGAACCAACAGGCGTTTGATAACGTCCTCAGAATACCTGTACTGGGGCTGGTAGCGAACCCTTATATCAAAACGTTTTTCACCTTCATATATCTGCGATGCCGCCTTGCCGCCAATGGCCATTTCAATAACCGCCTGCGCATCAGCAGTGCTTACCCCATAAGAGGCCATTTTTACTTGGTCGAGGTCAATATCCAGTTCGGGCTGACCAATGTTTTTAAAGATACCCAGGTCTTCCACCCCCCTTACGTGTTTCATGATATCATACACTGTATCAGCGGTTTTTTCAAGATAGGGGAGGTTATCACCAAATATTTTGATGGCCATTGAACCTTTTACCCCTGATACAGCTTCTTCCACATTGTCTGAAATGGGCTGTGAGAAGTTGAATATGACGCCGGGATACTTGGCCAGTTTGCTTTGCATATCATCTATCAACTGGTCCTTGGTTTCTCCTTTGGCCCATTCTTCTTTGGGATAGGTATCCACAAAAAACTCGATATTGAAAAAACCAGTGGCATCAGTTCCATCATTGGGCCGACCCGTTTGAGAAATAACTCCCCGCACTTCGGGATAGGATTGGAATATCTTGCGGATGCCGAGCGTATAGTTGGTGGATTGTGTCAAGGAAATGCTCATGGGCATGCTGGCACGTACGTATATGGATCCTTCATCAAGGTGCGGCAGGAACTCCGTACCCAAAAGGGTAAAGCAGAAAATGCCTCCTGCCAGAACCAAGGATGCAATGCCAACTGCGCGGCGTGGCTTTGATAGGGCCGCATTGATGATGGGTTCATAGCCCCGGCTGAAAAAATTGACAATAGGGTTTTTGCGTTCCCTCACATTATGGCTCAATAGCAAGCGAGACAGCAATATAACCAGCGTGAGGGTAAAAATAAGTGCCCCTAGCAACGCAAAGCCAATGGTATAGGCCAAAGGAGAGAACATTTTGCCCTCTACTTTTTGGAAAGCGAAAATGGGGATCAAGGCAGTGATAATGATCAACTTGGAGAAGAAGATGGGTTTGCCCATTTCGGTCCCTATCTTTCGTATCCACCCGGTTTTTGCCCTCCGGTTGAACACTTCCATCCCCAAATGTTCCGATTGCAGGGCCAAAAAGGCAAAGACGGCCTCCACCATCACCACGGCCCCATCTATGATGATACCAAAGTCAATGGCACCCATGGACAAAAGGTTGGCTGACATGCCTTTGTATCGCATCAAAATGAACGCGAACAACAAGGACAAAGGAATGATAATGGCCACTATAACCGTGGTACGCCAATCGGCCAAGAAAATGAGCAGGATCAGTGTTACTAACAATACCCCTTCCGCGAGGTTATGCATTACCGTGCTGGTAGTGCTGTTCACCAGGTCAGTCCGGTCATAGAATGTCCTTATTTTCACATCTTCCGGTAAAACCCTGGTGTTCAGGTCATCAATTTTGGATCGCAGGGCCTTGAGCACTTCGCTCGGGTTTTCTCCGTTGCGCATCAGTACGATCCCTTCCACTTGGTTGGCCTTATCGGTGGTATGGTCGCTGCGCCCAACGATACCGAGCTTGGGAAGGTTGGATTCCTGCACCACGGCAACGTTTTTCACCAGAATGGGCGTGCCGTTGAAATTGGTAACAATCACATTTTCCAGTTCATGGATATCATTGATCAAGCCGATGCCTCGCACCACAAATGCCTGGTCATTTTTTTCTATCACATCGCCCCCAACATTCACGTTGCTGGAAGCAACTGCTTTGTACACGTCCAGGGAGGTGAGACCATATTTGGCAAGGAGGTTAGGGTCCACACTCACTTCAAAGGTTTTCACTTCTCCCCCAAAGCTTACCACATCGGCCACGCCGGGCACCATTTTCAGGTTTTTGTCTATGACCCAGTCTTGTATGGTTTTCAGTTCTCGCACCCCTTTGGTTTTGCTGTCCAAGGTGTATCTGAATATTTCTCCGGTTGGGCCAGAAGGAGGCTCAATAGAAGGTTGAATACCATCGGGAAGTGTGACATCGGGAATATGGTTGGCCACGTTTTGCCTGGCATAGAAGTCTTCTACATTGTCCTCAAATATGAGCGTGATGACACTGAGCCCAAACAAGGAAATGGAACGAAGGCTCGTTTTATTCGGCACCACATTCAACTCTGTTTCAAGTGGGATCGTCACAAATTTTTCCACCTCTTCGGCACTACGGCCTGGCCATTGGGTAATGATTACGATGCGCGTATTGGTCACATCTGGGTACGCCTCAATAGGAGTGTTCAAAAAACTGATGATACCACCTGCCACGATAAGCAGGGTCATGAACAAAACAAAAAATTTATTCTTGAGTGAAAATGTGATGATGCTCTTGATGAATTTATTCATCTGGTATTAAATTTTTTGCGTTTTATATGGCTGTTGAATCCGGATCGTACAATATTATTCACCTGAATAGGAAACCAGTAGGCTACCATCGGTCACCACACGTTCCCCGGCCACCAATCCTTTAAGGATATAGGTTCTATCGCCCTCTATCCGGAAAATATCCACCGGTCTTTTCTTGAAAGTGGTATCATTTACTGCCACCATTACTGTATAATGGCTGTTATCAAAGACAAGTGCTTTGGTGGGGATACTGAGTTTTTTGGTGCTGCCATTGGCTCCGTGTACATTGGCTATGGCAAACATTTCGGGCTTCAGGAGATTGTCTTTGTTGTCCAGCACTATCCTCAGTTTCAGTGTTTTGGTGGTTGGGTCAAGCAAAGAACTGATCCGCTGTACCGTGCCTTTGAAAATTTTGTCAGGATAAGCCACGGTGGTAATGTCTACAGAATCGCCGATGTGTACGCTGGATAAATCGCTTTCATATACATCGGCAAGTACCCATACAGTATTGAGGTAAGATACAGTGAACAAGTTGGTGGCGTTATCGCTGCGCACTTGCATGTTGTCAGTGATGTTCTTTTCTACAATATACCCATCGGTAGGTGCTGCGATCCTGTATTCGGCATCGTTTTTATCAGAGTTGGCACCCAATATCTGCAATTGCTGTTTCAATTTGTTGACATCGCTTTCGGCTTTTTTATAGTCGTTGCGGGCAGAGAGGACTTGGTTTTCGCTGTAGTAGTTGCTTTTGAACAATTGCTCGGCATTGTCCACGTTTTTCTTGGCTATTTTCTGGTTGGCGAGTGCTACGTCGTATTGGTTTTGCACATCGTTTATTTCACTGCTTCGCATTACGGCCAACAATTGTCCCTTGTTTACATGGTCGCCCAGGCTTACATATACATGCACCACATTTCCGCTGGCCATCGGGTACACTTTCGATACTTTGTCTTCATCAAAGGAAACCTTGCCGGTAAGGGTGAGCATGTTTTCGCCATTGGTATATTTTACGGTATCAGTGCCAATGCTTTTCAACTGTTGCCTGGTCAGGTGCACGATATTTGGGTCTGACGGCGGTTCCTCTGTTGCGCTTTTTTTCTTTTGGCAGGCACCCAATACGATAGCTGCCGCCATGGGAAACAATAAAAAAAAGAATCGTTGTGTTTTCATGTGTTACTTGATCGTATCTGAACCTACTTGATAGTTCAGGTTTTGTATAGCGTTGAAATAGTTGGCGTTCATCTCAATAAAAGCAGCCTTGGCACTGGTATAGGACCGTATCTGGTCTAGGAATTCCAAAAGGCTGATGAGTTTTTTGTTATAGTTGTTCACCGCATTCGTGGCAAGTTCTTCCAGGTCTGCTTCATAGCCTTTGTCAAGGCTTTCAAAGGCCATCTTGTTCTGCAATAGCTTGGCATAAGCCCCTTCCACTTGGTTTCTTACCGTAAAATATTGGAGAGAGTCGTTGAGCTTTGCTTTTTCAATGGAATATTTTGCAGCCAGCACGGCACCTTGGTTTCGGTTGAATACAGGGATATCCGATGATAGGCTGATTCCGGTATAATTATAGCCAGCCCCGGCAGCGCGGTCATATTCCGCACCGATATTCAGATCTGGTACTGCGAGTGATTTTTGGAGTTTAAGGTTCTGGCTTTCATAATCCACTGTTTTGTTGGCCAGTTTCAGGTCGCCCCGGTTCTGCGCGGTATTCAGTAAGTTAACCAGTGGGGGCAATTCTTGGCTCATTTTGGGTAGGTCGCTCTCTGTCACCACAAACGTGCCTATGGGATAGTGCAAGAGCGTTTTCACATCTGTTTCGGCATCCAATAGTTCTGATTGCACTTGCAACAACTGCGATTGGTCATCCTGCCGCTCGGCTTTTAAGCGTACCAAATCGTTTTTTGAGCTCACGCCCAGTTTCAACTGTTCTTCGGTGGATTGAATCAGGTTGTTCAACGCCTTGATCTGGCTGGCAAACAATGCTGCCTTGCGTTGGTCTGCATATAGTGTCCCAAAATCGTTATACAGTTCCAGTTTCAGCGACCGAACCACTTCTTCAAATACATACTGCGCCCGATCTGCGTCTATCTTGTTCAGCTTTACCAGGTTGGTATGCCTGCCAGCATAGCTGATGAGTTGTTGCAATTGCAGGTACAATTCCCCATTCCCGGTCCCATTGTCATTGTTCGATACATCAAAAAGTTTGTGGGTACTGTAGTTGTACAGGGTTTGGCCATAAGTAAGGTTGGGGTTGTACCATAATTGTGCCTGCAGGATATTGGTTTTGGCTATTTCTACATCATACTTGGCAGCCAGTATCGCCATATTCTGGTGCACAAACCGATCTTCTGCTGCTTTTATATCCAGCTTCACCGTGTCGGTCTTTGCCTGGCCCCAAGCGATGGAAGCTACAAACAGCAAGGCAGGCGTCAAAAACAGGCATATTTTTTGTGTAAATGCTGTCTTGGCAGTAATTGTTAGGTAATTTCTCAAAATCTTTCTTTTCAAACACCCCATACACTTTGAACGACAAAAGGATCAAATAAAACCAATAAAAAATATAACACTCTTATTATTAATTGGTTGATAAAACATCGGGATTGCTGCCCTTTTGATGACCGAGCGCTCCTATAAACAAATTGCATGCCGTTTTTGCCCATTCCCTGCAGGTTTGCAAAGTTAGGCGCCCCAAAGAACCCAAAACCACGGCGGGAATGTTAATTTGCAAGCGGAAACCAAAATAATGCTCAACACTGCATACATAAAGCATCTCATAGCAGAAGGAGAAGGCCAACGGCTTGATTTCAAATATTATATATCCAATGCTCAGAAAATTGCCAAATCATTGGTGGCCTTTGCCAATACAGATGGCGGCACACTGCTCATTGGGGTAAAGGATAACGGAAATATCGTTGGTGTGGCATCAGATGAGGAGTTATATATGATAGAACTGGCTGCATCAGAAAGGTATTGCAAACCGCCGGTAAAGTTTGAAACCACGAGCTGGAACATGGACGGGAAAACCGTGCTGGAGGTATATGTGCCCAAAGGGGAAGAAAAGCCCTACTATGCCAAAGACGAAAATGGCAAATGGATGGTATATATACGAAAGGAAGATGAGAACCTATTGGCGAATAAAGTGCTGGTAGAAGTCTTCAAACGAAAGAAAAGCCAAAAAGCCAATATAATAAGGTATGAAATGCCGGAAAAACTCCTGCTCGGGTACCTTGCGCAAAATAAACGGATCACCTTTCCGGAATTTTGCCGGCTTGCCAAAATACCGCCATACATAGCCGAGCGGGTTTTGATTGCATTGGTATCAGCCAAACTTGTACAGGTGCACATATCAGGTATGGAAAACTACTATACTTTGGGCCCTGGCATGTGAGCCGCAATCCGAATGGCATTAGCCTCAAGCATTTTTATTATTATTTGCTGGGTATTATCTGTGGGGTCTGCTTCTTTCAAACCAATGGGATAATCTGAGCGACATTGCAAAAGATTTGGTATTTTTGCCCGAAACTATCTTTGCAAAACCTTTCAAAATGAAACTGAAAAATATTTTCCTGTTCGTAGTTTGTTTTTACGCTTCTACGGTGGTGCATGCACAAAAGAATGAAGATGTGCTGTTTACCATAGCTGGTTCGCCAGTTACCGTAGGAGAGTTTAAATATATCTATGAGAAAAACAATGCCAATGAAAAAGGGCTCTATAATGAAAAGAGCGTACATGAATACCTGAATCTTTATACCAATTTCAAGCTGAAGGTGAAAGAAGCCCATGACGAAGGGTTGGATACCTTGCCTAAGTTCATTGCCGAATACAACAAATATCGTGGCCAGTTGGCTCAACCCTATCTGACAGACCGGGAAGTGACCGGAAAATTGCTGGACGAAGCCTATGACCGGATGAAATGGGAATTGCGCGCAAGCCATATACTCATTACCGTAGCCCCAGATGCATCACCAAAAGATACCATGGCGGCATACAAACAGATCATGCATATCCGCGATTCCATTATGAAGGGAGCAGATTTTGAAAAAGTAGCCCGCAAATATTCAAAAGACCCATCAGTGGCCAACAATGGGGGAGACTTGGGTTATTTCACCGTTTTCCAAATGATTTATCCATTTGAAGCCGCTGCTTATGAAACGGGAGACAGTGGCAAAGTATCCATGCCCGTGCGCACCAATTTCGGATACCATATCATCAAGGTCACTGGCAAAAGACCTTATCGTGGTGAAATTACCGTGAGGCATATCTTGATCAACTCTGCTTACAACGATTCAAAAGAAAAACAGGCCATTGCCAAGAACAAGATAGACAGTCTGTACAGCCTCCTCAAAAAGGGGGCATCTTTCAGCGAATTGGCCAAGCAGTACTCAGACCATGCCCAGAGCAAGGCCAACGGTGGCGAGCTGCCAAAGTTCAACAGTTTCGCGCAACCTTTTCCGGAAGTGTTTAAAGACCATGCCTTTGCCCTGAAAAACAATGGGGACATGACTCCGCCTTTCCGTTCAGAAATTGGATGGCATATCATTCAACGCATTGATCTTAAGGGCCTACAATCCCGAAAAGACATGGAGGAGTATTTGAAACAGAAGGTAAGCAGGGATTCCAGGTCAGAGAAAAGCAAGGATGCAGCCTTGAGCCGCTTCAAGAGCGAATATAAATTCAAAGAAAAAAAGAATGCAGTATCCAAGTTTGCCTCAGTGGCAGACACCTCACTGTTGCGCGGTGCTTGGAAAATGAGCGACAAAGTGGGTGATAAGGTCATGTTCAGCTTTGCCAAAAAGGAATACACCGAAAAGGATTTTGGAAAGTTTTTGACCAAATTCCAATCAGGTGAACGCTATTCCGACCTCAACTACGCCGTCAGGCAATACCTGACTTCCTATGAAAACTCAGAGATATATAATTATGTAGACAAGAACCTGGAATCCAATTATCCTGAATTCAAAAACGTGGCCAACGAATACAAGGAGGGCATCCTGTTGTTTGATGTCACGGATAAAAAAGTATGGAACAAAGCGATGAGCGATACCACTGGGTTGAAGAAATACTTTGAAGAAAACCGGAGCAAATATCGCTGGAAGGAACGCGCGCAGGCTGCCATTTTCGATTTGAGGGATGCCAGCGCCGTACCGGGATTCAAAACAGAACTGGCAACCAAAACAACGGATATCATCGCTAACGAGTGGATAAAAAGAGACCCGCTGAGCCTTAACTATAAGGAAGGGACTTTTGAGCGCGGAGAAAACAAAATACTCGATACGGTGAAATGGCAGCCAGGCATACATGATGCCGGGATGATCAATAACCGGTACTATCTTGTGAAGATAGCCAAGATACTTGCCCCGGAAGACAAGCAGCTTACCGACGTGAAAGGAATGGTGATTGCAGATTACCAGGATTTCCTAGAAAAGAAATGGTTGGCAGAACTCAAACAAAAATATCCTGTTGTAGTGAATGAATCCGTGGTGAACGAACTGGTGAAGAAATAATTTGGATAGGGTGCTGCCGCTCAAATTATGCCATAAGCGTTGATTATGCCCTATATAAGCCGAATAGAAGTTTACCTGCTCATCACATTTACGATTGGTTCGGTTTCATGCTCACGGTTTGCTGGCAGCAAAGGAAAGCTTCTGGCAAAAGTAGGCGGGGCAGAACTCTATGAAGCGGACATAAAATTGGGTTTTTCAAAAAATGACGACAGCATGGCCATAAAACGCCGGCTAGTGGAAGACTGGGTAAAAAACGAGCTCACCTATAAAAAAGCGATATCGGCCCTGACAGAATCGGAAAAAAACAAGGACAAAGAGATCAAAAGTTATTACGAGTCGCTCATCCGGTACCAATATCTTGAAAAAACTGCCATCCAAACCAGGGATACCATCGTTACTGGCAAGGATATTGAGGAGTATTATGGGGCGAACAAAAAAAACTTTGAACTGAAACGCAATATTATCCGCTTCTTGTACGTAAAAGTACCCGTTGAGGTGCAGGTGGGCAAAAAAGTGGCTGGCTGGATGCAGGATCCAGTTCGAAAAAACATGGACTCACTAAAGATGTTTGTACGGAAGTATGCCCGCAATTCGCTTTTGGACACGGCAAAATGGTATTATTTCTCTGACATAACCAAAGAAATACCGATACTGCAGGATTATAACCCAGAGCATTTCATCAAGAGCAATGACTATGTGGAACTGCAGGACGATAGATATAGGTACATGATAAACATAGTGGACGGGCGGATAAAAGAAGAAATAGCACCGCTGCAACTGGTGCATGAAAAAATAAGGGCCATCATAACAAACCGGCGAAAAATAGACAGGGAGCAGCAAATCGAAAACCAATTGTACCAAGAAGCCCGAACCCAGCACCTGTTTGAAATATATTGACCTAATAGACAAGAACATGAAAAAAACAATAATATGCCTTTTGCTGATGTCATTGATATATGCAAAGGCCAGCGCACAGAAAGTATTGGATGAAGTGGTTGCCGAAGTGGGCAATGAAATAGTGTTGCTGTCTGATGTTGAGGCCCAGCTGTTGCAATACAAGGATGCCCCACCGGCTAAACAGGCCTTGGCGAAATGCCTGGCGCTGGACCAGTTGATGCAAAAGAAACTGTTGCTTACCCGGGCCAAGATAGACAGTTTGAAGATAAACGATGAGCAGGTAGAAGGGGAGCTGAACCGCCGTATGGCATTTTTTACTCAACAATACGGCAGCGAGGATGCTATTGAAAAATTCTACCACAAAAGCATTCTCCAGATAAAAAGCGATTTCAGGGATGCGGTGAAAGACCAATTGCTTGAAGAACAGATGCAGAGCAAGGTGGTGGGCGAAGTAGAGCCTACCCCCGAGGAAATCCAAAGATTTTATGATGCCATCCCAAAGGATAGTTTGCCTCGTTTCAACACTGAATTGGAAATCGGCCAGATTTTTGTAGTACCCAAAGCCACAAGGGATGATAGGGCAAAAGTGACTGAAAGGCTAAGGCAAATGAGAAAGGATATAATGGAAGGCAAAAAATCATTTTGCTCCCAGGCAATTGCTTATTCCAGGGATATTGGTTCGGCCCTGAAATGTGGTGACTTGGGCTGGAAACGAGCCGATGAGTATGTCCCGGAATTTTCTGCCGCAGCAGTCTTGCTCAAAAAGGATTCCATATCAGATGTCGTAGAAACTAAATTTGGGTTCCATATTATAAAGATGATTGAACGTAGGGGAGATATGATGCACCTGGCACATATCCTTCTTTTTGCGGATATGGGCCAAGGTGCCATTGACAGAACAAAGGGAATGCTCGATAGCTTGAAAAGGGAAGTGATGAAGGGAGCCAAAGACTCACTGTTTACGGCTTTTGCCTATCAATATTCTGAAGACCAAGATACCAAGAACCGTGGGGGGATGATGATTGATTCAAAATCCAGCTCTTCTCATATCCCTGTAGATGAACTGGAAGCGGTAACTTTTGAAGGAATTGACAAATTAAGAGTGGGGGATATCTCAGAACCCATTCCGTATAGGAATTCCGACAACAAAGATGGTTATAGGTTATTGTACCTGAAATCAAAAAATGCCCCGCACCAAGCAAATTTAAAGGACGACTATCCCAAAATAAAACAGATGGCCCAAGAGGACAAAAAGGGCAAGGCGTTAGATATTTGGTTCAAAAAGTACATTCCGAACACTTATATCCATATCACCTCCAACTATAATGGCTGCAAAGCGCTTGACAAATGGCACCGGGGTGCTGCGAGCAGCCTCGGCAACTAATCTCATTCAAAAAAAGACTTAAAAAACAGCACCAGCATCCATGGACATAAACGTTAAATCAGAAGTAGCCTCAGTTGATCAATTAACTGCAAAATATAAAGAACTGAGCTCGGAGATCAGCAAAGTGATCATCGGGCAAGATGATATCATAAAAAGTGTATTGATTTCCGTGTTCAGCCGTGGGCATTGCTTGCTCATCGGGGTTCCGGGCTTGGCCAAGACCTTGTTGGTGCATACCATTGCATCGGCACTAGACCTGAAGTTCAATAGGATACAATTCACACCAGATTTGATGCCCAGCGATATCACGGGATCTGAAATTCTGGACGAACGCAAAGAATTCCGTTTTATACGGGGACCGGTATTTGCCAATATCATCCTGGCAGATGAAATAAACCGTACCCCGCCCAAAACCCAGGCTGCCCTGTTGGAAGCCATGCAGGAAAAAAGCGTGACCGTGGGCGGAACCTTGCACCAACTGGAAGATCCGTTCTTTGTATTGGCAACCCAAAACCCAATTGAACAGGAAGGTACCTACCCACTGCCAGAGGCGCAACTCGACCGTTTTATGTTTAATATCATCTTGGGCTATCCCAAGTTTGAAGATGAGCTAAATATTGTAAAGAATACTACTTCTGATGTTACGGTACAAGTGAAAAAAGTGATTTCAGCTTCTGAAATACTCCATTTCCAGAATATCATCCGCAAAATACCCGTGGCTGACAACGTGTTGGAATATGCCGTGAAACTGGCGAACAAAACAAGGCCTTCTTCGCCATTTGCGACCCAAATGGTAAAAGACTATCTGGAATGGGGTGCAGGGCCACGCGCCTCCCAAAACTTAACGGTAGGGGCCAAATGCCATGCTGTATTCAACGGGAAGTATTCTCCTGATATCGAAGATGTACAGGCTGTTGCCCACGCCGTGCTCCGTCATAGGATCGTAAAGAACTATAAGGCTGAGGCGGAAGGGATAACGGTAGATGATATCATCAACAAACTACTGTAAGTAGGATAGGGGCTCTTATCTGATCAATGCAACCTGTATGGATATTATAGCATATCCAAAAACTCAGCTTCTGAAATAACCTGTACACCAGGCATTTTCTTGGCTTTGTCTACCTTGCTGCCTGGGTCTTCCCCAACCACCAAATAATTGACCTTGGTACTGAGGGAATTGGCTACTTTTCCACCTGCTTCTTCCACAAGTTCTGCCGCTTGGGGTCGGGTCATTTGAGCTAAGGTACCCGTGAATAGGAACATTTTACCAGTCAATTTGCCCGCCGCTTCCGATTCGTCTTTTTTGGGTTTACATGTCTGCAAGCCCAAGGATTTCAGCTCTTCCAACATGGACATGTTCGATGGGGAATGGAAGAAATCATAAATGCTTTGTGCCATTTTAGGGCCAACATCATATAGGGCATTGATGCGCTCCAAGTCCCATTCTGCAAATTCATCAATGCAGTTTGCTTCTTCCATCAGGTTTTTGGCCGTGGTTTCGCCCACATGTCGTATGCCTAGGCCAAACAATAGCCGATAAGGATGTTTCGTCTTGGAAACTTCCAAGGCATCCTTCAGTTTTTCAACTGATTTCGCGCCAAACCCATCCATGCCCACTATATCATCATAGGGCAACCGATAGATATCAGGAATGGAATGGATATATTTTTGGAACCTGGCGATATTTGCTGGCCCGAGCCCACCGATATCCATGGCATCTTTGGATACAAAATGCACCAATCGCTCATATACCTGGGCCGGACATTGCAAGTTCATGCACCGCCAAGCCGCTTCTTCTTCAGGTTTTTCTAGTTTTGTGCCACAAGAAGGACAATGGGTAGGGAAAACAATGGGTTCTTCGTTTCCAGTCCTCGATTCTTTCACCGAAGCTGCGATATAAGGGATCACATCGCCTGCCCGCTCTACCAATACATCATCGCCAATTCGGATGTCCTTGGTTTGGATGAATTCTTCATTGAACATGGATGCCGATGAGACAGTGACACCGCCCAAAGGAACAGGCTGTAGTTTCGCAACTGGTGTTATGGTGCCTATGCGCCCCACTTGGAATTCTACTTTCAGCAATTTTGTCCTAGCCTGCCGGGCCTGAAATTTATAGGCAATGGCCCAGCGCGGGTGGTGTGACGTGGCCCCCAAGGTTTCTTCCAGTTCCAGGTCATCCACTTTCACCACCATACCGTCTATTTCGTACGTGAAACGATCACGCTTTTCATGCCATTCTTCACAATAATCCACTATTGCTTTGCCAGTATTATATATCTTTTGCTCTTTGATTGGGGTTTTAAATCCCATTTCGGCGAGCATTTTTATGTTTTCCGACCTTTTTTTGAATTGGGTTCCCAAGAGGTCTTTTCCTGCCTCGTCCACGGCATAGCTCACATGGTACAATATGGCGTCCAGCCCACGCCGTGCCACTTCTGCGGCATCCTGGATACGCAATGACCCTGATGCTGCGTTCCGGGGATTAGCCAAAACAGCCAAACCTTCTGCCGCCCGGTCTTCGTTGTACTTGGCAAATTTTTCTTTGGCAATGATCACTTCCCCGCGTATTTCAATGGTTTTGATCCCATATTTTGAAAAAGCAGCTTTCAACGGGATGGATTTCACGGCCTTGATGTTCGGTGTTATTTCTTCCCCCATTACGCCATCGCCACGGGTGGCTCCACGCACCAGCCGATCATTTTCATAAACAAGTGAGATACTTCCTCCATCAAATTTTGGTTCTACGGTATAATCAATTGATGGCAAACCAGTCAGTTCTTTTACTTTTCTGTCAAAATCCACCAAATCCTCTTCATTATACGAGTTGTCTAGTGAAAGCATGGCTACGATATGTGGCACGGAAGGGAATTCTTTGGTGAGACCCCGGGCGATCCGATGGGTTGGGGAATCTTCTGATCCCAAATCAGGAAACTGGTCTTCAATGGCCTTTAGGCGTTTAAATAGCCTATCGTATTCAAAATCGGTGATGATAGGTTCGCTCTGAACATAGTAGAGATGATCATGGAAATTGATGGCATCCCGCAGGTCAGTCACTTCTTTTCCGGCTTCGCTATGATCGGTTATAGCATGGTCAATTTGGGCCAATAGCTTATTGGAAAGGCTTTTGAATTCTTGTATTTGGTCTGAACTGTACATGGCCAGTAAATTTTGAACTTTGTTATTTTGGCTTTTTGTTCTTTTTAGACGGAAAAGCTTATTGGTTGCGCATTCATAGTTATAAATCTTCCACTCTTGAGCGATAAATTTGAGTTGTCGACAGATTGTCGACAGTTGAAAATACCAGATAAGTTTCTTGAAATAACTTCATGCTGCCAGCCCCATTTTTTTGTTAGATTACCATTTCCGGAATTTCACCTTCCACCACCAATCTCCCGGCTGTTTTAGAAATGATTTCTTCG
>Ga0206962_1117_pt1 | contig 26644 bp, 28 predicted proteins | sample Alteio_BWOrgHeat_27_FD_153241 | JGI IMG/M metagenome (GOLD analysis project Ga0206962, IMG submission 153241) | Enriched cells from forest soil in Barre Woods Harvard Forest LTER site, Petersham, Massachusetts, United States -... | ecosystem: Environmental > Terrestrial > Soil > Temperate forest >...
AGCGAAGTAGTGTTTGTGAGTTCAGGCACCGAAGCCAATAACTGGGTATTAAACGCGTATGCAGAGCATGCCGTTCTGGTTTCTTCTATTGAACACTCATCCATTTTAAAAACCGCTCATGCGCTCAGTAAACCAATCATTATCCCTGTGACCAAAGATGGCATAGTGAATCTTGATGAACTCTCAAAACTACTGCCAAAGAGTGAAAAGTTTCTAGTCTCTGTGATGCTTGCCAATAACGAAACCGGAGTGATTCAGCCCATTCGGGAAATCGCGGATATGGTGCATGCGCAGGGTGGTATTATACACTGTGATGCGGTGCAGGCATTTGGTAAAATCCCGGTTAGTTTTACTGATCTTGGCATCGACCTCATGACCATCTCTGCGCATAAAATGGGCGGCCCCGTGGGCGCTGCCGCGCTCATTGTTAAAAATAATCTGCCGCTTAAACCTATGATTATTGGCGGCGGGCAAGAATTAAACCGCCGTGCCGGCACTGAGAATGTAGCGGCTATTGCAGGCTTTGCCAAAGCCGCAGAGCTTATTGATTTTGAGCATATGAAAAAATTGAGAGCGTGGCTGGATAATTTTGAGAAAGAACTTTCTTGTCATCCCCGTGAAAACGGGGATCCAGTCAGAAAAAATCATACCGCGCCAGACGGCGCTCCACTGGATTCCCGCCTACGCGGGAATGACAATGTGATAGGCCGCAACGCTCCTCGCCTGCCCAATACCACTTGTATCACCATGCCTAATGTTACGTCGGAAACGCAAATTATTGCTTTTGATCTGGAAGGAATTGCGGTAAGTGCAGGTTCCGCGTGTTCATCGGGCAGAATAGAACCCTCGCACGTGCTTAAGGCAATGAACATGGAAAGTTCAGATATTGCTACTGCAATCAGAATCAGCGGTGGCTGGGCGACCAAAGAGGAAGATATACTCGCCGCAACTAATGCCTGGAAGAAGATTTACGCTAGGAAGAATAGCTAATTAACTGCGGTTTTTTTGCTTAGCATCGAAAAGAGGTTCCGTATTGGCACCATCTAAAACAACTGGTGTTTTTTGATTTTCTCTATGAGCTTCTATGGCATCATATAACGTATTTCGTTTATATTCGTCTGGATCGCCAGAAAGAGACGACTTAGAAATAGGATGGCGCAATTTATACCCTTCGGTGTACAACGCTTCGCCGAGTGTATATATATTGTTTTTAGCTTTCCAATTTTTGAGTACTGCAGAAGCATTTCTTTGAGCACTGCCATCCGCAATAAGACCATCAATGACGTTATATAAACTAATATTATGCGCAGTGTATTCGCTACCTATATCCCCTTTTCCGCTTTCTAATATATCAAGCAGCTTGCGGAGATTTTGAAACTTGTCTAACCTCGCTTTAAACAATTCATAATCTCTTTCACAATGAGAAGCGGTGATATTTTTTCTATGCTTAGTCCACTCGTCAAAACCACTTTTAGCTAGCTTATATAAATCAGAAAGTGGCTTTTTAAATTCTACATAATCTGCCTTTACTGATTTTAGATGCTCCTGATTGGTATTAAACTCCATAAAATCTCCCAAAAAATTAACTTATAACAAGTATCTATAACTCTAAAATATATGATAAAAGTTAAAATTAGATTAAAAAAGAAATATTTATTTGCCATATACCATGACACTGGCTTATAAGACCCTAAAAAAATTGTTACATTACAGTCTATAAATAATCCCGCTAATAGTTGACTAAATTAGTTGGTTATATTATACTATTCGTCTGAAGATTTAAGGAAAACTCATGGAAAACTCATCAAAATTGGCTCATCCGGTTTATATGGACTATCAGGCGACGACGCCGATGGACCCGCGTGTACTTGAAAAAATGTTGCCTTATTTTATGGAAAAATTTGGCAATCCGCACTCGCGCAGCCATGCTTACGGCTGGGAAGCCGAGGAAGCGGTTAATATCGCGCGCGAACAGATTGCCTCGCTCATCCATGCAACCGAAAAAGAGATTATATTCACTTCGGGCGCTACCGAGTCCAACAACCTTGCGCTCAAAGGTGTTGCGCGTTTTTACAAAGACAAGAAAAACCACGTCATCACAGTAGTCACCGAACATAAATGCGTGCTCGATTCCTGCCGTCACCTTGAGCAGGAAGGGTTTGAAGTCACTTACCTCCCCGTACAGAAAAACGGTTTACTTGACCTTGAAGTGCTGCGCGCAGCCATTAAAGACAATACCGTTTTAGTCTCCGTTATGGCGGTCAACAACGAAATCGGCGTGATTCAGCCACTCGCGGACATTGGTAAAATATGCCGAGAAAAAGGTGTGTTCTTCCATACCGACGCTGCGCAAGCCTTTGGCAAAATTCCGCTCGATGTCGAAGCGATGAATATTGATTTAATGAGTATTTCCGCTCACAAAATTTATGGCCCCAAAGGCATCGGCGCGCTTTATGTCCGCCGCCGCCCACGCGTGCGCTTAGAATCCATCATTACCGGTGGTGGTCAGGAACGCGGCATGCGCTCTGGCACATTATCTACCCCACTCTGCGTTGGGTTTGGTGAAGCTGCCCGCATTGCAAAGCTAGAGATGGGCAAAGACAATGAACATGTGCGACGTTTAGCCAATAAATTCCTCAAAGAAGTCATGGAAGAAATTCCTGACGTATATTTAAACGGCGACCGCGAGCATCGCTACCTCGGCAACATCAATTTAAGCTTTGCCTATATTGAAGGCGAATCCATGATTATGGCGATCAAAGATTTAGCCGTTTCCTCAGGCTCCGCCTGCACTTCCGCGTCGCTTGAGCCCTCTTATGTGCTCCGCGCACTTGGGGTAAATGAAGAGCTCGCCCATACTTCTATCCGTTTTGGTATCGGACGTTTTACTACAGACGAAGAGGTTGATTTTGCCATTAAACTGGTAAAAGACAGCATACAAAAACTGCGCGAAATGAGCCCGTTGTGGGAAATGGTGCAGGAAGGCGTAGACATTAGCAAAATTGAATGGGCAGGCCACTAGAGCCAAGCCTGAAGATAAAGAAAGAAGGATAAGACTATGGCGTATTCAGAAAAAGTAATCGATCATTATGAGAATCCACGCAATGTTGGTGCGATGGACAAAAACGATGTAAGCGTTGGCACCGGCCTAGTCGGTGCGCCTGCTTGTGGCGACGTAATGAAATTACAAATCAAAGTGAATTCTTCCGGCATCATTGAAGATGCAAAGTTTAAAACATTTGGTTGCGGCTCAGCGATTGCCTCAAGTTCACTCGTCACTGAATGGGTAAAAGGCAAATCCATAGATGAAGCGATGAAGCTCAAAAACAGTGAAATCGCCGAGCATCTTGCATTGCCTCCAGTAAAAATTCACTGCTCTGTACTTGCCGAAGACGCCATTAAAGCCGCGATTGAAGATTATCGTAAAAAGAATAAAAGCACCGAAGCTGCATAATTATGAAAGCGCCGATTAGTATTACACCAGCCGCTACCGAACGCATCCGCGCCTTACTCGCAGCGCGTGGCAAGGATTCGCTCGGGATAAAAATCGGAGTGCGCACCAAAGGCTGCTCTGGCCTTTCTTACACCGTGGAATATGCCGACCAGATTGAAAAATTCGATGAAGTGATTGATACCGGCGAATTCAAAGTGTTGATTGACCCTAAAGCTGTGCTTTTCCTTATCGGCACCGAGATGGATTATTTTGAGGAAAAACTCAAAAGCGGTTTTACCTTCCGCAATCCCAATGAAAAAGGCCGCTGTGGCTGCGGTGAATCTTTCCACGTTTGACGAATGCAAAGTTACTTCTCTGTTTTTGATCTTCCAGAGTCATTCAATGTAGATTTAAGCGATCTTGAAAAACGTTATTTTTCTAAGCAACGTGAATTTCATCCCGACAGGCTCATTGGCAAAACGGCGGCTGAAAGGCAGCAATCCATATCACAATCCATGTTAATCAATACGGCTTATGAAGCGCTGAAATCGCCACTTAAACGCGCGAATCATCTGCTTGCGCTGAATGGCCTTGAGCCAGATAAAATAAAACCTTCTGGTGCGTTGCTTATGGAAATCATGGAATTGCGCGAAGAACTCGCCGATGCAGATACAATAGAAAAATTAGAAAAGATTGAAGCATGCAATACGGCAAATAAACAGCATATCATAACTGAGCTTGCGACTGCATTTAATACCAATAAAGAACTGGCTTCCGAACTTGCGACTAAGCTTAGTTACTTAACAAAAATAGATGATGAGATCAGAGCAAAGAAAAGCATTCTGAGCAAAAAATAATTACTCTTCCGTATAACCAAAAAAATAGCTTTTAGCAGGCTGGGAAGCAGCATCCTGCTGTTTTTTTAAATTCAGCTCAGCATTCTTCTTGGCTTTGACTTCTCTCTCCTCAGCATATTGCTTCTTCTGCTCTGCTTTCATTTCTTTCTGGACTTTCTTCTGCGCTAAAATATTAAGCATCTCTTTAGCACCCTTAGAAAGTTCTTTGGGTTTATCATCTTCTTTAGTGCCGGGGAGTTTGAAGGAATTCTTTTTGCCTTCGGCAATATCCTGTATCATTTTGGTTTTGCGCTCTTCAAGCCTTTCTTTGTATTTTTCTTCACTGGTTTTTTCAGGCGCAGGCTTGCCACCCAAGCGGTTGCTAAAAGGATTAGACTTTTTCTTATCTTTATTTCCACTCATGCCAAAAAAGAATTTCATTTCATTCTCCTTGAAGCCCAAATTGTAGCAGAAAATCGTCTAAAAATCACTTCTTATTAAGCAGCCGCAGCCTGAGCGCATTGAGCTTGATGAAACCTTCTGCATCTTTTTGGTTATAGACACTATCTTCCTCGAAGGTAACATGCTGCTGGCTATAAAGACTCACCGGTGATTTACGCCCCACCACAGTTGCCGAGCCTTTGAATAACTTCAAACGCACAACGCCAGTAACATTGCTTTGCGATTTATCAATCAGGGTTTGCAGCATTTCGCGCTCCGGCGACCACCAATAACCATTGTAAATAAGCTCAGCATAACGCGGCATGATTTCATCTTTTAAATGTGCGGCACCCCGGTCAAGTGTGAGGCTTTCCATCGCACGATGCGCAACAGCAAGAATGGTACCACCCGGAGTTTCATAAATTCCGCGTGATTTCATTCCTACATAGCGATTTTCTACCAAATCCAGCCTGCCAATACCGTTTTCTCCACCCACTTTATTAAGATGAGTAAGCAGCGTTGCAGGTGACATTTTCTTGCCGTCAATTGCTACCGGGTCACCACCTTTGAATTCTACTTCTATAAAGGTAGCTTTGTCAGGAGCTTTCTCAGGTGATACAGAACGCGTAAACATATCTTCATGCGGCTCCTGCCATGGATCTTCGAGTACTTTACCTTCATAGGAAATATGCAGCAAATTCGCATCGGTGGAATAAGGCGCTTCGCCGCGTTTATCCTTGGCAATGGGAATTTGGTGCTTTTCAGCATATTCGATGAGTTTGGTGCGCGAAGTTAAATCCCACTCACGCCACGGCGCAATTACTTTAATATCAGGCTTCAACGCATAATACCCAAGCTCAAAACGCACCTGATCGTTGCCCTTGCCGGTTGCACCGTGTGCAACTGCATCCGCACCGGTTTCAATGGCGATTTCTATCTGGCGTTTGGCAATCAGCGGACGTGCAATCGAGGTTCCAAGCAAATATACGCCTTCGTAAAATGTGTTGGCGCGAAACATCGGGAATACGTAGTCACGCACAAATTCTTCACGTAAATCTTCCACGTAAATCTTGGTGGCACCCATCATTTCAGCCTTTGCGCGCGCGGGCTCCAGCTCACCGCCCTGCCCTAAATCAGCAGTAAAGGTTACAACCTCGCAGCCGTAAGTCTCTTGCAACCAGCGCAGAATTATTGACGTATCAAGACCGCCGGAATAGGCTAAGACTACTTTTTTAATTTTCTTGTTCACACCTAATTCTCCTGTAAAACAATTTCGTTAACCTCTTCTAAACATTAATACGAGCCATGCAATCACAAAAATCGCCACAACCTGCAGTAAGCGCCTGGCTCTTTGCCTGCCTGATGCTGATTGCTGCCACCATCATCGTAAACGGCCTTATGCGCCTCAATGAATCCGGGCTTTCGATTACCGACTGGAAACCCATAACGAGCCTCAAACTTCCCACGAATGATGATGAATTCCAGGGTGTATTGGATGAGTACAAAAAACTGCCGCAATTTGCCAAATCTTTTCCCAATATGCAGGTAGAGGAATTTAAAGCTGTTTATACACTGGAATTTGCCAATTATACGCTTGTGTTTATTGGTCAGATTTTATTTGTTTTGCCATTCCTCGTTTTTTTCCTGATGCGCAAATTTACAACCAGCCAGATTGCCAAACTCGTTTTGGTGTTTATTTTCGGCAATATGCAGAGCCTTTTCTATAATTATATGTGGCAGAATTCCCTGCTCGACGACCCGCATTTTAGTCCTTATCGCTTAAGCCTGCAGCTGGTACTGAGTTTTACATTTTTTGCGCTGGTTTTGTGGCAATTACTTACAATTTCTTACCCCAAGCCTGGTATTGGTGGCTTTGAACTTCCCAAACCGCCATTGTTTCTTAAGGTTTTTGCTTGCCTGACATTTGTCGCCATTTCGTCAGAAATCATTTTAGGTGGCGCGCTGAGTGGCCTTCATTCTCCCTTAAGCTTCAATACTTTTCCGATGATGGATGGACAATGGATACCGGAAGGGTTATGGCCTTTTCAGGAGCCTGTTAGCGGGTGGTATAAGAATTTCTTTGAAGATGTGCCCACCGTGCAATTCAGCCATCGCATGGTGGCCTATTTTTTAACAATATTCATTCCACTATTCTGCCTGTTTGGGCGCAACAATCCGCATATTGCGCATTTACTGCCGATTTTATTTTCCATGTTCGTGGTGGAATTTTTGCTTGGAGTACTGACGTTGCTGTTTTTAGCGCCTGTACCGCTTGCAGCGCTCCATCAGGCGATTGCGCTACTGGTATTCGGGATATCGGTTACCACCATGCACCGATTATTCCTGCCTATCAAAAGCATCGCATATGATGTGGGTATAGTGGCGGTTTAGCGGCGGTTACCTTTGCCATTATTGCCGTCCGCGCCATTTACAAAAGCCCTGGCACTGGAGCGATTGACGGTAATTGAATTGGTCTTAGGAACAGTAAAATTGTTTGGCAAAGACTTTTTACGTAATTCCGCTCCTACACCACTTGCCTTTGATAATTGTTCTGCATTCAGACCTAATTTATTTTCTGTTTCAGGTTGTTCTGTTTTTCCACCCAAATCCAGACTCTTTATATAGTTTTGTTTTTCTTCTAATTCCGCTTGTTTTCTTGTTTCTGTAAGAAGACCGCGTAATTTATCCATTTTAGCTAAATTGACCTTGTAAGTATTTGCTATATTATCCCAGCTTCCTGCACTGACAATGAGTTTGGGTTTGTCCTTCAACTCCAATGCATCAAGCAGTTTATCGGGCGCACCTTTGAATATTTCTTTATTCTTTTCCAAAATCAAAATAGCTTCATCTTCGCGGTCAGCCACGACAGCGCGTATTATAGAGTTATGCATGTGCCCTACCGTTGGATCGGCGCCATTATCGAGTAATAATTTTACTAATTCCGAACGGTTTATATATGGATGTTCGTATTCCTTCAGAGCCGTATCAAGACCAGTAGCATTTCCGATTTTATTATTAATGCCTAGATCACCTTCTGCAATCATCTCTTTAACGGTTTTAATGTCGTTATTGTCTATTGCATTAAACCATCTTTTCTGATCTTCCACTCTTATGGTATTCACCCTCAATGTATCTGCTACTTTTTTTGAGAACTCACTAAACCCCAAAGAATCAGCAATTGGAGAATAACGACTCACATTATTGTATCCTGCGAGAAAGCGAGTGATTTTTTCTGGATGATTTTTATAATTTACGGAGATGAGCTTATCCACAATCGCATTCGCTATTTCTTTGTTTTTTGCGTCTTTTAAAGCAATTTGAAGCCCTGTTTCGTTGCGAAGTTCACAATCGGGAGTTACTAAATCGTTATCTAGCATTGCTTTCACTTTGGCGTTATCATTAGCCAATATTGCATCCAGAAAGTCTTCTACTGCCCTTGTCATAACCCGCTCCCATTTATCATTAACTCCCCCAAATTTTATCACCCAATTGTTAAGATTTGATGAAGATTATCGTGAAGATTTTGTTACAAATCCCGCTTTTTCCAATATTTCTATAGGCAAACCGAGCAATTGCTTGCTATAATGGTTAAAAAAGAGTAGGCAAATAGCCCCATTTCATCATGTAAATGAATAAATGACCGAAGCCTTTAATTATAATGCGTTTTTTGAGCAGTCACTAAAGCAGCTGAGGCTGGAAGGGCGTTACCGCGTTTTCCACGACCTTGAGCGTTGTGTGGGTAACTTCCCGATTGCCTATAGCAACAAAACCGGTGAAAAGGTTGCGGTCTGGTGCTCCAATGACTATCTCGGCATGGGGCAGCACCCCAAAGTAATTTCCGCCATGAAAGCGGCAATCGATTCGCTCGGCGCAGGCGCTGGCGGCACGCGCAACATATCCGGCAATCATCATTTAATTATTGAGCTTGAACAGCTACTTGCCAAACTTCACAAAAAAGAAGCTGCGCTTGTTTTTACCTCTGGCTATGTAGCCAATGAAGCAACGCTCAGCACACTCACTTCTAAACTACCAAATTGCGTTATATTCTCTGATGAAAGCAACCATGCTTCCATGATCAGCGGAATCCGCATGGGACGCGCCGAGAAACATATCTTCCGCCATAACGACGTGGAACATCTGGAATCGTTGCTCAAAGCCGCACCGCGCGGCGTCCCTAAAATCATCGCGTTTGAGTCTGTTTATTCGATGGACGGCGATATTGGCCATATCAAAGAAATCTGTGACCTCGCCGATAAATATGGCGCGCTTACTTATCTCGACGAAGTCCACGCAGTAGGGCTTTACGGCGCGCACGGCGCAGGTATTGCCGAACGCGACAGTCTCATGAGCCGAATAGACATTATTCAAGGCACACTCGCCAAAGCTTATGGCCTCATTGGCGGCTATATAGCCGGTTCTGCCAAAATGATTGATATGGTGCGCAGTTATGCTCCCGGCTTCATTTTTACAACCTCCCTGCCCCCAGCAATTGCGGCAGGAAGCATTGCAAGCATCACCCACCTTATGAACAGCTCGGTTGAGCGTGAAGAGCAACAGAGAAATGTGGCTAAAGTAAAAGCCAAACTTGCGGAGCACGGATTACCGGTAATGCCAACCAGCACGCATATTGTTCCCGTATTTATCGGCGATGCGATTGCTTGCAAGAGAGCATCGGATATGTTGCTCAACGAATATTCCATCTATGTACAACCGATAAACTTCCCGACCGTTGCGCGTGGTACAGAGCGCTTGCGCTTAACTCCTGGACCGCTTCACACTGATAAAATGATTGATGATTTAACGACTGCGCTTGTGCAAATCTTCGATCAGCTTTCCCTCAAAAAAGCAGCATAAAAATGCCTTCCGCTAAGACAATCACTATATTCACATTGGCAGTGAGCCTCCTATCACTTAGCGCAGCCTTCATTGCGCAATATGGCTTTGGCCTGATCCCATGCGAACTTTGTGTCATGCAGCGTATTCCTTATGCAATCATAATCTTTCTTTCTCTGCTTGGGATTTTTGCACCACGTTTTCGATTCACTATAATCATAATAATAATGTTTAGTTTTATTGCAGGTGGGAGTATTGCTACTTACCATTCCGCAGTGGAAAAACATTGGATTGCTGGCCCCGTTGCCTGCACCAGTGAGAAATCTCCCACAAATCAATCCATGGATGATTTCTTAAAGAAAATCGAACAAGCGCCGATTGTTGCCTGCGATCAGCCACAATGGAGTTGGCACGGAATTACTATGGCAGTGCTTAATGCGCTTTGGTCATTCTGTATTGTAATTCTACTTGCCGTTTTTATGATGAGAAAAAAGCGGAGTACATATGCGTAGATTGCCTGGGGACAGAAGCGAAGAAACTGATGCTGAACGCATGATACGCGTTGACCATGCCGGTGAATATGGCGCGATGCGTATTTACGCCGGTCAGCTTGCTGTGCTCGGAAAATCCGCAGAACGCGATGCGGTAGAGCATATGGCAGAGCAGGAAAAACTCCATTATGACGCGTTTACAAAAATCATGGCAGAGCGCAAAGTGCGCCCCACCCTGCTCATGCCACTCTGGCATGTTGCCGGTTTTGCACTCGGTGCCGCAACAGCCTTGCTGGGTGAAAAAGCTGCAATGGCATGCACAGTCGCCGTGGAGTCTGTAATTGATGAACACTACGCCGCGCAAAAAGAACGCTTAAGCGAAAACGAAAAAGATCTTGCTGGCGTAATCGAAAAATTCCGCATGGAAGAATTAGAACATCACGACAGCGCGCTGGCACATGGCGCAGAAGATGCCCCGCTCTACCCTCTACTTTCTGCCGGAATCAAAACCGCAAGCAAACTGGCGATTTGGTTGTCGGAAAGGATTTAGATAATTTCATTTCCATTCTTAGAATCTCCAGGAGATTTTCTTTTCTTCTTATAACTGGAAATAAATTTCGTATTTTCGGGATGTTCTTTAATTATATCGTTTAATAAATTTAGACTGTGATCGTCAGATTTTCCAGGCGGTAATTTTACTTCAATCTGCAAATTACTTTCAGGGTTTAACCCTACTTCTAAATTTTCTCCAATCTTTATTGTACCTTTACCATCCCTATACATATTGATGATTTCATTAACATCATCAAGTTTTGCATCAATAATCTCTTTTTCACCTAAATACAGCGCGATTCTTCTGATATCTTCAATGAGCTGCGTGGTTTCACTAATATTTTTTCCACCCCCTCTAAACTCAAGACTATATGCATTACCGTAGTTGGTTTGATGTGTTTTAGAGACTATATCTTTCCACCCCGTCACAAGGCGTGCCAGCTCTTCAAATTTCTCTTTGATTTCCTGATCTTTTATTTCACTCATGCCATTACCTATTCTTTGGTAAATGATATCAGAAAAAAGTTAATATACTCTTAATGCGCTAAAAATTTTTCGGCCTCTAAAGCAGCCATGCAGCCGGTTCCGGCGGCAGTTACGGCTTGGCGGAAGATTTTATCCTGCACATCACCTGCCGCAAATACTCCCGGTATATTAGTTTTAGTAAACCCTGGAACTGTCACAATATATTTGTCGGCATCAAGTGTGATCTGCCCATCAAACAACTCCGTATTTGGTGTGTGACCAATAGCAACAAATGCACCGTCGGTTTTGTAGTCTATCACCGCGCCGGTTTTAAGATTTTTAATGCGTACGGCAGTCAGATTATCGGGATTCTCCGTGCCAATAAATTCTTCCACTGCACTATCCCATATCACCGACACTTTGGGATTTTTAAACAGACGATCCTGGCCAATTTTTTCAGCACGTAAACTATCGCGGCGATGAATCAGCGTTACTTTGGTCGCGTGGTTAGTAAGGTACAACGCTTCTTCTACTGCACTATTGCCACCACCGATGACCACTACTTCTTTGCCACGGAAAAAGAATCCATCGCACGTTGCACAAGCCGAAACACCAAATCCCTGAAATTTCTTTTCCCCCGGAGCGCCGAGCCAGCGTGCCGATGCGCCGGTCGCAATCACTACCGCATCGCCCGTGTAAATATCTCCGTTATCACCGATACAGGTAAACGGACGTTGAGAGAAATCCACTTTGACTATGGTATCATGGATGATGGTGGTGCCAACATTAGCCGCCTGTTTTTCCATCTGCTCCATGAGCCAGCCGCCCTGCACCGCGTGTTCAAATCCAGGAAAGTTTTCAACATCCGTGGTAATGGTAAGCTGCCCGCCGGGCTGCATTCCATGTACCATAATCGGCGCAAGACTTGCGCGTGCGCCGTAAATAGCAGCGGTGCAACCCGCAGCACCAGAGCCGAGGATTAAAAGCTTAGTATGATGTGTCGTCATTAAAGTTTCTTCGCGTGCTTTTTGAGGTAACTTGCAACACCAGCAGCTGAGGCTTTCATGCCTTCGTCACCACGATTCCAGTTTGCCGGGCACACTTCACCATTTTCTTCATGGAAATTGAGCGCGTCCACCATGCGAAGCGCTTCATCTACATTGCGGCCAAGCGGCAGGTTGTTCACCACCTGATGCTGCACAACACCGCTGCCATCGATAAGGAAAGTGCCACGGAAAGCCACTGCTTCGCCGAGCAACACGTCGTAATCGCGGGCGATGGATTTGGTAAGATCGGCAACCAATGGGAAACCAATATTGCCAATACCACCTTTTTCAACAGGAGTCTGCTTCCAGGCAAAATGCGTAAATTGTGAATCGACCGATACGCCAATCACTTCAGTGCCACGCGCTTTGAATTCTTTTACGCGATTGCCAAACGCGATAATTTCAGATGGGCATACGAATGTAAAATCGAGCGGATAGAAAAACAGAACCGCTTTTTTGCCTTTCTTGGTCACCTTACCACTTGCATCGCGCTTGATGCCGAGGAAGTTAAACAGATTGAATTTTTCTTCAAAGGAATTATCGGCAAGCACCGCAGTCGCAGTGAAATCCGGCGCAGTTTTACCTACTAATACAGCCATAGAAACCTCCTGAATAATGATTAAATTGTGTATGGAAAAAGAACATAATACAGTTGAGCGTGCAAAGTCTATAGTAAGATTTTATTTATTTGCCTTTGCATCCACTTCATTCGTTATCTCTGCCATTCGCGCTTCGAGTTGTGCTTTGGTTGGGTTGAACATGGGTTCACTGATACGGTAATGTAAGCGGCCAAAAGGCAACGCCACCATAAAACTATCCCAGCTTTTCATAAGTCTATGGCGAGACGCTGAAAACGTCACCGGGATAATCGGCATTTCGGCTTTTTCTGCGATGGCTAATATCCCATCTTGAAGCTGTAAGGCAGGCCCACGCGGCCCATCTGGCGTTACGCAAACAATATCGCCATCTTTCAACGCTTTTATTGCATTAATAACCGCACCCACCCCGCCACGTGTAGTAGAACCCGTGATGGTAGAAAAACCAAAATTTTCCATAGCACCGGAAATAATTTGCCCATCACTATGAGAAGAAATAACAATACTGGCTTTACGGTTTTTTGGGCTTATCATCGGTATCATCAGAAGTCTGCCATGCCAGAAGCAGATTACCGCCGGAAGTTTTCCCTCCGCATAAGGAATTGCCCCCTCATCCACCTGAATATCCTTATGATTTGTATAATATACAAACCGGATGTAGCTGGCAATTAACCAGCAAATCAGGCGGCGGAAATAGGAGCTTTTGAACACACGCTTGGAAAGTTTTTTCATGGATTGCATACCATTATTCGCATCAAAATGGCTGTTGCCTTATAATACATTCACATTTTATCCTATTACCGACGTTGACAAAATAGTTATAAATCTATATGTAATTTTTACATATTTTCTGACAAATTCCAAGCACTGACCAGCTTATGGTCATTATTCATATTCAAATAAAGGATTACACACCATGGCACAAGCAACAAAAAAATCTGCGCATAAAGCTTCCAAAACTTCTGCTCACAAGGCAGCGGCACCGGCAGCTTTGCATGTCGCATCTAAGGCGATTCACAATATGACTCCGGTTACCAAAATTACTAACAAAGTAGTCGAAGATGCTGTTTCCCATGCAAAAGCTAACCTTGAAACCGCACGCAATTCTACAAAATCCGTTTTAAACATTGGTACTGACACGATGAAAGGCTTATTTTTAAACAGCACCGATGAAGCCAAAAAAACTCACGCTAAAGTGTTTGCCATCAGCCGTGAAAGCTCAGAAGGTGTTTCACGCGCAGTGGGCTCTGTTACCCGGGCGCTCAACGATATCATCGCTTTGGGTCGTGAAAATATCGATGTTGCCGTTGAAGTAAGCAACATTGTTGCCGATATCACAAAGTCTGCAAATTCAGAACTCATCAATTATGCAAACGGCAATTTTACCGACAATCTCGACATCTTCAATGAAGTGTTTGGCTGCCGCAACATCAACGATGCAGTAGAAATCAACAACAAATGGGTGAGCACTAATCTTGAGAATTTCTTTGCTCAGTCTTCACGTTTTTCAGATATGCTTTTCCAGTTTGCTACCGAAGCATCTGAACCCATCAACGATCACATCACCGAATCTACTGAGCGTTTGAGCAAATCACTCGCTGCGTAAGATTATTTGTTAAAAGGGGGCGAACATAGATCGCCCCCGTTCCACTTCCCCCTCTAAAGGGGTCGCCTGCCTGCGCGAAGCCGAAGCCGCTTCGCTTCGGCGTAGGCGGGTCGTAAAAAACTCCTCCATATTCACTCATCACCAGCCATCTAATTTTCCCTTGCCACACCCGCCGGAGCGTGTAGATTGAAACTCCAGGTACTAACACGGCAGGAAAGTAGAAAATTTTATGGCAGCAGACACAGCAAAACAAAAAGCATTAGACGCAGCATTAAGTCAGATTGAAAAATCATTCGGCAAAGGCTCCATCATGAAACTCGGCGCGCAGGAAGCTATGGAAGTTGAATCCACTTCCACCGGCTCACTTGGGCTTGATATTGCGCTCGGTGTTGGCGGCCTCCCAAAAGGTCGCGTTATTGAAATATTTGGCCCTGAAAGTTCTGGCAAAACCACACTCACCTTACACGTGATCGCGGAAGCACAGAAAACCGGCGGCACTTGTGCGTTTATTGACGCAGAACATGCGCTTGACCCCGTATACGCCCGTAAGCTGGGTGTGAATGTAGAAGAACTGCTTATCTCACAACCCGATACCGGCGAGCAGGCATTAGAAATCGCTGACACATTAGTGCGTTCCGGTGCTATTGATGTGTTGGTTATTGACTCCGTTGCTGCATTAGTTCCACGGGCAGAGCTTGAAGGTGAAATGGGCGATTCTCATATGGGCTTGCAGGCACGTCTGATGAGTCAGGCACTTCGCAAACTCACCGGCTCGATTTCAAAATCCAACACCACCATTATTTTCATCAACCAGATCCGCATGAAAATCGGCGTGATGTTCGGTAACCCGGAAACCACTACCGGCGGCAACGCGCTAAAGTTTTATGCCTCGGTACGCCTTGATATCCGTCGCGTTGGCGCAATCAAAGACAAAGACGAAGTCATCGGCAACTTGACCCGCGTAAAAGTAGTAAAAAACAAAGTCGCTCCTCCCTTCCGCATTGTGGATTTTGACATTCTCTACGGTGAAGGCATTTCTAAAACCGGCGAACTTATTGATCTTGGCGTCAAAGCGAACATCATCGAAAAATCCGGCTCATGGTTTTCTTATAACTCGCAGCGCGTTGGCCAGGGTAAGGAAAATGTACGCCAGTTCCTGAAAGACAACCCAGCAGTTGCTGCTGAGATTGAAAAAAAGATTCGCGATAATGCCGGTGCAGTCAATAACGCATTGCAGGCACCAGCGAGCGAATTCTCTGAGGATGCTGCTTAAGCTTTTCAAATATGAGTAATAGTCTTAACGATATACGCGCGAGCTTTTTGGATTTTTTTGCCAAAAACGCCCATGAGGTTGTGCCGTCAAGTTCGCTTGTGCCACATAACGATCCCACACTCATGTTTTCCAACGCTGGGATGAATCAGTTTAAAAACGTGTTCACCGGCGCAGAAAAGTTGAAATACGTTCGCGCGACCTCAAGCCAGAAATGCGTGCGTGCCGGCGGTAAACATAATGATCTTGATAATGTGGGCTACACTGCGCGCCATCACACGTTTTTTGAGATGCTCGGTAATTTTTCCTTCGGCGATTATTTTAAGGAACATGCAATCGAACTCGCATGGAAATTACTCGTCCAAGAATTCAAAATGCCAAAAGAAAAACTTTTGGTGACCGTATACCACACTGATGACGAAGCGTTTAATTTGTGGAAAAAGATTGCAGGACTCCCTGACAACAAAATCATCCGTATTCCGACTGATGATAATTTTTGGTCGATGGGTGATACCGGTCCTTGCGGTCCCTGCTCAGAAATATTTTATGATCATGGCGATAAGATCGCAGGCGGCCCTCCCGGAAGCCCCGAAGAAGACGGAGATCGTTTTACAGAAATCTGGAATCTTGTGTTCATGCAGTATGATCAGGTTGACAAAAACACGCGAGTCGACCTTCCAAAACCTTGCATTGATACCGGTATGGGCTTAGAACGCGTAGCGGCTGTTATGCAAGGCGTCCATGATAATTACGACATCGATCTTTTCAAGCGCCTCATCGCCGCTTCAGAGCAGGAATCAAAAGTATCGGATAAAGCACATGCCGTCTCTCACCGGGTGATTGCCGATCATCTACGAACCTCGAGTTTTCTCATTGCCGATGGTGTTATGCCGTCCAATGAAGGTCGTGGTTACGTGTTGCGCCGTATCATGCGCCGTGCCATGCGATATGCGCATCAACTGGGCTGCAAAGATCCTTTAATGTACCGCCTCGTGCCAACACTGGTGCATGAAATGGGAGGGCATTATACCGAATTAAAACGCGCAGAAGTTTTGATTACGGAAACGCTTAAGCTGGAAGAAGAACGTTTCAAGCAAACACTCGATCGCGGCCTGAAACTGCTGGAAGAAGAAACTGGGAAAGTGGCAAAAGGTGGAACATTACCCGGTGAAGCTGCTTTTAAACTCTATGATACGTATGGCTTCCCGCTCGATCTCACTCAGGATATTTTGCGAACAAAGGGCTTGAAGGTTGATACTGAAGGTTTCGACAAATCCATGGCCAAACAAAAGGCCGATGCACGCGCAGCCTGGTCGGGCTCTGGCGATAAAGCCACCAATAACATCTGGTTTGCCATTAAAGACAAAGTCGGCGCTACGGAATTTTTGGGCTACGCGCAGGATAAAGCCGCCGCCAATATTGTTGCCATTATCGTTGACGGCAAAGAAGTAGAATCCGTGGAAGCCGGAAAAGACGCAACTCTGATTTTCAACCAGACTCCGTTTTATGGCGAATCCGGTGGTCAGATGGGTGATAAGGGCGTCGCAAAATCTGGCAATAAAATTGTTGCCGAAATCAATGACACTGGCAAGCCGCTTGAAGGATTCCACACACACAAAGCAAGCATAAAATCACCGCTTAAAATTGGTGATATGGTGACGCTGGAAATTAATACCGACTACCGCAACCGCCTGCGCGCCAACCATTCGGCAACTCACATACTACATGCAGTGATGCGCAAACAATTAGGGGAACATATCACCCAGCGCGGCTCACTCGTTGCCCCGGATAAATTGCGTTTTGACGTGAGTCACCCAAAGCCCATTTCTAAAGAAGAAATCAGCAAAATTGAAAATGAAGTCAACCGCATCATCTGGCAAAATAGCAGCGTCGGCACCCGCCTCATGACACCGGATGAAGCCGTAAAACAAGGAGCGATGGCGTTATTTGGTGAGAAGTATGGCGATGAAGTGCGCGTGGTAAGTATGGGGCTGGATGTTGAAACACCCTACTCTGTTGAACTTTGCGGCGGAACCCATGTGCATGCCACTGGCGATATCGGCCTGTTTAAAATCACCAGCGAAGCAGCTGTGGCGGCGGGTATCAGGCGCATTGAAGCAGTAACGCAAGCCGGGGCTTTTGCCTATTTAGCTGAACAGGATTCGCGTCTGCGTGATATTTCTTTGCAACTTAAAACCCATCCTGCTGAGCTTGCTGACAAAATTACTGCGATGTTAGATGAGCGCAAGAAACTTGAAAAAGAATTAGCCGATGCAAAAAAATCTCTCGCTATGGGTGGTAGTGGTAGCGACAAAATAGAAGCTGAAAATATTGGCTCTCTTAAGTTTATCAGCAAAATATTTATCGATCTTGATCCCAAAGAGTTACGCGGGATTGCTGAGGGCTATCTTACATCAGCGGATATTGTATTTGTTGCAACCAACACCGAAGGCAAAGCTTCATTAGTTGCCGCTGTGAACAAAGAGAATTCAGGAAAATGGAGCGCCGTCGATTTTGTAAAATCCGCAGTCGAAATAGTCGGTGGAAAAGGCGGCGGTGGCAGGCCAGAAATGGCACAGGGCGGCGGTCCAGACGCTGCTAAATTACCCGATGCTATAAACGCAGTAAAAGCAGAAATTCTCAAAAAATAAACCCTGCGATACATGATACCGCAGGGTTGTATTTAAAATCTCTATAAGTTATCTGGCAGTGCCATCATGCATTTCTTGCTTGCCAACTTTATTCACACCTTTATTTAAACTATGGTTTAAATGAGCTTGTTCGGCTGGAGTGATATGCCCACCATGCTTTGCTTCGTCGGCACTTAGCTTGCTCTCTTCTTTTCCCAAACGCCGGTCATCTTTTGCAGCTTGAGCAGGAGTAATTTTACCTGTCGCTTCGGCATTATTGATGCGCTGTTGCTGGTTATTGATACGCTGGTCAACCTGATCAACACGGGGATGATCCGGGATCGGAGTTTCCTGAGCAAATACTGCAGTTGAAAGCAATGTGCTCGCAGCCAGTGAAAGTACAAAAGTACCAAAATGACGTGTTTTCATAAAATTACCTGTTTGATTTTTTATATCAGTTATCAAACATAATAACTGACTTAAAGTGACTGTACCAAATTCAGCATTACAAAATATATATGGAAACATTAAAAAAATGCAACAATCGCACATGCATATAAAAAAACCCTGCGATAAATACCGCAGGGTTCTTAATTTAACCATTTATAAAGAACTTAACGGGCAGTGCCGTCATTAATTTCCTGGACTTTTACATTGTAAGAACCCTTATCAAGTTCCTTATTGAGATGAAATTGTTCATCCGGAGTTATGTAACCGCCATGTTCTGCTTTATGCATTCTTAACTGATTTTGTTCATTATTTAAGCGCTTCTGGTCATTTGTAGCCTGCATGGGCGTAATTTTTGCGCTACGGATTGCATTATCCAGTCCCCGTTGCTGGTTATCTATACGCTGCTGAATCTGATCAGCGCGTGTATAGTCGGGAGCAACAACGATCTGCGCAAATGTTACGCTGGAAAGCATGGCGACTGCAGTAAATGTTACTGCACCGAGAAAATGTATTTTCATAAAATTACCTGTTTGATTTTTTATATCAGTATCGACCTGATAACTGACTTCACGAAACGATAACGTAACTAACATTACATTATATTTATGTAAATATTAAAAGAACGCAATAATCGCACTGCAACATAAGAGAAAGTTATTTACATTTGCCCCCTTTTGCCTACAAATACGCCATTATTCCAATATAACCCAGGAGAACAAAATGTCTGATCAGGATATTGTTATCGTAAGTGCTGTCCGTACTGCCATCGGTTCCTTTAATGGAAAACTCGCAAACGTTACCGCACACAAGCTTGGCGAGACGGTAATACGTGAAATATTGCAGCGCAGTAAAATTGCCGCAGGAGATGTTTCCGAAGTGATTCTCGGCCAGATTTTAACTGCCGCCGCTGGTCCTAATCCGGCGAGACAGGCTTCGCTTAATGCTGGTCTTCCAAAAGAAGTCCCGGCATGGGGCATTAATCAGCTTTGCGGTTCCGGTCTTCGTGCTGTTTGCCTTGGCTATCAGGCAATTAAAACCGGTGACAGTTCTATCGTGATTGCGGGCGGTCAGGAAAGCATGACTCAGGCACCACATGCACAGCGTTTGCGCGCAGGCATCAAAATGGGTGATGCAACCTTTGTGGACACGATGTTGTTTGATGCACTTGTTGACCCCTTTCATCATGTTCACATGGGGCAAACCGCAGAAAATATTGCCAAGCAGTTTAATGTAAGCCGCGATGAACAGGATGAATTCTCTGCACTTTCCCAGCAAAAAACCGAGGCAGCCATGAAAGCCGGAAAATTCAAAGACGAAATTGTTCCCGTTGTCATTCCTGATCGCAAAGGCGATATCACGTTTGATACCGATGAATTTCCAAGAGCGGGCGTTACTAAAGATGCGCTTACCAAACTGCGTCCTGCCTTCAGCAAAGACGGCACCGTGACCGCCGGCAATGCTTCCGGCATCAATGATGGTGCAGCAGCAGTATTGCTTATGACACGTGCAGATGCAAAAAAACGGGGCCTTAACATTCTGGCAAAAATCGTTTCCTGGGCACATGCCGGTGTCGACCCTGCTATCATGGGTATCGGCCCTATATACGCAAGCCAGAAAGCACTTGCAAAAGCCGGTTGGAACGTAGGCGATTTAGACTTAATCGAAGCCAACGAAGCTTTCGCGGCACAGGCGATTTATGTGAATCGCGAAATGAAATGGGATTTAAGCAAAGTAAACGTCAATGGCGGCGCAATTGCATTAGGTCATCCGGTAGGTGCATCCGGCGCGCGCGTGCTCACCACATTACTTTATGAAATGGGACGCCGTGACGCCAAAAAAGGAATCGCAACACTTTGCATCGGCGGCGGCATGGGTGTCGCGCTTTGCGTAGCAAGAGATTAAGAAAGAGGAAATAGCATGTCTAAAAGAATAGCATTAGTAACAGGCGGAACACGAGGAATTGGTGAAGCCATTTCACGCGCACTCCATAAGGCAGGATATAAAGTGGCCGCAACCTATGCAAGTCGCGATGAAGATGCAGAATTATTTAGCAAGGAAACCGGGATCGCTGTTTATAAATGGAATATCGCCGATTATGATGCTTGCGAAAAAGGCGTTGCGCAAATCTGCGAAGATTTAGGCGGAAGCATAGACGTTCTCATCAACAACGCCGGTATCACCCGCGATTCCGCTATGCATAAAATGAGTTTCGAGAATTGGGAAGCCGTTATTGAGACCAATCTCACTTCTTGCTTCAATATGTCACGCGTGGTGATTGATGCGATGCGCGAGAAAAAATTCGGTCGTATCGTCAATATCAGCTCTATGAATGGCCAGATGGGGCAATTCGGTCAGACCAATTATTCCGCCGCCAAAGCGGGTATATTCGGCTTTACCAAGGCGCTTGCACGCGAAACCGCATCACGTGGCATTACGGTGAATGCCGTTTCACCTGGCTATATCGCCACTGAAATGGTGAAAGCCGTCCGTGAAGACATCATGAAACAGATACTTGCCGGAATCCCCGTAGGCCGTTTGGGTGAGCCAGAAGAAGTCGCCCGCGCTGTTTTGTTCCTTGTTGCTGAAGAAGCCTCGTTCATTACCGGAGAAACTCTCTCGGTGAATGGCGGACAATACATGGAGTAGCGAGAGTTGTCATTCCTGCTCTCTTTCTTGTCATCCTACGCGAAAGCGTAGGATCCATCTCACAAATTACCCAATGGATCCTGCGATCAAGTCGCAGGATGACGAAAATAAAATACAAGAATACCAAACAATAACAAATGCTTACTGCAATGTTCGCTACATCCCCATAATTGTAACAATAACTTAACACAATTTGAACGGATTTTGGCGTATTATAGCTTCAGATAATAGCAGAACACCGCACTGGAGAAGTATATGGCTAAAAATAAAAAAACGGTCGATGAACTTATTGACTATGCAAAAAATAAGTTAAAAAGCGACTTTATAGAAATGGAAATAGATGAAGCAGCTATTGAGAGAGCCATAAAGCCTTTCGCTGATATACTACATGAAAAATTAACGGAACTATCAGCAACAGATACGGGACTTCATTTGGATAAAGATACTACCTATCATCTGCTGAATGCTTTCTTTCACCAAATAACTGACGAAAAAAATATAAGTAAGAAACCAATATGGGATCAGTCCTTTGAATTTGGTAGCGTGTGGGCTACTGCAGCTAAACAAGCTGAATTGTTAAATGGCGCAGCAGCCAAAGCTAAAGAAAAAACCGAACCACCAGTTGCTGAAACAAAGACCCCAGAAACTTCCTCTAACACTCCGACCTCAACGACTGAGACAGATAAAGAAGAAGACAAAGGTTACACCACAGGAAAACGCTGGGCAGCCGGGGTTGCTGGCGCAGCAGCAATCGGAATTGGTGCAGGGACATTATTCAGCTCAAGTGAAGTTGACGCCGAAACGGGTGAAAGAAAAGGCATGAGTTTTGGTGGTAAGATACTCGTCGGGCTTGGCGCATTAGTGGGTGTTGTTGTGCTCGCCTCTGCCATCACTGGCGGCGACCCAATCAAAGCTTATAAAGCCGGCCCTGATTTCTGGAATAAACTTGGCGGCGCACTTAAAGCTGCGTTTAAAGGTAACGGCGGCGCTGTTTCCCCCGGCTAATCCCTACTCTATTACCTTCGCGGCTTTTGCAATTTTGCTGTTAAATTGCCCATAGAGGAAATACACCAACACACCGGCTAAGAAATAATAGCGCAGCGCAATGAAGATATCTTTGCCGATACCAAATATCAGATAACCACAGGCAAGAATCCCGAGTATAGGCACCACTGGCATGAACGGTGTTTTAAAAGTTCGCTTTAGTTCAGGATGCGTCCAACGCAAGAACATCACGCTGAAACACACAATGCAAAATGCAAACAATGTTCCCATGCTCACCAGATTTCCAAGCACGCTGATGGGGGTAAAACCCGCAGCAATGGCAACCACAACCCCAACAATAATCGTGTTAATGTAAGGTGTTTTAAATTTCGTGTGTAGTTTGCAAAAAATTGCGGGAATCAGGCCGTCTTTGCCCATCATGTAAAATATGCGGGTCTGACCGTATACCAGCACCAGCATCACTGAACTCAATCCCATTACTGCACCAAGTTTGATGAGCATGGGCAGCAAACGCCAGCTACCGATGGTAAGCCATGCGATGTTTATCCGGTCGATTGCCACCGCCATCGGATCGGCAACGTTTAATTCTTTGTAAGGGACGATTCCGGTAAGCACCCCCGCGACCAGCATATAAAGTATTGTGCAGATGGCGAGCGAGCCAAGTATACCTATCGGCATGTCGCGCTGCGGATTTTGGGATTCCTGCGCGGCGGTAGAAACCGCCTCAAAGCCAATATAAGCAAAGAAAATAACCCCCGCGGCTTTTAAAATTCCGTCAAACCCGTAACGTCCCGGGCCAATATTATCGGGAATGAAAGGATGCCAATTGCTGGGATTCACATAAAACGCGCCAATGATGATGAACAGTGCTACCACAGTGAGTTTTACCATCACAATAAAATTATTCACCTTGGCCGATTCACTGATGCCAATTACCAGAAGCGTGGTCACTCCCATGATACCAAGAAACGCAGGTAAATTAAAATGACCGGTTGCCGCTAAAATCATTTTTCCTGGATTTGCCGGATCGGTGACTAAATCAAAATAAGGCTGCGCAAGCTCATGTGGAATAATGAGGCCAAAATCTTTGAGGAAACTTACAACATAACCCGACCAGCCCACAGCAACCGTGGCGGATGCAAGGCCATATTCAAGAATGAGCAACCAGCCCATAGCCCAGGCAACCGATTCGCCCAATGTGGCATAAGCGTAGGTATAAGCGCTGCCAGAGACTGGCAAAACTGAAGCAAGTTCAGCGTAGCAAAGAGCCGCAAATGTGCAGGCAAGGCCGGAGAGTATGAAGGAGAGTATGATTGCAGGGCCAGCATATTGCGCGGCAGCCTGACCGGTGAGTACAAAAATACCTGCGCCGATGATGCAGCCAATGCCGAGACTCACCAAATTTAATGCATTTAAACTGCGCTTTAAATCCTGGTTACTGCTTTCAGCAATAATCGTGGCCATGGGCTTGCGCACAAAATAACGGGATAAATTCATTGTCTCTCCATTTGTACATTGGTTCAATGGGTTAAACGCTGTCGGTTAGGGCTACCATGAGTATAAATTTAGCTCAAGGCTTATCTGTATTACCCGATTATTATTGCAAAATTTTCTAAAAAATGCAGAATTTGCGCGCGCAACATTTTTACAGGCATAAAGCATGATAAATCCATTGATAGAATTAATTGTAACCCTGATTAATCTGTACAATTATGTGCTGATTGCATGGCTGATACTCAGCTGGCTAATTTCATTCGGCATCGTAAACCGCTACCAGCCTGCGGTACAGAAAATCAACTTTGCGCTTTTTAAACTCACCGATCCGCTCCTTCGCCCCATCCGCAAATATATGCCGGATTTAGGCGGGATTGATATTTCCCCTATCGTGTTGATTCTGGCAATGAATTTTATCGAAAAAACCCTGATTTATTACGCTTATAGGTAGAATCAGGCCTTAAGTGCTTTTGCCGCTTCCAACACTTCCGCAGCGTGGCCTTCGACTTTTACCTTATCCCAGATATGGGCGATTTTGCCTTTGGCATCGATGAGGAATGTCTCACGGCTTATTCCCATATATTTCTTGCCATACATGCTTTTTTCTACCCATACGCCATATTCCTGGCACACTTTGGTATCTTCATCAGATGCCAATATAAACGGCAGGCAGAATTTTTCTTTGAACTTATCGTGGCTTTTCACGCTGTCCTTTGAGATGCCGATAATCTCGGTATTGGATTTTTTAAAATCCCCCATCAAGTCGCGGAAATCTTTTGCTTCAATGGTGCAGCCGGGTGTGTCATCTTTGGGGTAAAAATAAATAACAACATTTTTACCTTTTAACTTTGCAAGACTCACTACGCCATCACCATTGGTCGGCAAAGTAAACTCCGGCCCTTTATCGCCTGTTTTTAAGTTGGTCATACTGTTCTCCAATGTTAGTGATATAATCTTTCATCCAGACAATTACCTTCTCTGGCGATAATTTGGCAAGCACCTGCTCATGGATAATTTTCACGCTTTTACCGCGTGGCGCACATAATAATGGATCAGAAAATTGTGAAAATAATATCAGTGACGGGCATCCGGTGATTGCGATAATATGCATAGGGCCGGTATCGTTACCCACCGCGCAACGCGCATGACGCGCAAGCTCTGCAAGTTCGGCGAAGCTCGTTTGCCCAAGTAAATTGATAGTATCGGAGCAAATCGTTTCAATAGTTGAAATGACAATTTCTTCTGAGTGTGTGCCTATCAATACCGGCGTCACCCCGTTGGTTGCAAGCCAAGTGGAAATAATACCATAATTATGTGCAGGCCAGCGTTTTCCAGTGCGGTGTGCTGAGCCACCCGCTACAATCAATGCAAAATTCTTAGGCAAATTAAACCGCCCTATGCTGGCTTTAAGCCAGCTTAAATCCGGGGTAAAAGGTTCATGAATTCCGGCAATGGCAAGTTGCTGTTTTTGACGTTCCACCGTGTGCAGCTTGGTGCGTTCCGGTGTATCATGGCGATGCGAAGCACCGACTGCAGTTCCCACCCATTCCGGTTTCGGACTCGGCATAAATTTGTGATACCAGCCGGTACGCTCTGAAGTCTGCAAATCATAAATACGCGAGAACCCCGCATGGCGGATTTTTTCTATGAGCCTTATAAATTCAAAAATATTATAAATCTTAGGACGTGAATCCACCCATATTTCATCAAAATACCCGCTGTTACGCATCATCTCCATATAAGGTTTCGTGGTAAGCAGCGTAATATGCGCATCCGGGTGATGTTTGCGGATTGCCTGAAACGGCCCTGTGGCAAGGACAATATCACCAAGCGCCCCATGCTTTATAACAAGAATTTTATTCTGCATTCCGTTTTCCAATCAATTCCTTGTACACTTGCAAAGTTTTCTCGCACATCTTGTTTGCAGAGAAATTTTCCCTTACATGCCACATCGCCTGGTTTCCTATGCGCTCTTTTTCCTCTTTTGGCAATTCCAATATGTAATGTATGGCATGGGATAGATCCTCCGCATCACCGGGATTCACCAGCCAGCCGGTTTCGCCGGGAATAATAGTCTCACATGCACCACCATGATTGGTAGCAATCACGGGACGTCCCATTGCCTGCGCTTCCACCGGAACACGCCCGAAAGCCTCGGGATCAATAGAGGGAGAAACCACAATATCAGCCAGCAGATAGGCTTCTGCCATGCTTGTAGTATTCCCTGCAATGCGAATATTGCTTCCGAGATTATAAGTGGCAATTTGTTTTTCAACTTCCTGACGGTAATTTGGGTGCCCCATATCATCACCCACAAGCAGACAGAAGAAATTTCGGTGTGGCAATTTGTAAAGTGCTTCCACCAGCACATGCTGCCCTTTCCAGCGGGTAATGCGTGCAGGCATAAGTATCAGCGGTTTATCGTCAGGCACCCGCCAGCTTGCCGCCAGTTCAACCATGCGCTGGGGTTTGATGAGTTCAGGGTTAAACACCTGTAAATCTACGCCACGATGAATTATACGAATCTTCTCCGGATTCACATCATAATTTGCAAGTATATGATCACTTACAAAATGTGAAATCGCAATTACACGCCCACCTTTAGTCATCACCGCATTGTAATATTTTTTTACCCCCGGATTTAAGCCATACACCCCATGAAACGTCGTCATGAAAGGAATGCCAGCGCGCTTTGCAGCGAAATATGCACTCCATGCAGGCGCCCGCGAGCGCGCATGAATAATATCCACTTTATGTTCACGGATAATCTTTTCTAATGCACGGGCATTGCGCAATATCGTAAGTGGATTTTTGCTCGCAAGCGGCAAGCTTATATGATTTCCGCCAGCA
>Ga0206962_1119_pt1 | contig 26398 bp, 16 predicted proteins | sample Alteio_BWOrgHeat_27_FD_153241 | JGI IMG/M metagenome (GOLD analysis project Ga0206962, IMG submission 153241) | Enriched cells from forest soil in Barre Woods Harvard Forest LTER site, Petersham, Massachusetts, United States -... | ecosystem: Environmental > Terrestrial > Soil > Temperate forest >...
TGTATTGGGCAAGGTCTTCATCCTTTTCTATTTTCAGCAGCTTTTGCAGTTTCTGCAGTTCTTCCTGGGCATGGTTCATGGGGCGAATATAGGGAGTATTGCGTATAGCGAACTGAGTATTGCGATGGGGGTTGTGGGTTGATTATTCGTAGAGACAGGGTACGCCCTATCTTATTTGGACAAATGGGCGGAAGTGATGGGTTATCGAATACATTAGGCACATCCTCTTTGACAGCTATAGGCTCGGCGCAGGATGGGCGTACGCACATCCGCGAAGGGATCGGTACGGAAAGTTCGACGAAGCTAACTTCAGTCAAAAAAATATCAGGCAGAATTTTTCCAATACAGTGCAGATTTTTTTCCGGTTCATAATTAATTGTTAACCAAAATATCCTTCATTGTCATTATTTTAACCACAAGCATATCGTTTTCCTGCGGATAGGTGCGGTATTGGTGCGCATGTAGCTTTGCATCCGGTGAAGAGATATCGCCTGAAAAAAAATCACTTAAAAAAACCGGAAAATGATTTCTGCTTTCAAAAAGTTTTATATTTACCCAACCGAAACCAGAAGCAGTAAATCATGGACGAAAGAAGTAGCCGGTTTAAAAATCAATATGGCATGAGCGCAGTATTAAAAATCCTGCTCTTGGAAGACAATGCGCTGGATGCCGAAATCATTATCCGTGAGTTGCGAAAAGGGGGCCTTGAGTTCAGCCATTTTTTGGCAGATAACCGGGACAGCTATTTGAACGGCTTGGCCACGTTTTCCCCTGATATCATCCTATCAGACCATACCTTGCCGGCTTTTGGTTCCAAAGAGGCCCTCTCCATATCCCAACAGCAGGCTGTGAAAATCCCTTTTATATTGGTCACCGGCACGGTTTCAGAAGAATATGCCGTGGAGATCATGAAAGACGGTGCCTATGATTATATCCTGAAAGACCATTTGCAGCGCCTGCCCTCTGCGGTACTGAACGCCGTGGAAAAAGGCAGGATGGAAATAGAGAACCAAAAATTCCTGGAAGACCTCATCACCAATGAGGCATTGCTGAAAGAAGCGGAACGGCTCGCGCACCTGGGCAGTTGGCAGTTTGACCTATCCACCTACGAATCCAAATGGAGCGATGAATCCTACCGTATCCTTGGGTTCGAACCCGGGCAAACAGAGGCTTCGTTTGAAAACATGCTGCGCCTGGTGCATACAGACGATATCGCCTATGTGAATGAGATGACCTCAGACCCCATGATCTTGAAGCATGACAATATCAAGTTCAATTTCAGGATCATCACTTTGGATAATACTATCCGATATATACACAACGAGCTAAGGGTGGACAGGGACCTCCACGGCAAACCGCTGAAATTGACCGGTTTTATCTTGGATATCACCGAATCGCAAGAAGCTCAGGATGCCTTGCTGAAATCGGAAGCCAACCTGCGTACCATTTTTGACAATACCATTGTGGGCTATGTGTTGGTGGACCAGAACCTGAACATTGTTTCGTTCAACAACATTGCAAACCAAGGAATGATAGAGGAACGGGGACTGCCTTTGAAGGAAGGAAAGAACCTATCCTTTTATATGCCCAAAGAACGGAAAGAAGAATCCACGGCACTTTATAGGGACGCCTTGCAAGGCAAACCCGTGAATTTTGAAACGAGCTATTTCAAAAAGGACAAAACAGCGGTATGGTACCAAGTGCAGGCATCTCCGGTTAAGGACAGCAACAACAACGCCCTGGGGCTCATTATAGCCATTACCTATATTACAGAAAGGAAAATGGCCGAACTGGAAAAAGAAAAGCTCACCGAGGCCCTCAAGGATTCGCACTCCCGGCTCAGGAAGCTCGTGCCCCGGGTACAGGCAGCCCGCGAAGAAGAGCGCTTGCACATAGCCCGCGAAGTGCACGATGAACTCGGGCAGGTGCTCACCGCCATGAAGATAGAGGTATCCATGCTCAACAAAAAGATACCGATCAAAAAGGAGTTCGCGTTTTTGCAATTGGCCTTTGTCACCATCATCCGGCTCATAGACAAATCCATTGCCTCGGTGAAAAAGATCGCGACTGACCTACGACCCGAAATGCTCGACGAACTGGGCATTGCCGAATCCATAAAATGGCTGGCCGAGGAATTCAAAAAGAACACGGGCATAGATTATAGCCTTTCCCTATCGTCAGGGTTCATTGACCTGAAGGCCGACATCAACGTATCCACCACCCTATACCGCATCGTGCAGGAATCGTTGACCAACATATCCCGGCATGCCGAGGCCACCAAAGTGAAAATAGCGCTGAAAACAAATGAGGAAAACCTGTTTCTGGTGATCCAGGACAATGGGGTGGGCATTACCGAAGAACAAAAAAACCGAAAGAAATCTTTTGGCATCACGGGGATCAAAGAACGCGTATTTTTGCTCAATGGCAACATGGAGATATCCGGCACGCCAGGCAAAGGAACCATAGTGTACGCACAAATACCACGCAAGCATGATTAACATATTCATCACTGACGACCATTCCATCATGAGGGATGGGTTGAAGAAAATCCTGAGCGAGGAAAGGGACATGAAAGTAGTGGGCGAAGCGGCCAACTACCACGATGCCATAACGGGTGTAGCCAAGCTGGAACCCGATGTGGTGATCCTCGATATTTCGCTACCGGGCCGCAATGGGCTGGATATACTAAAAGAACTGAAAAGCACGCACCCCAAACTGAAGGTGCTGATACTGAGCATGCACCCAGAAGAACGGTTTGCCCTACGTGCCATCAAAGCCGGTGCCTCTGGATACGTGACCAAGGAAAACGCCGCCGACGAGCTGGTGAACGCGATACGCAAAGTGAGCGCCGGGCTCAAATACATCAGTGCCGACCTGGCCGGGCAATTGGCCGACCGCTTTGGCACCGATTTCAGCAAAGTGCCCCATGAGCAACTTTCTGACAGGGAGTTTGAGGTACTCTGCAAGATCGCCGAAGGAAAATCCATCAAAGAAATAGCTGAGATGTTGGTACTGAGCCCCGCTACCGTGGCCACCTACCGGGCAAGGGTGTTGGAGAAAATGAACCTGAAATCGAATGTGGAAATAACCAGCTATGTGTACCGGAACCACCTGATGGATTAAGACAAGAAAATTTCTGCTTATATGTGATTATCTCCTGATATTAGTGCTACTTTGCCATGACTTATCCCCCCCGGGCAGTTGTTGGGCTGCCGATAAAAGCATGAACGAAACGCGTGTCATCGGAAACGAAGAGCAATTTTCATTGCTCTTGGCCAGCATAAAGGATTATGCCATTTTCATTATTGATCCTGATGGATACATACTGAGTTGGAACGCAGGTGCTCAGGCCATAAAGGGCTATACCGAAACAGAGATCATCGGCAAGCATATATCCATTTTTTATACTGAGGCAGACCGGCAAAACGGTGAACCCGAAAGAAACCTTGCCAATGCCAAAGCCCATGGGCGGCATGAACAAGAAGGTTGGCGCGTACGCAAGGATGGCAGCAAGTTTTGGGCGGATGTGATCTTCTCTGCCATGTATGATGCAGAAGGGCTTCTCATGGGCTTCTCAAAAGTGACCCGTGATGTCACCGAAAAGAAAAAAGCAGAAGAAGCATTAAAGCAACTCAACGCGGAACTGGAGCTTAGGGTGGTGCAAAAGGTGGACGAAGTGATACGATCGGAAAGGAAACTGCGGATGATCATCGAAAACAATACCGATATCATTACGATGTTCGATGAAAAGCTCTTGCCTTTTTACCGGGGACCAGCCTCTGAACGCATTACCGGTTGGGACGATTCCAGCCGCAGCACCATGGCCTCCACAGATCTTATACACCCAGAAGATGTTGAAAAATTCATGGGTTATATTGATGAGACAAGGCAACATCCAGAAAAACTCATACCGGTGGATTTCCGGTCCTTGCATCGGGATGGCCATTATATTTGGTTTGATGGAGTGATGAGCAATATGCTGGGTGATTTAGACCTCAAAGCCATCATCCTCAATGTGCGGGATGTGAGCGAAAGGAAAATCGCAGAAAAAAAACTCCGCGATTCCCTCAAGGAATTAAGGGATTATAAATATGCCCTCGATGAGTCTGATATCGTGGCCATCACCAATCAAAAAGGCATCATCACCTACGTGAACGATAATTTTTGCAAGATCTCAAAATATAGCAAAGAAGAACTCATCGGGCAAGACCATCGGATCATCAATTCAGGCTACCACCCCAAGGCCTTCATCAAAAACCTATGGAACACCATTGCCAAGGGGAATATCTGGCGTGGGGAGTTGAAGAACAAGGCCAAGGACGGCACTATATATTGGGTGCAGACAACCATTGTCCCTTTCTTGGACGATATGGGCAAGCCTTACCAATACATCGCCATCCGGTCTGACATCACAGAGCGCAAGCGGGTGGAAGAAGAGATCATCGGCCTGAACGAAACCTTGGAAACAAAAGTGAAAGACCGTACCGTGCAGCTCCAAGAAGCCAACAACGAATTGGAGTCTTTTTCCTACTCGGTATCCCATGATTTGCGGGCGCCATTGCGGGCAGTGGGTGGATATGCAAAAATACTGGGTGAAGATTATTCCCAATCATTGGATGAAGAAGCCAACCGCTTGCTGAAAGTAATCCAGGAAAATGCCAAAAAAATGGGCATGCTCATTGACGACCTTCTTTCTTTTTCAAAACTGGGCAGGAAAGAAATGAAGAAGACCACCATAGATATGGGAATACTGGCCCGGGAAGTGCTTTTTGAATTATCAGGTTCGCATGAAATCCCTGCCAATATCACCATCCACCCATTGCAACATATCGTTGCCGATTATTCATTGATATACCAAGTGGCGTTCAACCTATTGTCCAATGCCATCAAATATTCGTCAAAAAACGAAAACCCATTGGTGGAAATGAAATCGGAAGAAACGGAAGATGGGGTCACTTATTCCGTGGCAGACAACGGGGTGGGATTCGATATGAAATATGCCCATAAATTGTTTGGCGTGTTCCAAAGATTGCATGCCGACGCGGAATTTGAAGGAACAGGGGTGGGCCTGGCCATTGTACAACGGATCATCACCAAACACGGCGGCAAAGTCTGGGCCGAGGCTGAACTGGGGAAAGGTGCCACGTTCTATTTTACGCTGCCCAAAAAACACCGACTAAACTCATAATACCATGCAAGACAACCAAGTAGAAATCCTATTGATCGAAGACAACCCAAACGATGCCGAAATGACCATCCGCGCCCTGAAAAAAAGCAAGGTATCCAACCATATCCAACACATCAGCAATGGGGCCTTGGCACTCGATTACCTTTTTGGCACTGGGGAATATGCAACGCGAGACACCAACAACAAACCTAGGGTCATCCTACTCGACCTTAAAATGCCCCTGGTGGATGGCATGGAGGTATTGGTGAAAATAAAGGAGAACGACGAGACCAAGAATATCCCCATTGTAATCCTCACCTCATCAAACGAGCACCCCGATATTGAAAAGTGCTACAAGCTGGGCGCCAACAGTTATATCGTGAAACCTGTTGAATTTGAAAGCTTTATGCATGTTGTAAAAGAACTGGGCCTGTATTGGTTGATCCTGAACCAAGCCCCACCCCTTTAACAGATCCGGGGCCTTCGCCGACCCATAGACAGCGAAACTTTAATCATACCATTACCCGGAAATCTACCTGATGCCCACTTTTTTACCCACCGAAGACGCGTCTTTTCTATTACCTTAACATTCGGAATCCACTTTTATCGGGCTTTCCTTCCATTATTGCTCAAAACAGGATACATCATGCCAAATGTAATGTTTTGTCGATTTTTTGGGCTTTTTCGACAGACTGATGTTGACAGACCATTAAACCTAGGTTGATTTTATAATTCAACCTATTTACATTCAATGAATTGTGAAAAACATGTGCAAAAAGCATTTTTGCCTATTGCTTCGCTGAGAAGTGTAACGTATCATGGCATTTTGTGTCGTTTTTTGATATAATGACCACAAATATTACATGTGTAATATTTACGCCATATTTGATTTGCATTATGAATATCAAATAGTATATTTTTGTCTTTGCGAGGATAAAAATAGGCCTCACGGGAGTTCAGACAATACTTTTTTAGACAAAGCCTCAAAAACCAAAAGGATGAAAAACCACTATGTGATCGCGCGTCCCTCTTATTTTGCGCCGAAAATCCATTTCACGCAACTTTTTTACACATTCCTTGTTATCAACGTATTAAGCCGTGTTTTACCGAAATACGTGACAGATGTCATCTTATTAGATCATAATTGTAATAAAAAAAATGACTGTTTTATAGTATTTAATACTCTTTTTCTGCCTGGTCGATAGGTGTTCCTTTGTAGAATATTTTTTTACTGAACGCGAATGAAAAACCTGGTTATGAAACACATTCTTTACAACAGTTTAAGCACCCTGCCACACCATACCTCCAATGCATTCCCCATGTGGCTCAGGCGGATGCTTGGTTTTACCCTTAGTTTGTTATTGCTGGATGCGGTTCAGGCGCAGGCAGTCTCCAATACCTGGGTGGGCGGCCATGTGGGCGACCCAACGTCTTGGAAAGAAGCACAAAACTGGAGCACTGGAAAAGCACCAGTTTCGACCGATGATATTTTTGTGAATTTTACTGCGAATAACCCGATTGTGGATATCAACACCTCCATCAAAAGCCTTACTCTCACGGGCAGCGGAGCAACCCTGTATATAAGTAGTACCTATTGTTTGAAAGCCTCCGGCAATGTAACCATTGCCACGGGCACCAAACTGCAAAGCGGCACTGGAATGTTCATGATCGGCGGTGGCATCAGCGGCAGTGGCATCCTGGACCTCAGCGGTAACGGGACCCTGCAAATAGCCGGAGACATGACCATAGATTCATTGTTGGCAGGCAAAGGAGGCAGTTCTCTGGTCATATTTAATGGGATAGCACAAGCATTGAGCAAGAGCTATGTTTTCAACAATATACAGATCGGATCCACGGCAAGCCCCATTCTCAGCCTGATGGCAAACGAGGAAATTGACGGTACCCTCAGTGGCAAAGGCACGGTAAACTGCAACTCCTATAATTTATTGATCGTGGGTGACATCACTGTAAAAAATTTCAACGCAGGTACAAGTTCTGTAACCTTATTGGGAAACAGTGACATGCAAAGCCAAGACATCAATAGTTATATCTTTTATAACCTGACGGTGAACAATGAAAAAACATATCTGATGGGCAATGTGACCATACAGCATAACCTCAACTTCATCAATGGCAACATGATGCTGCGTTCCTATAACCTCACGATCATTGACGGAGCAAGCATCACCTGGAACGGTGCCGCCCAAACCGATTGGGGCTCAGGTTATATAGTTACTTCTGGAAAGGGATATTTGACCATGACGGCAAACCCTTCCGGCACCATTTTCCCCATAGGCTACACGGCTACTGATTTCAATCCTATCACACTGACAACAGACACTGGCAAAGCTGCATGCAATGTATTGGTGGCTTCCGGCATCACTGATGCGAGTGGTGCACAGATAGCATCCCATGTGGTGAACGAGACCTGGACAGTGATATCAAACAGCGCAGTTGCCTCTATGACCATGACCCCGCAATGGACCGATGGCAGCTACGGTACTTCTGCACAAGAACAGCCTCAATTTGACCGGTCTCTGGCTCAAATATCTACTAGAACCTCTCAAGCCACCAACGCACCTTGGACACCTTCTGGCCTTATCGGGCAGGCAAGTGGTGGCAACCCTTGGACAAAAAGCTCAGGCAAGATAAGCATGACCGCAGGCGCCACCTATTTTGTGGGCGTAGGTGATATTGGTAGTGCATTGCCGATAACCTTGGACAAATTTGATGTGGCCAATGCACAAGCCCACGCGGAGCTGTATTGGAGCACCGCCATGGAGATCAACAACAATTATTTTGAAGTGGAACGCTCTTTGTCAGGCCTACAATGGTCCTCGCTTGGCAAAGTGGCCGGCCATGGTAGTTCAAACGAGGAAAACGCCTATCATTTCATTGACAGCCTGCATGGTATCATTGGCAATACAACAGTATTTTATCGGTTGAAGCAAGTGGATTTCAATGGCTCGTTCACGTACTCTCCCATCCGCTCCATAGCCATTGCCAATACACCCATCTCGGTGCAAACCTACCCCAACCCAACCCAAGGTACCCTGAACGTGGCATGGGAGAACGACAATGCCAATACTGTATTGAACATCATGAACCTTAGCGGCAATACGCTCTATGCCGAAACCATTGGTGGGCAAGGGGCAGTTTCCCGCCAGATAAGCCTGGAAAGGTATCCCGCGGGTGCCTATATTGTGAAGCTGACAACTGGGGAGAATGAAACCTCCAAAATCGTGTATAAAAACTAAGCAGACATCTTATTATTGGACTATAAGCCGCCGCGTTTCAGCCATTCCTTCACCAGTGATTCGCAAAATGTACATGCCTTTTGGAAGACCCGAGGTATTTAGGAAAATTTCGCGTTGGCCTACGATATTACCATGGAATACAGTACCTATTGTCTTGCCCGTGATATCATTGAGGCAAACATTCACATCCGCCGCATTGTGCAGGTTCAATTGGATGGTGGCCATGGATGTTGCTGGGTTGGGATAAATGCTTACTGAAGTTTGGGCAACCGAAACTGGGTCTATGCCAGATGTGCCGCCATACACAAAAGTATATACTGTGCCATTGGTAGGCATGCCGTTGAGTGAAACAGCAGTATTTGTGGTATTTAATTTGGGATTGATAAGGCTACCAGAGAGATAATAACTCTTTAATATCTTGTTGTTGTCTTTTTTCTTGAGGCTGGCGAAGAACAAACCAATGTTTGGCCCAGGGACTCCGGCACCAAATGCATTCGAAATATTTTTGATGCTGGATGCGCCAAACCGTGCCTCGCAATTGGAAGTGGCCTCATACAGCCACATCTGGAAATTCACATAATCGCTGGTATCGCCATAAGAAAGCCCGGCATTTTTCCATTCAAACTTGATGATCCGGTTGGGCGAAGTGCCGTCTATCTCATAGTTCATGGCCGAAGACGTTTTAGACTTGGTCCCTTTCATAAAAAAGCCGTCAAAATCAAAATCTATACTGTCACTGGTAGATCCCGCAGCTATGACCCCGGCCCCGAACATGAGCATTCCGTTCTGTTGCGAACCATCAAAACTGAAATCCATCCCAGCCAATTTCATACTGATCCCCAGATTTTCGCTGGTGAACAGGTTCTCGTCCCAAGTATTGGTGATTAGCGTTGGATTGGCAAGGGGCGTATAGGTTGCTGCATTGAAGGCAGAAACGGTATAGTCCTGGGCTTGGGCTACTTGATTAACAAAGGCCATAAACAATAAGGATATCAATAGTTTAGGTAATCGCATGGCAAAATTATTTTAGTTTGCACAATATTACCCACCCTGCCCGAAGTATTTTCTTAACGGAATCCTAATAATGGTTAATAATGCTAAATCCAATCTGGCTGAACCTTAGCTTCGTCGAACTGCAAAGACAATTCTATGGGGAGCAGCTTCCAACCCTACCTCAGCAGCACCATGTTCCCTTTGTTTTTTATCTCCGGAAAACCCATCGGTTTATATACCGCGTACCAGATATATACCCCTGCTGGGCTGGGCATACCGTGGAAATTACCGTTCCAACCCGAGTCTTCTATTGGGTTGTCGGTTTGATACACGATTTCGCCCCATCTGTTGAAGATGAGGAGCGAATATTGTTCTGAAGGGCAGGAGGGCACGGGCCTGAAGCCATCATTGAGACCATCAGCATTGGGAGTGAAGGCATTTGGCGCATACAGACGGCATGGGCAGTCTGCAACATTGATATTGAAATGAGCCGATGCCTGAAAGCAAGTATTGGAAATAAGAAGGGAATAGGGGCCTGCTTCAGTAAAACTATCGGTTTTTGTCCGTTTGTTGTCAGACCATATCAGGCTGTAATACCCTGTATCAAAGCGTATGGTCCAGATATCCCCTTTGCAAATTGTTGTATCGCTTGGCAGGTGGAGGAGGATGGGCATGTCATAGCGGACATGCATCGTATCGGTATAGGTGCACCAGGTATCGGATGCTTGTACCCAATAGGTGCCGGGCCTGGCAATGACCATACTATCAGCCTTGGTGCCGTTTTGCCAGAGATAGGAATGGCCGGGAGGCAGGTGCACGGTATAGGAGGCACCGCTGCATACCACACTATCGTGCATGGCAAGGGTAAGATCAGGAAAAACAACGGATATACTGTCTATCATGGCAAAGCCATTGCTGTCATAGACAACAGGGTAGATCCCTGTTTTTGTAACCCACAAACTATCCACGTGGCTGCCATCAGGCCAACGATAGCTGAGGCCCTGGTAGCGGGGATGCAGCCAATAACCCTCTTTGCCACACACCCGTATGGTATCGGACAAGTAACTGACAGGTGTCACGGAAACATCGTCAATGAAATAATAGGCATCACTGTTAATCCCTTCAAGGCTATATACATGGGAATGATTATTGTCATTAAAGTCGCCAATGGTTAAATATTTTTCACCGCCATTAGCTTCAAACACTCCATCTACCAATGTCCATTGGACCGTGTCAGTTATGATGTTTGAAGATGGGTTTATGACCTGTGGAATAACATGGATAATACTCCAAACAGATTGGGAATCCATTTTTGATTTTGAAAAATATACACCAAAATCAGAGATAGCAGAGTAAAATAAATAGTTCGCATTTCTGGTGCCTAAAGTTGACAGGTTCACATAGAACCTGACATAATAAACCTTCTTTTTTGTCAAAGAATCCATGATCTCGCCTTGGATATATTCTCTTGATTCAAGAGCATCGTAAGCAAATATGCCCATATATGCGTTCCCGGAATGGGCCAGCTGATACCCTTGGTTATTTTGGGGGATTGAAACGCTGCCGTCGGTGGCACATATATTAAAATAATCAGGGGTGCCTAGGGTTGGCGTTGACCAATACGTGCAAAAAGTGATACCAAATGGTGCAGAAGGGCAATTATCATTGTCTTCAAAACTGGGATTTAATACAAGATTTTGGGCAAAAACATTGGTGTCAAATAGCAGAAAAAAAAATATTGTAAGTAATGGGCTTTTCAACATATAAAGTGGGTCGGTTATATCAAAGATAGGTATAAAAAAGGACTTTGCCGGGCAAAAAGTCCGGCAAAGTCCAAATGAGACTGCAAAAAATCTGTATTATTGTTTGATAAAATGGATCTGTTGATGTGTTGTGGCGTGCACCAGCCGCACGATATGCTCTCCTTTGGCATAAGGGTTGATATCTATGCTCAACTGGCTTTTGCCTTTTTGTGCCACATATTTGCTGTCATACACCTGTCTTCCAGTCATATCGCTTATGGTTATGGTATATAGGGCATTGTCTGGAGCGTCAAAACTCAAAACAATGGTTTCCGTGGCAGGGTTTGGCGACAAGATTACATCCGTTTGTGAAGGCATGCCTGTACCGTCAAATATGGTTGTTTTGTTCGCGTTATTGCTTTCTGGGGTTATGATATCATTCCCTGCGGGCTGCGGGCTGGATGCATCCCCACTAGCTAGTGTTTCTGGTTGGGTCCCAAGTTCCGGGCCTCGCCCACCTGACCCATTGGTGCCGGTTAGGCCAGTAGCGCCGTCTACTCCATCAAAGGGACCATGAGATCCGTCGTTATGAAATACATTTGGACAAAGTGGTTTGCATCTGTGGGTGCCGGAAGAACTGCTGCCACTATATAATTGATTGGCGCTATAGTCATACCAGGCAGTATAAGGGCCACCCGCAGGCCAGCCAATGCCTGTTATGTTTACATCGCCTGCTCCCCCGGCATGTACGGCACCGGTATAGTCCCAAAAAGGCCCCCAGCATATTGAGGGGTCCAAATGGCTAATCCGCGTAATAATGGCTGTGATCCCTGCCGTAGAGCAAGAAGCTGTAACATTGACATCGGTTTCTATGGTGACCAAATTGCCATTGTCATACTTTTTTGCAATATTGGTATTGCCTGAGCTTGTGTATTCGTGGTATGTGCCGCTACCATCAGTGCCTGTACCGCCATCAACATCTAATGTGGAAAGCAATTTAAAAGCACCTTGGTCATCACAATCGAGGGTTTCATTTACCGTGCTTGAGCCCATGGTGGGGCTACAACTGCTGCATGCACCACTGCATAAGTCCAGATAAACGCCATTTGTCCCGTCTGTGCCTGTGGCACCTGCATTGGTATGGCTGCCGCCACTGCCCCCTGTACCTGGGGTAAATAGCATGTTGGTACCTGATAACGGGTCGGTGTTTCCAGTTTTCACCACGACCCATACAAAACCACCATCGCCACCATCGCCTCCGTTTCCCCCATATCCGCCATCTCCGCCGCGGCCAGCGGCACCGGCCCCCGATGCTGGAAAAATAGTGCTACCTGAGCAAAGACCGTCAACTCCGTTGCCGCCATTGCCACCATTACTGCCTGCACCTATGGCAGCCATGCCACTGGCACCATTCCCCCCTTTTGTGCTTACATATAATAATGAGCTGTTGGGGATGCTTATTGATTCAGCCTTTATATAGATAAACCCGCCAGCCTGCCCGCCGAGCCCGCCAGCCCCACCATGACCTGTTGTGTGGCTAACACCAGTGTTAACCGCAGCAGTGCCTGCTGTGTGGGATCCGCCGCCACCACCGCCATATCCCCCATCCCCAGCACCACCGCCACCCCAGCCTTGTTCGCCGGATGAGCCAAAATTTGCTATGAACGAACTCATGGAAGCATCTACTGTTGGCCATGGGAGGGTGCCTTCTACACCGGAAGTGCCCGGAAGTATGATCCGGCGCCGCCATTCCCGCCAGTAGGATAGTTGCACGTAGAAGTAATGGATTGACCTGTAAAATAATCTAGGTCCATGACAGGACGGTTGTTTACTACGCCCCCGGTTGTATTGCCATCGGTACCATTGGCCCCCGGCGTACCACCGGTTGCCGCCGCACCCCCCGGTGCACTGGAGGAAGCCCCACTATTGTCCCCATGCAACCCGGCATTGGTCCCAACCAAGGTAAGCCCGCCCGTGGCGTCGGCATTTACCATTCCTGTAGTACTGCCACTGGCATTCATGGTTAGGGTACCTTTGCACATAAAGCATAAAATACCACCCGAACCATAGCCAGGCCCTGCGGTAAGACTGTATGGATGGCAAGTCACCATGGCCCCTGCATCAATCAGTACACTGGCAAATTGGTGTACTTTCACTATTTGGGCTGCAGTTAGAGAACCATTAAATATATCCCATGCGAGGTTGGCGGGAGTAACAGTTATTACTGAGGAAGAAGTTCCGCTTACCGTACCGAAATTATAATTACGCGTGCTAGCATTGGTACCCATATTCACTACGATCACAACATCGCCTACCGTAAAACTACCGACAATTGTTGTAGATGAAACATTTACGGCAACGCTCAAGTTGTTGCCAGTTACTGAAGTAGTTTGCGCTCGGACATCATCTGTATATATTGGGCTGCCGACCGTTGCATGGTTGCCCGTTGTTTCATGTCCATCCCCAAAATTGTTCCAAATTGCGAAAGCCCTCGGGGAAGCAAATAGCAGGAACAAAAATAGAACAGGTAAAAATTTCCTATAAAAAAGGAGTTGGGTTGTATGGTTCAAGGAGGGTTTCAAAGTTTGTTTGGTGGATCTCATCGTTTTTAAAATTTAAATTCAACATGATTGTAAAAAAAATTGTTAATTAAAAAAAGTCATAGCCCTATTGCCTGATGTCGTAAAACATCTGCAAGAGTGGCGTAGTCAACAATGAGCCCCGGCCGAGGCGTTGCAATTGTACAACTGCTACAAGATCATCAAGTAAAATTCAGTCCTGATGATTTTCGGGAAGAATTTCCCGGGGAGGGCCAGAGGACATGGCCCGCTGCTTTAGTTGTTTTGGTAAATGAAAAACCAAATATAGGCAAAACAATACAGCTGCGGCAAAATATATTGTTAATTTTCAATTATGTTTTTGCAAATGGCTATGTTGTGCAATTTGGGTATGTTTCTGTTCAGATTTATTAACAAAGGTTAAGGGCAGAGATTGAAGGGCCAAGAAAACCGTCATTTTTAATGCATTTTAGCTTCGTCGAACTGCAATGAACAATCCTTAGGAGTTAATTGCCAACCTGTACATGAAACCAAGCGAAAGTTCGACGAAGCTGGGGGGCGGCTCAGTGCTTCGTCGAACTTTCACTTACTTCGGGGAGCGGAACTCGCAAAATTGTGCGACAGTCGTTGCGGGCAGTTCGACGAAGCTAAAATGACGCAAATGATTTAGCTTCGTCGAACTGCATTGAACAATCCTTAGGAGTTATTTGCCAACCTGTACATGAAACCAAGCGAAAGTTCGACGAAGCTGGGGGCGGCTCAATGCTTCGTCGAACTTTCTCTTACTTCGGAGAACGGAACAGGCATAATTGTGTGACAGTCGTTGCGGGCAGTTCGACGAAGCTAAAAATTCCGCGAATGATTTAGCTTCGTCGAACTGCAAAGAACAATCCTTAGCAGTTAATTGCCAACCTGTACATGAAACCAACCGAAAGTTCGACGAAGCGGGAAAAATTCGCGCCGGCAAACCAATTACCAATTACCAATTACCAATTACCAATCACCAATAATCAATAATTACCACTGGCATCAGTGTGTACGGCCATTATCTGGTTGCCTTTCTCGTTGCCAAAGCCTGTTTCGCTGCCCACGAAAAAATAGCCACCATCCGGGCAATCCGTTCCGAAATTGAATGATCCCAGGCCTGGGAAGGAATAAGTTTTCGACCATACTTTGTTGCCATCGGCATCCACTTTTAGGGCATAGGGTTTCTGGTTGTTGGTGCCATTGTCCGCTTCGCCCGATATCAGAAAGCCACCATCTTTGCACTTCGAGAAGATATATGGATTGATGTTTTCATTCTCTTCAGGGTATGCCCTTTGCCACACGATCTTCAGGTTCTTGTCCACCTTGGCCAAAAAAGTGGAGAGCGCATTGGTGGTATAGTTACGCTGGGACGACAAAAGCACTATGGAAGAGTCGGGGTTCACTATCTGCCAAATCTGATATTCGAATCCAGACAGGGTAGCACTGTCAATAATGGTTTCCTTTGCTTTTTGCCCGGGTGTCACCTTCGCCACAAATAGTTTTCGGATATCTCCCCAATTCCAGTTTTGGTTCAGGAATTTTTGGCCGTACACATAATACGTGCCTGCAGTATTTTCTTGGTATGCTTCCAGATATAAGGTTTTTCCCGTAAAATACTTGGCATCGGTCAAAGGAATATTTGCGGTATATTTCAAGTTTTTATCTAATTCTACGATAGCCATATCAGTTATTGCATTTGCATTGCCATCGCTCACCGAAAGCATATATCCAGCAGGGGTTTGATAGAGGCCCGATTGCGTATAAACATCAATGCCAGATGCATAGGCTGAAGTGGATAGCAGATGGCCCATGGTATCTATCACGGATATACCAAATGAACTGTACTCACTGATGATAAATGTTCCGTCATCTTTTGGCAGCACATAGAAAGGATAGGTAGTATCTCCCGGAACCGTTCTTTGCCACACTATACTGCCAGTTTTATTGAAACGAAGCATCGTGCAAATATTGAAACCACCCGGCAAATTATTATATCCGACGGATAGAAACCCGCCATCGGGCAAACATGTTATATAATCGGTGTTATAGGTATATTTCCCATTGTCTATTTCCCGTACAAAAGTGGTTTGGGCTGATGGGGAAGCATCCGGGCTTTTTTTGCAGGTGGTGAACAACAACATGCCGACACCCAAAATATACATGCAATATATCCTATTCATGGTCATTTATTTTACCGTTTTTGTCAGTGAAGGTGAGTACAAATTTGTTGGCGTTGTCTTGATATGTAGGCGGCACTGATACGGCAAAGGCCCATCCCGTGGGGGTTGGAAAACCATTGACTGTGGCAATCGTAACAGCATTCTGGTCATTGGTACCTGTAGTTGAATTTTGGCAATTGACACTGGATATCAGGTTTCCAGAAGCATCGCTGGTAAATACCATGGAGCTCTTGCCCAAATAATTGGAGGCGGAAAGATAATAGTTCCCATTGCCTGCAGACCGAAAATCTGACAACCATACATTAGAGGCAAATTGTTTTTGCCATATTATTTTGCCATTATAGCCCACCTTAAAAAGATTGATATTGTTTATGCCACTGCCCTTTCCGTCAAATGCCATATATACCCCATCCGTGGCTGCCACTATATGGATATCCTTGCATAAACCCAACGTGGAAAATACAGATGCCAAGTGCGTGATCCTGCCCGTGGTATTGATATACAAAAGGCCCGGGAAAAAAGAGGCCTGATCAGAAGACGCATTTGATTTCACGATCATACAGCCAACAACAATGTCTCCACTGGGGCTCAGGTCAATGGATTGCGCATTTGTACGATATTGGGTCTTATAGAACTCATGCACCCACATACCTTTGCCCATATTGTCTGTGCGTACCACGCCGGCCTGTACGATAAAATTGGCGGGAGGTTTCCCCCAATACGCATCGGTATCATCAAACCTCGTTGCCATTACAAAACCTTGATCGGGCATTTCCTTTACATCATAAAAGGTATCACCATATACATTGCCAAAGGTGTTCTGCCAGACTTGGTTGCCTTGGGCATCGGTTTTCACCATCCAGGCATCCGCATAATAGACACCCGATTTAGGACCAAAACCGTACGAAGATGAATACCCAACAGATATATAGCCCCCGTCTTTGGTCTGCCGGGCTTTGAGGAACCCGTTCACTTGGGCACCTCCAAAGGTCTTTTGCCATTCTATATCGCCATTGGCCTTGGTTTTCATGAGGAAAGCCAGATCCCCCAACCCCGCACCGGCCGGGGTATGCCCGCAAAATATATATCCCCCATCTTGGGCAGGTTCCATACTGGTAAGGCTGAGCCCTTTGGAAGAACTATATACCCTGACGGGCGAAGTAGAAACAAGACTGGATGGGACCGGAACTTTGGTACATGATAGGCATGCCAATAAACCTATCAGAATCAAACATCTATGCATTTCATTCTAATTAATATTGGCTATACGATTGCAATGTTCGACAATTTTCCCGGCTTTGCCAACAAGAGGGCATAAAATATTGACAGCCATGGCAAACTTTTTCTTGCCGTTCCTGGGACAACCATTCAAACATTTTTGCCGTATATTTGTATTATAAACAGCATAACACCGATCCCATGAAAAAATATATGATATATGCGTTCATAGCCCTGATTGGGGTGATGAGCACTTCATTCAAATCGAAAAAAGACAAAGAGCTGAAATGGTATGACTGGAACGAAGGTTATGCCCTGGCCCACAAAAAAGGCAAACTGGTATTGGTGGATGTATACACAAGCTGGTGTGGCTGGTGCAAGAAAATGGACCACGATACCTACGAAAACGAGGAAATACTGAGCCAAATAGATAAAGATTTTATACCCGTGAAGCTAAACCCAGAGCGCACGGACCTGAAATACAAAGTAGATACCATGACCGTGAATGGGTTCCAATTGCTGGACCTGCTCACCAACTACCAGAGAAGTGGATACCCCACCATCGTGATCCTATATCCAAAATCCAATCAGGTACTCATGTCTTCTGCCGGATACCAAGACGCAGCCCAGTTCAAACAAACGCTGTCATCTGCGGTAGCTGCCAAAGACGCGCCGAAGAAGTGAGCGTTGCGTATTGGGTATAGCGAATTGCGTAGTGCGAATAGCCCATTGTAGCACTGATTGCCAGTTTTTTAGGCCATCAAGGATTACAAATTTCTAATTTCTAATTTCAAGTTTCCAATTTCAATATTCCCTTTTGAGAAGACAAAAACGCCGTGAACTGCCCGTATTAGAAAACGTAGTGGTAATAGATGCCGGGGCAAAGGGCAAGAACATCGCCAAAGTAGATGGCATGGTGGTATTGGTGGAAAACGCCGTACCGGGCGATGTGGTGGACGTGAAAGTATATAAAAAGAAAAAAGGCCTTGCCGAAGGGCGGGCCATACAGTTCCATAGCTATTCCAAAGACAGGGTGCAACCGGTATGCAGTCATTTTGAGCGCTGCGGGGGATGCTCTTGGCAAAACATGAACTATGAAAAGCAGCTTTTTTTCAAGCAAAAATCTGTAGAGGACAGTTTCAGGCGCATCGGCAAACTGGAATTCCCGGAAATATCACCCATCGTGGGTTCAGCAAAAACAGAATACTACCGCAACCGGCTCGATTTTGCTTTCTCCAACAAAAAATGGTTGAACGACAATGAAATGCTTGGGGAAAACCGCGAAGCCAGTCCAGGGTTGGGTTTCCATGTTTCAGGAAGGTTTGACAAGGTATTGGACCTGTCGCGCTGTTATCTGCAGGCAGATCCCAGCAACCAGATCCGGTTGGCAGTACGGGAATTCGCCTTGGCCAACGATTACCCATTTTTCGATCTACGGGAACAACATGGCTCCCTGCGTTCCTTGATCGTGCGCACCACGGCCCCCGGAGAACTGATGGTGATCCTTATCTTCTTTGATGAAACCCAGGAGAAGATCATAAAAATGATGGATTTTATCCTATCGCGCTTTCCAAAGATCAGCTCGCTCTACTATGTCATCAACCCCAAGGGAAATGATTCGGTGTATGACCTGGAGCATCACTTGTATTCTGGAAAAAGCTATATGCAAGAGATAATAGGCGGCATCAGCTACCGGATAGGCCCGAAATCCTTTTTCCAGACCAATAGCTATCAGGCAGCGGTATTGTATGAGCATACCCTGAAAATGGCAGCCCTGCAAGCCCATGAAACCGTATATGACCTGTATACAGGCGTGGGGAGCATTGCGCTGTTTGCAGCGGGCTCTTGTAACAAGGTCGTAGGCATAGAAACCGTACCTGAGGCCATTGAATATGCCAAGCTCAATGCCGAAGACAACCATATTACCAACGCCAGCTTTTTTGCCTCTGACGTGAAAGACTTGCTGGGACCGGAATTTGTAGCAACACATGGCCAGCCTGATGTCATCATTACCGATCCGCCAAGGGTAGGGATGGATGCTTCTGTCATCAAAAAAATCCTGGAAATAGCGCCACAAAGAATCGTGTATGTAAGCTGCAACCCAGCCACCCAGGCACGCGACCTGGAACTGATGAAGGATAGCTACGAAATAATGCAAACACAACCCGTGGACATGTTCCCGCACACCTACCATGTGGAGAATATCGTGGTGATGAAGAGGCGGGGGTAGTAGCGCGAAGTGCGTTGAGGCAACTCGCGTGCTTCTATATGTTCCACTTTCCCTTGGGATCACAAAGCCAATTCGTGCGTTGATTGCAGCCGACCAAAATAGACCTCTCCTACGTCGAGGAAGCCGATAAAGTTAGCTTTGTGCTAACTCATCAACTCGCGTGCTTCTATATGTTCCACTTTCCCTTGGGATCACAAAGCCAATTCGTGCGTTGATTGCAGCCGACCAAAATAGACCTCTCCTACGTCGAAGGAGCCGATAAAGTTAGCTTTGTGCTAACTCATCAACTCGCGTGCTTCTAGATGTTCCACTTTCCCTTGGGATCACAAAGCCAATTCGCGCATTATTGCATCCTACCAAAATAGACCTCTCCTACGTCGAGGAAGGCGATAAAGTTAGCTTTGAGCTAATTCACCAACTCGGGTGCTTCTATATGTTCCACTTTCCCTTGGGATCACAAAGCCAATTCGTGCGTTGATTGCATCTTACCAAAATAGACCTCTCCTACGTCTTGGGAGCCGATAAAGTTAGCTTTGAGCTAATTCACCAACTCGGGTGCTTCTATATCTTCCACTTTCCCTTGGGATCACAAAGCCAATTCGTGCGTTGATTGCAGCCTACCAAAATAGACCTCTCCTTCGTCGAGGAAGCCGATAAAGTTAGCTTTGTGCTAATTCACCAACTCGCGTGCTTCCAGATGTTCCACTTTCCCTTGGGATCACAAAGCCAATTCGTGCGTTGATTGCAGCCCACCAAAATAGACCTCTCCTACGTCGTGGGAGCCGATAAAGTTAGCTTTGAGCTAACTTATCAACTCACTAACTCACCACCTCACCAACTCACCACCTCACCAACTCACCAACTCACCACCTCACCAACTCACCACCTCACCAACTCACCACCTCTCACCAACTAAAACGGATATCCGATCCCAATATTCAGCACGAGGTTGTTTTTGATCCAGACTCCATTGAAGGGGCTGATTTTGTCAATGACCCAATAGTTGCCGTTGGCATCAGTATAGGGTTTGCGGAGCGGGAATGCGAGATCGAAACGGAGCACGAAATAAGAAGCATCCACACGGATACCGAAGCCACTACCTACGGCGATCTGCTTGTAGAAAGTATTGACATTAAACTTGCCTCCTGGCCGGGCGGTATCTTCGTTCACCAACCAGATATTCCCAGCATCAGTGAACAGCGCTCCTTTGATGACCCCGGCAATCGGGAAACGGTATTCTATATTGCCCTCCAGTTTTATATCGCCTACTTGGTCAATAAATACACTGCTTAATTGATCGGGAGACAATCGATAGCTGCCCGGCCCCAATATGCGTGAAGGGAAGGCCCGGATACTGTTGTTACCACCTGCAAAGAACTCTTTGATATAGGGGAGCGTGCTAGAATTGCCATAAGGTATGCCCGCCCCGGCAAACAACCGGGTCACCAGCCGCTTTTCTTTCCCCAGAACATTCCAATAATGCCTGAAATCCAAGGTTCCCAGCACATATTGGGAATAGGGTTCACCAAATATCTTGTTGGGTGCATCCGGGCTCGGCTCATGATTGGTGATTGCTGATTGTACCAGCCCCAATAAATTGCCGGATACATCTGCCGTACCATTAAAATACCAATCGAATTTCCGGTCTGATAATCCTTGCGTATTGTAGGTATAGGAATAGTAGCTGCCAATAATGAATTGGGTGGCAAAACTCCTTTTCAGGGTGATATTATGATTGAGAATGCTATCGAACTGGCCAGATGTCTGTCCAAGTTTGAGGAAATTGATAACAATGGGATTGAAAACATGCTCTACGGTTTCCGATTGGTTCCATTTGTACCCGGCTGAAAAACCAAAGGTGTTTTCGTTATAATAATTGATTTCTGACAGTTTTTGAAAACCCAGTTTCAATTCGGTTTTGGGCACAAATTTGTTGGCAGGATCTATGGTAAAAAAAGGTGTTATGAATCGAGGAATGTCCAGTGTTATATCTCCCCCCAAGGTAGTGGATGTCTGCCCCTTGCCGATCCCGGATATTTGCTCTTCGATAGATGCGTTTGCATTGAAGGTGAGCAGTTCTGCCCCACGGAAAAGATTCCGGTTCTTGAAACTGAAATTTACCAAAGGCCCGGCAAAATTATCGGATTTGGAAACGAGTTTGAATTCGAACCGCAGCGATTTCCTGGGCAGCGGCGATAGATAAATATAGGTATCGAGCCGGCCTGTTTTATTGGTGGTATCCAGGTCTTTGAATTTGATGTTCACAAATTTATAAATCCCAAGCCGCATGAGCCGGTTCAGGGTGATATCATAATCCGTATAATTATACACTGAATCTTTTTGCAAGAATATGGAGCTGACAATAATATTGGGACGGTATATTTTACGGCTTCCTATATAGTAATATCCCTGTACCAAGATGGTGTCTGGTTTCTTCTTGAAACTGTCCTGAAACAGGGTATGGTTGGAATACACATAAATATTGTTCAAGGTATATATCCTTGTGGCTTTAACGGATAATCTGCGTTTCACCTGTACATAAATATCTACTTCATGGTCACCCGCTGTGGTATCGGCTTTAAAAATAATATCATCTGGTGTGAAATAATACAGACCCTCTTCTTTCAGGGCTGTATTGATACGTTCACGCTCGTTTTTCAGGGAATCAAGGTTGTATTGCATGCCTGGCCGGATATAGGATTCTACCCTTGTTTTATAGATCAATTTATTAATGGAACTATCTTTTCCCGGGAAAATGATTTTACGTATCAAATAAGGCCGGCCAACTTTGGCAAAATAATCCACTTTTGTTTTGCGGCCCTTCAGTGTCCGCACTTTAGAATACACTTCGGGCAGGAAATAACCACAGTTTTCCAAGTGGTTTTTCAATATCTCCACATTGCGCTTTGGAGATACCGAACTGAAAAGCACGGGAGGTTCGCCCATGGTCGTTTTCAAAAAATAGCGCAACCCTTTGCCCTTGGGCGTTCCTGCAATATTATAAAACCAAAGTTTGTCGCGAAACAAGCCAAAATGCCTGGTATTGGGCTTGGGCCGCACCAATGCAAGAAGTTCTGCCTGCATGGCTTTCTTTTTACTGTTTTTCATGGTGCCACTATCGGGTATCACTGTCACAGTTGCCCCCGTGTACAGGCTTTCATTTTTGGGCAAGTATTTCCCTGCGCTACAGGCAGATACCAGTGCAGAAATCAGCGCATACAAAGCAAGCAGGTATTTTTTTGATCGCATTCCTGTTCTCATTTGGGGCTTGAGGTGGTTGTAGGCGGTGCCAGTATTTCTGAATGCGAATCTTTGGGCTTATCAAACAAACTACTGAAATTATTGAAATCATTCACAAAAATGAAACCGGCTCCCGTTTCTACCAGTTGCCCTTCAATAATGCCTGCATAAGTATTGTCCCTGAATACCATCACGCGGTAGCGCCCGTCTTTAGTGATCGTATATTCCACCGAAAGGTCTGTCGCGGATTGGTTGTAGGATGCCTGGGGATGCAGGTTATCAGTACCTTGCACATCCAGTTCGCTCCCTATGTTTATGGACAACCGCTCATTAAAGAACTGCTCCTGAAGGTTTGCCTTGAACTCCGTGGCGCGGGTGCCGTTGCCAGAAGTATAGTCTTCATAGCTCCTGACATCAAAGCTCAACGAGCCCTTTTTCAGGTATTTGGAAGCGATGTTGTTGAGCTGCTGGCTGATCAACCCGCTCACACTGGTATATATGATATCTTGGGCTACGTTTTGTTCCGTGTTTACCAGCGGGTTTTCTTCGATAAGCCGGTTAAGCACGAGCAGGGCAAACACCTGCTTGTTAAGCTCCGATTTGTCTTGACCCAGCTCTGTAAGCCGCTCAATGACAGCCCCGTTGAAGGCCCCCTTGTCCAAATCGTTGAGGCTGATATCCATATTCAGGTCTGGTTTCTTGATGGAACCTGTCATTTTCAGCAATACATCAAAGCGCAATGGGGTCAGGTACTTGTTGCGGTCCTGAGTGCTGAGGCCGGAAAGTTCGGCTTCCAGGATAGGGAGCGGTGCGGTACGCGTTTCGTATAGTGCGGTAAGGTCCATTTCTGCTTCCATGGGTGAACCCAGCCAAGTGATGCTCCCCCCCTGCTGTATCGTAAACCTACGTTTGATAAAATCATAAAAAGTGAGCTGATAACTCCCCTCCAATATCTCGTACCTGCCTGTAAGCGTTATGGTTCCATCAGGGTGCATGCCCAGGCTCAGGGTGCCGGACCCCTTCACGTCCATATAGTCACCCGCATCCTGGTCCACGATTATTTTCAGGCTAGCGTCCTTGTCCACTTCTATATTGGAAGTAAGTTCCATGCCCTTGATGCCTACCTGCACCGCGGTATCCTTGTTTACACTTTTATAAAGGATGGTATTGTTGGGCCGGTGGATATTGGCAAAATACAACACGCCTTTTCTTTCTTCGATGCTTGGCTCCTCTTTCGGCACGATCACCGTCATGGAAGTACCTTTTTCCAGGTGGGCATTCACTTCTATAACGGGCGCATCCACATTTCCTTTGATATTGGTTTGGCTGGTGGCGAGCAGCTTCCCATAAAACAAACCGCCCCGCTTTCCTTTGCTATTGAGTGCCAAGAAATGGTCAGTATTTATTTTTAAATTGAATTTGTAGTTTTTGAGCGACTTGGAAGAAATAAACCCGTTCACAATGGCTTTGTGGTTGGCCGAATCTGCGATGCTGAAATCCTTGAAAACAATATTATTGGTATTAAAAACAATATTTTCATCATGCAACTGATAATGGGTATAAATATAATCCAAGGTAAATTCAGATTCTTTGAAATGCAGATTTCCTGTAACCGCAGGCTCATCTACCGATCCATGCAGAGACAATTTTCCATCTACGCTGCCATTCAGGTCACTCAGTTGACCTGCCGCGAAGGGTGCGGCCGACTTGATGGCCAACTGTTTTATATCCATCAAAATATCAAAACCCGGTTCTTTTCCTTGGGAAGTATAGTACCCTTTTATACTGGCATCGTTGCCATGTCCATTTATACGCACGTCCATATTGTACCGACCCTCCTTGGTGTTGTCTGCCTGTAGTTCCAGGTTGCCCAAAGTATCATTCTTGTATGACATGTCCTGAACCTTCAGCTTGCCATTGAACATGGGGTTTTGCATAAGGTTTTGCATGGTGAAGGAACCATTCACTATCCCTCCGGCAAAGAGGGTATCTTTTGTCAACCAGCCTGTTACTTCAGCCAAGTTGAAATCTTTGAAATCAACATTGACGGGTGAGTCGCCGCCTTCTTTTTGATCGGAATGGATAGCCAAACTTCCCTTTTGGCGTGAGAAAACCAAATTGTGTACATATATATCCTTGCCGATTTTCAGGTAGTTGTCAGGGCTTACCTGCCAAGGGGCATAGTTGATGATGAACCCATTGGGCTTGATTTTCATATCAATTTCATCGTTCACGGAGCGCAAAGCTGTGGCTATCCTGTATTTTATCTTGTTGCTGTCATCCTTTACGGACAGGAGGTTAGAGATACTGTCATTTTCTATCAGGCCCTTTACTTCCATGTTTTTGATCACTATCCCAGGGTTTAATTGGGCTACATTCACGGTATAATTCAGTTGCGTAGGGTTTGATTTTACCTTTATCTTCAAACTATCCACCGTAATGTTGTCATATTCTATTTCAGGCACCTCTATATCCAGGTTTATGATACTGGCCTTGCTGTTATAGTTACCACGGATAGGCCCGGTGACCAGTTTTTGTATCTTGGGATAAAACACATCCGTGATCAGGTCTGTACGTCCAATATCTATATTGAACTTAAAAGCCTGCAAATCATAGCTGTTTATTAACGTAGTGTCCGGCAATTTGAAATATCGGTTCAGGTGCGCTTCCAATACGGCGGGCAACTGTCCCGGCTTGATGGTTCCAGTAAAATCAGCATTAATAAAATCTGACCGGATGCTTAGGCTGTCTTTGCTTCGGTGCGCGGCAGAAAAGAAAACGAAAGAACGCACGGGATAGCTTTTGTTTTTCTTTAGGATCAAAACGTTTGTCACTCCCGCCGTGCCGTTTATATTATGGGTCTTGTTTTCGGTGATATCAGCGTTAAAGGATCCCTTCACCCTGAAGTCGCTGTCCATCAGGTGCAATGCTTTTAGATCGGCTCCTTGTACATTCAGTACAAACCGGTACAGCTGGCTGTCAGGATTCACGCCAATGGTCCCCTTGAAATCAAGTGCCAAGTTGCTGTCTTTTACGTTGGCGATACCGGTAAAAGCCTGCTCTTTAAAGACACCTTCAATATTCATATCCTTGTACGGGTATTTCATGGCAGTTGCCTCGGTGATATGTGCTTTTATCCGGGCATTGATATCGGCAGGCTCCAACCCCGTACCACTGATACTGGCCTGCATAGTGATGGGGCCCAGTGTTTTCTGCTGGTTTAGGATTTGCCCAAGCTGCACGGAATTGGTGGTAATATCGGCAGTATAGGAGGTAAACTTGGTGTCTTTGGGCATTTTCATCTGCAACTTTGCCGTGGCATTGCCTGCGGAAGTGTGGGCATCCAGATAGGTATTGAAATCATTGATATGGCCTTTGAAATATCCGCTGGAATTGATTTTTGAAGGTAGATTGATACTTTTGGGGATGGAATTTGGCGGGCTGAAATAGCTGATATCCTGTTTTGAAGTATTCATTTGCAGGATATTCAAGTCAAACAGCGCCTTGTCTATATCTGGCAGGTTTTTGATATTGCCCTGTACATGAACCACCGTACCCACCCCTGCCGTCGCAAATACATTGCCCAGGTTCAGGTTGCCCACCGCACCATTGATCACTGCCGATACCCTTGCAGAACCATCAGGATCTTTGGAAAACGGAGCGGTATTGGCTAGTTCTGGCGCAAAGAAAAGCACGTCCCTGAAACCGATAATACTTTCCAACACATTGGCCTGCAAACCGATGTGCGGTAAATCACTGGAAAACTGATCCAGCGAAGTATATTTT
>Ga0206962_1068_pt2 | contig 26332 bp, 20 predicted proteins | sample Alteio_BWOrgHeat_27_FD_153241 | JGI IMG/M metagenome (GOLD analysis project Ga0206962, IMG submission 153241) | Enriched cells from forest soil in Barre Woods Harvard Forest LTER site, Petersham, Massachusetts, United States -... | ecosystem: Environmental > Terrestrial > Soil > Temperate forest >...
GATGGCCTAAAGTCTAATATCAAAAAGGGGCAAACTAATTGTTTGCCCCTTTTGCATGATAAGAAAATGCCCTAAAACAAGTTTTATGCATTTTCTTATCATGCAAAAGAGCCGACTTTCGTCGGCTCTTTTTGATCTCATTGAGGTCCCGTGCGGATTCGAACCCTGTGAGTGAATTATATGAATACCAGGTAGTTATGAAGAGTGCGATTGACTTACTGAAACGTGGATGAAACAACCCTAGTTCAGAGTTAATCTGCCACCCAATGAAATATTGGGTCACTGCGAATGCCATTATTGAATAATTTGTTTCCTTACCCTGTTAAACTTATGAAGAGGTACGAATATTGCCTTGTGAGCTTCTGCAAAGTCGGATTCCTTTTCTCCGCTATGAACCAGATCGCCAGTGAAAATCAAATAATCAATTGGTTCGCTTGTTTTCAGGTGTTGAATTAATTTATCTACTACATTTTTCTGTTCGTAAAGGTTTTTATTGGACTTATAATGAAAGTCTCCGATATGCAGTATTCTCATGTTCAATATTGGGTTGTGATTATCTTCAAATATAGCTATTGTAGCTAATAGATAAGTGCGGATTAATTTCATTAATCCTTCGGGCATGCCTTAATGAGAAAAGAGGAAGTGCGGATTATGCCTCGCGCCTCCGGCGCTCGTCATGATCCGCTGGGGATGGCCTAAAGTCTAAGACGGCAAACATGCAGTGCATTCCCGATAGCGATCGAGAGGAGCGAGATGAAGGGTGGGTTATGCCTCACGCCGAAGATGTCAAACATAATGGATTCCAGTCCATTGCTTCTCGTGCCCCATTTTCATAAATCAGTTGAAAACCCCGATTGCTTTTCTTAACTTTGATTCAAACCTTGAGAATATGCTTACGAAAACCATGCTCTTAAAATCCATCAAGGATCTTCCGGATACATTTTCTTTTGATGATTTGCTGGATAGAATTGTACTTCTTCAGAAAATTGAAATTGGTCTCGAACAATCCGGTGCCGGACAAACAAAGTCAACCGCTAAGGCGAAAGAAAAGCTTAAAAAATGGTTGAAATAAGGTGGACAGAGCAGTCCATTGAAGACATTTCCCACATTGCTGAGTTTATTGCAAAAGACTCTGAACGATATGCGAAGATTCAGGTTCAGCGATTTTTTGAAAAAACGGAAGTACTCACCTTACATCCCATAACAGGACGAGTTGTGCCGGAAGTTGGCGACAAAACAATACGGGAACTCATACTCGGAAATTATCGCATTATTTATCTGATTGTAAGTCCGGAACAGATAGACATCTTAACGGTTCATCACGGAAAAAGACTTTTGAAAAACAATCCGGTCTTTAAGCGGAAGAGATAATTGATTACCGCTCGGCGCGGATATGTAGCCTTGCCTGTGCAGGAGTGCTTTATTCTATTATATCCATCTAACCGGCTTTGCCCAATGAACGAAACAAATTTATTACTCGGATGTTCTGCTGCACTGCTGATTGCGATTTTGCTTTCTTTCCGGACAAACAAGGTGTTTGCAAGTGTAAATTTAATTTGTGCCATTCTTTATAGTGCCATTCTGTACTATGGATTATTTTTTGACGTACACCAAGGCACCGCTTTGGCTTACTGGTTTTATTTATTAACGTTAACAAGCCTGCACTTTATTCTGATGATTGCTTATCAAGGCCGGCGATGGTACAAGAGCAAGAAGAAATAGCTTCTATGGCAATCCCGCAGTGTGGGATCGATAGCGATCGGGGGGAGCGAGCTGGTGGGTGGACTAAAAAGCGGGCACTGTTATGTAGTGCGGATTATGCCTCGCGCCTTCGGCGCTCGTCATGATCCGCTGGAGATGGCCTAAAGTCTAATATCAAAAAGGGGCAAACTAATTGTTTGCCCCTTTTGCATGATAAGAAAATGCCCTAAAACAAGTTTTATGCATTTTCTTATCATGCAAAAGAGCCGACTTTCGTCGGCTCTTTTTGATCTCATTGAGGTCCCGTGCGGATTTGAACCGCAGTAGGAGCTTTTGCAGAGCTCTGCCTAACCGCTCGGCCACAGGACCTTTTGTTACTGGAAGGGACAAAGATAACAAAATTCTGATTGACAAATTGGGAGGGAATCTGGCCCGTAGGTAATGGGAAAGACGCGAAAAAGGCATTAAATGCCTGACCTAAAGGCTTATTGCAGAACACAATAAACAAAAGCAAAAATACCCTTCACTAAAGCCTCGACTACCAAGGTTTGCTGTGACTATACTTTAAAATTGAGCGTTTAGCGTTTATAATTTAACATTCTTAACGCTAAATTTTAAACGCTAAACTCTAAACATTTAACTCATCTCCTCCCCCTGCCCCCTCCAAAGGGGGATAGATTATCTGCACATATAATATCCTCTTTCCAAAATGGTCTGATTATACTTTAAAATTGAGCGTTTAGCGTTTATAATTTAACATTCTTAACGCTAAATTTTAAACGCTAAACTCTAAACATTTAACTCATCTCCTCCCCCTGCCCCCTCCAAAGGGGGATAGATTATCTGCACATATAATATCCTCTTTCCAAAATGGTCTGATTATACTTTAAAATTGAGCGTTTAGCGTTTATAATTTAACATTCTTAACGCTAAATTTTAAACGCTAAACTCTAAACATTTAACTCATCTCCTCCCCCTGCCCCCTCCAAAGGGGGATAGATTATCTGCACATATAATATCCTCTTTCCAAAATGGTCTGATTATACTTTAAAATTGAGTGTTTAGCGTTTATAATTTATTATTCTTAACGCTAAATTTTAAACGCTAAACTCTAAACATTTAACTCACCTCCTCCCCCTGCCCCCTCCAAAGGGGGATACTACTTCTCCTTGCTAAATTTTTCCTCTGGGTGTGAACTACTGCTCTTTAAAATACGGCATCACCACAAACGTAATAATGAGTCCCGAAGCAAGGCCCTCTATGGCTACGCCGGTAGCTACCGAGATGGGCGTGAGATACGATCCCATAGATAGGCTATCGACCAGATAATTCATAAAGGCGGTATCATAACTCAGATAAATACCGGTAAGGATGGCAAAAGGTACCACCGCCACCAGACTGATCAATGCCCCGATACGGATACCCGTGAAATAGGCAAACTTGGGTCCCGTATGCCGCGCATAACGCCTCATACCTCGTATAATTCCATACCCCAGAATCAGGATATTGAATGCCCTCAGGGCCAGGATACGATGCAGACCCAGCATATTCATGATGGCAAAATAGACGATGAGCAAGGCAAAGGTCATAATTCCGATGCGGATGCAGGAGACGGTTAACAGGGAGATTCCCCTGAACGTGTTTTTATGTTCCCGAATGATATCCATGGTGTGTCGTTTTGTGTTTTGTACGGACACACCCCTGCCCTCCCCTATTTAATAGTTAAACAGCCGGGATAAGTCGGTGAACGGGAAAGAAATGACTGTGGGAAAAGGGGTATACCGGGTCAGTTATGCAGCACCACGGATACACTTTCTACATCGCCCTGGATAGGGGGACGGAATTTCGTGACTTTCACCTCTATCCTGGCCCCTGCAAACTGATGCACCAACTTATCGAGTATACGACGGCATACATGCTCGATCAGTTTGGAACGGATCTCCATCTCGGTCTTTACAATGGCATAGATATCGCAATAGTCCACAGTATCGGAAAGCTGATCGCTTTTTTCGGATGCGGAGAAATCGGTATTTACACTGATATCCACCCGGTATTCGGTACCCAGCCTGGCCTCTTCGGGCAGACAGCCATGATAGGCATGCAGACGTATTCCACTTACGTTAATGATTCCCATACGCTTGCTCTTAGGCTCCGGTAACCGTTACCTTTATTTTTTTATGTGCTTCTTCCAGCCGCTTTACCGACTCGGTCTTGCCCAGCAACTCGATCAACTCAAACAAGGCCGGTCCTACAGGCGCTCCGATCAGACAAACGCGAAACAGCTGCATCACCTCTCCGGTTTTGATACCCATCGTTTCTGCTGTTTGTTTAAAACAAGTTTCTGCCGATGCAGCGGTGAAGGGTTCCAGCGCAGCAAATGCCTTGGCAACAGCATCTACAAATTGCGCACTTTTTTCATTCCATCTTTTCTTGATCACCTCGGCATCATAAGCTACAGGCGCTTCAAAAAGAAAACTTCCCAGACTCCAGAAATCGGTGCTGAATACGGCCTTCTCCTTAATCAGATGAACGGCTTTCTCCACATAAGCCTGGGTGGTATTGATATTTTTAGCCTGCAACTCTTTCAGCCATACTGCTGCCAGCTCTGCATCGCTGCGTTTGCGCAGATATTGTTGATTGAACCATTTCGTTTTCTCGGGATCAAACTTAGCACCCGATTTGCTTACCCGATCCAGAGAAAATTCCTTGATCAGCTCTTCCATCGTATACAACTCCTGATTCCCGCTGCTATGCCATCCCAACAGGGCCAGCATATTGATAAACGCATCGGGAAAATATCCTGCTTCCCGATAACCGGAAAAAGATTCGGGTTTGTTGGTCTTGGTATCCAGCAAGGAACCGGAAATAGGAAACACCGGAAAACCCAGACGATCTCCATCGCGTTTGCTCAGCTTTCCGTTTCCATCGGGACGAAGCAAGAGCGGAAGATGCGCAAATTCGGGCATCACACTTTCCCAACCCAGACTGCGGTATAACAATACATGCAAAGGAGCGGAAGGGAGCCATTCTTCTCCCCGTATCACATGCGTAATCTTCATGGTATAATCGTCCACCACATTGGCCAGGTGATACGTAGGCATCCCATCCGATTTGAACAAGACCTTATCATCCATCTGTCCGCTATGTACCACCACCCATCCGCGGATCAAGTCTTTCACGCGGATCTCTTCATTGCGGGGTATCTTCATCCGGATCACATAGGTTTCTCCCGCCGCAATGCGGTTCTTCACCTCATCTTCCGACAAGGTGAGGGAGTTTTTCATATTCTGACGGGTAATGGCATTATAAGACGAGGAACCTCCGGCAGCCTCTATACGTTTACGCATCTCTTCCAGCTCTTCGCTGGTATCGAATGCATAATAGGCATGACCGGCATTCACCAGCTGCTCGGCATACTGACGGTACATAGGCTTACGATCGCTTTGACGATAGGGTGCATACGGACCATCACCGAAACCCACTCCCTCGTTGGGATGGATTCCGCACCAGGAAAGGGCCTCTATGATATAGGCTTCTGCTCCTGGCACAAAACGGTTCTGATCCGTATCTTCTATACGCAGGATAAAATCACCTCCGTGATGTTTTGCAAACAGATAATTATAAAGGGCGGTGCGCACTCCTCCCATATGAAGGGGCCCCGTAGGACTCGGCGCAAATCGTACTCGTACTCGACGGTTTTCCATAGCTGTTTATTCCGGCTGCAAAGATAAACATCTATACGAACTCTGTTTATAATCAGGCATGACGACTGGGGGTCACAAAACCACCCCGCCCTCCACCTGAGGTGTCGGGCACCCCTCCTTGAAATAAGGAGGGGAGCTTTAATAATTTGCACTATTTGTTGCTCCCCTGCTAAGGGGAGCTGTCCCGACCGTAGCGTCGGGACTGAGGGGTCACAAAACCACCCCATCCCTGAAATCAAGAAGGGGATCTTTAATAATTTGCACTCATTGTTGCTCCCCTGCTAAGGGGAGCTGTCACGACCGTAGCGTCGGGACTGAGGGGTTAATACGGCGACTCACTCCCCGATGCCTTCCCTCCTTTCAAATCACAAATCCCCCCTTTCACCGAATTCCAACCCGCCTATACTATCCTCTGAGCTAATTTTGTTTCAGCAGACAATTTGTTTTCCACGCTCTTTTAAAGGTATTAAGTGTTCTGTTTAATTAAAAACAACCCGCTATGAACGCATATCCCCGCTTATCCCGCATTGCATTCGTGTTCTGTATCATTGTTGTTTTACAAACTTCGGTGGTATCGGCACAAAGGGCCAGCGTCAGCTTCCAGGTATTTTATGATCAGCTGAGTCCCTATGGAACATGGGTCAATTATCCTTCCTATGGTTATGTATGGATGCCTTTTGAAGATGCCAACTTTGTTCCCTATGGAAGCGACGGTCATTGGGTATGGACCGATGACGGATGGCTCTGGCTCTCGGATTACGACTGGGGCTGGGCTCCTTTCCACTACGGACGCTGGTTTTATGACGACACCTACGGATGGCTTTGGATTCCCGGTAATGAATGGGGACCCGCCTGGGTATGCTGGAGAACCGCTCCGGGTTATTATGGGTGGGTGGCATTAGGTCCTTCGGTAGGTGTGGAACTCTTTTTTGGTTACAACTATTATGGAGGACGAAGAGACAGCTGGGTATATATGCCCGAACGCTATATGACCAGCGAGCATCCATCGCGCTATTACGGTCCGCGAAGTGGCAATGATAATTTTTTGAAATCGTCCACCGTCATCAACCGCACCAATACCAGCCGCACGGGCAATGCACGTTATGTAAGCGGACCCGAACGTGCTCAGGTAGAAAAGGCCACCGGCTCCACCATTTCTCCGGTAAGTGTCAGGGAAAGTTCAACGCCGGGTCATTCGCTCAGCAACAACCAACTCAGTATTTACCGTCCTTCGGTAAACCGTTCCTCCGGCGATAAGCCCGCTCCGGAAAAAATGAGCAATCTAAAAGATATCAAACCGGTATCGCAACGTTCGGGAAATGATTTCTTCAAACAGCCGGGTCGTGCTTCGGCTCAGGCCAGCCCATCGGAAAGCGGAAGGAATACAAACAACACGCAACGAAGTACCCCATCACCATCTCGTACCAACAATAACAATACGGAGCGACCACAGAATCAGCCGGAGCATACTACACCTCATACTAATCCAGAACCTGTTCATGAAAATCCGGTGCGCACACCGCCACCTCCCAGACAAGAGATGCGTCCTCCTCCCATGCCGCATAATAATCCTCCCGCCGGTATGCATCATGGGGGACCGAGGTGATCAAACAAGTAAACCTGTCGTGGTCATCCTGAACAGAAGCGCTGGAAAGTGAATGAGGGTGAAGAATCTGCAAGGTGTAGGCAATGAGCGCAGTGTGCATGAGCCTCGCATTCCACCCCATTAGCCACCCCTTCGCAGATCCTTCGCCCTACCCACAAGCTAATCTTCGCTCAGGATGACACGACACCGTTGTCATTCTGAACAGAAGCGCTGGAAAGTGAATGAGGGTGAAGAATCTGCAGTGCGAAGGGTATAAGCGCAGTGGGCGTGAGCCTCGATCACTCCACACTAATCTCATCAATAAAAATAAACGCCTTCCCCCCGGCACCTGGATGCCAGTCGGGCAGGCGACCGTAATTGGTAGCCTGCACTTTTATATAGCGTGCCTTTTGTTTGTGAACGGCCGTAGTGAATTCCTTGATCTGTACCTTCTCATCCATTTCGGAAACGGTATTGTCAACCGACACCAGATGCTTGAATTTTTTTCCATCCGAAGAAACAAAAAACTCTACCTCTTTGGGCATAAAGATCCAGGCATTTACATCCTGTAAAAACTCCGCTCCCAAACGTGTGATGGATTGCGATGATCCCAGATCCACCACGGCTTCAAAATCCTGACCCTGGTAGCCTTGCCAGTTACCCTTTCTCCAGTTCACATCTCCGTGTATTCCGTCAATCAATGCTTCATCACCGCCTGCGGCATATTGGTTGCTATAGGTCGAATTGATTTTAACCGTCCACCAATTGGGGAACTTATGAAATACCGCCGTGCTTACTCCGCTGTGAACAGCACTGTCTTTGGGATCAAAAGCTATGGCCATCACCTGGGTGGTTTTATCCACATGAAAAGGCTCTTTGTATTTTTTATCGGTCTTGTCGGGGCGGGAACCGTCTCTGGTATAACGCACCACTCCGTTTTCATCTTTCTCTTCTATACTCACCTCATCACTGTTCCGAAAAAGAAAAGCCGTAGCGGAGATCACCGGAGCAGGGATGAAGTCGGTGTTTTTTCCTGCACCTGCTAATGGCTGGCATGCGCTCTTGGCTGCGTACTCGGTACCGGGTTTGGATCCCATTTCAAAATTGAGGGTCTCTCCGTTTATGATATCCTGATGAGCCAGCACCAGGGGATCGGAGGGCTGATGCGTAGAGGAGACGCTTTGTACATAATAATTATCATCACTCAAACCATTGGCATGAATGGTAAATTGTTTTCCGTTTTCCAGATGAATTTTAACCGAAGGAAACAAAGGAGCACCAATGGAATACATGGGACTGCCCGGTGTAACGGAATAAAAACCCATAGCGCTGAGTACATACCAGGCGCTCATCTGTCCGCAATCTTCATTGCCGATAAGGCCATCGGGAGTTGATTTATAAAACTGGGTCAGGATACGATGTATGATCTCCTGTGTTTTCCAGGGCTTACAACAATAGTTATAGAGATATGCAATGTGATGACTGGGCTCATTACCATGTGCATACTGACCGATCATGCCGCTGATATCCGCCTGATCACGTCCGGTGGTATGGGTATCGGCGGTAAAAAGAGAATCCAGTTTGGTGGCGAATTTTTCCTTGCCTCCCATCATCTCTATATAACGGGGAAAATCATGCAGCACAAAAAAGCTATACTGCCAGGAATTGGCTTCGGTATAATGATTGTTCACTTCGCGCGGATCAAAAGGATCCAGCCATCCTCCATTTTTGCGGGGACGCATAAAGCCTGTCTCACTGTCAAACACATTGCGGTAAAACTGGGAACGATGCAGGTATTCCTTTTGCACCTTTTCATTGTTTTGTAAAAAAGCCATGTTGGCTATGCACCAGTCGTCATAAGCATATTCCAGTGTTTTGGAAACCGATTCCGGTTCATCATCCACAGACAAGTATTCCTGCCTGCGATACACATCCAGCCCGTTTCTGTTTTCCATGGCACTTTTCTGCATCGCTTCCAGCGCCAGCTTGGGATCAAATCCTTTAATGCCCTTGATAGCTGCATCCGTAATAACCGATACCGCATGATAGCCGATCATACAATCCGTTTCGTTGGAGCTGAGTTCCCATACAGGCAATCGTCCACCCTGCTTATACTCGGCCAGGAAGGTCTGTATAAAATCCATCGTACGGTTTTGCTCGATGATGGTATACAAAGGATGTGCTCCACGAAAAGTATCCCATAACGAGAAGACAGAATAATAGACAAACCCTTTTGCCTTGTGTATCTTATTATCCCGGCCCCGGTACATGCTATCCACATCCATACTCAGATTGGGTTGTACCATGGTATGATAAAGAGCGGTATAAAACACCTTTAGCTTATCAGCATCGGGGCTGGTGACTTCTATACGACTGAGCTCTTCATCCCATGCCGCTGTCGCCTCTCTCCTCACCTGCTGGAAATCCCATCCGGGAATTTCGGCCTTCAGATTTTTACGCGCTCCCTCCATACTCACCGTAGAGATTCCCACTTTTACCAATATGCTGTCTCCGGCTTTTGTTTCAAACGTAAACACGCCTCCCCTGTCTTTTCCTCCTCCACTCTCTCCTTCTTTGGCATCGGCCTGTAACAAGGAAGTTTTAAATGGACGGGAGAACTCGAGTGAAAAATAAATATGCTGATCCTTGGCCCAGGCCTGACTGCGTCGCATGCCTTCTATATGCGTTTTGTCGAGTACTTCCAGGTGAGATTCCAGGGTCTTGTCGCGGTGATAGAGATCCACCACAATATTTCCCATGCCTGCTTTGGGGAAAATGTATTTATGAAACCCGGCACGAAGCGTCGTGGTAAGCTCCACCATGATTCCGCTTTTATCCAGCTTGACGGCATAATATCCGGGAGCAGCTTTTTCGTATTGATGCGAATAGGTAGAAGAATAGAGTTTATTATCCAGACTTGGTTCGCCCATACAAGGCATAAGCAGAATATCGCCATAATCGCTGCAACCGGTACCGCTCAGATGAGTATGAGAAAAACCCAGGATGGTGGAGTCGGCAAAATGATATCCGCTGCATCCGTCCCAGCTTCCATCGGCCCGGGTATCAGGACTCAGCTGTACCATACCAAACGGCAGGGTAGCGCCGGGATAGGTATGACCATGTCCGCCGGTGCCGATAAACGGATCTACGTATCGGGAAAAACCAGCACTTGCATTTTCTGCGTCAGGCGCATGATTCCGATGCTTGCACGAAGCGGTAAGCACCAAAATACCAAGAACCAGAAAGATACGATTGAACTTCATCCGGGTAAATTTACAACAATACCCGTACTGCCGAAAATGGGGTGTTTATTAGCCCAATCCTTGCCAACCAGGAGGCATAATTCTTAAAAACTCCAAATTTTAAACACTTAATTTTAAACGCTCAAGTACATAGACTTAAACATTTAGAGTTTAGCGTTTAAAATTTAAAATTATTTGAATTCGTCCCTGGTTTAAGCTACTGTTTGTGCCTATACATGGGGCTCATGTACAATACATAAACAAATACCTTACTCCTGGGTTGGCGCGGATGTGACGGGCTGCTCGTGCGTCGGCTCATCCGTGCCTATTAATAGGTCCTATATACGATACATTAAATATCTTTGGTTGATTAACCTGCAATACCATGTACGCGCTTGAAATATGTTGTTATTCCGATACCAGTGTAAGGCTTGCTGCCACAAACGGAGCAGACAGGGCGGAGCTTTGCGGACCCGGTGCCGGCGGTACCACCCCCGATGAAGCAACGATACGTACGTGTCGCTCTATCCCTGGTATAAAACTTCATATCCTCATACGACCCCGCACCGGTGATTTCTGTTATTCGGAAACGGAATTTGAACAGATGAAAGATTCCGTTCTTTTTGCCAGACAGCTGAGAGCCGATGGTGTGGTATTCGGTATCCTGAACCCCGACGGCACCGTGGATATAAACCGTAACCGCACTCTTGCTGCATTGGCGGCTCCCATGGATACCACATTTCATAAAGCTTTTGATGAGTGTAAAGACCTGTTCCAGGCATTGGATGCCATCAGCGATTGTGGCATACACCGCATCCTTACTTCGGGCGGACATCCTACCGCATTGGCAGGTATTGATACCATCGCTCAGCTGATTGCATACGCTAAAGGAAAAATAAAAATCATGGCCGGAGGAGGGATACGCTCCAATGTCATACATAGGTTTCAGATTCCCGGTCTGCACGAATTACACTCTTCTGCTATCCTGAACGGTAATATAGCTGATGAAAAAGAAATACAAATGCAGGTGAGCTCCATGCAGAACTTTAAAAAATCATGACAAGGCACGCGCTCCTTCTGTTTTTGTTGTGCATCAGCACCGTCTGTCTTTCCCAGCATCAGGGCATGATAGATCTGCCCGTTACTTCCTGGAAATTTTCGGAAGCGGGTAAACAGGATTGGAAACCGGCAACAGTGCCCGGCAATATCCACCTCGATTTGCTCAACAACAAACTCATTGCCGATCCCACCTACGGAGATAATTTTAAAAAATGTGAATGGGTAGAAAAAAAGGATTGGGAATATACCGCCTCCCTTCCTATGGATACCATACATAAAGAAGAGCTGGCGGGTGCCAATGCCGAACTGGTATTCGAAAGTCTGGATACCTATGCCGATATTTTTCTGAACGACTCCCTCGTGCTGAAAACAGATAATATGTTCCGTTCTTATTCCCTGCGCATTGAGCAATTGATGAAACCGGGGACTAACCAACTCCGTATTCTGTTTCATTCGGCACCGGACTATATCCGTCCTCAATGTGCCGCTGCCGGAATCCGCTTTCCTGCCGATAACGACAGCACCGCTCCCTTTACCCGGAAATCTCCTGTTCAATATGGCTGGGATTTTGCTCCCCGTATGATTACCTGCGGTATTCGTAAACGAGTACACCTCCGTTACTGGCACGACTTTATCATCCGCGATGTGCATGTCATTCGAAATACGCTCAGCCCCACACAAGCCTTGATGACAGCAGAGATAACCATTGCCTCATCGGTAACGGATTCTGTGCATCTGAGTCTGGAAACATATGGAAGCGGAAAAACGGTGTTGCTGGTGCCCGGTACTAATGTCTTCCGTCTTCCTTTTCGCATGGCTCATCCAAGGCTCTGGTGGCCTGCAGGAATGGGTGAACCCTACTTATATGAATTGCAGGCCCAGGCCTGGAACACCGGCAACAAATCTTCTCACCGTGTCTCTTTCGGATTACGAACGGTAGAACTCATCAACCAACCCGACTCCACCGGCCAGCCTTTTTATATCCGTGTAAACGGTGAACCTTTATATATCCGAGGAGCTAATCTGGTGCCTCCTCCCCTGCTTCAGAAGAAAGCAGATTTTGACAATACCATCCAGTCCCTCATGAGCGACTGTCAGCTTAATCTCGTTCGCATCTGGGGTGGCGGTATGTATGGGGATGATGATTTTTATATGTATGCCGATCAGAACGGGATCCTGGTATGGCAGGATTTTATGTTCAGTGGCACCATGTATCCCGGCGATTCCCTTTTTCTGAAAAATGTAAAAGCCGAAGCCATTGATAATATCATCCGTCTCCGAAATCACCCGTCCCTTGCTTTGTGGTGCGGCAACAACGAAATAGAGGTAGCCTGGAAAAACTGGGGCTGGCAAAAAACATTTCACTATTCACCACTCGATAGTCTGAAACTCCTCGTAGCCTATAACAGCCTCTTTAAAGAACTGCTCCCGAATACCCTTGCAACACTCGACAGCTCCCGTCCATATTTTTCGTCCAGTCCTCAAAGCAACTGGGGCAAGGCCGATGATTTTACCAAAGGTGATAATCACTACTGGGGTGTATGGCATGGGGAAGAACCATTCTCGTCGTACAATACCCATGTAGGACGATTCATGAGCGAGTTCGGTTTTCCTTCTTTCCCATCCCTCAGCAGCATCAGGCATTTTGACGGGGAACAAAATCTGGAAATGAATTCTGCGGTGATGAAAGCGCATCAGTTCAGCTACAAAGGAAATACGCTCATTGGTAAATACATGGATCTCTATTACCGCAAACCCAAGGATTTTGAATCCTTTGTCTATGTGAGTCAGCTATTACAGGCCGAAGGCATGAAGACAGCCATTGAATCACAACGCCTGAAAAAACCTTTTTGCATGGGTTCTGTTTTCTGGCAGCTCAATGATTACTGGCCTTCTGTTTCCTGGAGCGCTATCGACTATTATGGGGAACAAAAAGCCGCTTTCTTTTTTATCCGCCAGGCTTTCGATCCTTCTATCCTGAGTGCTCATGTAGAGAACGGGCAATTGAAAATCTATATCGCTACAGAAAGCAACAAACCGCATCAGACCGAATTACTCCTGCAGCTATGCGATTTGCATGGAGAACATAAAACTGAAATCCGCAAAGCCGTAAAGTGGAAAGGCACGATATCGGAAAAGATATTCAGCCAGCTGCTTCAATCCGGCAACCCAGAAAAGAATACCAAAAGCACCGGACTGCTGGATGGTTATGACAAGACCGATTGTGTGCTCTCTTGCCGTGTACAAACCGGGAAGGATTCTTTTGCATCGGCTGTCGTATACTTTACCGAACCCAAAAATCTACAGCTTACACAACCCCTCATTCATTCCGAAATAAAAAAGGAAGATGATCATTATATCATGAAGCTGAAAAGCGATGTGCTGGCCAAAAATGTTTTCATCAGCACCGCCGAAAGCAATGCCATCAATCCCACGGATAATTATTTCGACTTACTGCCCGGCATAGAAAAATCAATTCTGATTTATTCCGATCTCACAGAGGAGAAACTGAATAAGGCGGTTGTGATAAGGAGTCTTTGGGATACGTATACCTCCCTTACCACCCACTAGCCACCCCCTTCGCAGATCCTTCGTCCTGCCGCACTATCCTTCGCTTCACTCAGGATGACAACCGTGTCGTGTCATCCTGAACAGAAGGGAGAGGCCGAGCGCAGCGTGAAGGATCTGCAGGGCGCAGGCATTGAGCGCAGCGTGCGTAAGCCTCCCTACCACCCCACTAGCCACCCCTTCGCAGATCCTTCGCTCCCTGCACAAGCTACCCTTCGCTCAGGATGACCACGGCGACTCCTATTTTACTTCATAAAATAATCCGAATCAACCAGCTTATTCCCCCCATCATCATACACAGCATAATTGAATCCTTTCTGTACGGCATACGCTCCCGCCTCTCCGTTTTTGTTTAAGGCCAGAAAACCCACTTGTATGTCTTTGTAATTCGGATTTTTTAGTGTCAGTCGTTTTATCGCTTCCCGGCAGGCATTATCGGGAGTCATTCCCTGACGCATGAGCTCTACCACCAGAAAGCTGCCGCAGATCTTTATCACCGCTTCCCCTACTCCGGTGGCACAAGCTGCTCCCACTTCATTATCCACATACATACCGGCTCCGATGATGGGGGAATCGCCCACCCGTCCATGCATTTTATAGGCGAGACCGCTGGTGGTACAGGAGCCGCTCAGATTCCCTTCTTCATCCATGGCAATCATTCCGATGGTATCGTGATTCTCTATATTCGCTACCGGTTTATAGTCTGTTTTTTTAAGCCATTCCTTCCAGGCTTTCTCGCTCGTCTCGCTTAGTTTGTCAGGTTCTTTCTTAAATCCCTGAGCCAGGGCAAAACGCAGAGCCCCCTCTCCCACCAGCATCACATGAGGCGTTTTTTCCATCACCATCCTGGCCACCGATACCGGGTGTTTGATATGTTGCAAAAAAGCCACCGATCCGCATTCTCCTTTTTCGTTCATGATGGAAGCGTCCAGGGTTACTTTGCCATCCCTGTCGGGCAGGCCACCGAGACCAACGCTGTGGTTTGTAAAATCGGCTTCGGTTACATTCACTCCTTTTTCTACGGCGTCCAGGGCCTTTCCTTTTGCGGATAATACTTTCCAGGCTCCTTCATTGGCAGCCATCCCGTGATTCCAGGTAGAAAGCACAATGGGTTTGCGGACAATGGAAGATGATTTTTCTTTTGCTGCGCTTATTCTCGGGAGACCTGTTAGTACAGCGGCTCCGGCAAGAGCGGTGGATTGGATAAATTTTCTGCGGCTTGTCATGGTGTAGTAGATGGGTGAAGAAATACCTTGGCATAATGCACCTGCATCTTATCCAGCAGGATGGTATGTTGTTTAAGACGTTTTACAAAGTCTGGATAATTTTTCTTTTTTAAAGGGGTCCACAATGCTTCCGAAAGCGCACACATACGGGGAACAGACATATATTCCACTTGCGGAAAGCTGGTAATGTATTCGGTCCATACATTGCCTTGCGCTCCGATTATATATTGACGAGCGGTAGCTTGTTGTGCCGCCGGTAATACCGGAATGGGTTCAAAGGCATATACGGCATCCAAAGGATTATATCCTCCTATGGCAAGCGGCTCGTTCTTTCTGTCCTTGCTTTGATAATGATCAAAATAACAGGGTTTACCCGGGGTCATGATTACCTGATGTTTGAGTTCCATGGCTTTGATCCCTCCTTTGATTCCTCTCCAGCTCATGACGGTGGCATTGGGCGCCAGTCCCCCTTCCAGTATTTCATCCCAGCCTATGATCTGTTTTCCTTTGCTGTTCAGATACTTTTCTATCCTTCGTATAAAATAACTCTGCAGTTCGTTCTCATCCTTCAGATGTTCCTTTTTCATCAGAGCCTGACAATTCGTACAGGTCTTCCAGCGTTTCTTGGAACATTCATCACCGCCTATGTGAATATAAGGAGCGGGAAACAAAACCATCACCTCATCGAGGATCTTTTCCAGAAACACAAAGGTGGAATCTTTGGGACAATACACCTCATCAAATGCTCCCCAGGTGGTGGCCACAGGAAAGGGTCCTCCGGTGCAGGAGTATTGAGGATAGGCTGCCAGCGCGGCTTGTGCGTGACCAGGCATTTCTATCTCGGGTATCACCGTGATGTGTCGTGCGGTGGCATAGGCCACTACTTCCTTAATATCTTCCTGGGTATAAAACCCTCCGTATGGTTTGCCATCATAGCGAGCTGTATCGGAAGGTTTACCGATCACGGTTTCTTTCCGTATTGATCCTATGCTTGTCAGTTTCGGAAACTGTTTGATCTCTATCCTCCATCCCTGATCATCGGTGAGGTGCCAATGAAACACATTGAATTTGTACAGAGCCAGCTCATCGAGGTAACGCTCCACTTCTTCCTTGGTAAAGAAATGCCGGCACACATCCAGATGCATCCCTCTCCAGGAGAAAGCCGGCTGATCATTGATATACAAGGCCGGCACTGCCGTGTTAACGCCTATCAGTTGCACCAGGGTTTGCAAACCATGAAATACACCTTCGGGCAGACCGGTAAGCTCGATATCCTTGCGTGCTACACGCAGCACATAGGATTCGGGAAACGTGTTCCGGTTGCCTTCATGTCCGTGAAATACGTTTATATAATTATGTTCCGGTTTATGTGTACTGATGGGCAGCTCATAACCAAGCAGTTTTTGCAACTGAATATTGAATACCGACAGCTCGCCGGGAAATTCATTCAGGCTGTCTACCAATATGGTTTCTTTATTCAGGTTAAAAAAACCGGTATCTGTTTTCATCTCTTTGGGCAAAGGGATGATGGCTGCTACACTTTTTTGTGCGTTGGCATAGCCGCAGGATAAACAAAACAGAAACAGAAAAATACTTCTCATTTTTCTTAACGGAATTGGTAGGGCACTCCTTCACTTACTTGGGTAAGCAGATCGGGACTGGCATCGGTAGCAATGGCACGTCCTTCTACAACCGGTGCCACAGGCGAAAATTTGGCTAAGTATCCTTTCAACACATCGTGAAGCAAAATTCCCCCTCGTGCCGGGTTATGCACATCCATCATGCGGCAAAGCATGGAGTCTGGATCTCCTTCACGTTCACACGCAGCCATTGAATATGTTTTCGCAGGATCCAGCATCTCTCCTTTTATTTTCACCGTCTGAACCCGTTCTCCCTTTTTCTTGTTAATCGTAAATGTTACCTGCATGCCCTGGAAACGGATAAACCATCCTCCAAAACGTTTCGTGGCATCTTTGGCAAATACATTTTCCAGCTCCTTCTCCAGCCAATCCAGCACCTGCTTACCGGTTACATCAGCTGTTTTTACTTCCGAATTCACCGGCAACATACTCCATAGGTATTCGTTGGTAATATCAGCCAGCCCTGTTGCAGGATCGGGCACCAAAGGGGGACAAAAACGGAATCCGTTCGATACCACAAAATCTGTCTTCATTTTCCATATCACCGCATCGGTAATGAGATTATCCATGGGTGTTTCGATGATATAATATCTTACCAGCGGTGTTTTTGTCTGACCTATTACCGTGCTCAACTCTTTCTGATAGGGTTTTTTAATCGACTCCACCAGATGTTTCATCTCTTCATCTTCCTTGTATTTTTCCGGATCCACATCAATGAGTTCGTAATGCTCATCCTTTATTTTTCCGTCTTCTATTACGATGTCCAGCTTTCCTACAAAAGAAGCAAAGGCTCCCGGTTCGGTTATCTTGCTGTATTTACCATGCAACGGCTCACGGATGCGTTCATGGGTATCGGCACCGAGTATATAATCCACGCCTTCGGCACAAGGTTCATTGGCCAGATTCAGCTGCTGCGCAAGACCCATGTGTGAAACAACAAATACCATCGTACATCCTTTTTCCTCCCTGAGTATTTTCACATATTTCTGAAGATCTTCTTCGGGCTTTGTAAACCTGATTCCTTTTGAATAGGCGGGCGACTGCCTTATAGGGGTGAGCGGATCGTTATACCCGATAAAGCCGATGCGGGTATTTCCAAAAGAAAAAACCTGATAGGGTGGAAACATCGTACCCTGTTCCGTATCATCGTTATTAAACATATTGGCACACACCTTAGCGGCATGATACTCGCCCATGTTACGTTGCAAGATCTTTTTTCCGTACACCACTTCCCAGTTACCCGGCAATACCAGATCATACTTCAACTTATCCATCAATGGCATCATGGCATGACCTTGGGTAAGCGAGGTGATGCCGCTGCCCTGAAAACAATCACCTCCATCGAGCAAGAGTGTATTGGAAGGATTTTGACTGCGTAGTTCTTTAATGAGTGTTTGAAGCGTAGCAAAGCCTCCTCTTTTTTTATAGGCGGCTTTCCCATTCTCCCAGAAAAACTCATCGTGAATATCCAGCTGTCCGTGTATATCCGATGTATGCAGGAGGGTGATGCGTTGTGCCTTGCCATTTTGCACTGCCGGGTTTTTAATCATTTCATTGATCCTGCCCTTATCCTGCAGCCACCAGGGTATAGCGGGACTTATCCCCATGCCTATCCCTGCAAATCCTGCATATTTTATAAAGTTTCTCCGGCCCAGATTATGAGCCTGCTTTATTTCCTCCACACCATCCGGCAATTCTGTATGATGTGCACCACACGTACAACCCGGTTTATCACATTCCTGTTTTGCCATTTTTGTTTTTTTATTGCTTCCTGCCGCTTGTTGTTCGCTCTCCGCTCTGTTTCTCGCTCTGCTCTTCCTGCCTCCTGCCGCTATTTTCTGCCTCCTGCCCCTGTTTCTTCACCCACGTCTTAATAGGTGCATAAGGACCATACTTATGCTGCTCTTCACTAAATGGATCCACATAAGGACCGAAAGGATTGTCTATGGGCTTAGCTGCCAAACGAGGCCAGTCTTTATCAATCTTACCGGAAGGCCGGGGTTGGGAATTCACATAAGCAGCCACATCCCAGGCTTCCTCATTACTCAACTGAGGAGTTTCTTTACTGGCACCCCAGGGCATATTATTTTTTACATATCCGGCAAAGCGTGTGAGCCTGTATAATCCTGCTCCTGTATTATAGCTGTGTGCTCCCCACAACGGCGGATATTGATACGCAATACCGTCTGCGTTCTTCTTGCCTTGTCCGTCTGTTCCGTGACAGGAAATACATTTCGCATTAAATATATTCTTCCCTTTTTCCGCATCTGCCGGACGATCCAGCATGGCAATATCTTCTATTCCGCATCCTGCCGGTTTGGCGCCTTTCTTCACTCCCGTTCCCAGCCAGTGCATATAAGCCAGGATAGCTTTCATTTCTTTGGATGTGGTATCCACGGCTTTCCCATTCAGGCTGCGTTCAAAACAATCGTTGACCCGTTTGGAAATGCTTTCTGTTTTTCCCGACCGCTCCCTGAACTTTGGATAAGTAGATGACACTCCGCTGTAATTATTTCCGAATGGTTTGGTGCCTGCATCCAGATGGCAGTTCTGACAGTTCATTCCGTTGGTGCTATGTGACACACTTCCCTCCGGTCCGAAATAACGCGCAGTATTGGCAATCAAATCTCTTCCATAACGGATCTGTTTTCCTTCTTCATCGGCTTTAATCGCCATCGTATCCGGCGCCGTCCACACTTTGGGGGCAATGACTACAGGAGATACCGGAGGTGAAAAAGCATCAGCGCTACGCTCTGTTCTTTCCGCTTCCAGATGCGGAGTGCCGAATACCAGCGTATAAATCAACCCTCCTATTATCAATAACAATACAATCACCAACATCAGCAAGCGGTGAATAACGGAAGCAAGATGGTGGTCCTTACCCGGATCAGGTGTTTTCATATTAACTGTTTGCGGGTTGATGTTTATTCCAGATGAGGGAAGCGGCACCCAATATAGCCGCATCATTTTCGGCAAGCTGCGATAAACCCAGTTTTACTTTGTTTTTATAGATATGAAGCAGATTGGCTTTCAGACTTTTTCGTGTAGGTTGCAGGATCCGCTCTCCCGCTTGTGCCAGGCCTCCGAATAAAAAGATATGCGAGGGACTCGTATAGGCTACACTGTTGGCCAGAGCCAGTCCCAGTAATGCACCGGTATACTTAAATGACTCGATTGCGAAAACATCCCCCTCCTCTGCCAGATCAAAAATAGACTTCGCATCAATCTCGGGATGATCTTTCCGGCCCGACTTTTCCAGAAATGTTTTTCGGATTCCGGTAGCCGAGCAGTATGTTTCCAGACATCCTTTGCGTCCGCAGCCACAAAGTCGTCCGTCGGGAATCAGGATCACATGACCCATTTCGCCTGCCATGCCGTCGTGACCGTATACCAGTTGTCCGTTCACCACAATACCACTACCCAGGCCGGTGCCCAGCGTTACAAACAAAAAATCCTTTAATCCTTTTGCTGCACCAAAAAGCATTTCGCCCAGGGCTCCTGCATTGGCGTCATTGGTAAGAACAGCTTCCAGTTGCAGGTGTTTGGTAAAATAAGAAACCAGGGGAATCACTCCGCTCCATTTCAGATTGGGAGCATGTTCAATACAACCCGAATAATAATTTGCGCTGGGAGCTCCGATGCCGAAGCCCATGAGTGTTGCATTTCCATGCTGCGCACAAAGCGCAACCGTTTTTTCGCATACGGCTTTAACAAGATCTTCGGCCGCATCAAATCCAGCAGTGAGTATGGAAGCGCGGCCGGCTATGCCACCCTGCTCATCCACCAAGCCGATCACCGTATTGGTGCCGCCTATATCAATACCTGCTGCAAACCTTTTTCCCATTACTTACCTGCTATATTATTAATGCCTGAACAAACTAAACATGATAGACCGCAGATTGTCATGATATTCATGATTTATTCTGATCTGTTCCTGAAATTTCGAAATCATGATTTATCATAAAAATCATGATGATCAGCGGTCTATTATTAATTCAATCGCCAGTTACTAATCCATCTCCGGATGTGTTGCATCCATCGATGCATCATAATCGATTCCTTGTCTTTTCAATACCGACTTTACTCTCCATCCATAAAAAGCCAGATAGGCAAAACAAATAACGGGAACGATATACGAGTAATGAATCCCCACCTTGCTATCGGCCAGACTTCCCTGCAATGGAGGAATAATAGCTCCACCCAATATCATCATGATCAGAAAGGCCGACCCCTGACTCGTATATTTACCAAGCCCGGCGATAGACAACGAAAAAATACAAGGCCACATCACCGAACAAAATAATCCTCCGCTCAGAAAAGCAAAAGTGGATACGATACCGGTAGTGGATAAACCAATTATCATGGCCACCATAGCCATGGATGCAAACAGGATGAGTGTACGCGCCGGCTTTTCGGCAGCGAGAAAAAAGCCTGCCACCAATACAGCTACACAACCCAGATAAGGAAGTAATCCGCTTACCTCATTGCCCCGGATGATATTCACACCCAGTATCACTCCGAAAGCAAGCAGCGGAACCAATAACGTGAGCACTACCTTGAGCAGCCCTTTGGGTTTGAATACCGTGATGGCTCCCACCCAGCGTCCTATCATAAGACTGCCCCAGTATAAAGAAGCATACTGATCGATATGCGCTCCGTCAATACTTCCGAACTCCGGTGTTTTGAGCAAAGCTCCCAGATTACTTTGTGTAGTAACCTCCACACCCACATACACAAAAATGGCAATCATGCCCAGCACCAGCTGTGGGTATTGCATGGCTCCCCACCCTTCTCCGTTTTTACCGGCGAGTACTAAGGAACCTATCAGGATCACCATCACCCCTGCCAGACAAGCTCCCAACAGCCATACCCTGTTTACATCGGTAACAAAACCGGTAACGATTACAGCTACTAACAAAGCCGTAAGCAGGAACAAAGCCTTCGTAGCCTTATTTGTTTTCCCGAATTTTTCATCGGTGGTCACTTCAGGCAAGCGACTGAATGCAAAGATCAATACCACCAGCAGGAATACACCGGCCAGAATCAGATAAAGCTGATCGATGGATCCTATATCCGCTTTGGCAGCTCCGGCTATGCTGCCAAACAAAAACAAACTCACAATGAGCGGCCCCAATGTAGTACCGAATGAGTTGACTCCTCCGCCCAGATTCAGGCGGTGAGCACCCGTGGCAGGATCGCCCAGCGCAATGACAAAAGGATTGGCAGCAGTTTGCTGCATGGAAAAACCAAGGGCTATAAGAAAGAACGCTCCCAGGATAAGTGCAAAAGAACCGCTGTGCACAGCCGATATCATAGCCAGCGCCCCGAGAATGGAAATAATGAGACCGTAGATAATGCCTTTACGATAACCGATCCGGTTAAGCACATCAGCTCCGTTGGCAACAGAACTCAGGTAAAGAATAAATGATCCGATGAAATACGCTCCGTAAAAAGCGCTGTCGATAAGTTGAGACTCCATCTGGCTGAGATGGAAATGTCCTTTACAAAAAGGAATGAAGATGCTGTTGGAAGCCGCCAGGAAACCCCAGAAAAAAAAGACGGAGATAAGGGTATATAAGGAAGAACGGGAATACTTGTTTTTGTTTGTTGTTTCGTCTAAAGCCATAAGGTCACCGGAAATTGATTGGCGAAAAATAGCCAATTATCTCTTTCCTGGCTATACCGGAAACAGCTTATTATAAGCAATCGTATTTGAAAAGTAATACGGCCCTCCGGCAACGGATCAGTGTACGATCAGCAAACGCAGTACACTGCTGCTGCCGTTATGCTGTACCCTGACGAAATAGGTACCTACAGGAACATCGGCACAGGAGAAATGAACGGTGTTGAAGCCTTCCTGAAATTCCTGATCGGCCATACGGCGTATGGTGCGTCCGCTGATATCAGTCAGGTCCATCGTTACCCTTCCCATGGAAGGAAGTGAAAACTGCAGATTCACCTCTTCCCTGGAAGGATTAGGGTAAAGACTGAATTGCAGATCGGAAACAGAAGAAGAAGTGATACCGGTAGAAACCGTATTGCCGTCAAAGAATTTCAGTATCCGTGCCATCATCGTATCACGGCGGGAAGCAGGATAAATAGTTTCAAACGGGAAACAGAGATAAACCAGTTTACCGGCCACCGTGCCAGAAGGGAATAAGCCAGCATAATGAAGCCCGGCAAGGTCCGTAACAGCTGTTGCATAATGCAGATCGCCCACACCGCCATTCATCGGCACCACCACATCGGGATAAGCTACATTATAAGTGCCGTGTGTACCGTTATCAAACGTAATGGTATCGGTAATCGGATAAATGGTAGAAGGCATAGCCGCGCTGAAAGAAGAATAATAGGTAGATGAAAGTCCTCCCGGATCATCAGCCGTATACGATGCTTTCAGGTAGTTATTGAAAAAAGATTTATCCGACGTAGAACCGTTCTTATCCAGATCCCATGCAATCTCCGAACCGGAAACAAATAAATGTCCTCCCTGCTCCAGATAAGCCGATACAAGACCTTGCTCTTGTGTATTAAACGTACGGTTGGCAGTACTTTCTTCTCCCATAATATAATCTACCGTATGATAGGTGTTCAGGCTCACCAACCCGTTGCTTACACCAAGCCGTGTAGCCGATGAAATAACCCGACCGTTATTATGAAAACTCTGTCCGTGCTGGATCACATAATTATAGTTATTACCCGTTATGACACGATCGAAGCTATAAACCATCAGCACGCTATCCGGAGGTGTGCCGGTAGAAGCAGCCAGCAGTTCGGAAACAGGAGAGACAAGGGTGCTTACAGAATTATATCCCGCCATTTTGATAAAGTAAACCGTATTGGCTGCAAGACCGTTAAGTACCAATGACGACTTGGGCAAGGTAACCGGTGCGGCAAACGTAACACCATCGGTACTGGAATAAACCTGATAGTGGGTTGCATTGGTATCGTTAGTCACCAGAATACGGACCGAACCTGCTCCATTGCACAACACAGCAAATGAAACAGGAGTAATGGGTGTTGGGGTGCCGAAGCTATACGGATACTGTGGCTGGGAGATCACGCCTTCATCACTCAACAAAGGATTCAACGTGGAACTTTCCAGAATGGATTTCACGGTGGTTGGATTACCGTTGTATATCACACTGTCCTGTACAAGGCGGATTCCATGACTGTAATCCATATACGTATCGGCATGCACGTTGGTCATCGGTTGTATAGGATTTCCAACAGAACGGTGCCATCCGTATATCACCACCCGGTTTGCCGTGGTATAAATCATATTGCTGATCACCACATCTTTTTTATCACCTCCTACCAATTGTCCTAGCGGATGTGCCGCCAGTACAGAATCTCTTTGTTTACGAACCGAATCGTTATAGGCAATAAAAACCGGCACGGTACTCATATAAGAAGAAGGAGGAATAGGCTGAGGAATAAGACGCACCGTAGTGGTGGCATAAATATCGTTCACCATTTTACGGGTAGGAAGTGTACATCCTGTTATATCTGCAATATGTGTAGCCAGCATGGGGCTCATGGGGCAGAGGAAATAATCCGAATCACATCCTACAGCCAGGTAATCGGGAATAACATAATAGGTTACGGATTGAGGAACACCGGAAATGGTAGCGGAAGAAGTAACCGGTACCAGATGGCGATAAAAGTTGGGGACATTCCCATTGCTGATCTCGGTAAAGATCTGATTCTCTCTTGATGTCAGACTGAGCGAAGCCGAGCTGATAGAGGCCGAAAACTGAGTCCCGTTCATAGCTGTAACATTACGAGCCGGGAGATTCAGGATCTGAGACGAAAGCAAAAAACAATTGCCTGCGATCAGCAAAGTGAGAAAATAGCGTAGCATGGGAGTGATTTGTATGCCAAATATATCGAAATCCCTTTATTCTCCAATGTCCTGAATGGTTATCTTTGGCCCATGCAAATGCTCCACCCCCTTTATTGGAAAGATTATGAACTCATCGATGCCGGTAATTTCGAAAAGCTGGAACGGTTTGGCAGTTATATAACAATCCGTCCGGAGCCACAGGCTGTATGGGATCGTTCCTTATCGTTGAAGGAGTGGGAACAGAAGGCGCATGTGCGTTTTGTTTCCAAATCCAGCTCCTCCGGAGAATGGAAGATGCTTCGTAAAATGCCGGAGCAGTGGCAGATACGCTATGCGATGGGAGGAAAAGATCCTGCTATCCGTTTCCGCCTGGGATTAACAGCTTTTAAACATGTGGGTGTTTTCCCCGAACAGGCTACCAACTGGGAATATATATATGAAAATATAAGCAAGATAAAATCACAAAGCCGCGGTGAAGCGCCCAAATTCCTGAATCTGTTTGCCTATACCGGTGGTGCATCTCTTGCTGCCAAAGCAGCGGGAGCCGATGTGACCCATGTGGATTCTATCCGTCAGGTAGTGAGCTGGGCCAGAGAAAATATGGAGCTTTCGGGATTGGATAATATGCGCTGGGTGGTGGAAGATGCTCTTAAATTTGTGAAACGCGAACAGAAACGCGGAAATAAATACCACGGAATTATTCTCGATCCTCCTGCTTTTGGTCATGGCCCCAACGGAGAAAAATGGAAGCTGGAAGACAATATCAATGAAATGATAAAGGGCGTGCTCGATCTCCTGGACCCCAAAACACATTTTCTTATTCTGAATGCCTATTCACTGGGCTTCTCTTCTCTGATTATCGAAAACCTGCTTCATCCCATGGCAAAAAACAAACTGGAAACCGGCGAGCTTTTTCTGCAGGCTACAGCAGGTTGCAAGTTGCCATTAGGGGTGTTTGGGAGGTTTAGGAGTTTTTAGTCTCGCCTTTCCTGCCCACTGGCCACCACCGTGGTCATCCTGAACAGAAGGGAAAGCCAGAGCGTGGCGTGAAGGATCTGCAGCGCGCAGGCAATGAGGGCAGTGTGCGAGAGCCTCCCTTACCATCCCACGGGCCACCCCTTCGCAGATCCTTCGTCCTAACCCACAAGCCAGCCCTTCACTCAGGATGACCACGTATTCATTCTCATTCCTTCCTTCTCCAAAATTCCCCAGGGGGCCAGTCCATCACTTTTGAATTCAAGAACAGCCATCGCGGGTTTTCCTTGTTTATCAGTTCCGTCTTCTTCTTTCGTGTCATTCTCTTGATTTCCTTTTCTCTAAAAATTGATTCCATTGGGTTTTTGAAAATTTCGTAATAGAGTAAATAATGACATTTATACCTTCCTGCAAATGTTTCTTGATTACCGGAATTGAAATAATGATCTGCCAATCGCTGTTCAATGTTGTTTGTCATTCCTATGTATAACACGGTTCTCGATTTATTCGTGATGATATAGGTATAATATTGCCGAATACGCATAAAACAAACATACGTTTGAGATAGGGGTATCTCGAAAACTAATAAGAGGGCATTTTAAGGAACCGGAGAGCAGTCACCGTGGTCATCCTGAACGAAGGGGAGCCAGAGCGTGGCGTGAAGGATCTGCAGCGCGCAGGCAATGAGGGCAGTGTGCGAGAGCCTCCCTTACCATCCCACGGGCCACCCCTTCGCAGATCCTTCGTCCTAACCCACAAGCCAGCCCTTCACTCAGGATGACCACG
>Ga0206962_1120_pt1 | contig 26248 bp, 27 predicted proteins | sample Alteio_BWOrgHeat_27_FD_153241 | JGI IMG/M metagenome (GOLD analysis project Ga0206962, IMG submission 153241) | Enriched cells from forest soil in Barre Woods Harvard Forest LTER site, Petersham, Massachusetts, United States -... | ecosystem: Environmental > Terrestrial > Soil > Temperate forest >...
CAAACTCATTTAGAAAAGTGGTACCCATTAGATAAAAATGATGTAATATATTCACCTGAAATACAAATTATAAAAGATTCAAAGAATAAGCTTTTGAGTCAAGAGATAATAGATAAAGGTATAATATCGTTGATCTGTGTAGCGGCTTTAAGGCGGCCTAGATTGAAGAATGGACTTTATTATGATGATGATAGAGAGCTAATGTTTAAAAAGATAGAAAGTATATTTAAAATAGGGATTAGTCAGGGCCATGACACTTTAGTTTTGGGAGCATTGGGATGCGGGGTCTTTTTGAACCCTCCGAATGAAGTTGTGAAGATATATAAGAAATGTACTGATCTTTATGGCAAATATTTTAAGAAAATTGGATTCGCTATTTTGATTGTGAAAAGCTCTGACCATGAAAATTTTAATTTATTCAATAAACAGTATTCGGTCTGATAATAAGATCACAAAAAATCATCATGTCTAACTTTCTTAGTTATACTTGGATTATTTAAACTATCTAACATCTTTAATTTGGTCAAACCATTAATACCTATATCTGTGATCCCTGAACAGTCTTTTATAACTAAAATCTGTAAAGGCATGTTGTGAATACCTATATCTGTTATCATCATGTTGTTCGATGCATTAAGAAATTCTAAAGACATGTCCTTAATACTAAGATCAGTTATCATTGGATTAAATTCTGTATTAAGCTTAATAAGTTTTTTATTCATTAATCCTTTATCACTAATTTTTTGATTATATCTTACACTTAAGAATCTCAAAGAAGTCATACGCATAATTCCTAAATCACTGATTAATGATTTATTTGAGTTAGCCCCAAGATGAATAAGCTTTAGATCTTTAATACCTTCATCAGTGATTATACAGTTACCGCTCATAACTAGGTCCGTTAATAATGACAAACGTTTTATAGCTTTATCGGTTATGTTATTATATCCAATCCATATTTTTTTAAGAGAGGTTAAATGTTCAAGACCATAATCTGTTATATTTGGACCGACATATAATGTTTCTAAATTTACTAATCCTCTTATACCTACATCAGTGATTTTGTCATTAAAATTTATATCTAATACTTTTAAGGATATCATGTTTTTAATGGAACTATCAGTGATCTTAGTATTTAATCCTATGTACAGTTCAACTAAATTCAATTCATTAACTGAATTATCAGTAATCTGATTAGTGTTTGATGCATAGAGTATTTTAAGTGTTTTCTTTAAATTATAAATGGATATATCTGTAATTTTTGTATTTCTGGATACATTTAATAATTCTATATTCAGGTCCTTGATTCCTTCATTACTAATTAGATTCTCATTACCATAAATATATAATTCTTTCAACTTAGTTAAACCTTTTATTCCGTCATTACTGATGTTTGAAGAAGTTAACATTAGTTTTCGAATAGGTAAATCTTTCAGACAACGGTCAGTAACTACAATGTTTGAATGTAAGTTTAATTGTTCCAAATGTTTGTATTGTTTTATAACTATGTCAGATAACCTACATCGATAAATCCGACTTATATTATATAGGTCTGTAATGTTGAAGAATTGATAAAAGTATTTGCATGTCTTTCTCAGCCTCAATTGCGAAAGGATATCCAGTTTATTGAAAATTAGACCAATCACATCTTTCCCTAATAAGCTTAAATTCATATTGGCATATTTTCTTAATTATATTTATAATAAAGAAAGATAGAGAATCAATTAATCAATTTTTATAAGTAATATCTATAAAGTAATAAAATAATGATTAATTATGATGAAGCTCCAAAGTCACAAAGAGCAAGGCAACTCCAATGCTGCCCATGGACAGAGTGCAACTTTCACTGAGAGCAATGTCTGAAACTATCCCAAGGGTTGTCAGATGTCTTGCCTTCCTTTCGGCCTGATCTGTCTCAGAATTTGTGATGCTTCGGTAAGCTCTGTGGCCAGCTTTGGCTACAAAGTATAGACCAGCGAAGAGAGCTGATCCCTTGAGCAAATTGTTGGAATTGAAAGAGTCCATGTTTATGTCTTTAACAGTGATAATCTATTATTGTTTTGATCAATTCTCCAATGTGTTAGATTATCAATTTTTTTATTAAAAAGTTGATAATACTAGTCTAATTATTTAAATAAATAATATGTAATAATATAGAATAAAGAATGAACAAATATTCTTTCACTCCGGCACATTATATGAAACAAAAATTAGAGAAGGAACAAGGTGCTAACAAAGTCCCTAGCCTGTTATTAGAGAAAATTGGAATTGAATTGGTCAAGAGAGAAATTGTTAAACCTTGTAGAAGTGATATTAAAAGTATTTTGAAAGACTTCAAATTGGTTAAATACTATGATTTAATACCATCTATATTGAAACAATTAAATAAAGACAAAGGTAAAGAACTTGTCAAAGTGATAGCCGAAATGGAATGTCCGATTTGTTTAGAGGAGGTTAAGGAGGCTATCAAGTTAATCTGTAATCATTTATTTTGTGAAGGCTGTATTGAAAAGCTTAAGAATGATGATGAAATCAAATGTCCGCTCTGTAGGAATATTCAAGATGTTATCAATGATTATGAATTAAGTGAATCTGATATGAAAATCATAGTCGATGAATTTGTTAGATCAGGAGATGAATATAAAGTAGGTCAAAACTACTGTATGTCTTTTGATAATATCATTGCGGATATTTGCAAAAAGAAAGGAATAAAGTTAAGGCAATAGAATATTTATTGAACAGTACTCATCAAAATCAATGTATACATCATTAAATAATTCGTCCAGTACCTTGAAGAGACAGGCAACATTATACGCATCATCCAAATCATCAGTATATGTCATTTTCATTGTAACTTTATACTGGATATTACCAAAGTAATACACAAGACTATTAATTTGACATTCACAATCATTCATTTTATCAATTGACAGAATATCGAAAGATACAATACTTTGTCTATCAGTACAAAGATAATATTTTGTTGCTATATCATAATTCTTTATCAGATCCAAATAACCAATTATTGACAATTTATTCCTATCTATATTCCTATCATTATAATTATATACTTTATCTATTTCATCATATCTCTTATTTCTCAATCCACAAAATAGCATATCATTAGTTATACTTAACCTGTAGAAAAATATTTTAAATATGGTATATAAAAAATAAATTTATTATAGTTTTTTTATATGGTATTTAAAATAAATTTATTATAATTTTTTATTTCTTATAATTAAGATAAATATGAGAAATATAATTTATAACGTTATGTTTAAGTTATATACAATTGGCAATATAAAGACATCAGGAAGAAATCTGAAAAATGAGTTTGCTTCTTATTTGGACGTCATTTTTTACGTTCTGACGACTGGAATACCATGGCGTGCAATAAAAGGCGCTAAGTTGCATTTTACAACTTACCATAAATTTTTCCAGAAATTAGTCGGGTTAGCTATTTTTGAAATGACTTATAAGATATTATTATTAACTTATTATAAAAATGATCCAGATAAGATAAAGAATTTATTTATCGATTCAACCATGATCAGAAATATAAATGGTAAAGATAATACCGGTAAAAACCCGTCTGATAAAAATAAGAATGGAAATAAGATAACTGTTTTAGTTAATGACATCGGAATACCAATCAGTATACATTTGGCTACTGCAAATGTTCATGATGCAACCCTTATTGATGCCACAGTAAACAGTAGTATTATTAAAATTATCAAATCCAGAATTATTGGTGATAAAGGATACATAAATCCTACAGTTAAAAATAAATTAAAGAGAACAGCTAACATTAAGCTGATTTACCCTTATAGGTGCAATCAAAAGGCTAAGAATACAACGTTTGAGAAGAACCTATTAAATAAACGGCATATTGTTGAAAACTTCTTCAGTTGGCTGAAAAGGAATAGAAGAATTCAGCAAAGATATGATAGTAAATCAGATAACTATCTCAACTTTATTTATTTGGGATTAATTGTCATAATATCTAAGAAAATATTTTAACAACGTACAATAATCACGAAATGGCCTCCTGTTATACTTTTCATTTTCGTATAGTAAGGAACCTATGTTTGCATTTTTTTAGATCTATATTATATAATAGTTAACTACTATACTTTTTATAATTTATGTAATAAGGATCCCATGAATATTTTTATAAAATTCTGTTAAATTTATTCAGAAATATTTATTATATAAAATCCATTTTTATTTTTCTACAGCTTAACTATTTATTAAGGGTACATTATTCTGATTATTCTCTATAGTTATATCAATAATTTTTACCTTTTTGCAATTATTATTGGATAAATGGTTAAAATCATCATCATTATCACAATTACTAAATCTATAATAGTAATCATCAAGTTTACCGAATGCATCAAACTTAATATTTTCATATTCCTCATCTCCTTCTTCATATTTTGATCTGATTGACCATTCACAAATATGTTTTTCCTCAATAACAATCGTGTATTCTTTATCTAAATATGAAACTGTGATAAAATACTTATTATATCCATTGCCATAAAGCATGATGGACCAAGAATGAGATAAACCTTGACCTATAGTCATACATTTATTCTCTTGAATATATTTCTTATTCTTCTCAAAAGTGTGAAAGTTAATCAGATTCATGATATGAACAATAATAGGATTATCTTTATATAATAAAATTTGATAAATAAAGTTTTACAAATATACATAACAGTCAGAATTAAAATAATGAAAAAGTATAGCCAAAGAGATTACTTTATACGATTCGTACAAAGTTATCAGAAAGATGATAATAATATAGTCTCATCTTATGTCTTGGACAAAGTCAAAGGAGAAATAGACAGAAGACAAATTATGAATTTACAAAGGAATGATATTAAAAATATTTTGAAAGGCCTAAGATTATATAAATATTATGAGTTGATCCCTGCAATACATAAACACTTTATTAAAAGGCCAGAGAAAATAACGTTAGATGAAGAAATGGAATGCCCAATCTGTTTTGAAGATATTAGGGAAGCCATAAAATTAGTCTGTGGCCATATATTCTGTCAAATATGTTTAGAAGAGATTACTATTGAAGGACAAGTATCTTGTTCTCTATGTAGGAAAATACAAAACGTAATTCATAATTATGAATTAAGTGATGCCGATATCAAAATCATTTTAGATGAATTTACTAGGTCAGAAGATAGTTATAAAGTAGGAAATAAATACTGTATGTCATTTAGTCAAATTATGGAGGATATCTGCGGAAGAAAAGGTATAAAGTTAAACCAATAGATAATAGTTTTATTCATCTGCTTCAACTTCAGCGATAGGCATGTCTTCGGTCACTTCTTCAACTTGTGGTTTTGTACTTACTGGTTGACTATCTTTTCCTCCTCCTCCTTCACCTTCATCTTTTCCTTCTTCAGGCATAACACTCATATAATAAACAGATCTCAAATCAGTATAATCTGGCTTTTCACAGAGACATGCTGCAATAATGGTGGCTTCACTTCGGCTTGATTCAATCTCAAGATTCGGTAAGTATTCTGATGGGACATTGAGCAAACCGATATCTGTGCTACTATCGGCTTTGTTTAACCATTGATCCAAATGGTCTTGGTCTCTCCATATAGCTAATATGGTGTGGCCTTTTTCTAGAGGTATTTTAGAGCTATTAACAATTGAGCTAAGAATCTGTCTAAACTTAGCATTTTCCATAATAATATTAAATAATAAGTTAGTTTTATATCATTTTATTTATTATTTAGGTATTATGGATTTGCCTATTGCTCCTTGTTCTGGTATCATTGTAATAGATTTAGAGACAGAAGAAACAATTCTGGTATTAACAGATTATGACAATTATTCTTTTCCAAAAGGTAAGAGGAATAAAGGTGAAACCAGTTTAGAAACAGGCTTGAGAAAATTGACTGAAGAAACTGGTTTAACTCAAGAAGATATTCAGATAATAGATAATATTACTATAGATGAGAAAAGTGATAGAGGAGGTTTAGCAACAAGGTACCATATTGCCTATCTAATTAAGAATAAGAAACAAATAACTTTTGATATAAATGAATTGAAGGATTGTCGGTGGATAAAAATTACAGATGCCTACAATTTAGAAAAGTTTAAGGACCGAAGGAAAGACGTTTTAAGAGAAACTGTAAAACATATTACTTCTTATTGCCAAATCGGACAGTAAATCTCATACTCATATAGTCTCTTCTTATAATAATTCTTTACCTTATCTTTTCTAGACGGTAATAGCTTTGGTAAAACAATGAGTACTATTATAAAATTATTATCCTTGGATATTTTTTCTGTTACAATTATTTCAGATAACATGTAGGCATAATTAATATCTACCCCTAAAAATTCATTATTAAAGTCAAATACGCTTATATTATCCACAATACTCTTTTCTGATAGAGCTGTCAGATATTCAACACCATAATTCTCTTCTCTCTTTTTATATTCAGCTACTGTAATCTCCTCTCTCTTTTTAGAAATAGGTAATTTTAGGAATCCATCCTTTCCTTTACTAAACCAACTAGGAAATGCATTATCATCAGCTAAAGAAATAAAGAGAAATTTATCTGTTTTACTTTTATTGGCTATCTTTCCTTTCTTAGTTTTGCCATTCTTTTTTGTCTTCATGAGACATGGCTCTTCTAATTAACAATTTATTGATAATATCTTTAACAATAAATGAAATTATCAATTTTTTATAAATATAATAAATTTCTAATAAAATCAGAATCAGCTTTCCCTTTATCTAAAGGCATTTCAGGGTAATTCATTGATTTAAGTTTTAAGGCAAACAAATTATTGGTTACACCATGATCAAAATCAACAATAGTTTCATATTCATACCATTCATTAACTTTATGAGTTAACGAATAGAACATTCCTTTACTCACATGTTTCAATTGGACCAGTGTAAATTCACTATCTTTTGTTGAACCATTGAAGCCTTTCATAATATACTTTAAGACGGCCATAACATTAGTCCATGTTGTTGTGAACCCATCAATATCTAATGGTACACTGAAAATAATCATCTTCTTATTTTTCTTAGATTCAATATCCGACATTGTTAGAGAAATTAGTTTTTGTTGATGTATTTCATATTTACTTATTTGTGATGTTATAACAGAATCAAACAATTTGTCCATTATAGATGTTTTTTTGTTAAATGAATTATATTATTTATGTGATTCTGTTAACTATTCATAAATCAATTTTTTTATTAGAGAATGTCAGAAATGGATTGTGGATTAGCCATTTTCGGTTTCCCTAATGTCTTCATATAGTAATCTATGACTTTATCTTTCATTATATTCAACTGATCTTCTTTTTCTTTATGAATGGCAAAGACTATTGTTTTTGAACCATTGACTATAGATAGGTGAATGTAAAAATACAGCTTTTTGTCAATACCTGTATCAAAGGTATACCATGAATTGATAGGCACACTATAATCAGTATTGTCAATTGTTATATTATGCATTCTTCTATCTTTCTTCTCTTCTGTAACTTTGTCTAAATGACCAGAAATATATATGATCACCTTATCACATAAATTTACTGGCTTTTTGCTTATATCTGATTGATTCTGGCTCGGATCTAGATTTTGACTTACAAAAGAATAACTTGGATCGAATGAGAGAACAGCAAATTTCCGGTCATTGATCATCTTTATTGGACTGATAAATATATTGGCTACATCATATACTAAATTAATTAAATCTTCATAAAGGTTATTATGGTGTACTTGAATCTTCATATGATCTGTTAGCAAATGAGCTGTTGGTTTTTCTAACATCTTTTCGGAAGTGTAATCCAAAATACTGTTAATGAGGCCCATTTACATTGATCAAAATAATATCATGTAATTAGGAGAAAGAGTAATAGTATATTTAATATTCAATTTTTCAAATTAGTGGTGATGTATTATAATAAAAAAATAGAATGACAGCTACATAAGATATAATTTTGATGACTCTTCCAGGTAACTTTTCTGGTATTTTCTTTGGTAATTTCATTGGTACTCTCTTATCTACCTGTACATCTTGCATTTGACTATGATCATTCTCCTTTATTTCTTCTATAAGTAAATTAGGAATATCTATCTCTACATTGATAGTCGGTAAACCTGTCCCGGTGAATCCTTCGGACAATCGGTTAAGTAAAAGTATCGAATCAATGAAATATTTCAATTTCGCTTCATATGACTCTTCCGAATTCCTAATCCTAAAAAAGATTGTGTGGGGCAAATTGTTGACAGTATGGATATAATATTCAATTTTGTAATTTAATTGTTCATTTATTAGCTGGTCTACGGTTACCCAATAATTAATAGATAGTGTTATAGCAACATTATCAAATTCCATTGCAACCCTTTTCAACCCTTGACCAATCTTACTGTTATTTGAAAAGAAGATGACAAACTTTTTACAGTAATCAAAATTGTCTATTACATTATATTTCAATACATAATACAGCAATGAGTTATACTTACTATGAATTGTGGATATTGGAGATATCAGTTGAGACATTTCATCAATTATTTGTTTCTGTTCAACTTTCTGACTTATAATTAGAGCCATAACTCCCTAGTTATCCTATAATATTATTTTTGTATAATTGTTAGCTAATTACATTATCAATCTTTTCTACTCTCAATTATTAGAAAAGATTGATAACTATTTCATCTGTTTAGACCATATATTATGTCTTTGAACAGAATAGTATTATGGATCCAACAACTTTCGCTCTTGACTGGTTCAGAACTATTACTATTACAGATGATCTTCATGTTGCCGCCATTGACAACTTACTTTTAGATAAAACCAAAAAGATGAATATATCTGGTTTAACAAAGTTCGGTAGTCGTATAGTACCAGATTTCGGCGATCACAGTATAGTTTTTGAAGGAAAGCCTGATGAAAGTGGTTCTATTAAATTTATCTGTTTCATGAATAAAGAGGAAAAGAATAGGGCTTACAAAATTGATCTAGTCGGTATTATTGCTATAAGATCAATATTCAAAATATTAAATGCATGCCGCATCATGATTGTAAATGAGTCATTCATTAATACTGTTGATAACTTTATTCTTAATGAAAAGAATTTATGTCTTAAAGGAAATTATATTGCTGATGTTGTCCCAACTCCTATTGATGGAATCTATTGTTTAATTAAAGATGACAGTTATCTAATTGCTAAAAGGAAAACTGTCAAAAATAATAAAGAATATACCATTGATACAGTTGGGCCTTATTATGAACAGAAACTCAAAACTATTTTGAATGGTGATGCTGGTCGAATTAGAGTGATCAATTGTTCTATCATTAATGATAAAATTAATGTCAGACTTATCAATAAATTACCTATGTTGGCCATTCATAAGAGCCAAGAGACAATCATCAATTATGTGATAACAGAATATAAAAATAGTCATAATAAAAATGTTACAATACTTATTTCTGGTAATCAAGGATTAGGTAAAAGTACGGTTGCCTTCCTAATAGCCCAAAAACTTAAGGCTGACCTGAATATTGATCCCTATCTTATTAAGGGTTTCAATGTTATGTCTAATCAAATGCAATATCATCCAGTGATAGGGCATTACTCTCCAGAATATAAATTTCCTATCATTTTACTATTGGATGAATTTGATTTGGCTATGGTTAGGGCTGATCAGAACGATGATAATAATGATGATGGTTACAAAGATAATTTAGCGATTGCCTCTAATAAAACTAACCTTAATAATTTCTTGGATGCGGTCAATGATGAGTCCTTTATGATCATGGTGGCGACCAGTAATAGGACAATCCAAGATATTAAAAATACTTTTCCATCTTATTGTAGAAAAGGTCGGTTTACTAAACATTTTGAGATGATTGATAAAGAGGTTGTGAATGTATTTGAGCCTTAGTACTATTTCTGTGCTGACTTTATAGATATTTATTTATTTATGTGGGTCTGAATAAGATAACATTATGATTATTCAGTTAGGGTGAACAAGTCATTAGACCGGGGCCCTTCAAACAAAACGGATTCGCAATATGGCCTAAATCATACTTAAAGAATATTGAGAAACCTTTTTTGTTTAGCTGTTTATAAAAAGTGTTTAACAATATCGGTTTAATTATGATAGAATCCATATTGCGAATCAGTTTTGTTTGAAGGGCCCCGGTAATCATCATAAACAAAGGTAAACTGGTATCAATATTAAGGATGGAAAAGTATAACAGTCGGCAATATCAATACTATTCGTCGGCTGTTATACTTTTCCACCCTTCATATTGATACCAGTATATTTTATTATTATTATTTATGGTTACCAGGGCCCTTTAAACAAAACTGATTCGCAATATGGCATAAATCATACTTAAAGGATATTGATCAAACTCTTTTGTTTAACAGCTTAACAAACGTGATTAACAATATCGGTTTAATTATGATGAAATCATATTGTGAATCCGTTTTGTGTGAAGGGCCCCGGTAATCATCATAAACAAAGGTAAACTGGTATCAATATGAAGGGTGGAAAAGTATAACAGCCGACGATGTCAAAATTATTTCGTCGGCTGTTATACTTTTCCACCCTTCATATTGATACCAGTATATTTCTATTATTATTATTATTTATTATGGTTACCGGGCCCCTTCAAACAAAACGAATTCGCAATATGGCATAAATCATACTTAAAAGATATTAATAAACCTCTTTTGTTAAACAGCTTAATAAAAGAGGTTTAACAATATCGATTTAATTATGATGGAATCCATATTGTGAATTCGTTTTGTGTGAAGGGCCCCGGTAATCATCATAAACAAAGGTAAACTGGTATCACTATAACGAGTGGGAAAGTGTAACAGCCGACAATGTCAATGCTACTTCGCCGACTGTTATACTTTTTCCATCCTTCATATTGATATTAGTATATTTCTATTATTATTATTTATTATGGTTACCGGGCCCCTTCAAACAAAACGGATTCGCAATATGGCAGAAATCATACTTAAAGAATATTGATAAACCTCTTTTGTTAAACAGCTTAATAAAAGTGTTTAACAATATCGATTTAATTATGATGTAGTTCTTATTGTGTGAATCCATTTTGTGTGAAGGGCCCCGGTAACCATAATAAACAAAAGTAAACTGGTATCAATATAAAGGGTGGAAAAGTATAACAGCCGACTATTTATAATAGTTAAACCGCTATATAGGCAGCACTGGCGCCACATCGGCGGAAGGTTGAATACCTTCGCCTGGCGAAGGAGGGGCGAGCCCCTCCTTAACCTCCCCATTTTAAAAAGATTTAACAAAGGCAGTTTACAATTAAAAGAAACTATATGATACTGTTTATCCATATAACGGACAGTCTAAAGTATAACAGCTAACCATCCATAATAGTTCGTTAGCTGTTATACTTTTCCACCCTTATAATTGTTACCAATATAATTTTACTATATAGTTACCAGGGCCTTTCAAACAAAATAGATTCGCAATATGGAATAAATCATACTTAAAGAATATTGAGAAAACACTTTGTTAAGCTGTTTAACAAAAGAGTTTACCCAATATCGGTTTAATTATGATGTAGTTCTTATTGTGTGAATCCGTTTTGTTTTCCAGGCCCTGATAACCATAATACGATAAAGAAAACTGGTATATCTATGGTAAAAATAGAAGGGGTGAATTTTTGACCCCTTACCAATTTTTCGGTTAATGTCTAAGATAGCTGTACCAAATAGATATTCAATTATGAACTGTCAAAAATAAGATACTCATTGTGTTTTGCTAATTTAGATAAACTAATGAACTATCAATAAAGAATAATTATAATTAATCACCCTTTTAATTATTTTGGGCATTCCCCATTAATTCCATGGTAATTGAAATGCTTGTGACATTTCGCACAATTTCTATATGCATCTCTCTTATTATCATTTGGCCCAATATGTTTTGTAACTGATACACTGTTAACAGATCCAACAGTAATGCTTGTATCACTAATTAGCTTTCTTCCGAAACTCATTGGATCCCAGGTGTACAATTCTGTAGTTTCTATTTCTGACATCCTATATAACTTTTTATTAAATTAATTATTTTATAAGTCAGCTAATATATATTTACTGATTATCAATTTTTCAATATATTAAAGCATTATTTAAAACTCAATTTCGCCGCCGATAGTACCACTTCCTTGTGTCTTCCCCTTACCTCCTGATCCTTTTGAATGACTGATTTCGCCTTCAATATATATAGTTGTTCCATTATTTTGATGTTTTATTTTGCCATTACCAGTTGCCTTAATATGATCGTTGTCACCACTAAGTGTGACACTTCCAGACCCTGTTGTCTTGCCTTTTCCCATCTTTGTTCTCCTTATGATTAATTATTATAAGTAATAAAACAAATACAAAATATATAATTATCAATTTTTTGAAAGAATAATTGATATACCTAATGCATTTTATATAATTTATATGTATAATAGTATTATATAAAATGGATAAAGATGAAGACCCTAAGGTCAAAAGAGCTACAAAGAGAAATACACAGAAAGACAAGGTAAAGCTGAAAGGTAAATATACTGGCAAATCTATTCGCACTAAAGAAAAAAATATGGAAAAAATGATAAATGATCAGTATATATCAAATAATAACAATAATGACAATAATCAAAATGATTGATTCTGTTAAGTTTACCGAATCAATCAATACTATTCTTAAAAATATTGGTATCCTGGATATCCTAAAACAAGACTCTTCCGTTTATGTTGGAGGATCATTGCCGGCATTTATAATCTCACAACAGTTACAGAATAAGAATGACCTGATAACTTGTAATGATATTGATCTTTATACAGATAATTATGTAAAGACTCTACACAATATTTCTAAACATCTAGGTAACAAAATGGTTTCTATAAAGAGAACCGGAGTCAATGTCAGCTTCCTTCTTCAAAATACAGAAATACCTATACAGATTGTCACATCAGAATTCAAATCATTCTATAATGATGTATTGGCTAACTATGATTGTACTCTGGTCTCTGTCGGTTATTATCCTTACAAAGATGAATTGATCATTCATGAAAGATTTCTGACAGGTCTAAATACTAAAACATTTATATGTTATTATGAGAGATCTAATCTTAAGAGAATTGCGAAATTGACCGATAGAGCAACTAACTGGTTTTCATCAACTTTAAAGATTGTCAAAGAAACAGATAATGCCGATTTCAGACCATATTATAAAAAGTCATGTACGATTGAATCATTGCAAGATATTATTTCTCCACCTAATTATGTTCAACTGTATTACAATAAATTTAATTGTATTTCATGTAATGTGTTGCAAGAGTATCTCTTATGCTGTTCTTGTAATGATCAATTATCTTTAATCCTTAATAAAAGTGTGAAGATAAGGGATAAGAAGATTGTCATTTTGGGTGGTGTCAATGGTTTAGGTAAAGTGATCAGTAATGAGCTCAACAAGTTAGGCAATCAGGTCTATGTTACAACTAGGAATCCAGAAAAGAATAAGGATAGTAATGTTTATAAATATGTATTAGGAGAAAAGATATCTGATGAACTTATGTTACATCTTTTAACGGCTGATATCATTATTCTCAATGCTTATTCCACTCTAGACAATGATGAAAAGATCTGGCTAACAACTCTGGATAACTTTGATGAAGAATTAGCCTTAAACAAATTCACAATGAATACTATTGGTTATGTCAGATTTTTGCAAGAGTTTGTGAGAAAAAGGAAAGAATATATTAGAGAAAATAACTTGTCAAACAATATCCAAATAGTGTTCATGGATGCGAACGAGTCGCGTTTGTCGCAGGATAAACTGGCCGACGGGAAGCATTTGGAACTCAATTTGGCAAAAACAGCGACCAAACAAATATTCTATACTAATGCGAACCTATTGGCGTCTATCGGTATTCTAACTATCTGTTATGATCCGGGATGGTTATCTTATCATGGTATCTCAGTGGATAAGATTGAATCGAAGAGTAAGTATTTGATAAATCCTGTTATCAGTGTATTATGCTTATTAGAAGTACTAGGCAATACTGATTTTACTAAATGTATTGAGGAGAAGAAAGTTATTTTTGATAAAACTGTCTATGAAGTGATTAGGGAATTACAATATATTTTTTTATTTTATCAAAAGGTCGCTGAATAGATTTATAAAAATTTGATAATAAATGATTATGTAGTATACTTTATCTATTAATCAGTTTAACCTTTGTCGCAAAATGGCCTGTCAATTCTGTAAGAAAGAGATACAAGAATCGGATAATATTTGTTATTCATGTATTACGGATCCTACTAAAGTTATATATGTAACGGATATCAATAGGAAATATAAGTTAACAAAAGTAGATATTAACTCTCTAACACATCTAAAGTTTGGCAAATTGACCAAATTGTTTGTATTAGAAACAGTTTGGGCCTTATGTGAGACTTGGCCCGACACTGATAAAAAAAAGAAGAATTATCAAAGGCAAAAACTATTGATACAAAAGAATGATAAAGTAAATAAAGATAATAAAAGTAAGATAGGTAAGAAAGTTAAAAAAATAGATGAAGATAAGAAAAATAAGGAATTAAGAGAACAAATAACCAATAATGTTCTATCATTATTCAGTAAATATAATGTAGAGATGACTGATGAAATATTTGAAATATTTAATCAACTATTGACATCATATCAGAACTCAAATATATTTGATGTTTTTAAGATTTCTATGACAATTTCGGAAGAAATGTATAAACATCATTTGTTTCTTATTGAACAAAAGAAACAAATGATAGAATATGAAAAAATAAAAGTAGAACAGGATAAAAGAAAAGGAGAAATTGATGAGCTGATCAGTAAAAAGAATTATAAGAAGAACCATTTAGCCTATATCAGATCCTTCGGTCCATACCAAAGTTATGTAATAAATGGACCAGATCCTGTTAAATCATTATCTGATATTGTTGATGAGCTACAACAACTATTAGTTGAACAACTGAAAATAGACAATAGAACCGTACTTTTACAAAAAGAATTAGCCAAACAGAACTTAATAGGTTGGTACAACAATATAGTATGTCAGCAATACATATATTATGGTACTATTACATTAGAAAATGTTCTTAAGGTTATCAGAAAGCTAGAAGATAAGACACAAAGGGTTCAACAGTTTATGACATTGGCTTATCAATTCGGTATTTATAATTACAATTATCAAAGTTGGCCTTTATACAAAGAGTATTTATTGGGCCATATAGATCTAAATTATATTAAAGATAATATGGTACTAATAAAGCAAAAAGAAGATAGACGAAAACAGGTTCTATCGTTTATCAAGAAGGAATTCTCTAACCGTTATAAGAGACATATTAGACGATTTGCCCTAAATAGCAAAATGGTTAAAAATGATTTTATTGAAAATAATATTATATCTTTTGTGACTTGCCAAAATATGTTATACTTATTAGAAGAAAATCTGATAGATCAAAGTACCACTTTATCTGATAAATGGAAAGGTTTTATTAAAAGAAAATGTCGAGATATATTAACTGGTCGAGCTAGTCGGGATGTATTATTGGATACTATTTTGTTTTCCTTTTGTGACCAAGATCAGGATAGATTAGAGCTTACTATGATTGATTACTATATGGATAAAGGAAAACGTAATATAGAATATGCTGAAGGTCGATGTAAGCAATTAGAACTTAAATATGTTAGACAAGTTGATCCTATTCGAGGTATGCTTTTAATTATTACTAAATAGTTATTTAGACTAAATAGTTATTTAGACCGCGATTTGAATAGATCGAAATGCTGTTCTGTTAATTTATATAACTCATTCAGACCATCTATCACTTTAATTTTATAGAACATTTCAAGATAAGTTAAACAACAATCAATTGTATATTTATCAATATCATTCTTTAAAACAGGTACATTAAAAGATTTATCTTTATCAGACTCTAAAATAGGTACATTTAAACCTAATTGTTTAGCAACTGTAGCAAATGGCCCAAACATATGTAATTTCACCTCAATATATCTCATTAGATCCAATTTATTTATTTTGTTTACTTTATCAACCAAATAACACTTTCTTGGAGTAAATTTATCTTCTTTCACTCTATCAGCTATATTGCCAATCCGAGTCTCATAAAAGTAACCAATACCTAATTTGGCCGCTCTTTTCTCCAAATAGAGTAAATCAAGATTAAAAATATACCATCCTATAACCAGTTTTGTACCTAACTTCTCCAATAACCGAATCCAACTCCAAATAACATCCTTTTCTGAATCATGTGATTCAATAGTTATATCATTATCCATTTTAAAAATAGGAGAACCAACAATATTTGCATCATACTTAATCACACTTTTAAAAATACATGTTTGTACTCCTTCTTTTTTTGTATGAAATGTTGTAGCAATGAGAGATACTTTGTCGTCCTCATGATCCGGGTTAGGGAAGGAATTAGGTCTAGTTAAACATTCAACATGGATTGAGGCAATAATATCCGTATCTGATATCAACATATTTTTGTAGTTAGCCAACTCTTGTGACTTTTTAAGATTATTATCATCCTCTTCTGTCGCTTGCATAGTCTTAAATGGTATCACTAATTTGATAAGTATAAAAGAATAATAAATAAAGATAATGTCAATTTTTTTATAAATTAAAGTCTGGGGTCAATTTCTTTCTCGCTTTCTTCCAAAAAGAGGAACTTGATCAGAAGCTTTGCATATTCAGTATTATTTTCATTTATGTCATCAAACTTTGTATATAGCATCTGGATGCCTAGCTGAAACTCATCCTTTGATGCTTTGATTTTCTTTGTGATATTCTTCTGTTTAATCAGCTTGGTATATTTAGGATTAGTCTGGTAATCATAACCATAGATTATTGTAAGGTAATTAGGATTACGGACTTTGATGAAAGGAGCTAAACTGGGCATAACAAAACAGGGCTTAAGAACTATACCTTCCATCAACTCATTCTGTGTCAAATGCTGATAGTATTTGGTTAGTTTCTCCAAACAAGTATCAAATCCCTCTTCAAAATCAATAACAAGTTGTGGCACATGACTTGTTGAGACAATATCATACATATCTATTAAGCTCATATTAGAGACCAGAAGACCAGGAATCACTTCCCTACCATCTTGATATACAATCTTCAGGATGCCAAAGGGTTCAATTGTTGGTTCTGAATCTTTGCCATAAATTTCTAATTGTCTATGATATATTTTATGGTGTTCTATTAGATTATCAATAGGCACATGCTGTTTAGACTCTTCAAGAAAAAGAGAATAAGTATAATATGTGGAACTACCATACTTTTCAATCATATCCTTCTTAGATTTAGTATGAGAGTCCTTTTCAAAATCAGTTTGTTGTATTTTTGATTTAAGATCAGAATATTTTGCTTCAAAGCCATATTTGTTGAGGCATTTCAGTTCTTGACTTATTGCATAATCTACTGACTTAAATTGCTTGTCAATGAGACCTGAGCCTAGACAGCTCCAGGGGCATAATTCGCAATCTAGTAATAAGAGTCGGATGCTGTTTGCTAGCATATAAGGCCTTAATCTCTGATTCAATTCTGTAAACAATTTTGTCATTATTTCCGTTGGAATTTGTTTAATCAAATAACCGTTGCGGCTTGTGGCAAAACATCTATCAACATCATCTCTAAATAGGTATACGTTGCAACGACTACCCATCCATTTCGGTTCGACACTTAATCTGATTTTTGTGATAGATCTCTTCTGGAAATCATCATAGTAGTATTTTAGGGCTTCCTTCAAACTTTCCAAATCATTTTCCGCAAAATTAGCCGGAGCTGGACAAACTGTACCTGATATGTAATTTACTTTGTTCTGAAGAAGATGTTTGATACGTTTTACTTGATCCGGATTGAGGTTTCTGTAAATATCTGTTTCTGTACTTTGTCCATTATCTTTATCTATTTCTTTCTGTTCAACTTTTTCTTTGTCTTTTTCTATTTTCTCTACTTGCTTCTTGGGTTCTATTTCTGACATCGGTTCTGGAAATTTTTCTTGTAAATTCATAAAAGCAACTTGTAGGAACTTTGGTATTTCCACATTTTTACCCAGGATGACAGCTGTCAACTGGTTGCCATGAATACATGCCGTATCAATCAGTAGTCTATTGTTGCGCTTTTTAGAACCATCATAAATAGTAGAAAATGCGAAATGACCGGATACGATAAAGGGAGAATTATAAGAACTATCATTAATAACCTTTGCGACCGTATTCCACATACCATTCTGCCGATCAGAAAATATATATCTTTGGTTCTTAATACCTTCTTTGTTAAGCTTTCCCACAAAACGTTCATGACAGGGAGCATGTGTTACATAAAATGATCTTGAAACATTATCTTTGGATATGAAAGCTAAGAAAGGAAGCATTGAATCTATGATTTGCAAGAACTTTTTAGTTAAATCTGGATCAAGTTTTAATGTCTTATAACTACTATAATACTTGTCAACGAATCCGGGTTCATATGAATCTTCTTTCTTTTCGTCGGTTAAAAGCTGTTCCAGCGCATGTTCGTGGTTGCCTTCAACTGATCTGATTGATATTTCCGGATTAGAAAACAGATTCAAATGAAAGAATTCTACAGTAGTAACCACCTTATTGCCTTTGTCCAACAGATCCCCAACTAAGACTATCTCATAATTCTTTGTCTTATCCGTATGATGGATCATGTTGTTTTCGTCAATTGTAAAACCAGCATTGATCAGAAGCTGTTTAACTTCATCAATGCATTCATGGACATCACCGATGATGAGATATTGCTTATCAGGATTCAGCATACATCGACTATACAATTGTAAGTTATCTGTACTGACCATATTAACTGGTTCAACAAAATCAGTATTCTTAACCGTATGTCTTTTATCAAATTCTTTTGTTAATTGCTTCATTACCATTGTTTTCAGTTTCTTGACCTGTTTACTAATAAGTTTATTATCCCCATTAACAAATTTGAAATAATCTTCATTACTACTGTAATTAAAAACTATACATTCACAATTATAATTATTCTTCTTAGAAATATTTATGATCCTCTTGCGGATATCTTCTGATAAGCCTGTACTGTCAATTATAACATATGATGCATTTACTGGAAACTGAGTAACATTATCTAAATAACAATATAGCAAATTGAAAGCTTGTTCACTACATTCCATCATTACAGATGAATACTTATCCTGATTCGATGAGCCTAGTAATTGCCGCCGAATCTCATCTGACGAAATGTACTGAATGTTAGGTAAAATATTATTATCTTGTAGCCTCTTTGTCAGATAAGGAATCAGAATGTTCTTACTATAATAACTTTTACCACAATTTGAAGGTCCAATGAGGACTAGCACAGTATGTAGTTGTGACATGTCCTTTTAACTGGTTCAATCTATTTACTATTTATAATTCATAAATAATAAATAAATCAATTTTTCCTTTGTATAAGAATACCTTGTGAGCAACTGATACTATTTACTTTGTCCCCAATTTGTAAGTAAGTAATATTCAGATTATCAATACCAATTAATGTCTCTTCAACATACTTTTTAAATTCATCTGTAGTTAACTCCCACTTATGATCTTCATGTCTCATTCCTGAACCTAAGGAGTAGTTGACGTTAAATTCCTTGTTCGGCGTTGTCACAAAAATCTTGTTGAAATTTACATTATGGATTAGCCATCTGATGATCTCCTGTGATTCTTTTATTTCATTGTGTTCTATGACCTCAGAAATGATGATATCGTACTTCTTATCATTAGTCAAATGATTAATTAATGCATTATGAGAGTTTGCCAAAAAAACATTTGCTATTTCATTTTCTTTAAGTTTTCTATCCAAAACAAATAATTCATGTTCATTAATGTCGATCGCATAGTAGCGAAGTTTGAGGTCAACCTTAGCTAACTTTTGAGCAAATGGTATTGTATAGAAGCCGGATCCACAACCATAATCTATGATATCATTGTCGAATGCTAGCATTTCCCGAATGAAGGTTCTCCTATGGATAGCCGTATTACCAAAATTCAAAACCATATTCTCTTTCTGAAGCATTGGCCTAAATTTTGTAAACAACTTGCTATTAGTAATGATCCTACTGTTAACAACATACCTAATGTAGTAAGGAGCATCAATGATATTAATACACCGGCAAAGTTTCTCTATTAGACTTTCACTCATGTCTAAATCACATTCTGAATTCAACATGGAAATCAAAGTGAAGTACACAACAGAAAAATTAAGAAGAAGATATAATGATTTCTTTGATACAATCTTAACTTTGTAAGTATTAGCTGCCTTTTCTACAACTTCAATCTTAAAATTGGTGAAGAAACTGTCTAGCCTTTTTAAAATATTCAAAGTATGATTATCAATAGTAACACTTATATTAGTAAGTTGACAAGTGTACATATTATCAATGTCATCAGCATGTTTTGCATTTGTCGATGCATTCAGAAACTCTGAAATGGCATTAAGAACGAAAATTGGTGAAGTATATCTCAACTTGTTCAAATATTCAAAATGCTGATCTCTATATTCTTTGTAAGACATTTCGTTAGGTCCGTCCCTAAAGTAAATAATATATTTGTCATTATTATTACCGGTATAGAAACCGAATGCATGACCCTGTCTAATTGATCTTAGTTGCATACCAGATTCTGGATTCTTATAAAGAATATAAGATAGTTTTGGGTTATCGGATTTCAGTTTGATCAAACACATGGTTAAAGCCGATATGTTCTTTTAATAATTATCTATTAAAAGAAGTATTAAAATTGTATAATTATCAATTTTTAATTATAAACAAAAGTTATATGGTTTTCACTTCTAGACTCTCAATTTCTTCAAATTCTTTCATCCAGTTATCAAAACCGTTAACAGCTGATCCTAACAGACTATCTTCTGTAATGAATCGGCTCAGATAGTTATTTATGACTCTGTATGATAAATTTTTCGGTTCAACTAAAACAGCTAACTTTTTCGCATTGTTAAAATCACCGTTAGACACATTAACTAAATGCTGATACATATTCTCCGTAGTTGGCAAATCAAATTTAATGAACTTTTTGATTCTTGATTTTAAGGCTCTATCCTTAAGACTTATCTCGGGCATATTTGCTGAGAATATCCGTATTACACCATAACTATTATGTGTGCCATCTAATGCATTTAATAATTCACTCATTTCTTTTATCGTTTTAATATATCTATCAAAATCTTCAACAATGACCAACATTATATCATCCTGTTTAACTTTTGATTCACTATTCTTATTTGGTTTAGGTGATAAGGCAAATTTGTATTGACTCACCGGTATTAAAGACAAATTCACAGAATAAACTGGAATATTTAGCTCATTTCCTAACACTTTGAACGCTGATGTTTTACCTGTTCCTGGTGGACCATAGGCAAAGTAATTGGCGCCAGAAGATGCCCCTAAGAGTATAGCTATATCCCTATGATTTTTAATTGCCTCTATTTCTTTTTTCATAGTTAAAAAGAATGTGTCAAGCCCAACCAAATTCTGTCTTGATACCTTGGATATTTCATAATCTGAGTTGACATAGCAACATCTCTGAATATCCCATATGTACATCATACATTTATTTTTGTTATATTTGTTATCCAGATAGTTTAATAGGTCATCAATATCGGAATGTGATTCTGAAAATATGAAAAAGGTACCAGTTGCTGATCCATAATCATTGTTAACCATAAAATTAGTTAAAAATGAAAATGATCTCAATCTTTCTCCAATTTTGATATGGTAATCGGTCGGACAAGTTAGGACAGGAAAGTCATTATAACTATTAGCAAAAGTGAATTCATTTTTAATATACTCAATATATTTTACTTTTCCATCATAATCATATTTGATAGTTCTAAAAATTAAGTTATTGTTTGTAGCATGTGTTTCACAAAATTTGAGAAATGGAGTAAAGTTATCCATTCTGAAAAGTAGTGAGAGAAAATAAATAAACAAATAAATAAGTATTCTATCCGAATATCAATTTTTGTAATAAAAAAATTGATTATAAAACCATAATAATGTTATTAACATATTTGAAGAGAAGCAATAATACAAAATGAATAAGAATATAGTTCTCCTTGTTGTTGGTTCCTTTAACCCGATAACTAATGGCCATCTACTAATGCTCGAACATACTAAAAATGAAATTCATGGCAATGGATTTAATGTTCTTACCGGTGTCCTTTCACCAGTAAATGATGAATATGGTAAAGCCGGTCTAATCAAAAGTAAGGACAGACTAGAAATGTGCTGGTTAGCAACTTCCTCAAGTAATTGGATAAATGTTGATTCATGGGAAGCAATGTTGGACCAAAATAAGACTAAGAAATTGAGAGAAGAATGCGGTTCAGCTGAATCATTTACAGGTGTCCCAACAGTGGCCGTTATTAAACATTTAAAAGAAATACATCAGACTAATATCGGATTTATTTGCGGAGGTGATCTTTTCCTTGGTTTTGTAAATAAGGATTGGTGGTCAGATAAAGAAATTGAATTGATGGTCGGTGATTATCTATTTGTTATTGAAAGGGAAGATATTACCGAATCAGTTATGAGAGAATCCATGGAAAAGAGATCTATTTTTAAAAAATTACAAGACAAGATTATCTTTATCAAACCATTTATTCGAAATGATGTCAGTAGTTCAGCCGTCAGAAAGCTGATCAAAGAAGGAAAAAGTGTTAAATACTTGATACCGGATTTAACATTAAATTATATAAAGGACAATAAGTTATATATTTAACCAAGTTGATTCTTTTATCATATCTAAATTATACCTTTTAGTTTCATCATATTCTAAAATACCAACTAAAAGATTAAATAAAGATTTATCATATCCTTTCTGTTCAATAAACATATTTAATCTCCTAAACATATTTTCTTGACAAATATCATTACATTTATGCCTTAATACATTTGTACATGGATACTTATTTGTTATCAAGGCATATAAAAGAACACCTAGCTGCCATATATCAGTCTTACAAGAATATATATTAGAGCTAATTGTTTCTGGTGCTACATAGAACTCTGTTCCACATAAATCACCTGTTATTACATACTTACTTTCCGGATTATCAATTATTGTTGCAAAATCAAAATCAATAATTTTAACTGTATTATTTATATCATCATATAGAACATTTTCACATTTGATATCTAAATGTATTATATGTAAAGAATGTAAGAAGTTTAACCCATCAACAATTTGTTTCACGATACTTTGACATTGCCTTTCAGTAAAACTTTTATTTTGGCTATACTCATACAAATCTTGGCCGTCAATATATTCATATAAAAAACAGATTTTGTTATTGTAGCCGAACATTCTGACTACTTGTTGAATATTCGGATGATGTCTTAATGACAAAACTTTATAGACTTCATATTCATTTTTAGAAACATATGTTTTCATTTTAAGAATATATTTGTTATTATATTTTTTATCAATGTCCTCAACGATATATATTTCTTTGTCTAATTCATCACTATCAGAACATATCCTTTTAATTATTTTATAATTCTGAATGAATTGACAATTATTAGTTACTTCTTTCTCTTTTTGCATTTTTCTTTCTATAATAAAATTATTTATATTTCTCTTATTTTTCTTATTTTTCCTTAAACAACTAAACATTATTATATTATATTTGTATTTTTTTATGTTGATATTAAACATAATAAATTAAACACATAATTAGTAATTGTTTGAACTGGTATCTGTATAAGTAGAAGTAGAACCACTGTCATAGTTAGTAGAAGTGGAACCTGAATCATAATAACTAGGGATATGACTAGGACTATGATTATGATTAGAACCAGAATCGCAATGACTTGGACTATGATTATGATTATGATTAGAACCAGAATCGCAATGACTTGGACTATGATTATGATTATGATTATGACTAGATTCGCAATGATTAGGGTTATGTTTTTGTCCAGAATAGTTATCTGAATTATCAGCCACTTCTGCTACTAAAACAGTTGTCACAACAACATTATTTAAATTATCATCATCTATTTTCTTTTCTTTTATCTTCTTGTCAAAGTTAGATTTTGTGTTATTCTTTTTCTTTGTAACAGATGTTGGTTCTTTCTGCCCTGAATTAGGTGAACTCTTAGGATAAACCTGTTCAGATGAACCCTTAGAATAAACCTGTCCAGATGAACCCTTAGGGTAAACTTGCTCAGGTGAACCCTTAGGGTAAATGTCTAACTTTTTAACAGTAAATGGCTTTTTCTGTTTTCCTTGTTTTTGCCCCATCTTGTTACTTATTCATAAAACTTAATAAACATTCTCTTTATCATTATAAAATCAAATTTTTCTCTTTCATTTTATCCAAAGTATAAAAGAATATAGTTGAGCCGATTACCCATATAGCTGTTGCATAAACAGAAATATACCCATCAAAAGCCGGTATCATTGAATCAGTGTATTTCCAAGTTTGATAACCATGAATATTATATGATAGATATCCCCCAATTAGTTCCATAATAGTTAATGATATTGCGGCAACTATAACTTTTGTCAAGAGACTATAATCAGTAAATGTATCATAAATAAATAGTAGGATTACACCGCCAAAACCATAAATTGGTAAAATCGGTAACCTCATATCAAATATTTTTTCAGAAACTAAATCGGGTTTCAACCGGCCAAAAGCAATTCGTTCGTAGGCCCAGCCTAAAATAGAAAATATGAAAAATATTATGATATACCTTAATACTAATTCACTTCGCTCAACCATTATAATATTATAATAAAATAATTTTGAATCTAACCACACCTAAAAGCTTTGCCAACTCTGAATAGCCGGGTATCTCCTCATAGATTCTTACACAATTCTCCATTTCTGTTTGACCTGGTAAAATATTACTTAGATCCATTCCCTCTAATGCTTCAACAAAAGAGTTAAATACTTTAATCTCAACAATTTTTGTCCTTATCGGTTCTATTTTCTCCTTATCAGAATTATGATAAAAGATTAAAGTATCTGAAACTTTCATTCTCTTTCTTTTTTCATCTAATATCCTAATCTCATAAATCTTCTTACTCTCTTTAATATTTTCAAAATGAGGACTTGACAAGTTACATTCATGAATAGTACTCATATTTTACTTATTTATTCTTCTCTTTTTCTCTCAAAATAATAAAGTTATAGACATCAGAATAACTTTGCTTATCAATTTTTTAAAAAGACTTACTGTGATTCACTCTTCCTCTTGTTTCCCTATCATATTTATCTTTATAATATTTTTGGACATCTGGTGGAACATAACCAGATTTAGACATCGGAATACCACTTTCACTTTCAAAAGATACCGGATTCATCCTAATACTTTTGTTGACCCTTGTAGTGATAGGTAAACCGGTCAATGGTGATAAGATAAATGGTTCAGTTCTAGGTTTTAATGCTGTCGGTGATAATGTTTTTGATGTTGGTATACCTGTTTTTGCTTCACCATTATAAGAAGATAGATACTTACTGAGAACACTTTTCTCTTTTTTCTTTTTAATATCAGTATTTAATAACTCTCTATGTTCTTGAGCCCTTGTACAAATTTCGTGCCACATAGCAATTCTTGGCTTACCTAGATTAACTGGATTAACTACTCTATGAATACCCGGTTTCACTTTCGGATCAGCTAGACAGCCAGCTTTACCGGCCCAAAGAATGCCAATAGTTTTGTCAGTTGGCGCTTTGATCCATTTACCGAATTCATCTTTTAACTCCAATCCAGGCTCTGAAGAACGCAAGGATAGTGATAATAAACCCGGATCATAATGCTCTTCACAGTTCAACCTTTTCCTAGATCCATCATTGTAATATTTTGTTATATCAAACATGCCGAATTGCTTATCTTGAAGATCAAAGAAAGGAAGATCCAATTCTTTATCAGTTAGAACATTAGGGAATAAGGATAGGGCCACAGTATACATAATTTGATCGATGCTATGAATTAAACTTTTGAGTTCTGTAAAATTTGGTGGCATATTATGTTCTAATATTCGGGGTCCTGTCAAAAGTCTAAAACTTTCCTTATGTGGTACATCAAAGTAGCCAAAGATAGGCGCTTTAAAGAATCTCTTTTTGT
>Ga0206962_1122_pt1 | contig 25848 bp, 21 predicted proteins | sample Alteio_BWOrgHeat_27_FD_153241 | JGI IMG/M metagenome (GOLD analysis project Ga0206962, IMG submission 153241) | Enriched cells from forest soil in Barre Woods Harvard Forest LTER site, Petersham, Massachusetts, United States -... | ecosystem: Environmental > Terrestrial > Soil > Temperate forest >...
AGCGATCACGGTTACAGTATTGTCTGAAAATTGCTACAAGAATGTAAACCGGATGCGAATGCGTTGCAAAGACTTGGCGAAAGCCATGTGAATTTGGCAGCCATTTTCTACACTAACCGGGAACCCTTCTCACCCTGTCAGACGTAAACGTGTGACGATACTCAGTTCTCGGACGACATACAGGAAGCCTTATGGCCGCAAGTCCTCAACCCATCATTGCATCACCCGCTTCGGTGAAAAGATCGCGCGGCATCGGTCCGGCGTTGGCTCTGTTCTTCACCGCCCCGCTCGTCGCCGAATTCCTCCTCGGCGATCTGCCCGTCAGCCTGCTGCCCGCGCTGATTGTTCTCGCCCCGATGTATGGCGGAGGAGCTCTCCTCATCCGTGAATCGGCCCGTCGATGGGCCCGCGGCTGGCCAACCATACTCATGCTCGGCATGGCATTCGCCCTCCTTGAAGAGGCATTTACCACGCAATCGCTGTTCAATCCTGACTACCTGCATCTTCATCTCAACCTGTTGCAGCCCGCGTACATTCCGGCGCTTGGCATCGGTGCACGATGGACACTGTGGATGCTCAATGTCCACCCCATCTGGAGCATTGCCGTGCCAATTGCCCTCATCGAGGCATCGGTTCCGCGCCGTTCGCAAACGCCATGGCTGGGCCCCGCGGGATATATCGTGCTCTGCATCGTCTTCGCAGCTGGCCTCGCAGCGATGACCCGCCTCACCTACAGAGGCGACCACTTTACCGCCTCACCGTTGCAATTCACTTGCGCAGGCATTGTCACATTGCTGCTTATCGTGAGCGCGTTTCTGCTGCCGCAAAGACCTGCTCCAAATCCGCCGCCATCAAACCTTCGCCCCCCGAGTTATTGGGTAACCGGCATCCTTGCGCTCGCGGCCGGTTCAGCGGCGCTGCTTATTCCTCTGCAATGGGGTTGGTGGGGGTTTGCCGCAAACCTTGCTCTGGATCTGCTGATGCTTTTCACGGTCCTGACCTGGTCTCGCCGGCCACACTGGACTTCTCTACACACGCTTTCACTCGCAGCGGGAGCTACGCTGGCGTATGCGTGGCACTCCTTTATTCAACTACCTGTAGTGGGAAAGCCAGACCTCAGCCTGCGTTTGGGAGACGCGCTCTTCTCACTTGCTGCTATCGGGCTGATTACGCTGGCAGCAAGGCGAACCGCAAAAGCAGAAGCAGTCTCACCTCAGACGAGTTCGTGAGTCCTGCTCATCTCCGGCCGTTCATCGACAATCTCGTTCATCGTCTCAATAAATTGAATCGTATGCGGCAGCTTCGCATGCAAATCAAAAGCTGCCTCATCCTTCCAGCAGGAGTGAATCACGAAAAGCTTCGGATCACGTATCGATCGGAATACCCGAATCGAAATGCAGCCCGGCTCCTCCCGCGAAGGCCCAAGCACGGCGCGTATTGCCTCCGCCGTCTCTTCTTCCTTGCCCTCTTCAACATGAAATCGCGCGAAGAAATGCAGATCCATCGAAGCCCCGCCTGGCGCTCATCCCCCCGCAATCGAAGGAATCACCAGCACCTCATCCCCATCCTGGAAAGCATACTTCTCATTCCCCAGAAAGCGAATGTCTTCTTCATTCACATAGAAGTTGATGAACTTCCGCACCTGCCCGTCTTCACCGCGCAGATGCTGGCGTAGCGCAGGAAAACGCCCTTCCAGGTCCTTCACCAGCTCGGGCAGATTGGCGGCAGTCGTATCGATCTCGCGCACATTGTTCGTGTGCTTCTGAAAAGCATTTGGCAACAGAACCTTAACCGGCATAGGCAACCCCCGCCAGACTCGATCCCTGTTGCTCTTCCAGGTACGCCGCAAAATCAGACATGCGTGGTCGCACTGCTTCCTGCTGTCCGTATGCGCCTTGCAGCACATCCGTTGTCTTGAGCCCATTGCCTGTAATGCAGCTCACCGTCAGTTCGTCAGGACGAATGCGCCCATGCGCATAGAGCCGCGCAGTCACCGCCGTCGTAACGCCGCCCGCCGTCTCCGTGAATACACCCTCAGTCTCGGCCAGCTCCTGAATCGCAGAAACGATCTCCACATCCGAAACATCCTCTGCCCATCCGCCCGAGTCGCGAATCACTCGAATCGCATACGGTCCGTCCGCAGGATTGCCGATCGCAAGCGAGCGCGCAATCGTGTTTGGCCTCTGCGGTTCGATTCCATCCGCACCGCTTCTCACCGCGGTCGAAATCGGAGAGCATCCCGTAGCCTGCGCGCCAAAGAACTTCACCTGCTTGTCTTCGACCAGTCCCAGTGTCACCAGTTCCTTGAACGCCTTGCGAATCTTCGTGATGAGCGACCCACCGGCCATCGGTACAACGACATTGTCAGGCAGCCTCCAGCCAAGCTGCTCGGCGATCTCGAAGCCAACCGTCTTCGAGCCCTCCGCATAGTACGGCCGCAGGTTCACATTCACAAAGCCCCAGTTGTACTTCTCCGCAATCTGCGAGCAAAGCCGGTTGCAGTGATCGTAGTTGCCGTCGATCCGGATCAGCGTCGCGCCATACACCTGTGTGTTCAGGATCTTTGCCGGCTCAAGATCAGCAGGCACCAGGATGTATGTCTTCAGCCCCAGTCGCGCCGCTCCGGCAGCCACGGCATTCGCCAGATTCCCCGTCGACGAGCATCCCACCGTATCGAACCCAAAAGCCTGGGCATTCGCCAATGCCACAGCAACCACGCGATCCTTGAAGCTCAGCGTAGGCAGGCAGACTGCATCATTTTTAATGTAGAGATTGTTCGCTCCAATCCGGGCGCCGAGCCTGGGAGCCTCGAGCAAAGGAGTCAACCCCGCCGGCGTCTGTGGAACATAGCTGTCCGCAACCGGAAGCAGCGCCTTGTAGCGCCACATATTCAGAGGTCCCGCAGCGACGGCCTCGCGGGTAAAGCGCCCACGCGCATATTCCAGATCAAAAACCACTTCCAGGGGACAGAAACACTCATCACAGATCGAGAGCGGCTGATTCCCATAGCCTTTGCCGCACTCCCGGCATCGCAACTCATAAGCGGTAGTCAAAGTTCCCTCGCACCTAACTCGCAGAAATTGATGCGAGCGGCCAGATACAAGTACGGCTACGCGTATCTCGGCTCCATCCGTGAGCGAACTTGAGAGAAATCCAGTTGCGAAAAGGCTATGGCTGTGCCAAAGCATTTTCCGAATCTCATGTCCCCCGTTACCGGGCGAGAGTTGACACCGTGATCCAGAATTGCTCCGGCCGGTTGTCGTGGCGTCGCAGGGCTCGTCCCTCAACCACTCTGCATGAAATCCAGGCTCGACCTCGTAAAGACCGAACCAGAATATGTATCTGTGATATCACAGCCCGCGATACAGTGCAACATGTCTTGCAGCGAACGGCGCTTCGAGCCACGCAAATGGCGTTAGGAACAAGTCAGGCGGAAGCGCGGGATCTTCAATGTGAAGTCCTCTTATGTTGTAGCCAGTTCCGCCCTCCATACAGGCGTTGGCGGAGGATTGAAAGCAGGCAGAAGTAGTCCTCCACGCTCGTAGAAGGTGTATGCTGCGTTAGCAACATAACCGCCAAAGCCGACCGGGCTCGGACGCCAGTTCCTTCGAATCCATCTACAAATTCGTTCATACCCTCTTAAAAATGCCGGCGGCTTTTCAAGATAGGTGTCAAATTGGCCATAAATTCTTCCTAGACCAATGGCTGGCATTCTTTCCCACTCACACGTGAAGGAAGCACTTAACTCAATAACAGGCAGATGAAGATAATCAATCCTGAAATAGCCTGGATCAGGAACCCATTCACGCGCGAGCGCCGGAATCATGTCTCGTCGCCAAAAACAGAGGGTCTCTTGCGGAATGGCGTCAAGGTAATTGATGGGATGTACTTTTGCTTCGTGTCCGTCCATAGTCGTGAGCAACACATCGCCGTTCTCCATGACGAAGTTGAGAAATTCTCTTAGATCCTCCGGCTGCGCATAGAAGTTAACCTGTCTTCCCACCGTATCTATCTATCCCTCATCAATTCGCATACACCCGCACATAATCCACCTTCAACTCCGCCGGAAACACCGTAGTCCCATCCGGGCTACCCGGCCAATCCCCGCCCACCGCAAGGTTCAGAATCACAAACGCGCTATCTCCCGTATCGAAAGGCCAAACCGCTCCACTAAGTCCGCTCAGGCTACTCGGATTCGTATACGTCACATACGGCCTCGAAGGATCGTCAACATAAAACGCCGCAGAATTCTTCTGCCAGATGATCCCGTAAGTGTGCCACCCAGCCGCCGTCTGCCCCGCCGGAAATGAAAACTTCGTGCCCAGCCCTACATTTCCAGTGAACCCCGGCCCATGCACAGAGCCCTCATTCCAATCCGGTGAAGTCGCCGCGTTCACCCGCTCCATAATGTCTTGCTCACCACATGCAGGCCAGTTCACAGTCGCAATGTTGTTACCCAGCGTCCAGAAGGCCGGCCACAATCCCTGCCCCTCAGGCGCCCATATCTTCGCCTCCAGTCGCCCATACTGTACGCTGAACAGCCCCTGCGACTTCATCCGCGCCGACGTGTATCCCGAGCCAACCTTGCGCGCTACGATATGCAGCATCCCATCCGTGCCCACATACGCATTTGGATTCGCCGGATCGCACGGAGCCGCACTTGAACCCCAGGCGCAGTAGTCCTCAAGCTCATGATTGCCAAAGCCGCTGTTGCCTGTGTCGTATCCCCACACCGTCGGGTCCGGCTGCAGATTGCCTCCCGTCGCATTCGAGAACTCGTCGCTCCACACCAGCGTTCCCGAGGCGATATTCGGCGCAAACGCCTTCGTCGCAACGGAGCTATCCTTGCCGCCGCTCAACGTCGCATAGGCATTCAACGTAAGATTCGAAGCCACCAGAAACGGCGCCTCGTACACCGGCGATGAAGCAGTCGGTGCACCGCCGTCCACCATGTAGTGGATCGTCGCGCCGCTCGTCGCGCTCGCCAGCGACACAATCTGCGCCCCTGCCAACGCCGGCTTTGTCGAGATAACAGGCGCAGCCACCTGCGTTTGCGGAGGCGTCACGGGGCTCGAACCACCGGTACCGCCGCACGCACTTGGAAATGCAATCATCAGGCCGGAAACCACCAGGCCAGATAAACCCGTTTTCAAAAAAGTCCCGCCTGCCACTGCCTCACCGTCCTCATGCGCCACCGGAGCACCAAAGCCCTTGTAGCATCGGCCGCCAAAGCCAGTCAATCCGAATCCACTGCAGGTTCAAGGCCGCTCAATGCGCGATCAGCAAAAAGACGAACGGCCGTGACGGAACGGTGTAATCCGTTCTACCCCGGCCGTTCGTAGGAGGCCCGAACGATCAGTCGTGATCGCGTATTTCAAATACTCGCAGAAACGGCAATAATTCTACGCAACCGTTCGCAGGAAAATAATTCCCGGCGTGGGAACTGCTTCCATTACGCGATCAGCGCCTACTCTGCTTCGCGGAAATACTGCCGAAACGCAAGATGCGCTCGTTCATTTTGCGATTTTGCAACCGCGGCCTTCACGCGGCGACGTACTTCCGGCGAGCGATACACCCGGCTGATGGCTTCGATTGCCGACTCTGCCTGGCGCACATCCCCCTCGATCACAGTGAGCAGAAAATCCACGCCCTGCTGCAGACGCGTCAGCGCAATCGCATAATCCAGAATCGCTCCGAACCACGCGTCCACTCTCTTCCGCCGTCGCTCCAGCAGAGCCGCCAGCGCTGCCGGTTCGTGCGTCTCCGCCAGCGCAAACGCCGCTTCTGCCGCCGCCTCCTCGCCATCGTCGAGAAAGCCGGCAACCAGCGCGATGCTTGCTCCCTTATCGCCACGCTCGATTCCCAATAACGCAGAAAAACACGCCCCCATCACTTCCGGCTCTTCCTTGCGCAGCATAATCCGCAGCTTCAGCAGCAGCGTTGCACTCACCCCACCCACTCTCCCAATTGCGCGGGCTGCTTCGACGCGCACCGTCTTGTCCCTGTCCAGCAGCGGTTCCAGCAATAGATTCAACAGATCGGCATCGCCAATATCCAGGCAATCTATCAGCGCCTGAGTACACGTAGCCCGCAGCGTCCCCGCTGTATCCGAGTGGCCGCCCCAGACGGGCTCCTCCTGGATATGTCGCAATCCGCGCAGATAGACCTGGGCGTCCCGGCAGCCCAGTCTTACCAGCGCCTTGACCAGTTCATTCTTCGCCCAGCATTGCGGGTCCTGGCGCACCGGATCTTCAAAGAAACGTTCATACGCCGCCAGGACCTCCGGAAGCAATCCAACCATGGCATGCTCCGAAACAATACGCGCGGCCTTGGACACAAGGTAGTTATTTTGGTGGTCCAGACACTTCCCAACCCGCTCGACGCCAGCGGCGTCCGGAGCCTGCCCGTTCATTGCTTCGAGTTGTGCTAACTCGCGTTCAAAGGATCGATTGATTGGCATCTTGACCCCAGGGCCCACCGGTGCATTCAACAACGGAGACTTCATCCAATTTCCTTTCGCACACGGAAACCTCCCGGCAATAAATCCTCACCCATGAGGTCTGAACCGAGATACCTCTCGGTAAGCGCTTCGGAAGCACACCTCTCCGCGCCAATGACGTGAATATCTTGCCTGGCCTTCGGATTTGCACAGCTCGGATATCCCCGAGATTAACTCGAAGAGCTTTACTCCTGGCGAAAAACAGAAGTTACTTTAGGACAGTCAGCTTTGGTATCTCTCAGAAATTCCCCAACCCCTTGTGAAAAGACTCCACATGAGTTTCGGCAGTTTCCACAGAAGCCCGTAAACCGTCACGAGAAGTTCCATCAGATAACTTCTGTGCCCGTAGTGACAGTCGTTGGCCAATCGTTACAAAAAATCAGTCCGGTCAGGCTCGTTTCCGGACAGCCGGAGTCTCGACCGCGGTCAGCCAATTCCTCCTTCGCTGAAGGTCAGTCCGACCACCGGGCACTCCACCACCATACTGCCGCGGCATATGCCCCGGCGGTACATGCTTCGGCGATACTTCATCAGTACGTTTTTCGTCGTCGTCCGGATTTACCTGTTTGACAAATTTTCCGGGAATCCGCCCACTACTTGCCTGTGGTCAAATCGTCGCGTCACCAGCTTCATCGTAGTTCGGAATCAGGTTCTAGCCATCGCTCGACCTCCGCCATCTTCGGTCGCTTGGCTGGGAATGCGAAGCCCAACCGATACCCACCTTCGTGCAATACGATAGGGCCATGGCGTTTCCGGGCCAGTTGTGACCGTCATGCAAAGAAAGGAGCCGATACAACATGCGCATCCGAGAACTCGACGGCCTGCGAGGTATCGCTGTCCTGGCGGTCATTAGTAACCATTACCTTCTCTGGCTGCCGGCGGTGGGCTCCGCATATGGTTGGCTCGGCGTAGACCTCTTCTTCATTCTTTCAGGATTCCTGATCACAAGCATCCTGTTGGAGCTGCGCGATAAGGAGCACTACTTCAAGACCTTTTATGCGCGGAGGGCCTTCCGCATCTTTCCACCCTATTTTCTGGCCCTTGCCGTCTACCTGGTCTATTCCTTCTCCGCCGGATTGCCGGGGACCTGGGGACTATGGCTGCAATACATTTTCTACTACTCAAGTCTGTTTATCGGCCTGCCTCCGGAGCTGCACGCGATTCCGCCCGTTGTGCCGCCAGCAGTAGCCATCGGCCTTTCGGTAATGTGGTCGCTCTCCGTAGAGGAGATCTACTACACAATCTGGGCGCCGCTGGTACGATTCACAACTCAGAATGGCTTTACAGCGATTCTGGTATCGATGATCGTGGTAGCTCCTCTGCTCCGCTGGCAGCTGCATACGCCGGACTGGCCAGAATATTTTCCCTTCTACTGCAGAATGGATGGCTTGGCCTATGGTTCAGCAATCGCTCTTTTTATTCACGGGCAACGTCTCCGCCAGGCCATATCGGGCCAGTGGAACCGGATAATTCGCTGGGCGACCTTGATGGTGCCACTGGTTACTGTCTTCTTCTTTCTTGCTACTCATGGAGAAAGAAGCTTGCGCATAGTTATGACTTTAGGTTTAGTGCTTGCCGACCTGAGCTTTGCCCTCGTCACTTATGCCCTCATTCGCAATTCCGGAGGCCCACAGCTTTGGGTACGCATCTTCCGGGCCAAGTGGCTACGCTCAATCGGCATGGTGAGTTATAGCCTCTACCTGTTTCACGCCCCTCTGCGGATCCTCGCGATCCATCTCGTAGACGGCCTTCATCTCGCGCGTCGTGCCAACGCAATTACATTGGCGTTGACCTCCCTTGCGCTCAGCTTCGGAGTCGGCTACGGACTGTGGTACGGGATGGAATCACGCATCCTGCGCTGGAAAGATCGCTTCGTTCCTTCTTCAGCTCATGCAGAGCGTCCGCCTTCAGTAGAGTCGGCGCCGGAGCCAGATCCTGCCGACGCGGCAAGGAGCTAGCTGGCAGGATGGCTTGCAGTTTCCAGCGGTCACCGCAACATAACTTAAAACTTACTTCCCGGTAAGAGCCGCCACCGGCACCAGCATATCTTCCTTGCGCATGACCAGATTGGTCGCGTTCAGGGTAGCCAGTTCAAAGCCGTGCCCATGCGTAATTGCGTCCGTAGGGCAGGCCTCAACACAGTAGCCACAGAAGATGCACCGGTTGTAGTCGATGTTGTAAGTCTTCGCGTAACGCTCGCTGGATGAGATCCGAACTTCCTTCGTGTTATCGGCAGCCTCGATAAAAATGCAGTTCGAGGGGCACGCCGCCGCACACAGAAAGCAGGCCACGCACTTCTCCAGCCCATTCTCATCTCTCTGTAATTCGTGGGCGCCGCGAAAACGCTGCTCGAACTTCGCACCACGCAGCGGTCCCGGACCGTCAGGGTAGTTCTCCACCTGCGTCGGTTCCAGGATCTCCCGAAACGTGATACTCATGCCCTTGGCAATGCCCGCGATGTTGCGCACGATCGACATAGCGCCAGTATACGATGAACCAGGGAGGAACTCATCATGTCCGTGAAGATCCGGCACAGCAGGTACCCGACGGCCGCTTCCCTGCTGGTACTAGTGCTGATACTGGCGGTCGGTTGTCTTTCCATCGCGGGCATGGGCCTGCAAACCCCGTCCGAAAAGCCGGCTCAGGCCATGGAGATGCACCGCGGCACCCCCGCGACCGGCCCGCTCAAACTCACCTTCGGCGATAAATCAATCGAACTCACAGCTGCCGAGCTGGCAGCCTTCCCTCACACCACCATCAAGCTCTTCAACGAACACGCGAAAGCCGATCAAAGCTACTCCGGCGTGCCTCTCGCTCTCCTCCTGGCCCGTCTGGGAGTTTCCGAAAAGCCCCGTGGCAAAGACTTCCGCCTCTACCTCATCGCCGAAGGCTCCGACGGCTACCAGGTCGTCTACTCCGTCGGCGAAGTCACTCCCGACGTCCACGACGGCACTACCCTTGTCGCCGACTCCATGAATGACAAGCCCCTCGGCGACAACGGACAGTTCCAACTGGTCACCACCGGCGAAAAGCGTCCCGCCCGTTGGGTTCGCAACCTCGTCGCCATTCGCGTCCTCACCGCACAATAACTACTTCTTCGCACCCAGCGCCTTAGGCGGCGAAGACTGCCCATGGTTATTCGCCGGCGGAGTCGTAGTCGGCCTTCGCCCCGGCTTCGTCTTCGTCGGTGTCTCAGGAACATCCCGGCACAGCACCGAGTTCTGTCCTCCCGCCAGCTCCGCCAGCGTCGCATCCGCCAGCGCCGGCTCAGCCTTGCAGATGCGCCGCATCATATCCTCGGCGTGCTTGCCGCTCAATCCCTGCGTCTGCTCCAGTCCCGTCGCCGGATCGACACCATACTCAAAAACAAAATCCTCCGCCGCCTTCGCGCCACCGTAGTCATTGTGCGTCCACGTCCCCAGCGTATTCCGCCCCGTGCCATCCACAATCAACGCATACGCCTGCGAGCGCTTCACGCCTTCCACACTGCCCGCAGTCCACACCGCCGCGGCCTGGTCGCCTCGCATCCAGCGCGTGCGCCACGCATGCTCTTTCACGCTGTAATACAGCGTAGTAAAAAAAGTCGACGGCGCCTGGCACCCATAGCAGTCGTCATAGAGCAGCGCCAGTTCTGGAGCCTGCTGGTACATCCCCCCAAACGTCGTCCAGTCCAGAATCCGGGGATTCATCCCATGCAGCAGCGGCTGTACATCGTGCTTCGCCAGCGAAACGCTCCATATCGTGTAAACATCCTTGGGCGGCGTCGACTGCGCGGTCTTGCGCTCCGTCGTCAACACAATCGCCGAATCCCACTGCACGCCAATCTCGCGAATCGCGCTCCATTTCTCCGCCTTCAATTCCTGCGTGACCCACGTCACCGTAGGCGCATCCTTCGCATCGTGAAAATCCACCCAATGAAAGGCCTCAACCGTTGGTTGCGCCCCAGCGCTAGCCACTCCAAGCGCTGAAACCAAAAGCAACATCGTTACTGCTCGGGACAACGGCATCCATTGTGTGGACAGCTTCAGCATTCGCATACAGATAGTATGCTCCGCCCTGACCGCACTCTACACCACCAGGAACTCATCCGTTAATTGAATTTCTAGTCGATTTTGAAAGGACATTACTTCAAGCCAAGACTGATATCACTCTCTGTGTCATGTTGCGCACCCGAACGGTCCGGGTGCAGGATCGCCGTCCTTTCAGTGGGCCGTGCAGATCAATGATTCGATCTTCGAGTCCGGCCTCCTACTCCTGCCATGTCATCTGCACTTTCCGCGCGAGTGCCGTGTATTGCCGGCGCGAAAGTGCTGGTTGTTGATTTTAGGTCCATCGCAGACATCGGAAGACCAGCCGGCGGGTTGATCCACTCCAACTTATCTCCAATTTCTTTCCGTAAGTGTCGCCTCGCAAATCTGGCAATAGCACGAACGGCTCGCCATAAGAGTGTGGAGCGATCGAGGTAAATGGTAACCCCTTGAAGACGCTTGGTATATTTCGCCAGAAAGCCGCCAGTCGCGCCATAAATCCATAAACTTTGAAATCCCTCCTCAATGAGTTGCTCGATCACACGGCTCCGTAGGAGCGTTGACACTGAAATAGATTTCATGTGAATTTCATCACCAGTATCCTGCGCGCATCGCCTTTCATCATTGAATTGATCCACCAGCACGGCCCGGCCGGATTCCTTCCATCCTATGACAACCGCAATCCATTTCCCTTCTTGAGTCCGTAAGCCCGCGAGCATGCGCTTTTCTGCGTTCACTTGAGAGGCCATCCTGAAGAGTCGTTGGACTTCATCGTCGGGCAGACTGAACTTGGTCTTTCCCGATAACCCCGCAACGGCTGTTCTGAACTCGGAGATGTCCATGTCTCTCACATAACACTGATTCTCATTTTGACTATAGCTACGATATTGACGAATGTGCTTACGTGTTCTTGATCCCAACGCCTTTTCAAACGCATCATATGAAGACGGCAACGAAAGAATTGGGTGAAGCTCGCGCAATTCCTCAAAGCGCTGCATTGAGTACGCAGGAGCCACCTCTCGAATGGCCTCAATATCAGAACTGTCTCGCGCTAGTGTTATGCGAAGAGCGCCGATCCTTCTACAGCTGAGCCAACTGGATGCGGCTGTCTTGAGAACCCAGTCACGATTCTTGTGAGTGCTGGCCACGGCTAACTCCAGGCTGTCGTCTATGAAAACGTATCCTGTCGGATTTCCGTGAAATGTCATCTCCCAACCGTAGACAACTCCGACGATTTCTCCCATTCGCTTAACCACCGTGACGCACGGCCCTCGGTACCATTCCAGGACCGCAAGAAAAAAATCTGGCTGGAGCGTGTCCGGCAGATCGCGAAAAAGCGACGAAGCTTCTTCTTTCAAGGCTTTAATTTTGTCATGCGAAAAAACGATCTCCGCCGACCAGGACGCATTCGATAAGTACGATAGTCTTTTCGAAACCCGAGTGCGAAAAGGGTCGCCTAGAAGCAGGTGCTTCCAAACCATGAGCGCGATGGGGGGGAAATTCTCACTGAAACTCATCGGGGGAGGGGATCCTCGCGAGTAGTACAGGATTGAAAGGGCGAAATTGAAAGGGCGAATCAGGTTCGCCACGGGTAAATCTGTCTAAGTATGATGCGCAAACGACTTTCAGAGTTTGCTCTGTCCGGATGGTCGGGAGGAACTGGATGTCGTAGCTATGGCTTAACAGTATCGGAACAAACGGCTTAGGAGCGCCGTAAGAGGCACGATGTTTCCACAAGAAAGAAGATAAGTTCTACAGTTTCTACGTGTGGAGACGCCCAGCGGCAGGAAGCGGTAATTCACCCGCAGGGCGCAGCATCGCGGACTTCGAGAACTTTTTCCACAGTTTCTCAGCCGCGCCAAACATCGGCACGATCTGATGGGGTTTCAGCCCCCGAGCAATACTTTCCCAATCAGCCACTGTCTTCCTGTTGACAACACCTCCAACCTGCATTAACCTCCCCTAATATGTTTAGGGAAGAAAACACGGAGCCAGGCGACCTCATCCAGGGCACCCTGGAGATGCTTGTCCTCAAAGCCCTCGCCCGTGGCCCACTGCACGGCTACGCAGTAGCCGAGTGGATCCACCAAACCTCGCAGCAGCTTCTCAAAGTCGAAGAAGGCGCGCTCTACCCGGCCCTCCACAGGCTCGAGCTGCGCGGCCTCTTATCCGCCACCTGGGGAGCATCCGAAAACAATCGCCGCGCCAAGTTCTATCAACTTACCGCCGAAGGCAAAAAACGCCTCAACGCAGAATCATCACGCTGGGCGCGGCTCTCCGCGGCTGTAGCTTTCGTCATGCAGGCAACCTGAATCCATTGAGACGCAAGGAGAAGCAATGTCCGTCAACATGAACGAGTTTCTCGGGCGCACAAAATCTCTCTTGCGCAAACGCCGCATGAATCGCGAGATGGCCGAAGAGTTGGAGTTCCACCAATCGCTCCTGCGCCAGCGCCTCATGCGCGAAGGCCTCTCACAATCGCAGGCCAACGCAGCCGCGCGTCGCACCTTCGGCAGCACGGCACGCTGGCATGAACGCCTCCGCGAACTATGGCAATTCCGCACTCTCGAGAATCTATTCCGCGACATCACCTTCTCCATCCGTCTTCTCAAAAAGAGTCCCGGCTTCACCGTCATCGCGCTCCTCACACTGGCCCTCGGCGTGGGCGCCAACACTGCCGTCTTCTCGCTCGTCAACAGCCTTCTGCTGCGCCCCCTCTCCATCCCGCACGGCGATGAGCTGGCCGTCATTGGTATGGATCGCGGCAATCCCGACCTCATCTACAGCTTCCCAATTCCCTTCTTCCGTGCACTCGAATCGAAGCACGACATCTTCCGCGAGGCATTCGCATTTTTCTCCGAAGGAATGCAGGTCCGCGGCCAATCCGCCAATGAAGACATACCCGGAGCTCTGGTCAGCGGAAACTACTTCGACGCGCTTCAGACCCCGCCCATCCTCGGCCGCTATCTCACACCGGCAGACGATCGCCCTGGAGGCAGCCCCGCTGGCCTCGCCGCAGTTATCAGCGAAGGCTTCTGGCAAAGCTGGTTCAATCGCTCTCCCAATGTAATCGGCAGCCGCCTTACCATCGCCAACACTGCATTCACCGTCGTCGGCGTCATGCCTAAGCGCTTTATTGGAGCCGATCCGCTGCACAGACCGTCCATCTTTGTCCCGCTGTCCTCCGAGCCAATCATCGACGCCCCGCAGGACATGACACAATCGGGCATTCACTCGTGGTGGCTCACCGTCATGGCCCGCCGCCAGCCCGGGGTTTCGCTTGAGCAGGTCAACGCGGCTCTCACTCCCATCTCCATGCCAATCATCCGCGAAACCATGAATGATCCGCCACAGGCCGCGCTGCTCGAGCAGGCTCACTTTCACTTCGTTGCCGAACCCGGAGCGCGCGGCTTCGCCTACATCCGCGCATTCTTCCGCAAGCCACTCGTCGCACTCTTCTGCATGTGCGGTGGAATCTTCTTGCTCGCCTGCCTCAATCTCGCCAGTCTTCTGATGGCGCGCGGCGCAGCACGCGAGCGCGAGCTCGCAACACGCCTCGCCATGGGCGCAACACGCCGGCGTCTCATCCAGCAGCTCCTCATCGAGAGCCTCTTGCTCGCAGTCGCAGGCACAGCCATCGGTCTAGCAATAGCTCCCCTCGTAAGCCAATCGCTGGCTACAATGCTTCTTAGCGGCGGCAGCGCAGATGCCGTCTCGCCCGATACTTCTCTCGATTTGCGCGTACTCACTTTCGCCGCGATCAGTGCACTCCTGTCCACCGCGATCATCGGCCTGATCCCCGCGATCCACGCCACCTCGGGCAGCCTCAACGAGCACATCAAAGATGGCCAGCAGGCAGCAGGCCCCCGCCGCCGAAATCGCCTTCAGCCCATCATGCTTGCCTCAGAAGTTGCGCTCGCACTCATCCTTGTAGTCGGCGCAGGACTGCTCGCCACAAGCCTCTTCCGCCTCTTCACCTCAGGTGCCGGGTTCAACCCCAAAGGCGTAGTCAATATCGCCCTCTCAATGGAAAAGCAGCCACTCGACGGCGACGCACTCATGCGCCTCTACCAGCAATTCGGCGAGGGCCTCAGCCACCAGCCCGGAGTCACCTCCGTAAGCTTCGCCCGCATCATCCCGCTCACTCATTTCATATGGGACGAAGACCATTCGCGCTCCGGCGGCGCCGCGCACGACCTCTACCTCAATGCAGTAGGTCCCAGCTACTTCCAGACCATGAGCATCCCCATCTATCAGGGCCGCGAATTCCGCTGGAACGACACCGTCTCCTCCGGGCGCAAAATTATCATCAACCAGGCCGCTGCAAATCTTCTCTTCCCCAATCAGAACCCCCTCGGGCAGCACTTGCTACAAGGCGAAAAGAAGAAAGACTTTGAAATCGTAGCCGTCGTAGGCGACGCCAAGTATGACAACCTCCGCACCATCGCACCCGCCGCCGCATACATCCCGATCACGCAATTCGAAGATAAGAAACCATCCTTCTACGCCGTCATCAAAACCACCGGCCCCATTGCGCCCTTGGCAGCCACTGCCCGCGCTCTGACCACCCGCCTCGCCCCCGACATCCCAGCCCCCGCGCTCACCACCATGGAAAGCATCGTCGAGAACTCCATCAGCACCGAGCGCGTCATGGCCATGCTCTCCGTCTTCTTCGCCGGCTGTGCGCTGCTCGTCACCGGCATCGGCCTCTACGGCACCCTCGCCTACAACACCTCGCGCCGCACCAGCGAAATCGGTATCCGCATGGCCCTCGGCGCAAAGCGCAGCGGCGTCGTGGCGCTCGTCTTCCGCTCCAACGCCGTCATCGCAGCCTGCGGCCTTGCAGCAGGACTCGCCGCGGCCCTCGCTGCCTCACGCGCGCTCTCAAGCTTCCTTTACGAAACATCCCCGCGCGATCCATGGATCATCATCAGCGCCGCCCTCTCACTCGCCATCATCGCCGGCATCGCATCGCTCTTTCCGGCAATACGCGCCGCGCGCATCGAGCCCATCGCAGCAATCCGCTGCGAATAACCACGCAACGCGAGGTAGACGCGTGATCTCAGAACTAAACAACCTCTTCCGTCGAACAACATCGCTCTTCCGCAAGCGCAGCAAAGATCGTGAAATCGCTGAAGAGCTCGAATTCCATCAACACCTCCTGCGCGAAAAGCTCGTACGCCAGGGCGTGCCGCAATCACAGGTCGACGCCGCCATGCGCCGCACCTTCGGCAACCCAAATCGCTGGCGCGAACGCCTGCGCGAACTATGGCAGTTCCGTGCCCTCGAAAACTTCTTCCGCGACCTCGCCTTTTCCTTTCGCCTGCTTCGCAAGTCTCCCGGCTTCACATCCATCGCTCTAATCACGCTCGCTGTCGGAGTAGGCGCAAACACCGGCGTCTTCTCACTCATCAATGGATTGCTGCTGCGTCCTCTCCCCGTCCCAAACGCCCAACAGCTCGCAGTCCTTCGCATGGATGAAGGCGGCCCGCAACCCAACTACTCCTTCATCACTCCCTTCTTCCGCAGCCTCGAAAGCCGCCACGATCTCTTCACCAACGTCTTCGCCTACAACTCGGATCTTCTGCAGGTAAAAGGCACGTCGGGCAACGAAAACATCCCCGGCGTCCTCGTCAGCGGCCAATACTTCGAAGCGCTCCAAACCTCTCCGCTCCTCGGCCGCTATCTCACACCCGCAGACGACCAGCACGGTGGCAGCTCCTCCGGGTTCGCAGTCGTAATCAGCGAGAGCTTCTGGGACCGCTGGTTTCATCGCTCTTCCGAGGCCATAGGCAGCAAACTCGTCATAGCCAATGTTCCCTTTACTGTCGTCGGAGTCATGCCGCACAGCTTCATCGGCGCCGACCCCACCCAGCGCCCCGAGATCTACGCCCCGCTATCCGCCGATCCCATCATTGACGCGCCCCGCAACCACATAGACGCAGGCATCCATGCATGGTGGCTCACTGTTGTAGCGCGCATGCCATCCGGCATGACACTCGATCAGGCAAACGCCGCACTCCTCACCGTCTCCAATCCCATCCTTCACGAAGCATCATCCGATCCTGAGTTCATCACCGACGAAGAGAAGGGCCATTTCCACTTCTCCGCTGAATCCGGCTCCCGCGGATTTACCGAGGCCCGCAGCGCTTTCCGCAAGCCGCTCATCACCATGTTCTGCATGTGCGCCGGAATTCTCCTGCTCGCCTGCCTCAACCTCGCCAGCCTGCTCATGGCTCGCAGCGCCGCCCGCGAGCGTGAGCTCGCCACACGCCTCGCCCTCGGTGCAAGCCGTCGCCGCCTCATCCATCAGCTGCTCGTCGAGAGCCTCCTCATCGCAACCCTCGGCACAGCGCTCGGCATGCTTGCAGCGCCGCTTGTCAGCCGCTCCCTGGCCGCAATGCTTGCCACCAGCAGCATCGGCCAGCGCGTCGAGCTGGATACCTCAATCGACATCCGGGTGCTCCTATTCGCAGCCGCAATAGCCGTCACCGCATCCATCCTCATTGGCCTCGTCCCCGCGCTACAGGCAACCGGCGGCGACCTCAACGAACACATAAAAGAAGGCCAGCACCCAACTAAGGCACACGAGCGCCGAAGGCCGCTACCCCGCATTCTCATGGCCTCTCAGGTCGCACTCGCGCTGATCCTCGTCACCGGAGCAGCCCTGCTCGCAACCAGCCTCATTCGCCTCTATCAATCGGGAGCAGGCTTCGATCCGCGAGGCGTAGTCAACATCGCCTTCGACATGGATAAGCAGCAGCTCGACGGTGACCGTATCATGCAGGTCTATCAACAGATAGGCGACCAGTTGCGCCACCAGCCCGGCGTTAAGAGCGCCAGCTTCCAGTTCATCGTCCCGCTTTCGCACCGCGGTTGGAATGGCGAGTTCACCGCTGGTGCCGAGCCTCATATGCTTTTTCTCAACAGCGTCGGCCCCGATTATTTCTCAACCATGCGCATTCCTCTTCTCCTCGGTCGTGAATCTCAATGGACCGACACCAAAGCATCCGGCCTTAAGATAGTCCTCAATCAATCAGCAGCCTTGCAGCTCTTCCCTGGCCGTAACGCCATCGGCCACCAAGTGAGTAACACGTTCACCAGGAATTCCTATCAGGTAATCGCCGTCGTGGCCGACGCCAAATACAGAGATATACGCAAGCCAGCGCCCCCCGCTGCCTATGTTCCCATGCAGCAGGACGAGCGCGAAAAGCCCTCCTTCAGCGCCGTCGTCCGTCTCGATCCAGCCAATGCATCGCTCGTTCCTATCGCCTCCGCTGCCCGTACCATCGCAGCCCGTTTCGCCCCAACAATTCCAGCTCCCAACATCACAACGTTGAGCGAAGTCATGGATTCCGCCCTCGGAACCGAACGAGTCATGGCCGTCCTTTCCATCTTCTTCGCCGCCTGCGCCCTGTTGGTCACGGCCATCGGACTCTACGGAACCCTCGCCTACGCCACCGCCCGCCGCACCAGCGAAATCGGCATCCGCATGGCTCTCGGAGCCCAACGCGCCGGTGTCGTCGCCCTCATCTTCAGTGAAAATGCGACCGTCGCAATAGCCGGCTGCGCCGCTGGACTCGCCGTCGCCGCCGTCGCCTCACGAGCGTTAGCCAGCTTCCTCTACGAAACCTCCCCGCGTGACCCCTGGATATTCCTCAGCTCCGTCGCTGCGCTAAGTCTTATCGCGAGCGCCGCTTCCCTACTGCCAGCTCTCCGCGCCGCTCGCATCGAACCCATCACCGCAATCCGCTGCGAATAGTAACCGGCACCTCGCCAACTCGCTTGACCACATAAACAAAACAGCGGACATCCTGCAAAGGAGTGCCCGCTGTCGTTAAACCAGCAATGGATTACTGCAGTTGCACCGCGGGCAGCACATCGACACCTTCCCTGCGAACAGCGTCCAGACGCGAAGGATTGATTCCCAGCGCCTTGAGAATCGTCGGCGCGACCTGTGCTGTGCCAACCTCGGCGTGAACCGTCTTGGTCCTGAAGTCAGGTAGGGAAAGCAGAAGCATTACGTTGGTATCGTCATGGTTGAATCCGCCATGCTCTTCCAGTTTCTTCGAGCTGCCCGTGTAAACCACGCCTACATTCGGCGCAGTGATGATATCTGGCGTACGCGGATCGACCGTCGGATCGTTGAAGTTGATCTTGAGTGATGAGCCATAGAAAATCTGCCCGAGGCCGATCTGATTAGCATTCTGCTCGAGGATGTTGACAGCGGCATCCGTGTCGGCGGAATTTTTCAGCCAGACCAGCGAGACATCGTCTTCGGTCGCACCGATGCCGGTCGGGTTGCTTGGCGATTCCGACATGGGGATATAACCAGCCGCATCGAGTAGCGTCGCCGGCGATGTGCCAGTGTTGAGAATCGGGTTGTACCGCGTTGGGTCGATTGGGTTCTGGCCATGCTTGGACGTGATGATGATCAACGTCGACTCGTAGAGATCTCGCTGCTTCAACTCCTTGACGAACGCGCCGATTGAGGCATCGACGTACTTGATCTCGCCAAGCAGGGCGGCACTCGGAGTTGCGGTTGCATCGAGATAACCTCCCGTCTGTCCATTGGTCTTCTCAACAAGCTTCTGGCCGACGCTGACCGCCTGGAAGTTCATGCCAAAGATGGTTGGCACCTCAGTCTTTGCAGTACCCAGGTGGTTTCGCCCTTTAATCTCATTGACAATCGCGTTGACCTTCAGCGTGTCGTAGCACTGAATATTCTGAAAGCTGTTAGTCCACGCCGTAATATCTGAACCGGGATCGAGGACCGTCGCACAGGAGACGCCGGTAGGCGTTGTCACCCCCGGAAGTGCGACAACGTTGGAGTTGATTTCCGGCGCGTAGAAGTCATCAAGTGCTTTGGGACCAATGCCGCTGGCAACCGAAGAGTAAGCGGGGTGTTTATCGGACCAGGCCGCATATCCGCCCAGTTGGTGAATCACGCTGAAAATGCTGTTGGCGCGTACAAACTCCCACGGAAATACCGGACTGCAACCGTTGTTGGGATCGCGCGGGAGCCGCCTGGTGTCAATCGAATTCAATCCGCCATCGGTCAGCGAAGCGCCCGGTGCCCCTCCGTTGAGTTTCGTCTGGTCGATGTCGATTCCCTCTTCATACTCCGTGGTCGTACCGGTCGGAGCAGAGAATGCATGACATGGGCCGGCAGCCACTCCGTTGCCGGTGGTCTTGGCCGGAGCATCGAGCGACCGGTCGTAAGCCACGTCATAGTAAACGCCAGTCAGCGCCGGACTTCCGCCAGTCACGATGGCCGTCAGCCCAGGGAACGAGTCCGACGGTTTCGAGGTTGACGCGGCAACGTAGTTGATACCAGTCCTGCCGAGTTCCGCAAGCGCAGGACAATATGGCTTACCGTTGTCGATCGTATCGATGCCCTTGGCGCAATTGGCGTAGTCAACTGCGTGCATGCCGTCGATGCTGATCAGCAACACGCGTTTGATGTGGCTGCGATCCCAATCACGATCCTGGGCGAGAGCATTGCCGGCCGAACAGGCAACTGCCAATGAAAACAGAGCTATCGCGTTTTTCATGCTTACCTCCGGAACAATAGTCACTAAAGTGCCCAGAGCGCCGCATTACGGCGAGGTCAATTTGTTTGAAAGAATCCTAAGGTACGCTGCATAGGACGGTTTCGCTCCCGACATGCCGGATTTACCATGGGTTGTGCCCTTACCAGTGCAATTCCCTCTATTACCGATGTTGGCCAAGCGGGTCGCTTCTATTCCGCTCGGCGACGACTGGATCTTCGAACCCAAGTGGGATGGATTTCGTACGATCGTCTTTCGCGATCAGGATGAAATCGTCGTCCAGAGCCGCGATGGAAAGTCCCTGAATAGATATTTTCCCGAGCTCCTCGAAATCCTTCGCAATGGGCTTCCTGAACAATGCGTGTTGGACGGCGAAATTGTCATCGCCTCGCCAAGTGGTCTTGACTTTGATTCGCTTCAGCTTCGCATCCATCCAGCCGCATCGCGCGTAAAGCTGTTGTCCCAGCAGATTCCAACTTCAGTCGTGTTTTTCGATCTCCTTTGCGAAGGAGACGAAGACCTCCGCAATGAGCCCTTCGCACACCGGCGCAAGCGGCTGGAGTCGTTACTTTCAGCCGCAGCGCCGCCTATTCACATCACGCCGGCAACAAGCGATCAGTCCATCGCTTCCGACTGGTTCAGCCGATTTGAGGGCGCCGGCCTCGACGGAGTGATGGCCAAGTCCGTCACGGGCACCTATCAGCCTGATAAGCGAGTCATGCTAAAAGTCAAGCATGAGCGAGACTGCGATTGCGTGGTTGCAGGCTTTCGCTGGCACAAGGACGGCGAGGGCACAGTGATCGGCTCGCTGCTGCTAGGGCTATACAACGACGAAGGCAAACTGCAGCATGTTGGAGTCTGCGCCAGCTTCACGATGGACAAACGCAAGGAGCTCGTTTCCTATCTCGCCCCTTACCGTGAAAATGCTGCGGTCGATCATCCCTGGGCCGGCTGGGCCGCGCCCGAAGCCGGAGAAACGGCACAGCGCATGCCCGGCGGCCAGAGCCGCTGGAGCCAGGGAAAAGACCTGTCCTGGGAACTACTGCGCCCCGAGCTCGTGTTGGAGGTTGCATACGAACACATGCAAGGCGACCGCTTCCGTCATATGGCACAGTTCCGCAGATGGCGTCTCGACAAGAGCCCGAATGACTGCACCTACGCGCAGCTCGAAGTCGTTCCTCCGCAGGAATTGATGGAAATATTCCCCAGCGGACGTTGATGCTCAACCGCTCCAACCACGCGTCGGATCATCGTCGGGATCCGGAGTCTCCTGCGGAGGACGTGCATCCTCGGGGACATGCCGCAGATTCACGCGGATGCGAAACCAGATCGAAGATCGCCCGCGCATACGATCCACAAGCACATCGTCAACAGCCAGCAGCGCCGCAGCTTCGGGATATTTACTCTTCCATCTTTCTAATCCCTGCATGGCCGCCTCTTCGCTCGGCGAATTCGCAATAACGATCAGCGGCATCTTCGCACGCGGAGTCTTCGCAGGAGCTTTCTTTGCTGCCGTCTTTGCTCGCGAAGGCGACACCCGCGGCGCCTCGCCTTCCACCTTCCGAAAGTGTGGAGGCCATGGAGCGTCCCCAATTCCTTGGGCCTCATCGCGCGCCGCTAACTCAAGCAGGCCATCGAGCGAGCCCCGCGTGTTATCCATCCCAGCATGAGGATCGCCGATCTCAGCAAACCGTTGCGGCATGGTAAGCACGGTAAAGTCCGCCGGCTCGCATGCAGGCACTTCCTCCCAGCTGAGTGGAGCGGAAACACGCGCATCCGGCAAAGGACGCACCGAGTATGCAGAAGCAGTCGTGCGATCCTTGGCATTCTGGTTGTAGTCGAGAAAGACGCCGTGGCGCTCTTCCTTCCACCACTTCGAGCTGGCAAGTACGGGTACGCGGCGCTCGACTTCACGCGACAAGGCGAGCGCGGCGCGGCGAACCTCCGTGAAACTCCAACGCTGCTCGATGCGCGCATTGATATGCATCCCCCGCGAACCACTCGTCTTTGGCCATCCAACCAGCCCCGCCTCTTCAAGCACCGCCTCGACTTCAACAGCCACTTGGCGCACATCCGGCCAGCCAACGCCAGGGCCCGGGTCAAGATCGACACGCAATTCATCCGGATGATCGAGATCGCCAGAGCGCACTGCATGAGGATGCAATTCAATACATCCAAGATTTACAATCCACGCGAGTCCGGCTGCATCATCGACCACTACCTCTTCAGCCGTACGCCCCGAAGGAAACGAAAGCGTGACAGTACGCAGCCATTCGGGACGATCATTTGGCGCTCGCTTTTGATAGAACGCCTCGGCCTCAGCTCCATTAACGAAGCGCTTGAGCACGATAGGCCGATCTCGAATCCCGGCCAGCGCCCCCGGCGCAACAGCCAGGTAGTAGCGCACCAGGTCCAGCTTCGACAAGGTCGTTTGCTTCGAAAAATAAAGTTTCTCGGGGTGGGTTACATGAACCTCGTGCCCCTCGATAAGCAACACTTCGGGTTCGTCGTTCTTTTTCACGTGAACAGATTACACCTTGAGATCAAGCGGGTAGCATTGCTTAGGTGTGAGGCGATATGAGAATAGCGAGTTGGAATGTCAATTCGATCCGCGCAAGAATTGAACCGGTAACCAAATGGCTCGAGAAATCCAACCCCGATATCCTGCTCATGCAGGAATTGAAAGGCTCGGAGTTCCCCACTGCCTATTTCAAGGATCTCGGCTACGAAAGCGCCGCCGTGACGCAGAAGACATACAACGGCGTAGCGATCCTGTCACGATATCCGATTGAGACCATCAGCACGACTCTCAAGGGAGACGAAGCCGACAGTCACGCTCGCTTCCTCGATACGAGGATCGAAGGAATTCGAATCATCAACATCTATCTTCCCAATGGCAACCCGATAGGCACAGATAAATTCGCTTACAAGCTCGCGTGGATGGACAGGCTCTCCTCTTTCATGACCGACTTGATTCGCAGCGACGAGCCCGCGCTGATAGGCGGCGACTTCAACGTCATCCCCGAAGACATCGACTGCCACAAGCCCTCCTACTGGATCCGCGACGCCTTGTTTCAACCGGAGCCACGAGCCCGTTACCGCTCGCTCCTGACCCTGGGTTATGCGGATGCCTTCCGTTCCCTGCACCCCGGAGAGACCGGTAAATTTACCTACTGGGATTACTTTCGGAAGGCCTTCGAAAGTAATCGAGGAATCCGCATCGACCACTTCCTCTTATCGCCATCCATCGCCCACAGACTCAAGTCCTGCGAGATTGACACAGAGCCACGAGCCCAGGAAAAGCCTTCCGACCACACGCCCATCCTGCTCGAACTGACTTAGCCGCGTGTCTGGGTGGCGAGTCGCATCTCAATGTCGGATCGGCGTGTGAGAAACAAAACTACATGGTCGCCGCCCAGCCGGCCAGCTTTCATTGCTGTCCCAGAGACCGCTAACCCACCTATCGAAAAGATTTGCGGCATTGGCTGCCAATAACTTACTTTTGTCATCTCACGGGAAGAGAGACGGGAGGAAATGTCCCAATTCAGCGATTCGCACCTTAATTCGGCTCTAGCTTTAAGATAACTCGTTCTTTCTGATGTTCAAGGAATCTCAGGATTGTTTCATGTGGACATCAACAATGATTCGGTCGGGGGATAGGAAGCTGGTCTTCTGGATTGGATAACATCGGACTGGTGTCTGTCACGACGAGATGTTCGCTTCAGTCGTGGTCCAATTCGTTTTGGCACAGTTGACTTAGCAGGGTTATGTGAATGAAGTCGTAGCAGAAGGTGGACCGATGAGCGATCTCCGGCAGCTGTCCGTGGGGCAACTGTCCAATTTGGTCATTGAAGATCGATGCGAAAGTCTACTTCTGTACGATAAGGGGGGGTTTGAATCCAGCCTTCAAATCCTGACTAAGATAGGTATCGCTAATGGAATGGATTCTCAGCGTCTTGCCTGGGCTGTTGCTTTCAACATAAACGGGGTGCCTTTACCGGAGGAGAATCAGAACGCAACGCAACGAAGGGCCGGCGGATATCGCGACCGCTGGGCGCCGGATACGCCCTGGTCAGTGGTATGGCCCCGGCTTCTCCGCCCCCTGGCCCCAGGCGTCTGCGGATACCCTTGCACCTTTCTTTCCGAACTTGCCCTGTCGGTCGCCTGCGAACAACGGGAAGACTGGCAGAGTCCTTCATCTCGGCCAACAAATCTCGAAGCTGCCAACCGGGCATTCGATTTCGTTTATGAAATCAATAACTCAAAAGTATTGGGAATGGCGCGTAAGCTCTGCTGGCATTACGAGGGCCTCGGTTTCGATCCGGAAGCCATAGCAAAGGACGCTTGGGCAAGAGTTTTCTTGGAGTATTGGAGTGCCCGCGCGCCGCGAAGATTCAACGGCTTTTCTTCGATCTCAACAATGGTTCGTACAGTGGTGCGCAACATAACGATGGATTCGATCCGGAGCCAGCACCGCTCGGCAGTTAGTGTGGAAGAACTTCGCGAGCGAGAATCGCCTGCCTCAGAATTTCTCGCCGCATCAAATACTCATATCAAGGTAATCAATCCGACTGCGAAAATGGAGTCTGACCAACTTTACCGCTGCGCCATGGAATGTCTCGAAAAACTTCCCCCCAGGCGAACTGTGGTGGCGCAAATGGTTTGGCTCCGTCAAATCAATGCCAGGCGAGTTGCGCAGATTCTCGGCATCACTGAGCAGGCAGTTAGCCTGCATCTGAGAGAGGCGAGGGTAGTCGTCGGTCCCTGTTTGCAGCGATACGGGTTCGACTTGTCAGGGTAACCGTGCCCGCGAAAACTTTTCTTATTACCAGGCTTAAGTAATAGGCCCTGCTTCCGACTAACAAGGATAAGCTTTATGTCGGCGGACAATCCTAACCCGAGACCGGCGGAGATGATCCGCAGACGAGCTGAAGAGCTTGCTGCGTCTGGCAATCGAAATATGGTCGAAGCAGAGTTGCTCGCCGCTGCCGCCGACCAGGGACTTTCGTTTGATGAAATCGACGAAGAATCCCTGCGCCTTTGCATCGAGGCATTCGGCCCGGATATTGTCAGCGACGCATTTAGCTCTGCTGGTGAGGAAAACTCCGCACAACCGGAACGATTTCAACGATCCGATCTCGATGCCGTTTTCACAGAATCCACGCCATTCAGCAAGTCTCCCTTGCCAATACCTGGCATCCGCACCCTCGCCAGGCCGCCTTGGAGAATGCGTCTGGGTTGGGTCGCTGCCGCCGCTGCAGTTCTGGTCGTCAGCGCGGTCGTGGTCCGCAAAGCCGGTCAGCCAGTCAGGCCCGCGCAGAGCACTGTCTCAAGCGGTCGTCCCGCGCCAAATACCGAAGCAGCAAAAAACGAAGCAACAGACGCCGAATCCGAGCGCCCGGCTATTGCCGGCTGGCCCACCGCCACGCCAGCGAATCGGAAGCCTGCGGAGAACGTACCTTCCGCCGCTTCTTCTCCGGCGGGCCCCACCGATAACGGCAGCCGCGAGGCCGCTCCTCCAACACCGGCAACTGTCACTAGTAGTGCTGATATTCCCTCCACAACTCCGCCGAATCATAGCGTGGCGCAAGACAATCCTAGTCAACAGCAGCTTGCGGCTTCTTCCAATACTAGCGACGTCCTGAACAGGCTCCCCACGGCGGGAGCAACAACAGCTTCGCATGCCCTGCATGGCCTTACAGCCGCTTTTGCTGGCGCTGCGCATGGAGGCGCGGGTAACACCTCACATGCTGCGATCTCCCGTCCTGCG
>Ga0206962_1101_pt1 | contig 25720 bp, 25 predicted proteins | sample Alteio_BWOrgHeat_27_FD_153241 | JGI IMG/M metagenome (GOLD analysis project Ga0206962, IMG submission 153241) | Enriched cells from forest soil in Barre Woods Harvard Forest LTER site, Petersham, Massachusetts, United States -... | ecosystem: Environmental > Terrestrial > Soil > Temperate forest >...
TCACTGGCGCCCCCGGCCAGATCGGTCGCGAGCTTGTCCGCGAAATTCGGATCGAGAAGCGCCTGTGCGTCCCGGATCAATTGCCGAAAGCCTTGCAGGGCTGCGAGTGCGCGTGCCGGAAGGAGGCGGTTGCGGATGGCCTGCCCGATTGCGTCCCAGGTGGAGATGCCGGTTTCGAGCGCCAGCGTCTCCAGTGTGTCCAGGGTTGTCTTTCCGATTCCGCGGGGAGGCGAGTTGATCGCGCGCTGCAAGGCTACGGAATCGTGGGGGTTCAGCACGAGCTTTAGGTAGCTGAGCAGATCGCGAATCTCAGCGCGCTCATAGAAGCTGAAGCCTCCAACCATCGTGTATTTGATCCCATAGCGGCGGAGGGCTTCTTCTACCAGACGCGACTGCGAATTAGTGCGGTAGAGCACAGCACAGCGAACTTCTTCCCGTCCGCCATCGCTGGCTGATTGCCGGAGATACGTGTTGACCTTGTCGGCGATGAAGAGTGCTTCGTTTTCGCCATCGGGAGCTTCGTAGTAACCGATCATGGCGCCGCCCTCGCGCTCGGTCCAGAGGGTCTTGCCTTTGCGCTGGGCGTTGTTGGCGACAACGGCACCGGCGGCTTCGAGGATGTTTTGCGTGGAGCGGTAATTCTGTTCGAGCCGGATGATCTTGGCATTTGGGAAGTCCTGCTCGAATTCGAGAATGTTGCGGATATCGGCGCCGCGCCAGCTGTAGATGCTCTGGTCTTCGTCGCCGACGGCGCAGACATTGCGGCGCTCGCCGGCGAGCAGCTTCATGAGCTCGTATTGAGGGCGGTTGGTGTCCTGGTATTCGTCGACGAGCAGGTACTGGTAGCGGCGCTGGTAGCGCTCACGGACCTCGCTGGAGGACTTGAGGAGGCGTACCGTTTCGAGCAGGAGGTCGTCGAAGTCGAGGGCGTTGTTCTTCGCCATTTCCTTGCGATAGCTCTCGTAGATATGCGCGATGCGCTCGCCGTTGGGGTCGGACGAGCCGAGGTAGTACTCCTGGGGATCGATCATGTGGTTCTTGGCCCAGGAGATTTTGCCGAGCACGGTGCGCGGCGTAAGCTGCTTGGTGTCGAGGCCGAGACGCTTCATGATGGTCTTGACGATGGATTGCTGGTCGTTCTCGTCGTAGATCGCGAAAGACCTGGTCAGGCCGACGGCGTTGGGTCCGGTTCCGATGCGCAGGGCTTCGATGTCGCGGCGGAGGATGCGTACGCAGAGCGAATGGAAGGTGGCGATCAGCGGCTTTGTGAGCGAGCCGTGCTCCAGCAGCCGGTCGATGCGCTCCCCCATTTCGCGGGAGGCCTTGTTGGTGAAGGTGACGGCGAGGATCGAGTCGGGGGCGGCGCCTTTTTCCTGAATGAGATAGGCGATGCGGTAGGTGATTACGCGGGTCTTGCCTGATCCGGCCCCAGCGAGGATCAGCACTGGGCCGTCCGTGGTTTCGACGGCGGCGCGTTGCGGGGGATTTAGTTGGTCTACCAGGTGCTGCAAGGTGGCGGGTCCAGAGGGGATGTGTCCTCTTCCAGTGTATCGTTGCTGGCAATTTGGCGTTCAACAACTCGCAGAACGCCGGCTGGTTGGAATCGGAGACGGCGCAGGCTTGATCCTATGTTATCTTTCGGGTGTGCCAGCGGCCGTCACACTCTCGAATCCGGAGATTTCCCGTCATTCCGCGACTGTCCGGGTGACTCACTGGCTCACGGTAATCTCCTTTCTTGCATTGCTTATCACCGGCGCTGAGATCGTGGTTTCGCATCCGCGATTCTACTGGGGCGAAGTGGGCAATGTGATGACGAGGCCAGCCTTTACGCTGCCGATTCCTGCGTCGCGAGATACTGTTCCTACCGGCTACCACTATGTGATGCCCGACCAGAATGGCTGGAGCCGATATCTCCACTTTCAGGCCGCATGGGTGGCGGTGCTGACGGGATCGGTTTACGGTATCTTTGGTCTGTGGTCCGGACACTTTTGGAGAGACCTGATTCCGGCGCGGCGTGACTGGACGTGGCACGCGTTCTGGGAGGTGATTGCGAAGTATCTTCGCCGCGCTCCGCTGGACGAAGCAGAGGCTGGCTCGTACAACGTGGTTCAGCGGTGTGCTTACATCACCGTGATCTTCGTGCTCTTTCCCCTTGTGATCTGGACGGGGCTCGCCATGTCGCCTGCTTTTACTTCTGCGTTTCCTGTTACCGTGACTGCGCTGGGCGGCAGGCAAACGGCACGTACTCTACACTTCTTCATCTCCATTGCGCTCGTGCTCTTCGTGGTGGTTCACGTCGCGATGGTTATCCATGCAGGTTTCAGGAGCCGCATGCGGGGGATGATCACCGGCCGTGTCAGCGAACCGGCACATGCAATCGCATCCAAAGAGAGCGCATGAAGCCGATTTCACGCCGCAGACTGATCGCCGGCGGCGTTGCTGCCACTGCAGGCGCCGTCGGGCTTTCTGTCGCTGCCCGGCTGGCACAGCGCTATGGGCTGGTTCCACCCGATCATTGCGGGGTCTATGGCCCCGGCGAGACATTGACTTACGCTTCGCAACGGCTTCTCACACGGCATTCGCTGGCCCGTGAATTTCCTCGCAGCATGATTTCGACGTCGCCCTTCGCCAATGCAACTCCGCCCCCTAACGATCTCTTCAAGCGCCATCAGAAAAGCGGGTTCCTCGACTGGAAGCTGGCGGTCGGTGGCATGGTTGCTAATCCGGCGTCGCTTTCGCTCTCCGATCTCAAGACTCTGCCCGTTCGCAGCCAGATCACAGAGATAGCGTGCGAAGAGGGCTGGTCGTATATCGCCGAGTGGATCGGGACGCCTCTTTCTGAGGTGTTGAAGGCCGTTGGGCTTTCGCCGCAGTCGCGATACGTTGCCTACTTCTCGATTGACAAGGATTGGTGGGACAGCATCGATATGGCCGACGCCCTGCATCCCCAGACGCTTCTGACCTGGGGGATGAACGACGGCGATCTTCCGGTGTCATTCGGAGGCCCGCTTCGTCTGCGTGTGCCTCGACAACTGGGCTACAAAAGCGTTAAGTACATTACGCGTCTGGCAGTCACTGATTCGCTGAAAAATCTTGGCAGTGGTCTTGGCTCCTCCGAGCCGGATTTTGGTTACTCGTGGTATGCGGGGATCTGAGGCGTCTGCTCGCGCCGGGATCAGTTTGGGAACTGCCGGCCGGTCCGCTAACGTCCATTTCACGAGGCTACATCGTGTAGTGTATTTCCGAATCGATAACGAAACTCAATCCCGCCGCGACATGACGGCCGCCTGCAGCGCATAGTCCCTTGTCGGACGTCGACATGAACAGCACTTGGCACTTGTTGCAGAAACGCCAGCCTCTTGTTCCCTCTGCCTTCGCGTCATACCTCAAAGTGAAATTATAGCCCGCCGCAACATGCGCGCCCGCTGCTGCGCAAACACCTTTTTGAGGATAGCCGTCGAAGAACAGTGCTTCGCACTTGTTACAGAATCGCCAGTTGGGCTGCCCTGGCCCTGGCGAATCGTAAGTTAGTACAAAGCTGTTCGAGTCACTTACAGCAGAATGGGCACTCGATTTATTTATTGGACAGCGGCCTTTATTGCGATAGCCATCGTAGAAGAGCGAATAACAATTGACGCATTGTCGCCACTTATTCTGATTTGGAGGGGGTGCTGCGAGCGCCTTCCTAATGAAGACATCCGGAGCTAACGTGGAGATGGCTCCCACCAGGCCGAATCTCCCGATGGAATTCAAAAAAACACGGCGACTAATGTTGTTTTGATATGGCGAGTGCATAGATACTTGCCTCCTATGCTCTGATGGTGCTTCCTAAGCGCGAGACAACTTTGCCAGATATCCAATTGAGACCGGCCGCAACCTAGAAACACATACTTCACCGCCCAAAACACTAAACCCAGTTTCGTGCTGCTGCTCAAGTACGGGTTTCAAATCCATCAGAAAGCCGATGCTACAGAGTATCTGTCAAGGATCCGCGGATATCGGGGTAACTATACCACGTACGGTTGTTATTGGCTTTTATCTGTCGTAGACATCTTTGCATTACTTTTCGCAGGAAGGCATCTTCGCTGCGCACTTTTCGGCAACTCAGGATGCTGTTTCAGGCCGAGGCCGACAGAGCGATATTCTTGATCTTTATGAGCTCTTTTGAATTGCCTCCTTATCGAGTTGTGGTGTTCTGCGCTTCGGCCCTGGGCAAGGAGCCGGATTACCGCAGAGAGGCGGAGGAATTGGGCATCAGTCTCGCTGAGGCCGGGATGGGACTGGTCTATGGCGGAACGAGTGTGGGATTGATGGGCGTGCTGGCTAATGCGGCGCTGGCAAATGGCGGCGAGGCCATCGGGTTTCTGCCGAGCGTGCTGGCGGACCGGGAGATCGCGCACAGAAGCCTGACCCGCCTTGAATTTACGGAAACTATGCACCAACGCAAGGCCGGAATGCTTGCGATTGCCGACGCCGTGGTGGCGCTGCCCGGGGGCTTTGGGACGCTTGATGAGCTGATGGAGGCGGTGACCTGGGCGCAACTTGGGCTGCACACGAAACCCTGCGTCGTTGTGAATACGCTGGGGTATTACGACGGGCTGCTGCGGTTTCTGGATACGGCAGTCGAGGCTGGTTTTGTGACATCAGCTAACCGGGAACGGGTTCAGGCGGTGCGATCCGTTCACAATGTCATGGAGTTGTTGATGTGCCATCGAGAGCAAAGAATGACAGGCGCTTCATCAAAGCAATCTTGAAATCACCTGTAACATGCGTACGTGGAAATGCGAGCAACGGAACCTGTCACAGAGCGGCTCCGGGGCATTGAGTCCAGTCATTGCTGCCTGCATTCGGCATCCGAAGTACCCCAGTCGCCAGCGACATAGCCGTCCAGGCAAAGCTGTCAGGATTCGCGTCCAGACAAAGATCCAGCGAGGGAGGATAGTTCGCCTCGTACGCGTAATAGGTGTCCGGAACATTCAGAAACTTATGACCGGCTTCATGGATGATGAGGCTTGCGCCGGCGTTCAAGGTGAAAGTGGGCATCAAGCTGAAGTCGAGGTGAATCTCGCCGTTCCTGAACCCGCAAAGTGGAAATCCATTGGCGCCATACCGGTAAGTGTAAGCTTCGTCGGGGTCGATGGTTGCAGCCGCAATGGTGGTGCCTCCGTCCGCCGTCCGATTAGCTATGTCCATGTCGATCACGTAAATACCGGTATTAAGGTGAAAGCTGAGCGAAAGCATCTTCTGGCGGATCTTCTCAAGCACCCACCGCCTGTCGTGCTTGAAAACCTCCCCGAGTTTGAACGGCTTGTTAACAATGTTGTCTGTCAGCAATCCCCCTGCAGTGCCGCCAGTGGAGCTTAAATTAAAATGCCGCTCCATCGCGGCGGTGAAAACCGCGGGCTCATTCCTTCGCTGGATCACGACCTTCGCCATCTCATCGTTCGCGATCCGGACAATGTTCCGGGCCTGAATAGCCGCCCTGTTCACCGCCGTTTTTACCGCCAGCGATGGATAGACCGTGCCGGCGGGGCGGGCGTGGAAGGCGATCAGCACGCCCACCGACAGGAACTCGTTGGTGTCCGTATATCTCTGATTGCCGCCACCGAGGCGGGGTAGATGGAGCGCAGTCGTGAGTTTTGTAAAGGCCATGACCTATCTCCTTCTTCCTTGTGTGAGGGGCCTGTGAGGAAATGTATTCCGAGCTTGACTTGGAGAAAGAGATTGGGCCCGGAATCTGGCTATCCGGAGATTCGGGGGAATTATACCGCTCGCGGGCTATATTGCGAGGCTAATAGAAGTTAGCTTTGTGATTTGCGGGTAACAGTCAAGTGGGGCTTTAATTTGTGGCTTTGCACTCTGCGCACTGGCAGTGGCGGCGGAGGAAGTCCCAGGAGTAAATGCCGCTGGAGTGGCCGTCGAGCCAGTTGAACTGAATGGCGTAGCGGCCTACGGCGTGGGCGCTGGCCGGGCGGGTTGGGGGCTCGTACATTTGCAGTAGCTGCTTCGGCTTCGGTTTGGGATCGCCGGGTTCGCGGCCCTGGATCTGACGCTCTTCGACGCAGGTGGCGCAGGGGCAGGCGTCGCGTAGCCAGGCGAAGCTCCAGTGGCTGCGATGGGCATCTTCCCAGTCGATCTCCATGCCGGCGCCTTCGGTCTTGAGGACGCGGACCTTGGCCGGGGTGAGGGCCTGTTTTGAGAGCGAGGCGGCGCGACGGTCCTGGCGGGCCTGGTGTTCCTGCTCCTCCTGGGTTAGAAAGCGAATGCCCTCGTGGCTCATATTTCTATTTTACTGATTTGGGCGGTGGGCGGGTTAGTGGTGGTTTCTCCAGAAGAAGTAGGCGGCCATCCCCAGACCGACAACGACGACAACTACGCGCAGAAAGCGCTGGTCGAGCTTTTGCGAGATGCGCGCGGAGAGATATCCGCCGATGGCGCAGGTGACCATGGCGGCAAGACAGTATCGCCACTCCACTTTGCCGCTGAAGGCGAAGAGGACACAGGCCATGCCGTTGGCCATGGTGGTCGAGACTACCTTCATGGCGTTCATCTCGTTGAGGTCCTGAAAGCCGAAGACGGAGAGCAGGGAGATGATGAGGAATCCCGCACCCGCGCCGAAGTAGCCGATGTAGAAGCAAACGACTGCGACTGCAAAGGCCAGCGGCCAGTAGTTTCTCGGCACGTCGTTCTGCTGGAGTGCGCCTGTCGTGCTGACGGCGTCGGACTCCAGCCGTTCGCGGCGCCGGCGCTGAATGCGGTTCATAACCGGACCGCTTATGGCAAAGATCAACGCGGCGAAGAGCAGCAGCCACGGCACAAGATTGAGAAAGGTCTTTGCGGGTGTGTTGAGCAGAACAACTGCTCCGGCCGAACCGCCCGCCAGTCCTGCGAATGCCATAAGGACGGCGAGCCGCTTGTGCTTCCTGACCTCATCGCGATAACCGGCGATCGACGTTAGCTGACCGGGCCAGAGGGCCACGGTATTCGTGGCATTGGCCTGGATGGGCCCCAGGCCCACGGCCAGCATCGCTGGAAAAGTAAGAAACGAACCTCCGCCGGCCACGGCGTTGAGCGCTCCGCCCACAAAAGAAGCGAAGATCATCCACGGCACACGCCAGTCGATGGAGCTGGAGCCGAGAGCAGCTCCTGCGAGGATTGCGAACCAGTGCATCTGGTCAATTCTAGCGGTGAAAGCTTCTCACTTCGGCCCGTAAGCGTGCCAGAAAAAATAGCCTGCGGTGATAAAGCCGATTGTGGCGACCATGCGTCGCATCAGCTTCTGGTTGAGGCGTTTGCTGAAGCGGGCGGCGACGTAGCCTCCGATGGCGGCGAGAATGGCCATGGTGGCGCAATAGGACCAGACGACTTTGCCGCTCCAGATGAAGACAACGACGGCGATGCCGATGGAGACGACAGCGGTGACGACTTTGAGCGCGTTGGTCTCGTGAATGCTGGTGACGCCACAGAGACCGAAGAGAGCCATGACGAGAAATCCCCCGCCTGCGCCAAAATAGCCGACATAAACGCTGACGAGGACCATGCCGAGGATCAGCCAGAAGTCCGACTGGGTCTGGCCCTGGGTTTGGCCTGCCTCACGGCGAGTGGCGAGCCAGCGACCGAGCGGTTCGCTTAGGACAAACATGACGGCTGCAAAGAGCAACAACCACGGCAGCAGGTAGAGGAAGCGGCGGCTGGGAGTTATGATGAGCAGCCATGCGCCGATGAGGCCTCCAACGAGTGAGGCGATGCTGAGTGGCAGCAGGCGTTTCGCGTGGCGGCCGAGGTCTTCGCGATAAGCGATTACGGAGGTGACCTGGCCGGGCCACAGCGCGACATTGTTGGTAGCCTGCGCGGAGACTGAGCCCACACCGCTGCCCTTCATTGCATTGAGCAACGCAGGAAGCGAGAGAAAGGAACCGCCCCCGGCAACGGTATTCAGCGCGCCAGCGAAGAAGGAGGCTACCGGCAGCCATAAGAGCTGCAAAGTGTGAAGAAATGAGGAATCCATATCTCAATGTAATGGGTAATAACTTTTACCGGAAAATGAATTCGACGGCAGGGGGCGAGCGATCTTGATTTGAGGGGAGGACGGCACCTGATAAACTCGCCCTGAACACTAATCCGGAGTCATTGAAACCCTTATGAGACGAATTCCATTGCTGCCTGCGTTCGCGGCCTTTGCGGTTATTGCGGCGAACGCTGCTCAGACACCAACTACTCCTGCACCCAAGCCTGCTACACCAAAGTCAGCTACGACCGCAACCACTGCCAAGCCAGGAACGAGGCCTGCTGCATCAGCGGCCTCGGCTGTGAAGCTGCCTCCGGGCGTTCCGGTGGTCAAGGGGGTCCTGAAAACCGCCTTTTCGTTGCGATACGAGGATTTCAAAATTGGTACCGGGGTGGTCGCTGAACCGGGAAAGATTTATAAGGTCCACTACACCGGCTGGTTGGCCTCTGACGGCAAGAAGTTCGACTCTTCCTATGACCATCGCCGGCCCGTGATGGACAAGGATGGCAAGCCTGAAATGGACGCAGATGGAAAGCCGAAGTTGGGGGATCCTGAGCCGCTTTCGTTCCCACAGGGGCATGGCAGGCTCATTCCGGGATGGGATCAGGGATTCGAGGGCATGAAGGTCGGCGGCAAACGTCGGTTGTTCATTCCTTATCAGCTGGCCTACGGGGCGACTGGCAGGCCTCCAATGATTCCGGCGAAGTCGGACCTGATCTTCGATGTGGAACTGGTGGATGTGACGGACATGCCTGCTCAACCGGCCGGCATGCCCGGCGGGCGTCCGATGCCGCCAAGGCCAGGCGTTGCTCCCGGCTCCGCTCCTGGAACTCCGTCAACACCGCCTGCGCCTGCGCCGGCAGCGAAGCCTGCTGACCCGGCGAATTCTGCAACCCCTTCCACTGCTCCCTCTCCGGCTTCGCCTTCCTCAACACCGGTTCCGGCGACTGCACCGCAACCTGCCTCACCGACAGCTCCGCCGGACAAGCCTGCGAATCCGGCGCAGCCGAAGTAGCGGAGAGGACCACCGTGAATTCCGGCGGCTGGTGAAAAGATCAGCTGCCGGGCAGCTCCGGCGTAGCAGCCAGCAACTGGCGCGTATACGGCATGCGAGGACAGGAGCACAATTCTTCCGCGTCGCCTGTTTCCACGAGCTGCCCCTTTTCCATCACGGCGATCCGCGTCGACAGATAGCGCACGAGCGGCATTGAGTGGCTGATAAACAGGTAGGTCAGGCCAAACTCCCGCTGCAGAGTTCGCAGCAGGTTGATGATCTGTGCCCCGACGCTTACATCAAGGGCTGAGACGGGCTCGTCGAGGACGACGAATTGCGGCTTGAGGGCGAGCGCGCGGGCGATATTGATGCGCTGGCGCTGGCCTCCGCTGAACTCATGCGGATAGCGCTGGAGCGCCGACTCCTCGAGCCCGACCGACGCGAGCAGATTGCGCGCAGCTGCCAGCAGTGCCGGCCTGCGGGTATCGACGCCTGCCTGGCGGCGGTGGATGATGAGCGGCTCAGTGACGATGTCGAGCACTCGCATGCGGGGATTGAGCGCTGCCGACGGGTCTTGAAAGACCGGCTGCATCTGCCATCGCAACTGCTGCGTCAGGCTGCCGCCGACTTCTATCCCGGCCACGCGGATTGTGCCGAGGGTTGCAGGCACGAGCCCGAGAATCATGCGGGCGAGCGTGCTCTTGCCTGAGCCGGATTCGCCCACCAGACCCAGAGTCTCTCCGGCCGCAATACTCAGGCTCACGTCGCGGACCACGAAGTGGTCATGCAGGCGGAGGCCTGTGCGGTGAGGATAGTTTTTGCTGACGGATTCGACTTCGACAAGCGCCATGTCCTCACCTTTCCAGATGCTATCTCAAGGCACGCAGCCGCTGGAGAAGGCGAACGTTAGTCGAGGCGCGGATGCTGTTTGTGGAAGCCGGTGGCTTCCTGGTAGGCGCGGGCGAACGCGCATAGCTTCGCGTCCTGATAGTGGGCGGCGAGGAAAGTGATGCTGACCGGAGTACCGGGACCTCCCTCGTTATCAAAATCGCCGGGATCGTTCTTGTACGGCGATGGCGCGTCCTGTCCGCGCAGGCCGTTGGGCACGATGATTGCAGGGTGGCCGGTGAGGTTGGTTGCTCCGAGCTGCGGCCCGTTGCTCGGGGTCACGATGATATCCACCTGGTCGAAGAGCTTCGAGACCTCGCGGATGGCGAGAGTGCGGGCGCGGTTGGCCTGGATGTACTCGACCGCTGGATAGAAGCGTGCGACGCGGAAGGTGTTTGGCCAGTCGAATTCCTTCTGCCCGGTGAGGAGTTTGTCGCGGCCGGTCATGGTGAGGTCATCAAATGCCGCTGCGCCTTCGGCTTCGAGCAGCGGCGTCATGGCGCTGTAGGGCAGCTTGGGCAGTTCTACCGGGATGAGCTGCACGCCCATGGAGCGCAGCCTGGCCAGCGCGGCCGCGTCGTATTGGTGATCGTAGATGCGGCGTACGCGAAAGGCGCGACTCTCGGCCTCGCGATCCTCCCGCTGCCTCTTATCCTCGGCAGTCTCGCTGGCGGGCGGCTTCTCCGGCTCGAAGGGCTTGGGTGGATCGAACGGACCTTTGAGATAGCCGATGCGCAGGGTCTTCCAATCGAACTCCGCGTCCCAGTTGAAGGCGGCGTCGCGAGTCGACAGGTCCTGCCCGTCGGGGCCGTGAATCGCGGAGAGAACCATGGCGCAGTCTTCAACTGCGCGGCAGATCGGGCCTAGCTTGTCCATTGTCCAACTAAGGGCCATGGCACCTGTGCGCGGCACAAAGCCGAAGGTGGGGCGGAGGCCGGTATCGCCGCATCGCGTCGAGGGTGAAGAAATCGAACCCAGCGTCTCCGAGCCGATAGCGAAGCCCACGCAGCCTGCGGCGACGGCGCTTGCCGAACCTGCCGACGATCCGCTCGACCCCTGATTGGTATTCCATGGATTGCGCGTGACGCCGCCGTACCAGTGGTCCCCCATTGCCAGCGCACCAAGCGTGAACTTGGCAATCAGCACCGCTCCCGCCTCGTCGAGCCGCTTGACCACGGTGGCGTCTTCGTCGAAGGACTGCTTCTCGAATCCACCCGCGCCCCAGGTGGTGGGATAACCTTTGACTGCGAGCAGATCCTTTGCACCCCACGGGATGCCGTGCAGCGGGCCGCGATATTTGCCCGCGGCGATCTCCGCGTCGGCGGCTTTGGCCTGTGCCAGCGCGCGCTCCTCGGTAAGCGAGATGACGAAATGGAGCTTCGCGTCATAGCGCTTAAGCCGCGCCAGGTACATCTGCGTGAGGGCCTGCGAGGTCAGCTTTTTCGTGCGCAGAAGCTCGGCCTGTTCGCGAACGGTGGCGAAGGCCAGGTCTTCAACATTGGCTGAAACGGAGATAGCGGACGCATTGCTCCAGCGCGGCTCTTTCTTCGCTGTCTCGACCTTCGCACCGGGCGGCAGCGGATCGAAGACGAAGGCAGGGGCGACGCTGTTGGGCATGTTGAGCTTGCGAATCTCGGCATACGATTCGCGTTGGTTGTGCAGGCCTTCGAGCATCATCTTCTTCTGGTCGGCTGTGAGGGCCACTCCAGAGAGGACCGCGGCCTGGTCGAGCATTTCCGGCGTGATTTTTGCTGGCTCGCCGGGTTTGGCTGCTTCCTGCGCTTGGGCGGCCAGTGTGTACAGCGCGCCTGGCAGCAGCACCGAGCCAACGCCTGCACGGCTGCAGGCAGACAGAAATCCTCTACGATCCAGTGTCATGTGGTTTGCCTTCTTGAGTGAAATCGCCTTCTTGCAAACTAACGGGCTGCCATGGCTGGTGGCAAGAGATATCGGAAAGACTCGTTATTCAACGAACCTGCTGATTGCGCGGTGGACGGAGGTACGCTAGCATAGGCCAAATTGGCTCTGCAATTTGACCCAGATCGATTAGACATCGATCGGACTTCGATCGATCAGACAAGGATCGATGACCACCAGCAACAAGGAGACCCGGAGTGGATTACCGTGTTGCGCAGCGATTCGCGATCCTAGCCTTCGCCGCTTTGCCTTTTGTCGTGATCAACCTGGTGAATGCACCTATCCGAGTCCTGCAGGCTGCCCAGGATAAGGTCGTATCGAATCCACTCGCGAATGATCCTTCTGCAGCGAAGGCGGGGGAATTGCTCTTTCGATCCAACTGCTCGCCGTGCCATGGCTTGAGTGCGCGTGGCGGAGGGCGCGGGCCGGACTTGACTGCGGGCCGATGGGTTCACGGTTCCAATGATTCCGATATCTTCCGAACTATCACGCAGGGAGTGCCGGGCACGCAGATGCCTGCCAATTCGTTTGAGGATTCGGAGACGTGGGCGATCATCTCTTACCTGCGTTCGCTGGCGCCGTCGACGCAAGCTAAATCGACGGGAGACATGGCCAAGGGCGAAAAGCTGTTCATAGAGCGAGGATGTTCTGTATGCCATATGGTGCGGGGAAAGGGCGGATTGCTTGGCCCAGATTTGTCGCGCGTTGGCGCGTCGCGCTCTCTCGCTTATCTTACCGATTCGATTCGTGAGCCGGATAAGGAGCTGAGCGATGGCATGCTCGACCCCAACAACCACTATGGAATTCCGATGGTGTATGACACGGTTACGGTGACGCTCAAGAGCGGAGAGACCGTGACGGGAGTTGCGAGCAACGAGGACACGTTTTCAATACAACTGATGGATACAACGCAACGGCTGCGCCTTTTTCAGAAGAGCGAACTGAAGGCGGTTCGCCATGACCGCAAGTCGCTGATGCCGGCGTATTCGGAAAAGATGATCGACGCTGCGGATCTTGAGGATTTGCTTGCTTACCTTGAGAGCCTGCGAGGTAGTTAGCCCGTGGATTCAGGAGTTGTCCGCGACTATCGCGGGACGGGGACGACGCATTGAGGGGATTTCGTTGATGAAGAAGATGCCTGGAGTATTTGCGGTCTTCGTGTTGACGGCGACGATGGCCGTTTCGCAGGTGACTTACGATCGCCTGCGCGCTGCTGCGAGCGAACCGCAGAACTGGCTAACCTACTCAGGCACCTACTCGGGCTGGCGCTACAGCACGCTTAACCAGATCGCGACTAGTAACGCATCGCACCTGTCGCTTCAGTGGGCGTTCCAGGTCGGGGATATCGGTCAGCTGGAATCGACGCCATTGGTTGTGGATGGCGTTATGTATGCGACAGGCCAGAACAACCGTGCGTTTGCTATCGATGCCCGCACGGGGCGCGCGATCTGGCGGTACCAGAGGAACCTGCCGGACAAGCTGCAGATCTGCTGCGGAATGGTCAACCGGGGCATGGCGATTCTGGGAAACCGGCTCTTTATGGCTACGCTCGATGCTCACCTGATCGCGCTCGATACGAAGACAGGAAACCTGCTTTGGGATGTGACTGTAGCGGACTATCACCAGGCGATTGCGCTGACGCTCGCGCCGCTGGCGGTGAAGAACGAGATTATCGTCGGTCCTGCAGGTGGCGAGTACGGAGTGCGGGGATTTATTGATGCGTACGATGGGGAGACAGGCCGGCGTAACTGGAGATTCAACACTGTTCCTGAGCCTTCTGATGCCGGTCATGAGACGTGGAGCGGCGATGGCTGGAAGACTGGCGGCGCACCGGCGTGGCTCACGGGCACATACGATCCGGAACTGAATCTGCTGTACTGGCCGACAGGAAATCCTGCTCCCAGCAACTACGGCGGCGATCGTGGCGGCGACAACCTGTACAGCGACTCAGTGCTCGCGCTCGATGCTGATACGGGCAAGCTGGCGTGGCACTTTCAATTTACTCCGCATGACGTGCACGACTATGACGCGACGGAAGTTCCGGTGCTGCTGGATGCGACATGGAAGGGAAAGTCTCGCAAGCTGCTGCTGCTAGCCAATCGGAACGGCTTCTATTATGTCCTCGACCGAACGACGGGAGAGTTCCTGTTGGCAAAGGCTTTTGGACAGGTCAACTGGGCGACGGGTATCGCTCCTGACGGCAGGCCGATCCTGAACACTGCGTTACCTACGAAAGACGGTGTTCAGCGCGTTTGTCCAGGCGCGTTGGGCCTGACCAACTGGTATTCGCCGTCGTATAGTCCTGACAGCAAACTGTTCTATGTCGCCACATCTAACGAGTGCGACCTGTTTACGAGCGCGGCGCCCAAGTATCGGGCGGGGCATGATTTTCTCGGCAGCGTGTATGTGCCTGATCCTGTCCAGAAACCCACGGGGGCGCTCAAGGCGCTCGATCCGCTGACGGGAGAGGTGAAATGGGAGTTTCCCTATTTCACCGGCCCGAATGGAGGGGCGCTCTCGACTGCCGGAGGAGTGGTGTTTGCCGGGGATTCAGACGGCAACTTCATTGCGCTCGATGCGCGGACGGGGCATGACCTCTGGCATCGGCAGCTTGGAGCGGCTATCTACTCTACGGCTATCACTTTTGAAGTCGACGGGAAGCAATATGTGGTGATTCCCGCCGGCTCTGCAATCTTTTCTTTTGCCGTCGATCAGCCGTGACAGTGCTCGCTGGCTCCGAACTACATTTTCGTGCTGATCTTCAGCACGTAGGCGTATTTGCAGGTTGAGGATGCGGGGAGCTTTACGTTCAGCGCGTCGGCGTCCTGGTGCCAGGTGGGTTTTTCGGTTGAGCCGATCAGTTCGATGGAAGCGATGGAGAGTCCGCTGCCCTGATTTGCAGAGCCGAGGGAATGGATGGCTGCTGTGCTTTCAGCGCCTGAGGCGGGGCATCCCATGCCGATCGCGTAGATGGTGCCGCCCTTCTGCGTGAAGCGGAAATCCCCTGTGGTGTAGGGCTTTGTGTCCTGATCGTGGAAGGCGCCTTCGGTGACCTTGGTGGGGCCTTCGCCGTAGACCTTCCACGGCGTGGTGGCGTAGATGGCTTCGCCGTTGGCTTTGAGCCAGACTCCCATCTCCCTGAGAGTTGTTTGAATCTCGTCCGGGATGGTGCCGTCGGGTTTGGGTCCGATGTTGAGCAGCAGGTTACCGTTCTTGCTGACGATGTCGATCAGCTGATGGACGAGGAACTCCGGCGGCTGATATTGATCGTGCTCGATGTATCCCCACGAGAGCTTGCTGATCGACGTATCGGTTTGCCAGTGATCGGGCTCGATCGAGGCGAGCTGGCCGCGCTCGAAATCGCGCACTGCGGACTTCCAGTCCATTGCGTAGTTCTTGAAGTTGACGACGCCGGTGTATCCATGGGCAACGGCATAGTTGTAGTAGAAGGCGTCGAACTCCTGCACGCGGGGGCGGAAGTTCGGCTGGCCGATCCACCAGTCGTAGTAGACGATCTCGGGCTTATATCTTTCGACGAGCTCAGTCATGCGCGCGAGCCAGTCAGCCGTCCATGCGGGACTCACGTACGTCCAGTCATCCATCATGCCGCCGTTGCTGTGTCCCTCGACCTGCTGGTGCGCAGGACCGTAGAGCGAGGCGTATTTCGGGTCGTTGACATCAGAGCGAATGTCGCGGCCGCCGTCGAAGAAGAAGTTGTGCTCGGCGCGATGCGAGGAGAGGCCGAAGTGCAGGCCTTCGGCGCGGACGGCTTTGGCCAGGTCGCCGACTACATCACGTTTGGGACCCATCTTTACGGCGGTCCAATCGGAGAGACCGGAGTCATACATCGAGAAGCCGTCGTGATGTTCGGCGACGGGTACGACATAGCGTGCGCCCGCTTCCTTGAAAAGGCTAGCCCAGGCTGAGGGATCCCACTTCTCGGCCTTGAACTTCGGAATCAGATCCTTGTAGCCAACCTGATCCTGAGGGCCAAATGTCTTGAGGTGGAAAGCGTATGCGCCCTCTTTGGGCTTGTACATGTTGCGCGGATACCACTCGTTCTCCGCACCCGGCACGGAGTAGACACCCCAGTGGATGAAGATGCCGAACTTCGCATCTTTGTACCACTGCGGAATTTCGTAGTGACGCAGGCTCTCCCAGTCGGGACGGAAGGGGCCGTCGTTGGCCTGGCGGTCGGCTTCCTTCAGAAGCTGGTTGCGCTGGGTGTCGTACTTGGCTACGGACTTCTGCCACTCCTGGTCAATCTGATCAGGCGATTTGACGTTGTGCGTGGGGGCGAGCGGATCGGTTGAGGGGGCTTGGCCCTGAGCAACAGCGCTAGAGAGAGAAACGGCGATAATGAGGGGCAAAAATTGGAAACGTTTCACGGAGGCGAGGATACTGGATGACCTTGCGAGAGGCAAGATCATTCTCTGTTTGATACTGAGTCAGTTTGAATTTGCACGGAGGTGCGCTTGACTACGAGCGTGGTGATAGCTTCTATTCGCATTCACCGCTATCCATAACGCGGCAACCTGCGAATAACCGGAGGTCAAATCATGCAAAGCTGGCGGACAAAATATGCGTCCATTCGTAATTTAGTAGTTGTTGCGGTAATCGGGTACGGCGTCTATGAACTCGTTCGCGTACTCTTCGGCCATACCACTGACTTGAAGCCAGCTCTTGTGCAGATCGCTGTTGCGTTCGGAATCATCATGTTGGGTTTAGCCCATGCATGGCTAATCAGGTCGGCCCGATACAAGTTCGCATTTGCAGTAGCCGAGCTTTTGTTCGGACAGTTACTGGTCCAAAGCCAACTCTCATATCTTGCGGAAAAGAAAGACACGGACTTCTTCTTCAGATGGGGAATCATAGCGGGCGGGATCGCCATAGTGGCGAAGGCCGTAAAGGATGCAATTGAAGCTGATGAAATGAAAAAGAAAAAGACGGACGAGCAAGCCGAAAGCTAGGTTTCGGTTCCATTCAAGAAAGGATTGGGGATTGGTCTCTCGCCCGCGAACTGCGTTGATTTGCAATCGCGGGCGAAAGAAGCCTGATTTAGATGTCGAGGTTCTTGACGTCGAGCGCGTTGTCTTCGATGAACTTCCGCCGTGCTTCCACATCTTCGCCCATCAGCGTGGTGAAGATGTGCTCGGTTTCGGCGATATCTTCCAGCTTGACGTTGAGCAAAGTACGAACCGCCGGATCCATAGTCGTCTCCCAAAGCTGCGGAGCCGTCATTTCACCCAAGCCCTTGTAGCGCTGGACCTGGTACTCGCGTTTGCCTTGCTCCACGACATACTCGAAGAGCTCCCGGGCAGTTTGCTTCTCCACCGGCTCGCGGTTGGCCTTGGCAGCCTTCTTCGGCGTCTTGGCTGGAGTTGCCTCCGTCGGCTCCGCGGCTGCTTCGGTTTCAGCATCGGCTTCGTCCTGAGCTACTTCAGCAACCGTTTTGCTCGCGTACTCGATCAGGAACGGCGGCTCAAGCTGGTCCTTGATGAGGGCGTACTTCACCATCATCTGCTTGTACTCGGCACTGGCGGCGAGAGCCCAATCGATACGCCGGACTGCTCCCTGCGCATCGGTAAAGCTAAGCGACCAGGTCTGGTGTTCCTCATCGCGCTCCGGCTCGCCAAGTGCGCGGAACTGGAATTGCTCCGAGAGGGGCACAAGCGCGGCGCGCAGTTCCACGAGCTTCGCAGGAACTTCCGCCTCTTCGGTGGATACAAAATCCGACCGCTTCGTCAGCTCGGCCTTTGCCAGCAACTCGGTGATCTGCTCATTGCGAATGCGCTTGTCGACTTTGTCGAAGAAGCCGAGATACTCGTCGAGATGGCCCATAAAGCGGGTGAGGGTAGCTCCGTCGATGACCGCCGCTCCTTCGCCGTGGCGCACCACGATACCTTCCGAGGCGCGCTTGACCATGACCTTCAGGAATTCGCGATCATCCTTGATGTACTGCTCAAAGCGCCCTTTCTTGATCTTGTAGAGGGGTGGCTGCGCGATATACACGTGACCCCGCTTGATCAGCTCCGTCATGTGACGGAAGAAGAAGGTCAGCAGCAGCGTACGAATGTGCGACCCGTCAACATCGGCGTCAGTCATCAGGATCAGCTTGCCGTAGCGCAGCTTCGCCGGATCGAAATCATCCTTGCCGATGCCGCAGCCGAGCGCCGTAATCATGGCGCGGATTTCCTCGTGGCCCAGCATCTTGTCGTAGCGCGCCTTTTCCACGTTGAGAATCTTGCCCTTCAGCGGAAGGATCGCCTGGAAGCGGCGGTCGCGTCCCTGCTTGGCGGTACCGCCTGCCGATTCGCCCTCGACCAGATACAGCTCGCAACGCTCCGGGTTGCGCTCGGAGCAATCGGCCAGCTTACCTGGCAGGCCGCCTCCGTCCAGAGCGCCTTTGCGGCGCGTCAGATCGCGGGCTTTGCGCGCTGCCTCGCGCGCGCGCGACGCATCGATCGCCTTGGCAATGATTTTCTTCGCGATCGGCGGATTCTGTTCCAGAAAGCCGCCCAGCCGCTCGTTGACGAAGGCCTGCACGATGCCTGCGATATCCGAGTTCAGCTTACCCTTGGTCTGCCCTTCAAACTGAGGCTGCGGAAGTTTCACGCTCACGACGGCCACCAGGCCTTCGCGGACGTCATCCCCGGAGAGATTCTCTTTCAGATCCTTGAAGAGCCCGAGTTGCTGGCCGATTGCGTTGATGGTGCGGGTCAGCGCCGTTCGGAAGCCGGAAAGATGGGTGCCACCGTCAACGGTGTTGATGTTGTTCGCGAAGCTGAAGACCGTGTCCGAGTAGCCGTCGTTGTACTGGAGCGCGATGTCGATCTCTACTCCGTCGCGGCTTGCCTCCATGGTGATCGGCTTTTCGTGCAGCGTCGATTTGCCCTTGTTCAGGTGGCGGATGAATTCCGCGATGCCACCGGCATAGCGGAATTCCGAGCGCTTTGCTTCGCCTGTCTTGGAATCGACCGTCCGCTCGTCTGTGAGCGTGATTTCCAGGCCCTTGTTCAGGAAGGCCAGTTCGCGAAGCCTCTGCGCGAGCGTGTCGAAGTTGAATTCAGTGACCGTAAAAATGGAGCGGTCGGGCAGGAAGTGCACCTTCGTCCCGCGGCGTTTGCTCGTCCCGGTCTGACGCAGCGGCGAGATAGGCGCTCCGCAGGAATAGTCCTGCTCGTAGGTGAATCCGTCCCGCCAGATCTCTACATTGAGCTCCTGGCTGAGCGCATTGACACAGCTCACGCCCACGCCGTGCAATCCGCCGGAAACCTTGTAGGTCGAGGCATCAAACTTGCCGCCGGCATGCAGCTTCGTCAGAACGACCTGGACCGCGGGCATCTGCTCGCCATTGGCCACGTCCATCATGTCCACAGGGATGCCGCGGCCGTCGTCAATCACAGTTACGGAATTATCGAAGTGGATGACGACCTCGATCCCGGTGGCATAGCCGGCGAGAGCTTCGTCGACCGAGTTGTCGACGACTTCATAGACCAGGTGGTGCAGGCCCATTTCGCCGGTCGAGCCAATGTACATGGCTGGACGGAGGCGGACGGCTTCCAGGCCTTCCAGGATCTTGATGTTGTCGCCTGTATAGCTGCCACCATTGGCAGGGGTCGTGCCGGAGGAGGTGGAATCAAAGATATTTTTTGTCGACATAGGCTGGCTTTGACAGATTTCATTCAGGCCGGAATGTTGATTCCGCGGCCGTTAACTACGGTTTGTTCCTGAGGCGCAGGAAGATCACTTTTGAATCCTGTTGAAATTCACGGAAGCGCCTGTTGGACCGGGGTTTAGAGGCATTTGCCTGTACTTATTTTACCACGTCGAAGGCCTTCCCGCAGGGTGGCTCGAGGCGCAGGCGAAGCCTCGACGGCAACCCCCAGCACAAGAGGTTTTGGATAATCGCCGCACTCTTATTTTTCCCAAAATGGGTACCAGCAGGGATCAAGTCGGTAACTTTAGTACCAATCGCTCAAAAGACGCCCAAAATCAGTGGACGTGAGGCGATGTCCGCGTCTATTACTTAGGTGCGAGAGAAGCGATTACTCGCGCCGATAAAAAGTCCAAGGAGAATCCTGACCCATGAAATCTTTTATCCGCCTCTCTGCGTGCATTCTCGTCATCGCTGCTGCTGTCGCCGGCAATTCGCTCCCTAAGGCCGCCTCGCTAGCCGGCGCTCACCACAGCATAAACAACGATCCAACGCCGATTCCGATGTGCAATCCGTTCACAGACAAGTGCCCCCCGATCCGCTAGTCCTGCCTAACTTTTGATTTAACAAACAAGTAGCACGAAAGTGCCAGCACGCGCTTACCGATTTGGTTGAGCGGTTGCCCGAAAAACGCGCTATTCTAAGGAAACTCTGGATGGCTCGGGGTTGCCGCTATGTTTTCGTCTGTCGCGCAAACCATCACGATCAGCACCAACGCTCTTCTTTCGATCATTGCGTTTGCCGTATTTCTGCAGCCGAGACTACGCCGCCAGTACCCCTGGCTGTTCTCGTATCTCTGCGTCCGTGCGATTACCGGAGTGCTGGTCGAGTTTCTGTTGTACGGCCCGCTGCTGGCCAGCGCGATGACCTACACGAAGGTTTACTTCGTGGTGTCCTGGGGAAGCTACCTGATTTCAAATACCCTTCTGTTTCTCGGCTGTCTTGATGCGTATCGTCAGGCGATGGTGCCGCTTCCCGGACTTGCGCGCATGGGTACTACGGTATTTCGCTGGGCCGCTCTGGCATCGATTCTTGTAACTGCGACAACTCTTACTACGTTCAGCCTTGGGCCGGGCATGCTGATGAAGGTCGGCATCCAATTGATGCGTTGCCTCGGCACCGCGGAAATATGCCTGGTGGCGCTCCTGCTTCTGATTTCCAAGTCGATTGGAGTTTCTCCACGAGGCCGTCCTTTCGGCATCGCGCTTGGGCTAGGGGTCATGGCAGCGGTTAACTGCGCTCAATCTGCAGTTGCCGCAATGCAGGTGGCCGCAAATCCAACCTCACAGATCATTCTTAACGTAGCGATCTTCGTCGGTCTGGGACTTTGGATCACTTACGCCGCTTTGCCCGAACCTGCCAGCAAGACAGTGACGGTAGCGGTAAACTCCGCTATCTACAAATGGGACCAGATTGCCTCTGCACTTGGCCACAAAGGCACCCAGGTTGCCGTGCAACCTGCTCCCAGCTTCTTCCTCGTGGATGTGGAGAAGGTCGTCGAACGGGCTTTCGTTCGAACACTCAAGAGCAAGAAATCCGAGTCGTAAGTTTCCTGAGTACGTAAAAAGAGGCTGGAACCCCAAGGTTCCAGCCTCTTTCCTGTTCGTGTCGAAAGAGCCAGTTATTCAGCTGCCAGCGGTTCGACGAAAGCGAAGCGTCCGCGGGCACCGCGATCGCGGAACTGCACGGTGCCGCTGATTTTGGCAAACAAGGTATCGTCCTTGCCGATGCCGACATTCACCCCCGGCTTGATTGGAGTTCCGCGCTGACGGACGATGATTGTGCCACCAGTTACTACCTGGCCGCCGAACGCCTTAACGCCCAGCCGCTGTGCATTGGAATCGCGTCCGTTTGTTGAACTGCCGCCGCCTTTTTTATGTGCCATCTCGAAAATCCTTTCAAATATCGTTTGACGCGAACAGCCTAGACGGCTTTCGCTTCGTAGGTCGCGCCATCAACTTCAATCGACTTGATGCGAACCTCAGTAAATGACTGGCGATGACCCTGCAACTTCTTGTACTGCTTCTTGCGCTTCAGGTGGAAGACCAGGATCTTCGCGTGCCGGCCATCGCCGATAACTTCCGCGGTCACCTTGGCGGTTCCCGGCTTAACAACGGTGCCCGGCTCTCCGGAGACCGCCAGGACGTCGGAAAACTCCACGGTCTGGCTATCAGCATCGACGGGAGTTACTTTCTCAATCTTCAGAACATCGCCTGGAGCGACCCGGTACTGCTTTCCACCGGTACGAATCACAGCGTACATAGAACCTCCAGCGCTGCCGCTCAAACCTGGCGCGCATCCCTCAAAAATCCAATTGAATGGGCAAATACATGCTCACCCATGCAACACTCAAGTCTGCTTCTGAACAGTCTTCTACGGACGAGTATTGACAACAGGGCTACAGGCAGAATCGCCAAACTAAGGTAGTGTATCGTCTTTCTTTGCCCAGCGTCAATCGCCCTTCCGGCGTTTTCACGGAAGTAAGGGCTGGAGATTTGTCTCGAAAGCGTGGAGCCTTTGCCTTAGGAGAATTTCCGGGTATACTAGAGGTTCGGCAGCAGGTCGGCGAGCCGTGCATTCGAGCGTTGTGGAGGTTTCCAGAGCGCACAAGACGCGCTCCGACGTCCGACTAAGCGTGATTCGCGACCCGCCCGACCCGACAGGGACACCTCGTTCAGGATTTTGGAGTTTAGCAATGGCACAGGTATGCGACATTTGCGGCAAAGGTCCGCAGTTTGGTAACAACATTTCTCATGCTCACAACGTAACCCGGCGCCGCTGGAGCCCGAATCTTCAGGCCGTTCACGCTCTGGTCAATGGCGCCGCCAAGCGGATTCGCGTCTGCACCAACTGCATCAAGAGCGGCAAGGTCGCGAAAGCTTAAGGCAGGTACCCGTTAGCGGCGGCCGGTTCACGCGTAATCCGGATCCGTCGATTCTCTATTAATCCCCTCGTCCTGGCTCACCGCCGTGGGCGAGGGGATTAGTTTTTCGCTGGACCAACCTTCGGGCCACCTTTCGCCAGCGGATCCTTCCATCCAAAACTATCCGCATCGAGACCCGCAGGCGACCAGCGATCCACGATTGCCTTTGCCAGCTTTCCCAATGTCTGCTCGGCTTCGTTATCGCCGGTCCAGCGCTGGTCAGCATTCGCCTGTGTAAAGGCAGCGATCACGATCGGTCCGGATTTGCTGGAGATCAGCGCCACGTCGTTGCGCACCTGATTCAAAGCTCCGGTCTTGTTGGCGATGGCGGAACCGGTTTCGCTTGTATCCAGCGTTTCCAGGTAGCGCGGCAGGCTGTTGCGGTCCTGCTGATTACGGAGCATGGCCAGGAGCGAGCCACAGAGCTTGCCGTCCCCTGCCAGCTGAGCGGAGCCATCCAATCCGCCCAATCCATCCGGCGCCAGGCGGCAGGTCGCTATCCGCTCCATGATTGCGGCCATCTCCCGCGCTGTGGTCTTGCCCAGCCCGAACTTCGGCTGATCAGCCGGCATGGGACCGCTCGGTGGAATGGATACTTTCTTATAAAGCCAGGTGTCTTTCAACCCAGCGGCTTGGATTGTCGCGTTGATGTGAGTCAGGCCCAGCCGGTCAATGGCTACATTGGTCGCGGTATTGTCGCTCACTATGACCATCAGCGTCAGGACGTCCCGCAGAGTCAGGGCCAGCGGCGTGTCCAGTTCCCCCAACACGCCTGAACCCTCCACCTGGTTTGGCTTGGTCAATGTCAAATGCTCGTCCAGAGAGGCTTTTCCCGCTCGAATCTGCTCGGCGGCATCGAGCAATACCGCCATCTTGATGGTCGATGCCGTTTTTACAGGCTCGTCGGCTGAGAGTGAGGCGGTTTGTCCGTTCGCGAGATTGTGGGCAAAGAGAGTTACTTTGCCGTGATGGGCGGCCGCGACGGTCTGAAGCTGGGATTCAAGATCCCTGTCCTGCTGCAGTGCCGGGACACTCGTTTGGCCTGCGATGCAGGAAACAGGAAGAGCCAGGAAAACAACGAAGGCCATACGGACCAGAAGATGTTTGAGCATACCGCCAGCATAAATCCGGCGATATGCCCAGTGGCTGTTCCGCTTACTTGTGTTCGAAGGTCAGAGAAGCCGAGTTGATGCAGTAGCGCAGGCCGGTCGGTTTGGGGCCGTCGGGGAAGACGTGGCCCAGGTGGCCACCGCAGCGAGCGCAGGTGACCTCGATCCTGCGCATGCCGTAGGTGTTGTCCTCGTGTTCGGCGATGGCCTTGGAGTCCTTGGGAATATAGAAGCTGGGCCATCCGCAGCCGGAGTCGAATTTGGCATCGCTGCCGAAGAGGACGGCGCCGCAGCCGGCACATGTGTATTCGCCGGTTGCGTGGTTTTGTTCCAGAGCACCGGTCCAGGGGCGTTCGGTGCCTTTTTCGCGGAGAACGTGATATTGCTCCGGGGTGAGCTGGGCCCGCCATTCGGCATCGGTCTTCTGAATCTTTTCTGTATCTATCCTTTCAGCTATTTGATCCACCGCGGAGGGCTGCGGTTGCAAGATGGTCTGCATTACGCTGCGCGGCTTGTTACGCATCGGAATTTCCCGTACCCTAACGGCATGGAAGTGCATTTTACGCCCGAGCAGGAAGCGCAGCTTGCGCAGGTCGCCGCTTATAGCGGTTCGAACGCTGAGGTGCTGGTGAAGGATGCCGCATTGAGGTTGCTTGAGGAACAAGAGCGCTTTGTCGAAGCCGTGAATCAGGGGGAGGCGGCGCTCGACCGCGGAGAGTTCCTGACTCATGACGAGGTGGGCGAGCGGCTTGGGCACTTTCTGAAGCGGTAGTGGAGATCCGATGGTCTCTTCCCGCCGCGGAAGATTTGGAGCGCATTTGCGACTGGATTGAGCGCGACAATCCCGAGGCGGCCCGTCGTGTCGCGTCGACTATCTTCGAGGGCTGTACCCGGTTGAAGGACTTTCCTCACCTTGGAAGAGTCAGCAAACGCATGAGCGGTCGGCGGGAACTTCTCTTCCTGCCTCTTCCCTACATTGCTGTATATCGCTTGACGGACCAAACAGTCGAAATTCTTCGCATCTATCACGGAGCGCAGAACCAGGGAGCGCAGGAGCGGCCGTAAGCGGAAGCCTCCGCGGTTACTAGCTACTGGCTCGTCGGGGCCATATTCTTGGTGTTGCTGTAGGTGTAGGTAATGCGATTAATCACCGTGATTGTCGAGAGAACGGCCAGCACCCACAGGACGGGCGCCATGACTCCCCAGTGATTGAAAAGCGCTCCCAGGATGACGAGAACAATCCTCTCCGGACGCTCCATGAAACCTACTTTGCAGGAGCCAATCAGAGCTTCGGCCCGGGCCCGCGTGTAGCTGACCATCAGTGAAGTCACCATCACAAACGCCACCAGGACAACGTAGCGGAAATGATTGACCCGCGCGTAGTAGACGATGAGGCCGAAGAACAGGACCACATCGGAGTAGCGGTCGATCACCGAATCGAAGAACGCGCCAAAGACGGTCACCTGATTGGTGCGGCGAGCTACCCGGCCATCCACCATGTCGAAGATGCCTGCCCCGATAATGACCAGGCCGGCGTACAGAAACATCCGTCCCGCGTTGGTCGAGTTGGCGTGACCGAAGAAAAACGCCGCCGCGATGTTAATGATCAGGCCGATGAAGGTCAGCACATTCGGCGAAATGCGCGTAAGTGCCAGACCGTGAACGATACGGTCGAGAACCCAGCCGCAGCCGCGGCCAAAGGCGCTGGTCCAGGTGCTCGCCACCGCTAGGCCCCTACTTCGTCATGAATGGTGATCAGCTTCAGGATTTCCAGTTCGCGCTTGCCGTTTGGAGTCACCACGACTGCCGTATCGCCCACCTGCTTCCCAATCAGGCCGCGGCCGATCGGCGAAGTCGTCGAGAGCAACCCCTTTGACACATCAGACTCTTCACTGGTGACGAGCTTGTAGACGATCTCCTCGTCCTTAGTCGTGTCGTAGACGGTGATTGTGGAACCAAAGGCGGCCTTGTCTCTGGGAATATTCGCCAGGTTCACCAGCGAGAGCTCCGCCATGCGCTTCTTTACCTGACCGAGCCGCGCGTTTACAAATACCTGGCGCTGCTTGGCCATGTGGTATTCGGCGTTTTCTGAGAGGTCGCCAAGCGAGGCGGCCTTCTTGATCTCAATGGGGAGCTCGTGAGCCAGCTCGTGCTCGAGCTTTGC
>Ga0206962_1124_pt1 | contig 25642 bp, 17 predicted proteins | sample Alteio_BWOrgHeat_27_FD_153241 | JGI IMG/M metagenome (GOLD analysis project Ga0206962, IMG submission 153241) | Enriched cells from forest soil in Barre Woods Harvard Forest LTER site, Petersham, Massachusetts, United States -... | ecosystem: Environmental > Terrestrial > Soil > Temperate forest >...
GCGCTGTTGGTAAAGCCACTTTCGACGGCGATCGCCTTAAGTGTTTCCGTCGTACTCACTGCGATTGCGCGCTTGTACTTCGTTGACGACGTGGTCGGTGTTGTGCCGTCGGTGGTGTAGTAGATCGTTGAATCGGCAGCTGAATCGCTGATGGTTACGGCCTGCGCAGAAGTGTAAGTTCCGGCTGCCACGCTGAACACAGGTGCCGGCAGCACGGGATTGATGGTGTAAGTGGCCGATGCCACCGCGCTATTAGTAAAGCCTGTTTCGACGGCGATTGCCTTGAGTGTTTCCGTGGTGCCCACCGCGATCGGGGCCGTGTACTTCGTTGAGGATGTGGTTGGCGTCGCGCCGTTGGTGGTGTAGTATATCGTCACACCTGTATGCGAGTCGCTGATGGATACGGTTTGTGCGGTTGGGTAGGTGCCGGCTGCCACGCTGAATACAGGCGTTTGAACCACGGGACTGATGGTGTAGGCCGCCGAGGCTACCACGCTGTTGGTAAAGCCGGTTTTGACGGCTATTGCCTTGATTGTCTCTGTCACGCTTACGGCGATTGCGCCCGTGTACTTCGTTGACGACGTTGTCGGCGTCGTGCCATTGGTGGTGTAGTAGATCGCCGCACCCATAGTTGAGTCGCTGAGGGTTACCGTCTGCGTAGTCACATAAGTGCCGGCAGCCAGGCTGAACACAGGGGATGGCAACACGGCGGAAGCAGTGTACGTGAAGGCGCTCGCCAAACTTCCGCTCTGAGACCCAGGGTTAGTTACCATCACAGTTGCTGCACCGGCGCTTCCTGCAGGAGTGACTGCAGTAATGGTCGTGCTGTTGACCACGGCTACGCTGGTTGCCGCTGCGCCGCCAAACATCACTACCGCACCGGCCGCAAAGTTTGTTCCTGTAATCGCCACCGCCGTTCCACCCGTTGAAGGTCCGGTGGCTGGGCTTACACGGCCGACTGTCGGCGATGGTACCGGAGGATTGTAAGTGAACCCATTCGCCACACTCGCGCTCCGCCCGCGAGAGTTAGTCACGGTCACAGCCACAGTCCCTGCGCTCCCGCCAGGTGTCGTGGCCTGAATGGTCGTGCTGCTCACCACCACGACTTTCGCAGCAGCTGTACTCCCGAAAGTTACTGATGCAGTGGGCGCAAACTTCGTCCCCGTGATCGTCACTACGCTTCCACCCGCTACCGGACCGTTGTTCGGGCTTACACCACTTATTGTCAGAGAAGACAATTCCGGGCCTGCTACCGGAGCCGAACTAGCCGAAAACGCTACCATCTGCATGACCCAGGGGCCCGCAGCACCCAGCGTAGCCGTTGCGCTATTGCTTCCCGCAGTTGTGGCGATTTTGTCTGCCGCAATATCGCCATCCGGCGATGTAATAACGCGTGAGGTAAATCCGCTCCCTGCGGCTTGTGTCGTCGTGGCCACCATGGTCGCGCCGACAATCAACTCGTTTGGACCTGTCGTCGTAGCTGCGCCACTGCTAGCGCTTGCGCTATTCCCCGTGGCCCCTGCAGTTACATCCAGGGTCGTCACTCCCTGGTATTCGAGGACGCGCACATCCGGAAACGACGCCGATTGGTTGAACGTAACCGTGACCGTATTACTGCCATCCGCAATATTTGCCGAGTAATAGATAGATTGCCGCAGCGCCGAGCCGCTCGTCGGCCCGATCGCCAGTTTGTAGCTGTTCCCTGCACTGTCCTTCACCGACTGCACCGTTGCCGTGGCGTCGTTCCACCCCACGAACACCACGTTCATATCTCCAGCTGTCTGGGCCTTCGGATAGCTTGCGGTCAGGGTTGACGTGGTGGTCTGCGGCGTCGCTACTCCTATTTGGACAAAGCTGATTGGTGTTGACGCAGCGCGGACTGTCGGCGCGGACACTACCAGACAGCACACGGCTGCAACCAATAAACCTGCACGCGAACTGATAAGCCGGAGCATTTGCGAGCCTCTGTCGGAATAAAGCACTTTCAGTTGCCAGCGATCGCTGCGCGTCAAGGCGAATGATGCTGGAATACAGGAATCAGACCGGGGGGCGAATCACGGAAAGAATACACCAATTACCTCCGCAAATGTCGAACTTTTCAGAGGCAATGAAAGAAGTCAGAGCGGTAGATGGCGGTATCTTTAAATTTGTACACCTAGAGTCCAGCTGATTCAAAGTATCTGGCTGCGGTGAACCATCAAAATCGAAACTGTTGTTACAGTTAAAAACCAATAAAAAAGACGAGCTACATACCTTCCCCGAGGCCTATTCGAAATCCTGCCTCATGGTCAAGATACAGAACGCAACTCCGAGGGCATGATGCACGTCTGCAACCTTTCGCCCCTGCCTCAACGGCATCGCCCGCTATTATCCAATACATCGTAGACACCATAGTTCAGCGTGAGGCCATTAGTCTTGCGCTGCTCGTCTCAGGCCGATCCCATCCCTGCATTCCGGCATACTGCAAAAACGTGCTCAAGGGATGGTCACCGTCACTTGATTTGACGGAACGCTCTCCACCCCGGAGTAATCAACACTCTTCACGATGTAGTCATATGTCAAACCGCTCTGCACAGTGCTGTCCACATAGATCGTCTGAACGTCTATCGAGGAGTTAATTAATTGAAACTGAGAAGTGCCGCTAGGTGATCGATAGACGTTATAGCCTTCTATCGGATCCGAAGAGCTGCTCGGCGCATCCCAAGTCAGGTCAACCTCGTGCTGTTGGTTAATTGTGTAGGTAGCCGTTGCTATCGCACTGTTAGTAAAGCCGGCTTCGACGGCGATCGCCTCAAGTGTTTCCGTCGTGCTCACTGTGATTGGGGCCGTATATACGGTTGAGGATGTGGTCGGCGTAGTGCCGTCGGTGGTGTAGTAGATCGTTACACCGGCATGCGGGTCGCTGAGGGCCACGGTTTGGGCAGTTGCGTAGGTCCCAGCTGCCACGCTGAACACAGGCGTTTGTAGCACGGAACTAATAGTGTAGAACGCCGAGGCTACCGTGCTGTTGGTAAAACCGGCTTCGACGGCTATCGCCTCGATTGTCTGTGTCACGCTTACCGTGATTGCGCCCGTGTACCTCGTTGAGGACGCAGTCGGCGTTGTGCCATCGGTCGTGTAGTAGATCGTTGTACCAGCCGTTGAGTCGCTTATGATTACCGTCTGCGTAGTCAGGTAATTTCCGGCAGCCACACTGAACGTGGGCGCGGGCAGGACAGCACTGATGGTGTATGCCGCAGTCGCCACAGGGCTGACGCTGAACCCTGTTGCGGTGGCAATGGCCTGCAGCGTCTGCGAAGTGCTGACCATAATCGGGCCGCTGTACAGCGTAGATGAGGTGGTAGGAGTCGTTCCGTCGGTGGTGTAATAGATCGACGCCCCCCCAGTCGCGTCCCTGATGGTCACAGTCTGCGCTGTGGTGTAGGTACCGGCTGCAGGCGAGAAGGTCGGAGTTGCAGCAGATGATTGAGTTCCACTCACATAGGACCACGACAGTACGTTCTGTGTTGCTGCCAAGCCCCCCGTGCCGCCGGTGAACCCGACATAGGCAGTGCTGGCTCCCACGAGGCTTGGGATGTCGACAGGGAAGACCTCCGTGACCGTGGCGCTGGTCACCGTATCGGTCAGCGTCATGGTCAGGTTCGCACCGTCATAGACTATGTGCGCTTGCATCAGATCGCCGCTGTGCAGGTCGATCCCGGCCGAGCTCAGATCGACCGAAGGCACGGTCGGCGCAGCCCCGCCGCTATATAGACCGGTGGAGTCGTTGCCTTCTCCCGCATTGTTGTACAGGTCGAACTTGACTCCGACACTGCTGGGAATGTCCTGGTAGCCCAGTCCTGATCCAGCGTCTCCTAACGCCCATATGCTGGAGTTCTGAATGGTAAACGTCATGCCGTCCGCCGAGGCATTCAGCTGCTGGAATGTGAAGTTGGTAACGAAGTTCTGCACCGGCACTTTGGTATTGAACCAGGCAGCGCGGTTTTCTCCGGTGCCTCCGTCGGTCAGTTGCAGCGCGCCACCGACCACTGCTGCGTTCCCCTGCAGCGACAGGCTGGCTGGCGTAAATCCACCGCTGGCATAGTTGATGTAGGTCGTGCCGCCGCTGCTGATGGTGTAGGCCGCCGTCCCAACCATGCTGTTGGTAAAGCTTGTCTTGACCGCGATGGCCTCCACCGTCTCCGATGAGTTCACCGTAATCGGGCCGCTGTACGCAGCCGAGGAAGTCGTCGGCATAGTCCCGTTGGTGGTGTAGTAAATCGTGGTTCCAGCCGTGGCGTCGCTGATGGTCACCGTCTGCGCAGCTGTGTATCTTCCGCCTGCAGGCGAGAAAGTCGGTGTAGGCAGGACCGTGCTGATGGTGTAAGCGGCCGATGCCACCGCGCTATTGGTAAAGCCGGTTTCGACGGCTATTGCCTCGATTGTCTGTGTCACGCTTACGGTGATTGCGCCCGTGTAGTTAGTTGAAGACGTGGTCGGCGTAGTGCCGTCGGTAGTGTAGTAGATCGTCGCGCCCGGGGTTGAGTCGCTGATGATTACCGTCTGCGGAGTTACGTAAGTGCCGGCAGCTACGCTGAACACGGGGGCCGGCAACACAGCAGAAGCAGTGTACGTGAAGGCGCTGCCCAAACTTCCGCTCTGAGACCCAGGGTTAATGACCGTCACAGTTGCTGCACCGGCGCTGCCCGCAGGAGTAACCGCGGTAATGGTCGTGCTGTTGACCAGGGCTACGCTGGTCGCCGCTGTGCCGCCAAACATCACCACCGCACCGGCCGCAAAGTTTGTTCCTGTAATGGTCACCGCCGTTCCACCCGTTGTAGGTCCCCTGCGGGGACTTACACGGCTGACTGTCGGCGATGGCGCCGGAGGCGAAACTGGAGCCACATTAGCCGAGAATGTGGCCATCTGCATAACCCAGGCTCCGGCTGAACTCAACGTCGACGTGGCAATGTTGCTCCCTGTCGCAGTTACCACCTTGTCCAGCGCGATATCACCATCCGGTGCGGTAGCGATGCGTGACGTAAATCCATCTCCTGCGGCTTGTGTCGTCGTAGCCACTGTGTTCGCGCCGAAGATTAATTCGTTTGCACTCGTCGTCGTTGCTGCGCCACTGCTGGCGCTCGCGCCATTTCCGCTTGCACCTGCCGTTACGTCCAGCGTCGTTATGCCTTGGTATTCCAGGACGCGCACATCCGGAAAGGACGCCGCCTGGCTGAACGTCACCGTCACCGTATTCGCGCCCGCGACGATGTTCGGAGCATAGTAGATTGATTGCCGCAATGCGGTACCGCTCGTCGGCCCGATCGCTAACTGATAGCTGTTCCCGGCACTGTCGTTCACCGTCTGGATTGTCGCCGTAGTGTCGTTCCACCCCACCACCACGACATTCATGTCTCCAGCCGTCTGCGCCTCGGGATAGCTCACGTTCACTGTCGTGGTAGCAATTTGCGGCGTCGCCGAGGCAACCTGGACAAAGCTGATAGGTGTTGACGCGGCGCGGACTGTCGTGGCGGCGGCTATCAGGCAGCACACCGCTGCAACCAATAAACCTGCACGCAAACCGATAAGTCGGAGCATTTGCGAACGCCGACCGGAATAAAGCAGGTTCAGTTGCCAGCGATCGCTGCAAGTCAACGGGAATGATGCTGGAACACGGGAATCGGACCAGGGGGGGAAATTACCACAAGAATCCACCAATTACCTCCGCAATATCGTGCTTTTCAGAGGCAACTAAGAAAGTCAGTTGGTAAATGGCGGTACGCCTGCAATCCATCCTGATGAAAGTATCTGGCTGCAGTGAACTATCAAAATCGAAACTGTTATGCAACAGTACAAACTGGCTGGCAAGAAAAGACGAGCTTATCTTGCCTGAGGTCTATTCGAAATCCTGCCTCGTGATCAAGATACACAACGCCACTCGTCAGCTACGGACTATGCAGCAAAACCGTTGTATCTGATCCTCTTTTATAGGAAGGATCTCGGGTTTTTCAAGGTGTCGGCAATAAATGAATGTCAATTAGTACGCGAAGGTAATGCGCGCTTCTATCATCGCGAACCGAGCTCAGGGCAGCACAGATGACAGTAAATTCCGATGTTGATTCAGTCTATACCATGGACTCAGCATTTCTTACACGAACATCGCATACGCGGGCCGAAACTTGTCGGGCCGCTATAATATTCGTTTTGAGTACTCACCTCCATGTATGCGCGACCATCGGCAGGTTCGTAACGGGCCAGTGATCGACCTGCGCATTGACATTCAGCACCACTGGAATCGACGACGAAGACGAACCCTGGAGGCCGATATTCCACCCGTCGACAGTAATCAACGGAGCATCACCCTTCAGGTCAGCCGCCGTAGCGTCTATCGTAATGGTGCGGCTCTCACCCGGCACCAGCGAGATGTAGTTATCGCTGTAGAAGACCGGCAACACCCGCTCAGCATTCGAATCAGTCGATTTCCCGTGGCGCAACTGCACGTGTGCCATCAGCGCTATTTGCGTTCCGGGATTGTGCAGCGTCACAGTGATCCGCGGATTTCCCGGCTCCTGCTGAGCGGCATTAACTTCCAGGTTCGCCGTCTTAAGCGAATCGAGGACAGTCAGATCATCGGGACGATCCGCCGCGCCGCGCCAGTAGAAATTCTGGCTCAGCAGCTTGCCCCCACCATCCTTGAGCGTAAGGTCAATAAAGCGTACATGGCTCATCAGATCTTTGCACTTCGGATCCCATCCCTCACAGAATCCACCCACAGGATCGACCTGCCCCAGATCGATCGCTGAGCTGGCTGGCCCGGTCACTTGAAAATCCTTTTCAAGCTTGAGCGCACCCGATAGATCGTACACCGAAAGGTGTGCCGTAGCACCCTGCAGAATCTCCGGCCGGTTATTGATCACCTGCAGCGATCCCGTCGCCTCGTTAAGTTGCACATGCACCATTTCGCCCGACTTCATCACCGCGAAGAGCGACGCGTTTGGCTCGAAGTCATGGTGATATAGTTGCCACACGAAACTCGGCTGGGCCGGATTGCTCATCCACGTAATAACCGCGGTTGATGGATTGAAGAGCTTCGCATTGCGCCCTTCATACATCGCACGATAAGCCTCGTAGTTCGCAAGCTGGCTCTTGCGCACAAAGTCGGCCAGGTTCCTGGCCTTACCATACCGATCGTCGAGAGTTTTCGGATACGTATCTCCCCCCGAGGCGCCTCGCGCAAGATCATGCTCCGCCCAGTCATCGTTGATCTGCTCCCAGTCTTTCTGTGGCATCATGCCCTGAATCGACTCAATCGTAGGGATCGAAGTGCTCCCGATCTCCGTTTTGAATGCCTCGCCGAAGACGTAATACTCCCGCGGTGTCCGCCATCGATACGGCCCTCCCGAGTTCACGCCCGCTCCCGACGTCGAACTCGGCTGATAGCGTCGTGTCGGCTCAAGTTCAGCCATCAGCACGCGCAGCTGATCGTCGATTTCTTTCGGCGGAAAGCCTTCGTTTCGCGCGCACCACACAGCGATCGACGGATGGTTGCGGTAACGCAGAATCTTGTCGCGAACATTTGCTATGTACGTCGGCAGGTCGGTTGGGTTGGGACCATCCGAAGGATTGGGCTGGAAGAACTCATCCCATAGCAGAATGCCGTATTTGTCGCACAGCTCGTAGAAGTCCTCGCCGGTCGACTGCCCGACCCAGTTGCGAATCAGATTCATGTTCGCCATCGCGTGCATGCGAATCTGCGCCTCAAGCCGCCCGCGTGGAATACGCTTCAGCCCCTCATCCAGCCCCCAGTCGCCCCCGCGAATGAAAACGCGCACGCCGTTCACCGAGATCGTGAGATTATCCGAGTCGGGCACCGAATAGGTAATCTTGCGGACACCAAATGACAAGGTTTGACTGTCCGAGGTGCTGCCGCCTTGATCGAAACTCAACCGCAGCGCGTAGAGATTCTGCGGCCCGTAGCCGTTAGGCCACCATAACTTTGGATTCAACACATGCAGGGCTGTGAAAGTCTTCGAATCAAGCGTCACGACCTGAGAAGAATGAGGGGCTATCTCGACTTCCTTGTCCACAGCGACGTCGCCAAAACTCGCATGAAAGCCACCCTTTTGCGGCGTATCCGTCACGTTCTCAAGCATCGTTGAAATCGCAATGTCGGCCGAGTCGACACGCGGCAACGGTAGATCCGTAGTCACCAGCGGATCCTTCACCACCACGGGTCCGGTCGATGAAAGAAACACCTTCGCCCAGATGCCCGAGTCTCGGTCGCGAATCCCCGGCAGCCAGTCCCAGCCGATGGTCGAGAGAAAAGTCGGACCGTCGATCGCAGTAATGCCGCCATTCGTTACCATGCCGTCGGCAATCGTGTGTTCATGCGGATCGCCCGGATGCGGCTGCGGACTCACCAGCACCGCGATAGCAGCCTTGTCTCCGGGCTTCACCTCGTCGGAGATATCAAAGATGCCGCGCTTGAACGCTCCGCGCATCGTACCGAGGTATGTGCCGTTGACCCACACCGTCGCAGAAAAATTGATGCCGTCAAGATTCAGCCACGTGCGCCGGCCCTTATACGCAACGGGAATCTCCACGACTGTGCGATACCAGTACGAAGTCTTGTTGAGGCTTTCGGGAATACGGTCGGGACGATTGTTTTCGCCATACAACGGCTCGGGATAGATTCCGTTCTTCACCAGCGTAGTCAGCACCGTTCCCGGCACCACCGCCGGATACCACCCCGCGGTCTTGTACTTCACCTGAGAAATCACAGCGCCGGCTCCCGCGCCCGTCTTCGCTACCTTCGCAGCATCCTGCAATTCCCAACCGGAAGCGACTGGCACCTGATCCGGCTGCGCTCCGAACGCGGCGACCGGTACGACGGTAAATAGAACAGCTAGCGAAGCCACGACGCCAGTTAACCTAAAAATCTGCAATGCACTCACCTTTAGACAACACGGATTCAAGCCTTGAGTCTATCGAATCATCTTAACGCCGTCTTCTCAGGCGCGTGGGCTACCACCCTGATCTCGAAAATCTTCGGCCACTGCTTCCCAGTCACAAACAGCCGGTCATGCTGGGCATCGTATGCGATACCGTTCAGCACCGCTTCCCCACTAACTTTCTCGGCAGCCGGCAAAATCCCCGTCAGGTCGATCCAGCCCAGCACTTTGCCATCACGAGGCGAAATGCGCACAATACGATCGGAGTGCCACACATTCGCGTAGATTTCACCCTTCACATATTCAAGCTCATTGAGCTGCGTGATGGGAACGGTGCCGTCGTGAACGGCGATGTGCCGCGTCTCAGCAAACGTATCGGGATTGCGGAAGCGCAGCGTATCTGTGCCATCGCTGGTGATGATCTCCTTCGCCGCGCGCGTCATGCCCCAGCCTTCGCCCGAATAGGTGAATTGCTTAATCAGCCGCAGCGAAAATCGATCATAGACAAAGCAGATGTGCGATTGCCAGGTCCATTGGTAGACATAGGACCCCCAGTCAATGATGCCTTCGCCAAAGTACTGCGCAGGCAGATCGCGCCGCTGAAGCACCTTGCCCGTCTCAGGCTGAATTGCCATCACGGCCGAGTGCCCCGTCAGCCCTGTCCCCTCATAGAACATGCCATCCAGGTAGAAGAAACCTTCCGTGTAACTCTCAGTCGAGTGCGGATAGGTCGCAACCACCTTGTATCCATCCACCGGAACAGCGGCATAGGTCGCCGCGGAAGAAAGCGCAAGCAGGGGCAGACATAAATAGAGCAGTAAGTAAGACGTCATCGAGTCTCAAGATAACAGAGCCGCGCATCGCTGCAAGCCTCACACCAAACGCATCTCCGATTACGGCTGTGCAGGCGACAGCAGATCCGCAAAGAAGGGATTCAGCATCCGCCCACTCGGGTCCGCAGCCCGCACCGCCGCGGAAAACTGTAGCCAGCGATCTCCATAGCCACCTTCAACATGCTCCCGCAAAACAAACGGGCTCTGATTCAGCAATGGAATGCCATGGTTCTTGAAACAAAAATCATTAAACGCCTTGAGAAAATCTCCCCACGCTTGATTATCTGTACTCGCATGAATCGGATCGAGCGAGAAGACCTCCTCATCGTATGTATAAGACAACAGCCCGCTCTTATCCGGGCGCACATGATACGCACCCAGCGGCATATTGCAGCGGAATCCCGTCTTGTTGAAATAATCGTCTGCAAAGACGAGATACGCCTTCAGAGCAGCCAGCCACTGCGAGCGCGGAAACGCCCAGAACGTAAAAGCATACTTGGCATCGGCCGGCGTCTCGTCGTAATTGATCGTCTTGTCAGGAGCCAGAATCGTGATACCCCCAAAGAGATGCAATGTCGAATAGAGCAGCTTCGCCGCGTCAAAATCTCCTTGCTGCAGCGCATCTCGAAGACTCTTATCCGTGGCGAATCGGTCAATCAGCTGACCGAAAAAGGCCCCCTCAAAGTTCCACAATCTCCTGCGCACATCCGCCAGGAGAGTGGACAATATCAGAGGATCCTTAACACGATGGCGCTGCTGAAAAACGGCAGTTCGTCCCACCGTCCAGCACACCAGTCCCTCCGACGAATCGAGCAGAGTATCAACCTCCGCCTGCGTCAGTTCATCCACCGGTCGCGGAAGATAAGTAAGGTGCAGCGTCTCGATTGGCTTGATGCGCAGGGTAACTTCATAGATCACGCCCAGTAGCCCATAACTCGATCGCATCAGGTGCAGCAGATCTGGATTGCCCTGCTCCGAAGCCTCAGCCAGTTCTCCCGCAGGAGTCACCCACCGCATCCCGATGACATAAGAACTCACCTGGCCAAATTCAATTCCATCGAGACCATCCTTCGTATGGCAGCACGCCGCTGAACCAAGCGTCATATTGCCGATCTCGATATTGAGCATCATCTGCAGATTCTGCGCACGCAGCGCCTTCGACACCTCAATAATCTGCATGCCTGCCTGCGCAGTACACGTCAGATTGGCGGCGTCGATCGAGATCAGATTCGCCATCTTCGACATCTTGATCATCGTGCCGTTAGATGACGCACACGGAGTCAGCGAATGATAGCTCCCCACCGCCCTCACCGGGCTCGGATAAGTCACCGTGTCCCGCAAAACCGCCTGAATCTCCTGCACCGTTTGCGGGAAAACGAGCTGCTGCGGAGAGGCAGTAATACTCCCGTCATAGTTCACAACCTGATTCGGCATCCAGACCTCCTGGGAATTCACACCTGAATGTATGGGAGATGAAACACGAAAAGGCCAACTGATTCGTCAGGAGGAATTTAACATGCACCAACTTTCGCTGGCTATCGGAATTGTGGCGGCCATCCTTTTTCAAAGGGCATCGCGGCGAAACCACGGGACCAACAGCCACGCGGTGGCCATGACCCACAAAAACAAATGGCCCGGAGCATCACGCTCAGGGCCATTTTCAATTCAGACTTAACTGCAGTTACTCAGCCGCGCCTTCAACAACCTTCGTCGTCGCAACTGTCCAGTTAGGATCGCCCACCTTGAATCGCGCGAAACGGCGCACGGTGATGTTCTCACCCAGTTTGCCCACCTTCTGCGCAATCAGTTCCTTGATCGAGATCGACTGCTCCTTGATAAACGGCTGCTCCAGCAGGCAGACCTCCTCATAGAACTTGGCCATCTTGCCCTCGGCGATCTTTTCGATCACCGCAGGCGGCTTACCGGTCGCAGCGGCCTGTGCCTTGTAGATTTCGCGCTCGCGATCCAAGTCCTCAGGAGTTACATCCTCAGGCTTGACGTACCGCGGATCGCTCGCTGCGATGTGCATGGCGATGTCCTTGAGGAGGCCCTGGAAGTCATCCGTGCGCGCAACAAAATCGCTCTCGCAGTTCACTTCCAGCAGCACGCCGATTTTGCCGCCTGCGTGAATGTAGGTGCCTACCGCGCCCTCATTGGTGCTGCGCGAAGACTTCTTCGCCGCCGAAGCCATGCCCCGCTTGCGCAGAACCACGAACGCGTCTTCGATATTGCCCTTGCTTTCCTGCAGCGCTTTCAGGCAATCTCCCATGGGCGCGCCGGACTTCTCGCGCAATTCCTTGACCAATCCCGCACCGATCTTCTCACTCACCGTCGTCATCTCCACTCCATCCTTATTCTGATCTCTATTTGATTCAATTCCGGCTCGAAAGTTCCCACACCGATGGCCTACACAAGAAAAGCGTGGCTCGTATTACTCGGCGGCCACGCTTACTCTATCGTGCGCGCTTTCGGCACGCAGTAAGTTACAGTGCTGTTTCAGCCGTCTCAGGTTCTTCGTCCAGCGCTGAAACCACGCCTGGGGCCTTGCGAATTCCGCCGCCCAGCGCCGCTTCCAGATCCACCACATCGCCGGCTTCTTCGCCTTCGCCAGTAACCTCGATATTCGAAGTCTCAACCGGTGCTTCCGCTTCCGCAACCTGCTCGAACTGCTTGTCGCCAACCAGGTTCACGCCTTCGACAGCGGAATCGGAAATCTTCGAAGTAAACAGGCGAATCGCGCGCAGCGCATCGTCGTTGCCCGGAATTACGTAATCCACAACCGTCGGATCGCAGTTGGTATCCACCACCGCGACAACCGGAATACCCAGTTTGCGGGCTTCCTTCACGGCGATCGCTTCGTTGTTCGAGTCCACGATGAAGAGCGCATCCGGCAGCCGCTTCATGTTCTTGATGCCGGCCAGGTTGGCCTGCAGATGCTTGCGCTCGCGCTCAAGCTTGATTACTTCCTTCTTGGTCAGCAGTTCATAGCGGCCGTCCGTTGCCATCTCGTCAAGTTCCTGAAGGCGCTTCACCGACTTCTGCACTGTCACCCAGTTGGTCAGCAGTCCGCCGAGCCAGCGCTGATTGATATAAGGCATCCCCGCGCGGTTGGCTTCTTCTGCGATCGCATCCTGCGCTTGTCTCTTAGTACCAACGAAAAGAATCGTCTTGCCCGATGCGCACAGGTCGGTGACATACTTCGACGCGTCCTTGAACATTTTCAGCGTCTTCTGCAGGTCGATGATGTAAATGCCATTGCGCTCGCCAAAGATGTATTCCTTCATCTTCGGATTCCAGCGCTTGGTCTGATGCCCGAAGTGAACACCCGCTTCGAGCAACTCCTTCATGGTAATCGTGGCCAATGGGGCTCCTTTTGTGCGTTGCATCCGAACTGGCGTTCGCCTTGTCCGGATTGATCCCGCCAACTGCGCCGCAGCCGCGGGAGATTGAACTACGAAATGGCTGGCGTGAAGTACGGAGTGTGGAGTGCGCCAGACCGCTGCTCACCCCACACTTCGCACTTCACACTCCACACTATCGCTTGCTGAACTGGAAGCGTGCGCGTGCACCCTTCTGTCCGTACTTCTTGCGTTCCTTCTGCCGCGCGTCGCGGGTCAGCAGGTCTTCCGACTTCAACAGCTTGCGCAGCTCCGGGTTGAACACAACCAGCGCACGCGCCGCACCCATCTTCACCGCATCCGCCTGCGCAGAAACACCGCCGCCCTTGACTGTGGCAACCACGTCAAAGGTCGAGAGCATCTCGGTCAGTACCAGCGAGCGCTTCGCCGAAACGCGTTGTTCCTCAGTCACGAAGTACTCTTCGTGCTTGCGGTTGTTGATCTTGAACTCGCCCGTACCGGGGCGCAGAAACACGCGGGCAATTGCCGACTTGCGGCGTCCCGTCCCGTAATACTGAACCAAATCTGCCATGTGCTCTCTTCCGCCCTACCCGGGCCTCAAACCAAACCAACTTTGGGTGCCCAGCCTTCGCCGGGGTGCCCCATCCTTGCCGCGCCTTTTGCAGCAAGGGTGGGATCACAAACTACCTACGCGATCACTTCCAAAACTTCAGGCGTCTGCGCTTCATGCGGATGCTTGTCTCCGCGATAAACCTTGAGCTTGGTGCCCATCTGCCGGCCCATCTTCGACTTCGGCAGCATTCCCTTGATCGCCTCTTCAATGATCTTCTCCGGACGGCGGTTCAACAGGCGTGTAAAAGACTCTTCGCGCAGTCCACCCGGAAAGCCTGTGTAACGGCGATACAGCTTCTGCTGCGACTTAAGTCCGGTCAGCCGGATCTTCTCCGCATTGATGACGATCACATGATCGCCCATATCAATGTACGGAACATACTTCGGATTCAGTTTTCCGCTCAGCACATCGGCTGCCTTGGTGGCCAGGCGGCCCAGGGTCTTACCACTGGCGTCCACCACAAACCACTTGCGGTTGATCTCTTTCGCGCTCGGAATATAAGTCGACATCTCGCTCCCGCTTTCAAATCCCTGCAAATCTCGCGTGCCTGACTTTACGCAACGTAAAGAAATCAGCACAAACCGCCCACGCCTCTATGGCGGGGCCAAAATTGAACCCACGGCTAAACAAATCCTGTTCGCGTGAGATGCGCGGAACCCTTTTCGGGTCTTTAACTTCCTCGGTCGGGCTTCGACTTCAACTAAGCCTGTCTTCGAAAGGTGGTGTGCCCTGTTTCAGCTTTTCAATCGACTCAAGCCCGGCCCGGATGAATACCACACAGACCAACAGACGCAACACCGCGCAAGGACTTTAGAATAACCGAATTTGAATAGAGAGTCAACGAAAACGACGGTCTACTGCTGAGACTGCACCTGGCTGAAAATCTCCTCCAGCTCAACATATAAAGGTGTACCCGCAACCACCAGCCGTTTAGTCTCGGTCCACTCCGAGCCGGAGCACATCCGCCCAGTCCGGGTTTTGGGATCAATGATCCAGACCGTCTTCACGCCCATCTCGCGATAGTCCCGAGCGCGCTCCTGGGTATCCGAATAGCTGTCATTCGGCGATAGAATCTCGATGATCAGCAGCGGCGGCTCGGTAAGAACATCGGGCTGGGGTCCGGCTGGCATGAAAGCCAAGTCGGGAACCCGAACGCGATTCGGCGAAACCTGGATCCTTTGTTCTGTGCTTCCGGTAATTCCCCACTCCCGTTCATGCTGGTGGAACCACGCCGCCAATAGCAGCTGGACCCTCGCGTGCTCCCATTTCCCCACATTCCGCTCCCGGACCTCCCCGTCCACGTACTCGCGATCAGGGCGATAGCTCGTCTCGAGATATTCGCTCAGCGGAATGTGCATGGTGGTAGCCATGTTGGGAATCGTATCACAACATCTTGCCATATCATTGAAACAAAACGGGATGTCAGGTGGATTCCGCCGTTATTGGCCCGCAATCAGCATCAACAAATCCGGCGAAATCCGGCAACTAAGCCTCCCACTCGGCATCCAGACCGTTCCGTCCGCAAAAGTCACCGAATCCAGGTTGATCCACGTCACAGAAGTAAATCCTCGTAGCACCAGGTCGGTCGCAATTTCCCCGTCGCCATTCGGCCGAAACGCCAGATCGAAGCTTCGCGCCCGGTCCGTCTTCGGGCCAATCACAAATCCGCCGCCACCGCCCCGTGGATCGGCCTGACCTGCAGGCACCCGATACATGCGATTTTCCGCTCCGGTCCCGCGCACCGTCACCCGCACCCGGGCAATCTCCTCGGAAGTCTCCGTCCCTTTCCCAAGTGTCAGATGAATCCGCTGCGCCGGCCCATCTACCTTGCCATCACGCCCCTTATCGGCAAGCAGCAGATCGCCCATCCCCTTCTGCTGCGCCCGCATCGAAACCGGGCACCCGGCATCCATCCGGCCCGCATTAAACTGAACCGCCGGAGCCTGAGCCGCGAGCGCAAGCAAACCCGTCAAAATCGCCAAAGAGAAAAGCACCATACGCTTCATCGAACCCTCCTCAACAGGTGATCGAATGGCCGTATTCATGGATGCCGCCCGCGCACCGAGCCTCAGCAAACCCCGGCAGCCCACACCAACGCCAACCACCAACAACATACTCCCGGCAGCCGGCCGCGACAACCGCATCCTGCCAGAGAGACGATTCAAACCTTCCCGCGTCACCGCACCCACCTATTGCCCGCCCGATTACCATTCACTCCTATCAGGTCGTCATAAACCCGTGCCGTGTAAACTCCCAATAATCGGTATCAACGACTCCTGCCTGACTCGTTGACTGCCCCACTGACTAACCCATTGCCTGACCCATTGACTGATAGATGACATCCTCCCTCACCTGCACGGTCGTCGTTCCCTGTTATAACGAAGCGGCACGCCTCGACACAGAGGCCTTCCTCGAGTTCATCGCGCAGGATCGTGGAATCTCAATTCTCTTCGTCAACGACGCCAGCACCGACAACACCCTCACGATACTCCAGCAGCTCCAGTCCAGATGCTCTGAAAAAATTCGCGTCCTAAACAAGCTCAAGAACGGCGGCAAGGGTGAAGCAGTTCGAGACGGAATGCTCGAAGCAATCCGGCTCGGAGGGTCACAGGTGGTCGGCTTCTGGGACGCGGACCTCGCAACGCCGCTCGACGCAATCCCTGAACTGTTGGGCGAGCTCGAAAAAAATGACCACCTGGAAATGGTCCTCGGCTCCCGCGTTCGATTGCTCGGCAGAGATGTACACCGCAAGGCGATTCGCCATTACCTCGGCCGCGTCTTCGCAACCGTCGCATCCATTCTCCTGTCGCTGCATGTGTACGACACGCAATGCGGTGCCAAATTATTCCGCGTCACGCCACAGCTTGAAGAGATTCTCGCAACGCCGTTCTGCTCCCGCTGGGTCTTCGACGTCGAAATACTGGCGCGATACATCGTCGCAAACAAAGACCACCGCGACCACCTGGACACCACAATCTACGAGTACCCACTCAGAAAATGGGAAGACGTCGCCGGCTCCAAGGTGCATCCGCTGGATTTCGTCGTCGCATTCGGCGACCTGCTCAGGATTTACCAGCGCTACCTGGCCTGACCATTCGCGGTCAATCTCGCAACGCTAACCCCGCACAAGCTTCCGCTGCAATGCCTCCAGCGTCTGCCCCTTCGTCTCAGGATAGAAGAGCAGCACCACGATGAATTGGATCACTGTCATCACAGCGAAGAACACGAACGGCGCGCCGCCCGATTTCGCCGCCAATGTCGGAAAAACTAAAGCAATAGCCGCGTTCATGATCCAGTGCGAACTGTTGCCAACGCTCTGCCCTTTGTTGCGCACCACATTGGGAAAAACCTCGCCGATATAGACCCAGATCACAGCTCCCTGCGAAACAGCGAAGAAAGCAATGTAGACAACCAGCAGCCACAGCAAGGCTACCTGATGCGATTGCGTTAGAAAGATGTACGCAACGCCAATTAGGCACCCAGCCGTTCCGACTGCGCCTATCAGAAGCAGCGTCTTGCGTCCAAGCCGATCGATTAGGCTCATGCCGATCAGCGTGAAGACGAGATTCGTCGCACCGATCGCGATCGCCTGCAAATCGCCGGAGAGCTGCGTAAAACCGGCCGCCGCGAAGATGTTGTTGAGGTAATACAAAATGGCGTTGATGCCCGCCAGTTGGTTAAAAGCACCGATACTGATCGCAAGAAAAAGAGGATACCGATACTTCCACTGAAAGACCGGCTCATTGGCCACAGCATGGCTCTCTCGAATGGCCTGCTGAATGTCTGCCAGTTCCGCCTCAGGGTCAGGATCGCCCATCAGCTTAAGCACCGCCATAGCCTCATCGATACGATCCTTGGATACCGACCACCGCGGGCTGCGCGGAATACCAAAAAGCAGCACTAGGAAAAGCACCGCAGGCACCGCGGCCACTCCCAGCTGCGTTCGCCATTCCCATGGCCCGAGGTGCATCAGGCGAATCGCGAAGTTCGATGCATAAGCCAGCAAAATGCCGATCACGACGTTGATCTGGAACGTTCCCACCATGCGGCCACGCCACTTCGCAGGGGCCAGCTCCGTAATGTAAACCGGTCCGAGAACGGAAGACGCCCCGATGCCCAAGCCGCCAAGAAAGCGAAAGACCAGCAACGCCGGCCAGTTCCACGCCAGCGCGCACCCAAGAGCCGAGACTACATATAAGACCGCGGTGATGCGCAGCGTCTCGCGTCCGCCGAGCCGCTGTCCGACGGTGCCGGCGAACATAGCGCCCACTACTGTTCCCGCGACCGCGATGAAAACCGTAAATCCCTGCGTGCGGTCGCTCAGATGATAAAGCCGTGTCAGAGCTTCAATTGCCCCTGCGATCACCGCAGTATCAAATCCGAAAAGCAAGCCGCCCAGGGCGCCGCTCACGGTGGCCTTCATCAAGTAGAAATTCGGTCGCATCGATCTCCCTGTATAGCTGTTTGTGATTGCAGGATCACGCGCAATCATACAGGGCAGGAGCCAGGAGAGAGCAGCGATCTAATTCGCCTCCGCCTCCGAAGCATGTGCGTGTCGCGTCGGGGTCACCGTCAGCAGCCTGCAGCGTTGCTTGCCCGCCGCGCCCCAAGCCAGTGGCAGGTCGCTCTCAAGGTAGGCGCAATCGCCCGTCTCCAACGTCTCGCGCATCCCTCCCACATCCAAATGCAGCCGCCCATCCAGCACATACACCAGCAGTGCGTGGGCGTTGTCTATCTCCGGCTCCGTCGAACTTCCGCCCGGCGCCAGGTCCACCAGGCATGCATCCATTCGCCGATCAGGCACTCCTGGATTCAGCGGAATACGCGAGCTTCCATCCGTGCTTCGCCCTCGGCCCTGGCTCGCCACTCTTCGCGTCACCGAGAGCGAGTGCTCCGTCGGCTCGCAGAAAAAGTGCCCAAGCCCAACGCCGTAAACGCGGCAGATTGTTGCCAGCGTAAGCAGTGTCGGCGTCATGCGGTCCGTCTCAAGTTTGGAAAGCAGTGCCGTCGAAAGGCCCGTTTCCTCAGAAAGCCGCGCAAGGGTGAGTCGCTTCTCTGTGCGCAGTCCACGCAGCTTCATGCCAATGCAGTATGGCGTCAGAAACCATTGCACGTGCGAGACCGTTTTAGACATGATGTTTCTTCCCCGGAAACAGTCTTCCATCTCCGCTTTCCAAAATCCTTGAAGAATTCTGGAAATTACATCCAAATATGTTCAAACAGCCATTGCTACCGGCAAGACTGACAGGTCACCATCAGGGAATTCACGCTTCAAAGTTAGAATGCAGACAATGTGCGTTGACCTAACTTCAGGCATCAGGACAAAAAGTCCGGAAAGGTCGTTGACATCGTGCGATTCTCTTTCGACTCATCCCCCCTCGTTCTCCTGAGCTACCGCAGCTCTCCCTGGAACTCGAGACCTTCACGCCGGCTGACTCTCTCCCTGGCGGCAGCGACAGCTCTGCTGCTCCCGGCCGCTGCCCACGCAGATACGGTTACGCTCAAAAATGGCGACCACATTACAGGCGCCGTCAGCCAACTCGCCGGCGGAAAACTCACCATCCACACCGACTACGCGGACGACCTCAACATTGACTTCTCTAAAGTGACCGCCGTCAAGATCGACAAGCCCGTCGTGCTCTCAATCGAAACCAAGACCGGCAAAAACATCAGCATCAAAAAAGTCGAAATAACCGCAATCGACCGCACATCTGACGGATTTACAGTCACCTCGACCTCAGGCACCGAGAACATGCCTGCCGCCAGCGTGACGACAGTTCGTAGCGCGGGAGCTCAACAGGCCTATGAAGCATCGCTTCGCCCCGGTTTGCTCCACGCTTGGACAGGCGGGGCCAACGTCAGCTTCGCCATAGCGCGCGGCAATAGCGACACCACCACGCTGGGTACCGGCGTGAATCTGGTCCGGCCGACTCGTACCGATAAGACCTCGATCTACTTCAACGAGATCTACACGCACGACGGCATACTCGACTCCACTACCGCCGATCACATCAGTGCGGGTTTGCGTTACGATTACAACCTCGGGCCAAAGATGTTCCTATTCAGTACTGCCGACTTTGCCACCGACCAGTTGCAGGAGCTCGATCTTCGTTCCGTGGTCGGCGGCGGATTAGGCTGGCACGCGATCACTGGAGACAAGCAGCAGTTAGATCTGCTCGCCGGTCTCGTTTGGACACATGAGCACTACGGCTGGGTACCCCCGGTAGCTCCCAGCATCATTCCGACCCCGCCTCAGACCAACAGCTTCGCCGCCCTCGACTTCGGCGAGCAATATACCCGCAAAGTTGGAGCCCACAGCGCCTTCACCGAACAGGCCTACATCTTCCCCAACCTCGCCGACACCAGCGAGTTCCGGACTACCGCCAACGCCGGTTTCACTACCAGGATCAAATCATTCCTGAACTGGCAGACCAGCGTCAGCGACGTCTATGTTACCAATCCGCCGACAGGCACCAAGGGCAACGACTTCCTTCTCACGACCGGCCTCGGCTTCAACTTCACCAGGAAATGAGTTACTTGAATTAACCACAGGAGCGGTCAGGGGTCGCTGTCCTCACCGCTCCTCGTTAGTCAAACGGTATTCTCCCGAAACGACTTATCGCAGATCGAGCAACCCGGTTCGTGCTGGGATATCAAATATCAGGCCATTCTTTTACATAAACAGACACAAGTCCCGCAGTGAAAGTAAATAGCTGGGCGCCTGACTGACAATTAACTTTGGCTCGCTTTCTGCTATCATAAAGTCGCCCCCACAGTTACTCTCTACTTGAATGAAATAGCATTACCCTGCTGTCTTTTAAACCCTGATTTAGGGTTCTTTCCCCCTTGCTTCGCGCGCAGCATTTCGGCCACTGATGTGTCCCCGCTCAGCTCTTTCCGCGGAACACCTCACCGGCTGATCAAAGTTCGTTTTTCAGTCAAAGTGCGCTACCGCTTTCTAACGGGGTATCCGAAACCAGGGCGACGCAGCATTCCCGAAGCAGAGCTGCACTCGATCGTTCCGGCAAACCATTCGATACTCCGGTGATGCGGTAGCAGGGATGGTTGCATGCTCGATCCCAGGCCAGAAGTACCGGCCAGCTCCGATGGTTTGCAGTACAAGTTTGGGCCCTTCTGCCTTCGGCCCGACGGAACACTCTACCGCTCTCTCGCGGCAGTTCCGCTGCCTCCGAAAGAACTCGCGATTCTGCGCGTCCTGGTATCGAACGCGGGCCAGATCGTGCCCTCGCAGGAGCTGAAACGCAGCGCTTGGGGCGACGTGCATGTCTCCGCCGCAAGCCTGCCCCGATGCGTATCCTCACTCCGGGCGCGCCTCGATTCGGCGAATTGCATTCGAACCGTCTACAAGCAAGGCTACCGTTTCAACCTTCCTGTAAAGCCAGACCCCGCCCCGGACTCCAGTCCGAGCTTCAACCCCTCCAGCCGCGCGACTCAAACCACAAACCCTGACGAAGGGTCCTCCAATTGGATAGAACGCCGCGTCGCCAACCCCAACGCCCTCCCTCGTCTCGCGATCCTTCCTTTCACCACCGGCGAAGGTGTTCCTGACTACCTCGGAACCGGCATCGCCGAGCAGATCATGATTGGCTTCAGCCGCAGTCGCAAACCCGCGGTAGAAGTGATGGCCCGCGATTCCGTCGCCTCCCTCGTTGCTCGCGGACTCACGGCCGAAGAAGTAGGGCGATCCCTCGGTGCCAACCTCGCTCTGACCGGCACCATTACCTCCCTTCCACTGTACTTTCGGCTACGCGCTGAGATGATCCGCGTCAGCGACGGTGTGCAGCTATGGATCGAGGATTTTCTCGTTCCGCGTACGCTGATCGCGCAAGCCGATGCTCGCCTCGCGAAGCGCGTCAGTGCCCGAGTGCAAAACACGTTCGACACTCCGGAGAGCACAGCTCAACCGGCGCCATCCGATCCCGCCCCGATCGTGATGCCGCCCGACGATGTACAGCGAAGCCAGGCCAGTGCCCTCTATATGCAGGCTTGCGCGCTCTGGAACACGTCGAAGAGGGCCAAAATGGAAGAGGCAATCCGAGGCTTTCGATCAGCACTGGAATTGGACGCGACACTTATGCCGGCGCGTATCGAGCTGATGCACAGCTACCTCTTCTACTCCGCCTTCGGATTCATGCCTCCCATAGAGGCTGCTGAACTGGCTCGCAAACAGGCCGAAGCGGTCCTTTTGCTCTCTCAGAATGGGCAACCGATTTATGCCGCGCTGGGATCGATTCACTTCTACCACGACCGCGACTTCGCCGCAGCAGCCAATGCCTTCGCTCGTGCTCAATACATCGACTACGATCCCCGTATGCTCATATACAAGGCCCGTTTCGCAGTCGCGCAGCAGCGCTTTGCCGACGCGATAAGCCTCCTCCGTTCCGGCCTTGAAGTGGATTTCTATTCGCCCGTTCTCTACGGCCGCCTGATGTGGACACTGCATCTGGCCGGAGACGCCACAGCAGCGCTCGAGGAAGCGAAGCGCGCCGTTGCGCTCTTCCCAAATCATCCTGGAGTACTGATCTATTCCGCAAACATCTTTGCCGCCTCAAGTGAAGATCTTTCGAATCAGGCGCACCACGAACTGGCGGCACAGGCGGTCACCATGGCCTCAAAACTCATCGAGATCGCTCCCAACCTCGATGCAAGTTATTCCGCTTTGGCCTACGCTTATGCCCGGCAGGGCAAAGCCGCTCAGGCCCGTGAGTTGCTCGACCGGCAGCGTTCCCAGTCCCGCGAGCGATTTATGCTGGCCGGCTTTCACGCCCCCACATTGCTCCAGCTCGGCAAAGTCGAAGAAGCGCTGGAAGACATGCTCGCCGCCGACCTGCAACGCAGCCCATGGTTCTTCGAGCAGCTTCTCGATCCCCGCCTCAAACCGCTCCACTCCCGCAAGGAATTCCAGCAACTGACTAGCAGGCTGAACCGAATGACCCCCGTTTCTGTGGTTTAGCCACCCCTTTGTCATGGGAAAATCCCTGATTATTCCCCAAGTAAAGCGATATATCTAGCCAAACTGGCGCTTCTCGCTGTAGATTCTCCCAGTAGCTTCATCGCAGCTTTCCGAACGGCTATCCGAGGCGCAGCGTCGCTCTCTCATTCTCGTCCCGCTGCGAACCACCAAGGAGATCCCGCAATGAATCGCCCTGTACGCCGGAAGCCTGCCCTGCTCCGATCGCTCCTGTTTTGCTCCCTCCTGTCTTTAACCTTGTCGTTGGCGTCCGTCGCCCAGCAGCCCGATTACCAGAATCAGCAGCTCAGCCCCGAGGTTCGCGCCCACGATCTCGTCTCGAAAATGACGCTGGACGAAAAGGCCTCGCAGCTTGAGGACTGGGCCATCGCCATTCCCCGCCTCGGCATTCCCGACTACCAGACCTGGAACGAAGCCCTCCACGGAGTCGCCCGCGCCGGCTACGCCACCGTCTTTCCGCAGGCCATCGGCATGGCTGCCACCTGGGATCCGGCTATCGTTCACGCGATGGGTGATGTCATCTCCACCGAAGCCCGCGCCAAGTACAACCGCGCCCAGCAGGAAGGCAACCACCGCATCTTCTATGGCCTCACCTTCTGGTCACCCAATATCAACATCTTCCGCGACCCGCGCTGGGGACGCGGCCAGGAAACCTACGGCGAAGACCCCTTTCTCACCGGCAAGCTCGGAGTAGCCTTCATCTCCGGCGTCCAGGGCGATGACCCGGCCCACCCGAAAGCCATCGCCACCAGCAAACACTTCGCCGTCCACAGCGGCCCCGAATCCACGCGTCACACCGCCGACGTCCACTCCAGTCCGCGCGATCTTGAAGAAACCTACCTCCCCGCCTTCCGCACCACCGTCATCGATGGCCACGTCGGCTCAGTCATGTGCGCCTACAACGCCATCGATACCTACGCGGCCTGCGCCAACAAGATGCTATTGCAGGATCACCTCCGCAACGCCTGGGGCTTCAAAGGATTCGTCGTCTCCGACTGCGCCGCCATCATGGACGTCTTCAACGGCCATCACAACGCCCCCGATATCACGCATGCCGCCGCCATCTCCGTCGAAGCAGGAACCGACCTCTCGTGCAGCATCTGGGCTCCCGGATTCAACACCCTGGCCGACGCTGTCCGCCAGAAACTCGTCTCCGAAGACCTCATCACCCGCGCCGCCGAGCGCCTCTACACCGCCCGCTTTCGCCTCGGTCTCTTCGACGCGAGCCCCTACGATGCCATTCCGTTCAGCGCCAACGCCTCATCGGCCAATCGCGCCCAGGCCCTCAAGGCCGCCGAAGAAGCAATCGTCCTCCTCAAGAACGACGGTACACTCCCTTTGAAAAAAGCCCCGGCCAACATCGCAGTAGTTGGCCCCACAGCGGACCTGATTCAGTCCCTCGAGGGCAACTACAACGGCGTCCCCGTCCAACCCGTCGAACCGGTCGACGGCATCGCCGCCCAATTCGCAGGCTCGCAGATCCATTACGCGCAAGGCTCAACCTTGGCCGAAGGAGCCAAAGTCCCGGTTCCGCGCACAGCATTCAACGAAGGCCGCGGCCTCACCACCGAATACTTCGCCACCCCCAACTGGACCGGCCGCCCGGTCGCCGTCTCCACCGACCACAACATCCAGGCCGAATGGGGCGACTCCATGCCTGTCCCCGAGATCCGCACCCACGTCTACTCCGTCCGCTGGAGCGGCAAAATCGCCGTTCCCGCCGCAGGCCACTACACCTTCTCGGTTGAGCCTGCCGACGCCTTTCCATACTCGCCAAAAGACAGCTACCGCCTCACCCTCGACGGCAAAGTCCTCGGCGAAGGCGAACTCCGCCGCGCCGTCGACATCTCGGCCATGGGCGGCAACTTCAAATCCGCACCGGGAGCAAGCCCCAGCGCACCGCCCGTCTTCAATGGAGGCACCCCGGCCGCCGTCTCCGTCGACTTCACCGACACAAACCCCCACGACTTCAAGCTCGAATACAGCCACTCCGGCGACCAGGCCGGCGGCGGACTCTACTTCAAGTGGGCCGCCCCCGCACAGGCGCAGCTCGACGAAGCCGTCGCTGCCGCGAAACAATCCGACGTCGTCGTAGCCTTCGTCGGCCTCTCACCGCAGCTCGAAGGCGAAGAGATGCCCATCAAGATCGACGGCTTCGCAGGCGGAGACCGCACCAAGATCGGCCTTCCCGCCGCACAGCTCAATCTCCTGGACGCCGTCGCCGCCACTGGCAGGCCCGTCGTAGTTGTGTTGATGAGCGGCAGCGCCGTCGCAGTGCCACAGGATCACGCAGCAGCCATCCTCGAAGCCTGGTATCCCGGCGTCGAAGGCGGAACCGCCATCGCCCGCACCATTGCCGGACTCAACAATCCAGCAGGCCGCCTCCCCGTCACCTTCTATCAGAGCGTCGACGACCTACCCGCCTTTGACCAATACAGCATGAAGAACCGGACCTACCGCTACTACACCGGCAAGCCCGAGTGGGGATTTGGCTTCGGCCTCAGCTACTCCACCTTTAAATACGGCCCGGTCTCGCTCTCTTCCACCAAAGTGCAGGCAGGCGAACCGCTCACCGCCACCGTCTCCGTCACCAACTCGAGCGCCCTCGCCGGCGACGAAGTAATCGAAGCCTACCTCAAAACCCCGCAAACCGGCGGCCCCATCCACTCGCTCGCCGCCTTCCAGCGCGTTCATCTCCATGCCGGCGAAACCCGCGACGTAACCTTGCACTTCGATCCCCGCCAGCTTTCAAGCGTCGACGAAAAAGGCGAACGCAGCATCCTCCCCGGCAAATATGAACTCACCCTCTCAGCAGCCCAGCCCGAAGAGACCAAAGCCAAGTCCGAAACCACCTTCACCGTAACCGGAGCCCAACCGCTGCCCCGATAGCCAACTCGATAGGTATATTTGAGCCG